>CAJDVI010000106.1_pt1 | contig 20642 bp, 15 predicted proteins | sample 7391351 | NCBI WGS metagenome assembly CAJDVI01 (sample SAMEA7055704, study PRJEB34461) | soil metagenome | biome: terrestrial ecosystem; feature: Peninsula; material: soil | place: Antarctica | collected 2016 | reverse complement strand
CCTGCCGATACGGGTTGCTCGACCAGTCGACGTCACCGGTCCCGTCACCGACCTTCACCGGGTCGTAGGACCGCCACGTGAACGTGTCGCTGCGCACCGCAGCCACCGGGTTCCACCGGGCGAAGTCTGCGTAGCCCACGCAGGCCTTGTAGCGGTTCTCACCCGGTGGGGCGCCGGCGGCAGCGTCGTCGGCGGGCCCGGTCACGGAGATGGCGGCCTGCACGCCGACCAACGCGGTGAGGCCGACGGGCGCGGCGTCGGCTGGGGCGCGGCGCACCAGATAACCTCGGCAGGCGTCGCGAGGTCGCAATGCGCTCGCGGAACGAAAACATCTTTCCCCCAATGAGAATTCGCTCCTGACCCGATGCGAATTCACTTGTGAATGTAGCAAATTGGCGAACCGATGCGGGCGGCTACACTCCTGGGGAGCGCTGCGGGAACGGCGTACGGGTGCTCAACGACCAGTGCAGGAGACGGGGTAAAGGTGGCCAAGCGGCGGGTGATTTGTACCTTTTTGACCTGTGTCGCGACGCTGATCGTTGGCCCGGTGGTGTCTCCGATCGGGGCGTCAGCGATATCCGCACCTGTGTCTGGAGCTGTGACTGGACCTGTGTCCGGACCGGCGTTGTCGGCGGCGGCGCCTGCGGTCTCCCGCTCGGCGGTCTCCCGCTCGGCGGCCCGGCTGGACGTGGGCATCGCCTACGCCCGCCTCGGCGGCGGGGTGACCTCGCTGGGGCGGCTGCAGAGCGCACCGGCGTGGTCCACCATCAAGGTGCCCCTGGCGGTGGCGGCGTACCAGCGACGTCCCAGCCCGCTCACGCGGCGCCTCATCGAGCCCGCGATCACCCGGTCGGACAACGCGGCCGCGCAGGCGCTCTGGGCGGGGCTCGGCGGCGGACCGGCCGCGGCGCGGGCGGTCGATCAGGTGCTCACCCGGTACGGCGACACCCGCACCCGCACGCAAACCCGGCGGGTTCGGTCCGGCTTCACCCCGTTCGGGCAAACCGCCTGGTCCCTGGCGGCACAGGTGCGCTTCGTGGAGACGTTCGCGGCCCGCGCGCCGAGGCATCCTGTGCTCGCCGCGATGGGCCGGGTCGTCCCTGGCCAACGGTGGGGGCTCGGTCGGATCCCCGGGGCCCGGTTCAAAGGAGGTTGGGGGCCCGGGACCGACGGGCGCTATCTGGTGCGCCAGTTCGGCCTGATCACCGTCAACGGGCACCAGTACGCCGTCGCACTGGCTGCCCGCTCAGCCGACGGCAGCTACGCCGGTGGCATCAAGGCTCTGGACGTCGCAGTCGCCCAGCTGCGCACCCGACTTCGCTGAGCCGCAGTTCATCTGCCGCGACGAATCCGTGCTCGAACGGCACCCGCGGCCGATCCGGCGCCCGCCCATCCGAGGTCGCGAATCCGGCCCCGCCGATCCAACGTCAGCCGATCCGGTACAACGCGCCCCCTGCGCTCTGGCCGATCTGGACCCGGCGAGCGCCAACCGTCACGGTGTAGACGACCCCATGACGCCCAGTCTTGGCGGTTGCGTTGACCTTGGCCCGGGCAGGGCCGTGCACGATCGCGGTCGCCAGGGCGGCGCTCGTACCGCTGCGGTTCACGCTGACCACTGGGGCGGCGCGCTTGGTGAAGATGTCCGACCAGAACCAGCCTTGCACCGGACGCTTACTGCCACGTACGACGTTCAGCGCCCCCGGGACCGCCGGCCGACCGGCGTACGGCAGGGAGACGATCGTCGTCGCGCGGGTGCCATCGGGTGAGGTGGCTCGGGCTGCGGTCCGGTACGCGGTGGCGGCCGCACCAGCTGGCAGATGCCACAGCTGTGTGAACGTGGTCTTCTTCTTTGCGGCTGCCGCCCGATCCACGACGAGCACGACCTCCGGGTCGGACAGCACGATGACGTCTCGCACCCGACTGAAACCCTTGCCGGGCGCATCCACCAGCCGGTAGTAGTCAGCCATCGCGCCGGACGCGCCGGAGGACAGCACCCGCCGGGCCAGTTTTGTCGTGACAGAGTCCTTCATGCCGCCGATGATGAGCTGGTTGTGGGCTTGCGGGGACTTGGCGTACGTCTCCCAAGCGTCCTTGGTGTATTCCCCGAACCCGGGGTCGATCAGCACCGGGTGCCCGTCGGCGTACCAGGTGATCGCGGTGTGGTCGTGGTGGCCGTGCTTGGACTTGGCCGGCCCGAACCGCAATGAGTAGGCGCTTGAGGCCGCGAACTCGCTCGCGTTGCCGCCCCAGGTGTCCCGACCGAACGCATACCCGGCCGCCCCGAAGATGCCGACCCGCTGCCGCGGCGGGGTGCCCTGCGTTCCGCCCGAAGCCGGCCACTCCTGCACGGTGCCCGAGTAGATCGCGCGGCGCGCCTGCTCGGTGTTGCCGAGTTGGAACGGTGTGGCCATTGGAGTGAAGCTGTGCGCGAGGAAGGTCAGCAACCGGCGCCGCTTGTCGGCGATCTGTCGGTCCAGGGATGAGCCGGGCAGCAGTTTGGAGACCTCGGCGCCGACCCGGCCCCACAGGGCGTAGTTGAAGACGGCGTACCCGGTGGACTGCTCGTTGCTGGCGCCGTCGGCGTCAATGGCGTACGTCAGGATGGCGGCGAGCCGCTGCTGCGCGAGCGTGGTGTAGTCACGGCGGCCGAGCGTGGCGCCCAGCCCGAGCATGGCCAGCGACTCGTCGGTGCCGTGATTGCCGTATCCCGAGAAGTGGTGCTTGAGGTATTCGGCGTGCTGCACCAGGGAGCTGTCCAGCCACCGGTCGCGGGCCGGGAGGGTCCCGCCGTTGCGGTCGGTGACGACCGAGCGGAGGCAGAGCAGCAGGTTGGTCCGGTGCATGGTCGACTCCCAGGCGCCGATGTTGCTCTGCCAGGAGTAGGGGTTGTCCCGAACCCAGTCCTGGGCGATGGCCTTGGCGTGCTCGAGCGCCTCGGCATCGCCGTTGCGTCCCGCCTCCACGGCCGCGCCGATCCAGCGCAGCGAATGTAACCACATGTACCAACTGACCTGGCGGTACGGGTTTGACAGCCAGTTGATGTTGCCGGTGCCGTCGCCGACCCGGAACCGCGCGTAGGACCCCCACTGGAAGGTGTCGTTCAGGATCGTGTTGCGGGTGTTGGTGCTGGCAAATCCCGAATAGCCGATGCACGCGTTGTACCGACTGGTGTGGGCAAGTTGTCCGGTGGTCGAGCTCGATGTCGGGCCGGATCTCAAGCGGGTCGGCGGGCTCTTTGGCCGGCTCGGCATGACGGACGGTCCCGCAGGCGCGGTCGGCATCGGCGTGCCGGGTCGCACCGAACGCTGCACCGAACCGGGACCGAGCAAGTCTTCGCGCTGGGGTTCGGTCAACTCAGGCATCGCGTCGGCCCGCGCGGTGCGCGGCGATGGCTGCGGATCGGGGGTGCCCGCGGCGCTTCCACCTCCCAGAGCGAGCCCGGCCAACAGCGCCGGGACGGCCAGCAGGGTCGCGACGAAGCGATGGGCGCCGGGGTCTGCCATGGTCGATCCTTTGTGACGTTCCGGTCTCATCCAAAGTCCGGGGGCACTAAGACAATCGACCAAGAATGCGTAAGGTTGAGCGCTCTCGGTTGGTTGAGCGAATGAACCGATGATTGGACGCTTTGGCGCGAGACGTCCAAGACGAATGTCCATTTCACATGGTGTCGTTCTGGGTCTCGCGAACCGGACGTTTGGCTGGCTTGCGCATGGCAACGTCTGGTCCTGGAATCAGCTGCGCGGAATTTGCAGGACGTGTCGAAGGCGACTGTGAACAGCGACGATTCGCCACATCTAACGTTCGTCTCAGATGGTGATCGCGGTTTGGTCGAATTGACTGAGCAAACCCATTCACGCAGATGTAACGAGTGCGTTGTGGTCGCGATGAATTGGACGTTAGACCTTTTAATCAACTCGACCATTTGAGGTCGCGCAAGCGGCGATGAGAACGGGGAAACATGAACTTTGAGAAGAAGCCGATCATAGGGCGCGGTGTGCGCCGGGCCGCCTTTGGTACGACGCTGGCCATGGCCGCTGCTGGGGCCCTGGCCGCTCCGGCATTTGCTGCGGAAGCCATCACCGTGACCGGTAGCCCGCAGTCCGGTGTCGCGTTCACTGCGTCAGCTTCAGGACTGACCAGTGGCACCAGCTACCGGATGATCCTTGCTCTGTCCGGTGCGAGCACTGATCGGACCAACGTCGCCGAGTTGGGCAGTTGCGCGACCACCGCTTTGGCAGTCGCAGCCGCCAGCACCACGTTGTCCTGCACGCTGACGGAAGACAGCGCCGGCTCCTACCACGTGAAACTGCTCAGCGCCGACGGCGGGACCATGCTCGCTTCCGCCCCAGTCACTGTCGGGACGACGACCGGTGCCGTCACCCCGCCGACCGCAACGGACGGCGCCGGCACCGCCGACAAGCTCACCCTCACCAAGACCGCGGGCATCGTCTGGAAGGTGGACGGGGCCGCCGTCGACTTCGGCAGCGCCACCACCAAGGACGTCGACGTCAGCACCGGCGCGGCCGTCGTCACGCTGGAAGCCGCGTCCGGCTACGCCCTTCCCGCCAACCAGCGGACGTCGTGGGCCTACAGGTTCAGCACCTCAGCGACCGCGCTGCTGGTCGTGACCCCGCCGGCCGAGGGAACCGCGAAAGGGCCGAAGTACGTCAACAACCCGGGCTCCACGCAGGACACCGTTACCGTGACCAAGACGACCGGGGTGGACTGGTATGTCAACGGCACCAAGGTGAGCTTCACCGGTGACGCCACGAAGGCCACGGTCTACTCCACCGTGGGTACCAAGACGACCGTCGAGGCGCGGGCAGCGGACGGCTACGTGTTCCCCGGCAACCTGGCGGTGCGCTGGTATACCCCGACGTTGAAGGGTGAATACGTCGAGCCGGCCACGCTTCGTCTGGCCGGTGAAAACCGGATGGACACCGCCGTCGAGATCTCCAAGAAGTACTGGACCTCGGCAGACACCGTGTACGTCGCGAACGGGCTGCGCTACGCCGACGCCCTGACGGCCGGTCCTGCAGCCACCAAGGACGGCGGTCCGCTGTTGCTGGCCATGCAGAACAGCGTTCCAAACAACGTGCTCGACGAGATTCAGCGCTTGAATCCGGCACGGATCCATGTCGTCGGCGGCACCTCCGTCGTCAGCGCCGGTGTGGAAAGCGCGTTGAACGCCATCGCGCCAGTGACTCGACTCGCTGGTGAATCCCGGTATGCGACCGCTGCCGCGGTGTCTTCCCGGTGGGCTGACTCCGCCAGCTGGGCCCCAGGCAACCCGGTGGTCTACCTCGCGGTTGGGGAGAACTTCCCCGACGCCTTGTCCGGCGGTTCCGGCGCGGCCATCGAGAAGGGCGCGCTGATGTTGAGCAGCAAGACGGCGCTCACCGAGCCGACCAGCGACGCGATCAAACGGCTCAAGCCCAGCAAGGTCTTGCTGGTCGGCGGCACGAACGTGCTCTCCGAGGCGGTCCGGTTGCAGGTCAAGGACCTGGTCCCGGCCACCACGCAGGTGGAGCGCTACGCGGGCGCCGACCGGTACGCCACCAGCGCTGTGGTTGCCACCAAGTCCGGCAGCGCCGGTCCCACGGACAAGGCGCTGTTCCTGGCCACCGGGCTGAACTTCCCGGACGCGTTGGCCGGCGTACCCGCGGCGAGCAAGCTGGGTGCCCCGCTGTTCTTGTCGCAGCCCACCTGTCTGCCGCCCTCGGTCAAGACCGTAGTCAACACGATGACCGCGTTGGAGACTCAGGTGCGTCTGGGCAGCGACGGCGTGCTCGGCAACTTCTCGCTGGCCAAGGTTTGCTCCTCCTGAGGTCAGCGCTGAAGTAGCCGCGACTGACGCGAAGATCGTGCCAACTGCGACGCCAAGACCGGGGGGTTGATCTGGCGTTGCTGCGCACGTCGCGGCTGGGGGACCGGGGCCCGCTCACCGACATGGTGGGCGGGCCTCGGTGCGTTTGCGGGCGTCGTCCAGTGCCGTGATTTCGCAGCTGGTGGGGGAGATCGTGTGGTTGGCTTGAGGCCGAGACAGCCGATCATCACGCAGACACCGGGGCACGCACTAGGAGGATTCGTGGCACTGGCCGGGGAGTTAGCCGGACGGGTCGTCGCCGCGTGCGACGGTTCGACGCAGTCGGCGGATGCCGCGAGGTGGGCGGCCGACCAGGCGCTTCGACGAGGTAAGGGACTGACGCTGCTAGTCGCGGGCGGTCGGACCGCCGACGTGGAGCCGGGCCTGCTGCTGGCGGACGGACTCACCGACCAACTGGCTCGATCCCAGGAGCGGCGAGTCGAGGCCTTGGCCACCGAACTGCGCGATCGCGACCCCGACTTGGGGCTGCGCGTGCTGACCGTGCCCGAGCGGGCCGCGCAAGTGCTGGTCGAAGCCTCTGAGTATGCCGACCCGCTGGTCATCGGGACCCGCGGTCTGGGCCGGCTCAGTGGTCACTTGCTGGGGGCCATCGCCGATCAGGTGGTGACCCACGGCCGGGGCACCATCGTGGTGATCCCGACCAGTGTGTGGCACTCGCCGGGGCAGCAGGAGGGCGACATCGTGGTCGGGTACGACTACTCGCCAGCAGCCGCCGCGGCGATGGACTTCGCGTTTGCGGAGGCCGAGTCGGCGCGCGTGCCGGTGCGCGTGGTCCGTGCGCTGGAGCTGGGTGAGCTGTGGAATCTTCGGCCGATCGATGTCTTGGGTCCGCGTGATCCCATCACCCACCACGAGGCCCATCTGGAGGTCGCGTTGTCGTCCTGGCGTGAGCGCTACCCCACGGTCGAGGTGCACCCCAAGGTGCGGCAGGGGGCGACGGCGTCCGTGCTGCTCGGCGATGAATCGGTGGATGCCTCGATGCTGGTCGTCGGCAACCGCGGGCTCGGCGGCTTCGCGGGGCTGATGCTTGGCTCCACGGCTCGCCGGCTGCTGCACCACGCTCGGTGCCCGGTGGCTGTGGTGCGCTGAGCGCTCAGCGGATCCGGACCATCGACCCATCCACACGAAGACCGACCTTGGCGACTTTCGCGTGCTTGCCAGAGGCCACCACGAACGTGTAGACCCAGGTCTTCTTATCGGTGGCCAGCACCGCGTTCGCGCGCACCGTCGTACCAGCGGGACCTGGCACCACGGCCGTCAGCATGGTCGTGGCGGTGCCGCGTTGGGCCATCGAGACCACCGGGGCACGCTGTTTGGTGAAGATCGTGGGCCACCACCAGCCCTGGACCGGCCGCGTCGTACCCGTGCTGACCTGTGGCTTGGCTGGCAGCACTCGGGCACCCCGGTAGGGCAGCCGAAGGAACGTCGTACGTACCGCCGGGTCTGCGGACGAGGCGATGGCGGCGTACTTGCCGGTGACGACCGTCGTGCTCGGCGCGAGGTGCCACAGTTGCGCGAACGTGCCGGCGCGCGTGGTCGAGGCCCGGTCGGCGACCAGCACCAGGTCTGGGTCGGAGAGCACCAGCACGTCGCGGACCCGCGCCATCCCGGCGCCAGGGACGTCGCGCAACTGGAAGTAGTCGGCGTTCGGGTGGCCGGCGCCGATCCGCGACCTGGTCAGCGCGGTGGTCCGTGCCGACGTCATGCCGGGGATGACGAGCTGGTTGTGAGCGGTCGGCCCTCGGGCGTAGGCCACCCAGGCGTCCTGGGTGTATTCGCCGTACCCGGGGTCGATCAGGATCGGAGCGCCGGCCGCCTGATAGGTCAGCGACATGTGGTCGGCGTGACCGTGATAACGCTGCGTGGTCCCGAACCGGATCGAGTAGGCGCTCTGCGCCGGGTAGGGCTTGCTCGGCGTTCCCCACCCGGAGCGACCGAAGACGTACCCGGACCGGTAGACGGCGACCCGCTGGGCCGGTGGGGTGCCCGCCTTGCCGGCGGTGGCGGGGTACTCGTGCGGGGTGCCGATCAGCGGCGGTCGCTGCAGGTCTTCGGTGTCGCCCAACTGGTGGAACGTGCCGAGCGGGGTCATGGCGTGGGCCAGGAAACCCGCCAGCGCCGAGAGCCGGGTGTCGATGGTGGCGGCCAGAGGGCTCTGGGGGGTGCACTGGGCAACCATGAGGCGGGTCCGGTTCCACAGGCTGTAATTGAATGCGGCGTACCCGATGGACTGCTCGTTGACCGAGCCGTCCGGCGCGATGGCGTGGTCGAGGATCTTCAGCAGCCGGCCTCCGGCCAGGTCGCGGTAGTGCGACTGCCCGAGCAGGCAGCCCACACCGAGCATCGCCAGCGATTCGTCGGCGCCGTGGTTGCCGTATCCGGAGAAGTACGTCTCCAGCGAGCGGGCATGCGTCATGATCACGCCGTCCAGCCACCGGGCGTCGTGAGGCAGCGTGCCGTTGTTGCGGTTCGAGAGCACGGTGCGCAGACACAGCAGCACGTTCGTGCGGTGCATGGTCGATTCCTGCGCGGTAGCCGTCGTGTTCCAGGGGTACGGGTTGTCCTTGGACCAGTCCCGCACCACCGCCAGCAGATGGGTGGTGGCCCGCTGGTCACCGCGGTTGGCTGCGTCCAGGGCCGCCCCGAGCCAGCGCAGCGAGTGCAGCCACATCGACCAACTGACCCGCCCGTAGGGGTCGAGTGCCCAGTTGATGTTGCCGTGGCCGTTGCCGACTTTGGTGGGTGGGTACGTCGCCCAGGTGTAGGTATCGTCCAGCACCCGACCCAGCGGGTTGGCGGCGTAGAACTGCGTGTTGCGGGTGCACGCGTTGTACGTCGGCGTCGAGGGCTGGGACGCGGTGCCGCGCATCGCCCTACCGGGCTCGGGCACCGGCGGGGTGCTCCCGATCACCAACGGCGTGATGGTCACCAGCGCGACAACGCCACCGGCGCGACCTTGCGGGCGGCCGTGTGGGCCGCCTTGCGCGCGGCGATGGTGTGGAGCCTCCCCCAGCTCATACCGGTGAACGTACCTCAGAAGGCGTGAATATCATTGTTGTGCAGCGTTATTCGACGTGTGAAGTGGGAGACGGCGGTTGCTCAGCGCGCCGCCTGGGTGGCCACCACGTCGGCGCAGGAAGCCTCCGTGAAGCCGGAGTCCGGCGCCGGGTAGCCCAGACAGGTCGCCTGGGTCCGGGCCCAGATCTCCGCGGGCATGCGGTCATAGCTGACCGACTGCTGGAAAAAGTCGGTCGCGGTGGTCAGGCGCGCGGCTCGCAGCCGGTTGACGAAGAACGGTGGCGGTCAGTTGCCGGCCGGTCAGCGAACGCAGCACCATGACCTGCGCCAGATTCTGGGTACCGTCGTATCTGGTCAGGCCGAGCACCATGAATCCGGCTTCGACCGTGATGCCAGGAAAGGCATCGACGCAGGAGACCTGCCAGTGCCAGGACACCTGCACCGGTCGGAAGGTGGCGGCCAGGGTGTCGCAGCCGGCCGTGGTCACCGGCGCGGGCGGCCGGGTCGGCGTGGGCGGTTTGGTCGGTGCGGTCGGCCGGGTGGGAGTTGGCGGTGTGGCCGGAGTCGTCGGTGTGGTCGGCGCAGGTTTTCGCCGATTCACCCGGTTGATGGTGTCGATCGTCTTCTTCAGCGCACTCACCAGGCTTCTTGCGCTCCTGGCCTTGGCGTCCGCCATCCTGGCTGCCTTGGCGGCAGCGGCGGCCTGGCGAGCGAGCTTGCCGGCGTGTGCACGTTGACGAGCGGTGCGCGCCGTGACGGACGCCCGCTGCGCGCTCCTGGCTAGTGCGGCGGCCGCGCGCTGCGCCCTGACCTGGGCGGCGCCGGCCTTGGCGGCGGAGACCTTGGCGGCGGCGAGTTGTCTGTCCAGCTTGGCCAGCGTGGCCGACGTCGGTGTGCTCCGGTGGGCTCCGACCACCGGCCGCGGAGCGAGGCTACCCGCCGCGGAGTGGGCACCCCTGGCCTGCGGGTCGACCAGGACGACCGCGTCGACCGCGCCGTCCCGCACGGTGTCGGCGTACCCAGGGCTCGACGGGGCGCCGGCCGGCGCTGCGAAAGCGGGCGCTGCGAGGGCCCCGACCAGCGCTGCCGCGATGCCGAGACTGGCCGCGCGCGTCGTACGGCGAGTGGGCTGGGCGGCTGATCTGTGCTCTGATGAGGCGTTCGGGCGGAGGTGCGACGTGGCCTTCGGGCGGAGGTGCGACGTGGCGTCCGTGCGTTGGTGCTGCATCCGTAGCTCCTGGGTGGCTTCCATGCCGGGGACCGTCCCTGGACCCCTGTTCCATACGACTGATCGGCTCTGAGGCGGCGCTCGTGAGGGCTTCGACCTACCTGGCAGGAACCGATGAACGCCCAGCTCACGAGCAGTGCCAGGATGAAAGCGTCGGCAGTTCACGGATCAGGAGACGCCACATGCGATTTGGGATGTTTGTGCCACAGGGTTGGCGAATGGATCTGCTCGGTATCGACCCGGTGCAGCATTGGGGGGTGATGGCCGGGCTGGCCCGCCGAGCGGACGCCAACGACGATTGGGAGTCCGTTTGGGTCTATGACCACCTGCACACCGTGCCGGTGCCCTCGTCTGAGGCCACCCATGAGGCGTGGACCTTGATGGCGGCGCTGTCCGGGGTCACCGGTCGGGTCCGGCTGGGTCAGATGTGCACCTGCATGTCGTATCGGTCACCGGCGTACCTGGCCAAGGTGGCGGCCACCGTCGACATCGTCTCCGAGGGCCGCCTGGAGATGGGCATCGGCGCCGGCTGGTATGAGCACGAGTGGCGTGCCTACGGCTACGGATTCCCCAGCGCGGGGGAGCGCCTTGCCAGGTTGCGCGAGGGCGTGGAGATCTTCCAACAGATGTGGACGACCGGGTCTGCGACGCTGGACGGCGAGCACTACCAGGTGGACGGGGCGTTGTGTGCGCCGCGACCGCTGCAGGGGACGGCGTACCCGGGCTCGTCGCGCAACGGCATCCCGATGTGGGTCGCCGGCGGCGGGGAGCGCAAGACCCTACGGATCGCCGCGGAGTACGCCGACTACTCGAACTTCGACGGGACGCCGGAGGTGTTCAGCGCCAAGTCGAAGATCTTGGCCGAGCACTGCCGTGACGTCGGCCGCGACCCCGACGAGATCGTCCGATCCGCGAACTACAACGTGTTCATCGGGCGGGACGAGGCCGAGGTGCAGGATCGGCTGAACTGGATGTATGAGCACTTCCGTCGCGGCGGCGTACCGGAGCAGCTGGCCACCGAGCAGGTCGAGTCCTTGTGCACCCAGCCGCTGGTCGGGACGCCCGAGCAGATCGTCGAAGCGTTGCGCGAGCTCGAAGCGCTGGGGATGACCTACGCCATCTGCTACTTCGCCGAGGCGGCGTACGACACGACCGGGATCGACCTGTTCGAACGACAGGTGCTGCCAGAACTGGTCACGAGCGACGGCCACGGGTTCGGGCATTCCTTCGGCCGACACCGGGGTCGCTGACTGCGGGCTTGCTGACCGCGGGCTCGCTAACGGCGAGCTGGCAGACGGCGGGCTTGCGTCTGTGGATGACGGCAGACGACGGTTGGCGGACGCGGCCAACCTGGGCGGATGCCACTGGACCAGACGTGGGGCGTGCGCGCGAAGCGACCCCGGTCGGTGGTGGCTGCCCGCGCTGCCGCTCGGACGCCACTCGCGGCGTACCAGTTGGTGGCCCCGACGCTGCCTGGCCATGCGGCGTACTCGCACCTGAGCGCGGCGCGAATCTGGGATCTGCCGTGGGAGCTGCCGTGGTCGGCCCAAGAAACCATCCACGTCACGCGCAAGAGTGACACCTCGCGGATCCGGCGTCGGGGGTTCGCCGACCATGAGGGGCTGGAGCTGCGGCAGGTGTGCCAGCGGCACGGCGTCCCCGTCACTGGAGTCGCCGACACGTGGGCTGACCTGGCGGCACTGCCGGGGATCACGATCGCCCAACTCGTGGTGGTCGGCGATGCGATCCTGTGCTGGCGAAGCGGTCGGCCGCCCGAACTGCTCGCCGATGAGGTACGCCGTCGTCCGGGCAGGGCGGGGGTGGCGGCGCTGCGGGAGGCGCTGGTGCTGGTCCGGACCCGCTCGGCCTCACCGATGGAGTCGCTGATGCGGTTGGGGTTCGGCCGGGCCGGTCTGCCTGAGCCGGAGCTGAACGCCGACGTCCTCAGCCCTGAAGGTGAGTGGCTGGCTCGGGCCGACTTCTTGTGGCGGACGTTTCGAGTCCTGGGCGAGTTCGACGGCGTGCACCACGTCGACCCCGAGCAGTTCCGCCGGGATGCTCGGCGACGTCGGAGGCTGGAGGACCACGGCTGGACGTACCTGCAATTCACTGCCACCACGCTGTACGACGGGCGCGAGTGGGAGGAGAGCGTTGCGCGGCTGCGTCAATTGCTGAGCTGAGCGCTCCAGTCGTCACTTTTTGCAGTGACCAGGGCACGAGTCGTCGATTCCTGCACGGATCGGGCGTCGTGAGTGCAGGAATTGACGACTCGGTGGAGCGCTGGTGCAGAAAGTGACGACTCGAGGCTGGCCGGCCCAGCCGACGCCGGTCGGTCCAGGGCAACCGACTTACTCACGGCGGGCCGTCACCAGATTGCCAGGTCGATGGCCGATACTGGGGCATCATGAGCGTGCCCCCCTTCGGTCGCCCGGACCCGGCCTCCCGCCATCGCCGGCCCCAACGACCAGGTACGGCGCACCCCGCGGGTCAGCCACGCACCGACCCCACGACCTATCGAGTGGCCTCCGGTGACCCCCGCACGGGGGCCCGAGCCCTCGCCGACCCCGAACTGCTCTCGCCAAGGCTCCGGCGGCGTCGAGCGCTGACCCTCCTGATCGGACTGCTCGCGCTGGTCCGACGGGGCTGGGTGCTGGGGCTGGTCAGTCGAGGCTGGTTCCTGACCCTGCTGGCGACCGCGTTGGGCGCGGCAGCGGTCGGTTGGGGGTTGCTGTTCCTGGACGCGGCCCGGCTCGGGCGGCTTCGCCGAACGCCGCCGCAGACCCGCGCCACGGTGGCTGGCGTGACCGCCCTACTCATGCTGGTCACCGTTGGCCCGCTGATGGTGGCCTCCGGCAACGTGCTGGCCGGTCGGGACGCCCTCAGCGCGGTGTTCGGCGGCAACATCTCCCGAGAACCCAGCGACGGCCGCTACAACGTGCTGCTGCTCGGTGCCGACAGCGGCGCCTCCCGGGCCGGCACCCGGCCGGACACGATCATGCTGGCCAGTGTGAACGCCGACAGCGGGAAGTCGGTCATGTTCGGGTTTGCCCGGGAAACCGAGAACATCAACTTCCGGCCGGGGTCGACGATGGCGCAGCTGAAGCCGGACGGCTGGAACTGCGGTGACAACTGCCTGCTCAACGGCTTGTACACCTGGGCCATGGAGCACCGGGATCAGTTCCCGCCCGGCACCAAAGACCCCGGTGCACTGGCGACCAAGGAGGCTGTCGAGGCGTTGTCGGGCCTCGACGTGCACTACTACGTGCTCGTCGACCTCAGGGGATTCCAGCGGCTGGTCGACGCTCTCGGGGGCATCGACATCGTGGTCAACAAGCGGACCCCGATCGGCGGTGGCCGAAAGGAAGGTGGCGGCAAGAATCCGATCACCGGTTGGATCGAACCCGGGGCCCAGCACCTGGACGGATACCACGCGCTCTGGTACGCCCGGTCCCGCGAGGGCTCGAGCAACCCCGAGCGGATGGCCCGCCAGCGGTGCGTGTTGACCGCGATCCTGCACCAGGTCAGCCCGCAGAACGCGATCTTCAAGTTCAAGGACGTCGCGGCGGTCAGTGGCAGCGTGGTGGAGACCGACTTGCCAGAGTCGGATCTGGGCGGGTTCGCCGACCTGGCCTTGAAGGCCCGCTCAGGCAAGATCAAGAGCGTCAACTTCGTGCCGCCGCTCATCAAGCCGTGGGACTACGACGAGCAGAAGGTCAAGGACATCGTCCAGGCGACGATCGAGCAATCCGACCGGGACGACGCGGCCCCCGTCCGGCGTCGCCCGACGCCTGCACCGAGCAGCAGCAAGACGCGGGCGCCGGCGCCGTCTCCGACAGGGCAGGCCACCGAGGACCCAAGCGCCGGTGACCTGAGCGACGTCTGCACGGCCGGGTGAACCCAGCGCCGAAGAGACGCCGAACGAACGCCGAACGAACGGTGAATGAGTAGCGGTGAATGAACGGTGAGTCAGCAGTGAATGCGATCAACGCGCGGGACGACGTGCCGCAGGAGGCCCCTGACTGGCCGGCGGTGAGCGTCGTCATCCCGGTGCTCAATGAGGAACGGCACCTTCGCAGCGCTGTGCAGATGGTGCTGCGCCAGGCCTACCCGGGGCCGTTGGAGGTGATTCTGGCGATTGGGCCGAGTTCGGACGGCACCCAAGAGGTGGCGGACGCCTTGGCGGCCGACGATCCCCGGGTCCGCACCGTGCCCAATCCCAGTGGCCGGACCCCGGATGCGCTGAACGCCGGGATCGCCGTGAGCCGGTACGACATCGTGGCTCGGGTCGACGGGCATGCCGAAATCATGCCCGGCTACCTGGCCAGGGCGGTCACTGAACTGCAACGCTCCGGAGCGGACAACGTCGGCGGCATCATGGACGCCCAAGGCACCACCGATTTCGAGCGGGCGGTGGCCTGCGCCATGCGCTCACCGCTGGGCGTGGGCAACGCCAGGTTCCACGTCGGAGGGGGCGCCGGGCCGGCGGACACGGTCTACCTCGGATGCTTTCGCAAGGCCACGCTGCAGCGGGTCGGTGGGTATGACCCGCACTTCAGCCGAGCGCAGGACTGGGAACTGAACCACCGGATCCGCCGCTCCGGCGGGCTGGTCTGGTTCACCCCTGACCTGCGGGTGACCTACCGGCCGCGGGGCACGGTGAAGGCCCTGGCCACGCAGTACCTGCACTACGGCCGGTGGCGGCGGGTGGTCGCCCAGCGACATGAGGGCACCATCAACGCGCGTTACCTGGCGCCACCGGCCATGGTGGTCGGCACCACGCTGGCCACCCTGGCCGGGATCAGCGGACTGCCCCCGGCGACCGGGCGGACTGCGCGCCGGCGACGGCTGGCCTTGGCTGCCCCAATCGGGTACGTCGCTGCGCTCGTCCTTGGTGGCGCCGCGATCAGCCGGGGCGAACCGCTCGCCGCTCGCGCGCTGGTGCCCGTGGCGTTGGCCACCATGCACTGGTCGTGGGGGGTGGGGTTTCTCACGAGCCCGCCCACACTGCGGGTTGCGCGCCGGTGACATGCGCCGTACGCCGGGTCCACCGCGACATGATGGCCTCATGAGGGTGCTCATGCTGGTCGCGACGAACGTGGCCACCGATACCCGGGTGCTGCGTGAGGCGAGCACGCTGGCCGGCGTCGGGCACCAGGTGCACATCATCGGCCGCTCGGTGCCGCCAGGTTGGACCCCACCCTCGATCACCTCGAACGACCCCGGCGTCGGCGGCATGATCTCGGTGTCCAGTGTGGGCACCTCGTCGGTGTTTCGAGCTGAGGGGGCTTCCTCGCTGTCCGGTGCGAAGCTGCCGGCCCACCTGCGGCTGGCCAGGTGGCTGCTGCTGCCCAGGCACCGCAACTCGGCGTTCGGGCGTTGGTGCGCCGGCGCGGTCGAGGACGGGCAGGCCCGCGCGTACGACGTGGTGCACTGTCACGACTTCAACGCGCTGCCCGCGGGGGATGCGTTGGCCCGTGCTGCCGGGGTGCCGCTGATCTACGACTCACACGAGTTCTGGGCGGGCCGGCCCCGCGAGTACCGGCCGACGCCACTGCTGGACCGCCGGGAGCGGGCTCTGGAGCGGCGGCTGGGCGCCGACGCTGCCGCCGTCATCACCGTCGGCGACGGGGTAGCCCAAGCGTTGCGGGCGGCCTACGGCTGGCAGCACATCAGTGTGGTCCGCAACACCTTTCCCTACGTCGAGCCCGGTCCGGACATCGAGCGACCGGACCGCCCGGCCGGCCTGATCTACGCTGGCCGGCTCGCGGCGTACCGGGAGTTGGAGGTGATCGCGGCGGCCAGTCACCGCCTCGACCTGCCGGTCACTCTGATCGGGCCAAGCGATGACACCTGGCTGAACCGGTTCGACCCAGGCCGCGCACAGGTCCGTCCGCCGTGCCCGCCGCAGGAGGTCGATGCCCTGTTGGGGGCGGCCGGGCTGGTCTTGGTCACCCACTCCGACCAATGGGAGAATCACCGCTTGGCGCTGCCGAACAAGCTGTTCCATGCCGTCCGTGCAGGCGTGCCGGTGGTGGCCACCGACGTGGGTGAGTTGGCCAAGGTGGTGCGGGCGCACGGGTTGGGCACGTTGTACCCTCCGGGGGATGCTGATGGGCTGGTCGATGCGGTGCACCGAGCGCTGGCCGACTACCCACGATGGTGCCGCGCTGTCCGGGCCGCAGCCCCGAGCTTGTCCTGGGAGACCGACGCGGCCGCGCTGCTGCGGGTGTACGACGCGCTGGCGGTCGGTCATCAGGGGGTCCCCGAGGTGAAAAGGTAGCGTGGCGACAGTGGAGCGTGGAACGAGGAGCAGAATGACCGTGGCCAGACAACCAGCCAGACCAACGGTGACATGAGCACCGCTGCACCAGTGCCGGTCGAGCCGGGCAGCCGGACCTTCGCCGATGCCACGTACCAGCGGTACGAACCGCACCGGGCCGGCCTGCCCAACCTGAAGGTGTACTTCAGGGAACTGTGGCGGCGGCGCGAGTTTGCCAGCGAGATGTCCAAGGCGGGCATGCGCGGCGCGAACAGCATGACCTTCTTCGGCCAAGCCTGGCTGGTCATCAACCCGTTGCTGCTGGCCGGCGTGTACTACTTCATCGTCCAGGTGATCGGCGGGGGGTCTCGGGGGGCCAACGGCTGGACCTACTTCTCGCACCTGACCGGCGGGTTGTTCTGCTTCTACTACATTCAGGGATCGATCGGCGCCGGCGCAGCCTCGGTCGTCGGCGCGGGCAAACTCATCCTCAACACGGCCTTCCCGCGGCTGCTCATGCCGCTGTCAGCGGTCCGGACCGGGTTCTATCGGTTCCTGCCGACCCTGCCGGTGTATTTCGTGTTCCACATCCTGGCCGGCAACCCGTTCAACCTGGTCACGCTCTTCGTGGCGCCGATCTTCCTGATGCTGATCAGCGTGTTCACCGCGGGGCTGGCTGGTCTCTTCGCTGCCCTGCAGGTCTACTTCAGGGACACCGCCGCCTTCTTGCCGTACATCATGCGGCTATGGCTCTATGTGTCTCCGGTGCTGTGGACCGTGGACATGATCAGCGGGCACGGTGCAGCCCTCAAACTTGCCCCGTTCAACCCCCTCTACCCGCTGCTTGGCGGGTACGGCCTGGCGCTGCAAAACGGCACGATGCCCGGCCTGCAGATGTGGCTGCTGGCGATCTTCTGGACGGCACTGTCCTGTCTGTTTGGGTTCGGGTATTTCATCTCCCGGGAGCGTGATTTCGCTGTCCGCCTCTGAGTATCGGCCCGACCAGTCGCTCGTCGGCGGGCACGCCGTCGACGAGGTCAAAGGCGGCACCGCTCGCACCAACTACGTCTTTCGGGACAACTCGAAACGCACCGATCTGGCGGTCAGCGTGCAGCACGTCTCGATCACCTACCGCACCACCTTCGAGCGGGTGCCGACGTTCAAGAACGCGATCGTCCGGTTCGGCCGGGGGCAGCGGGCGGTCAAGGAGATTCACGCGGTCCGGGACGTCAGCTTCGACGTACCCAACGGGACCGCGATGGGCATCATCGGCGCCAACGGGGCGGGCAAATCGACGATCCTGCGGGCGCTCGCCGGGATCATGCCGCCCACCCAAGGACGCATCGAGGTGTGGGGGCGGGCCTCGACGCTGCTGGCCCTGGGGGTCGGGTTCAACGCGATGCTCTCCGGCCGGGAGAACGTCATCCTCGGCGGGTTGGCGTCGGGACTGTCCCGCAAAGCCGTCGAGGAACGCGCCGAAGAGGTCGCTGAGTGGGCCGAGTTGGGGGAGTACATCGACGCGCCGATGCGGACCTACTCCTCGGGCATGTTCAGCCGGCTGGCGTTTTCGGTCGCGGTGCACATGCAGCCCGACATCCTGATGGTCGATGAGGCGCTGTCGGCCGGCGACGCGAAGTTCCGGGAGAAGGCCAATGCCAAAATGGACGAGTTGCGGTCCTCGGCGCGGGCGATGTTCCTGGTCAGCCACGGACTGAGCAGTATCCGGGAGATGTGCACCGACTGCCTGTGGATGCACAAGGGCAAGATCATGATGCACGGCACCCCGAACGAGTGCATCAACGCCTACACCGAATTCGTCAAGGTCGGCAAGACCCCGGCCACCATGGATGATCTGTAGGGATCCTCGCGTGACCGAACGCCCCGGGCGCCCTCGTGATGGCGCCATCGATATCCCTCTTGATGTCACGGTGCTGACCTCCGGGCACGACGTGGCTGACGCGCGACTGCACCGCGAGGTCGCCGCGCTGGTCCGGTCCGGGCTGACGGTCGAGGTCCTGGGACTCGGTGATCCCGCGGCCGCACCGGCTGGGGCGATCGCGGTGCGGACCTGGCCCCGGCCAGGACTTCTTGGGCGGGCCAAGCTGGCGGTTCGGATCGCGGGTGCGGCGCGGGGCCGGGTGCTGTTCACACTCGATCCGGACTCGGCGTTGGCGGCCTACGCGGTCTCCAGAACGGCCCGCAGGACAGGCCGCAGGGCGGACGGACATGCGGGCGGGTCGCGGCGGCCGTTGGTCATCGACGTGCACGAGGACTACGCGCGGCTGCTCGCGGACCGGCGCTGGGCCGCCCGGGCCGGTGGCACGGCCGGAACGCTGGCGCGCGCACTGGTAGGCGCCTTCACTGCGGTGGCGGCGCGCGCGGATCTGACCGTGGTCGCCGACGAACACGTGCCGCCCGCGACCGCGCGGCGCAGGCTCGTCGTACCCAACCTGCCGGATCTGTCGATGCTGCCGCCGCCTGGACCGCGGGAAGCTACCCCGCGGGCGTTGTACGTCGGGGATGTGCGCGCCTCGCGTGGACTGTTCGCGATGCTCGAAGCGGTGCGCTCGGCGCCCGACTGGTCACTGGATGTGGTCGGGCCGATAGCCGCCGGCGACCGGGACGCGTTGGGCGCGGCGCTGGCCGCCGACCCGGCGCTGGCCGCCCGGGTTCGCTGGCCGGGCAGGATGCCGCCTTCGCGGGCTTTCGCGCTGGCCAGCGGCGCCTGGGTGGGGTTGCTGCTGTTGGCCGACACGCCGGCGTTCGTCGACGCCTTGCCGAGCAAACTGCACGAATACCTGGCCTGCGGGCTGGCCGTGGTCACCACGGACCTGCCGCGTTCGGCGCAGCTGGTCCAGGCCACCGGCGCTGGGGTCGTCGTACCGTGCGGGCCCGATGAGGCGGTTGGCGCGGCCGTTGGGGCGGTGCTGCGCGGATGGTCGGATGACCCCGCGGCCCTGGATGTGATCCGGGAGCAGGCTGCGGCGTACGCGCGCGCCAGCCGTCTCAAGCCCAGCGGGTACGACGAATTGGCCCGGGCCGTGACAGAGTTGGCGCGAGGCTGAGCACCGCTATTCCGACCCGCCACATCGATCCGGTGGAACGTGCCGGTGGACCGATCCGGTGGACCGACCCGCAGGACCCGGAGGCTGACCATGAACCCCCACCTCGGCAAGGCCCGCCTGCAGGGCAGCCTGGCGGCCCGGCGCATGCTGCGCCAGATCGTCGGACCCGATTCACCGATCCGTGCGAACCTGCCCGAACCGGCCCGGGAGACGTTGCGTGGGGTGCGCCGACGGCTCCCGACCAGGTTCGCGGCCGCGATCGATCGCAGCGCCGGAGGCTCTCGGGCCGTCCGGCCACCGGACCCCGAGCACGCGGCAACGGCTGCCCCGCTGAAGTCCGAGCGCCCAGCCGTCCCGGACACGCCGGTCCGGTTGTGGGTCGCGCCGGCGAACTTCGCCGGCCAGGGTCATCAGTGGGCTCAGGCGTTGCAGCGGCACGCCGAAGGCGTCGGTGCCCGGTCGATGGCGGTGGTGGGTCCGTTGCGCTTCCCGGTCGACTACGAGGTTGAACCGCAGACCTACCAATCGATCACCTGGCAACGCGAGCAGGAACGGTACGTGGCGCAGTACACGCACGTGCTCATCGAGGCCGAACGGCCGGTGCTCGGCACCCTGTACGGCGGTTCCTGCGCCGGGGAGATCTCGGTGCTTCGCGCCGCCGGCCTCACCGTCGGCCTCATCTCGCACGGCTCCGACCTGCGTGACCCGGCCCGACATGCCGCGACGTTCCGGTACTCCCCGTTCGCCGACCCCACCGACCGGACCACGTCGATCCTGCAGGCCAAAGCCGAGGCGAACGCGACGCTGGTGGCGGGGTTCGACGGCCCGGTGTTCGTATCCACCCCGGACCTGCTCGATGACGCCCCACACGCCACCTGGTGCCCGACCGTGGTCGACCCCAGCCGTTGGGCCTCAGATTGGCCGGTGCTGGCGCGGGTCGTGCCGGTGGTCGTGCACCTGCCGACGAACGGCCGGCTCAAGGGTTCGGAGTACATCGACCCGGTGATGCGTGAGCTCGAAGCCGCAGGTCTGATCCGCTACCACCGCCCGGAACGCCTCGACGCCGAGGGTGTGCTCCGCGCGTATCAGGAGGCCGACATCGTCGTCGACCAACTGGTGATGGGCCTGTACGGCGTCGCCGCCATCGAGGCGATGGCTGCCGGGCGGGTGGTGGTGGCGTTCGTC
>CAJDVI010000019.1_pt1 | contig 21372 bp, 17 predicted proteins | sample 7391351 | NCBI WGS metagenome assembly CAJDVI01 (sample SAMEA7055704, study PRJEB34461) | soil metagenome | biome: terrestrial ecosystem; feature: Peninsula; material: soil | place: Antarctica | collected 2016 | reverse complement strand
TGCGAGACATGCATCCGCTGAGCACTGGACAGGCTGCGGCCCGTCCAAGCCCCCGAACCCTTGGCAGCCCACCAACGTCGTCCCAGCGCCGGAGCGGCGACCAGGCCGGTGACCACTTCGTCGCCGTCGACCAGGCCGATCAGCGTGGCCCATACAGGGACACCGCGGACGAAGTTTTTCGTGCCGTCGATGGGGTCGATGATCCAGCGGCGCGGAGAATGCCCGGTGATGCCGAACTCCTCGCCCTCGATCGCGTCCCGGGGGCGGGCCCGCTTGAGTTGTCCACGAAGCACCTCTTCAGCGGTGCGGTCAGCGTCGGTGACGGGCGTCAGGTCGGGTTTGGTCTCGACCCGCAGATCGGCCGCTTTGAACCTGGCCAACGTGATCCGCTCGACCTGGTCGGCCAGCACGTGGGCGAGCCGTAGGTCGTCGTTGTACTGGGGGGACTGCATCACGCGCATCACAGTATCCGTTGCCAGCCGCCGCCAGCCGCCGATAGGTCAGCCCTCGGGATCCTGGTAGGCGAAGTGTTTGCCGCCCTTCTTCATCAGCTCGCCAGCATGGTCGGGGACCTCACATTGCAGCGTTCGGTCGGTGCGCTGGTAGCCGGTCGATGAGGGACGCGTCGGCAGCTTCAGTTCGGGTCGCTCAACGTGCCGGTATGGCACTGAGTCCAGCAGGTGCACCATCATGTTGATCCGGGCCTTCTTCTTGTCCTCGGATTCCACGACGTGCCAGCGCGACTCTTGGGTGTCGGTGTGCACGAACATCTCGTCTTTGGCGCGCGAGTACTCTTCCCACTTGGTCAGCGACTCCAGGTCGGTGGATGACAACTTCCAACGCCGCATCGGGTCGGTGATCCGAGACTTGAACCGCCGCTCCTGCTCGGCGTCGGAGACCGAGAACCAGTACTTGCGCAGCATGATCCCGTCCTCCATCAGCATCCGCTCGAAGATCGGGCATTGCCGCAGGAATCGCCGGTGTTCTTGGGTGGTGCAATACCCCATCACCCGTTCGACACCGGCCCGGTTATACCAGGACCGGTCGAACAACCGGATCTCACCGGCCGCCGGCAGATGCTCGATGTATCGCTGGAAATACCATTGGGTGCGTTGTCGCTCGGTCGGTGCCGGCAGTGCCACGACCTGCGCCACGCGGGGGCTCAAGTACTCAGTGACCCGCTTGATCGCACCCCCCTTGCCGGCGGCGTCTCGGCCCTCGAAGATCACGACGAGGCGCTGGCCCTCGGACCGGATCCACTCCTGCATCTCGACAAGTTCGGCCTGTAGCCGCAGCAATTCGTCCTCGTAGAGGTCCTTGGGCATCTTGCTCGACTTCGAGGCCATACCGTTCATCGTGCCATTGGGTGCCATCGCACGACCACGACGGCCTCCGGTGTCCTGGACGTCGGAGAACGACCCGGACGTGACCGGAGCGTAAGGATCCTCATCCCGCGCGAACGCTCGGCAGATCGCTGGGGCTCAGTCGGTCGTTACCGTGCGCGCCCGGAGCAACCGCCGGACCGAGTCCAGCCGGGCAGCGGCAGCGTGGCCGGCTTTCCCCGAAGCAACCCAGGCATCAAGACCGCAGTCGGCCTCGTCGTGGGTGCACCCACGAGGACACTGCGCGGTACCTGGCTCGAGGTCGGGAAAGTGATCCACGATCCGGACGCTGTCGATGTGCGCCAGCCCGAACGAGCGGACCCCCGGCGTGTCGATGACCCAGCCGCCGTCCAGACCAGGCAGTTCGAGAGCGACCACTGACGCTGACGTGTGCCGACCTCGGCCGGTCACCTCGTTGACCCGTCCGGTGCTGCGCATCGCTCCAGGCACCAAGGCGTTCACCAGTGTCGACTTGCCCACCCCGGAATGCCCGACGAACACTGAGACCCGGCCGCGTAACTGCTCGGTCAGCGCAGCCAATCCGGCGATCGTGCCGGTGCACGGCTGGAACGACGTCACTACCGCGGGCACATCCAGCACGTCGTACGCCGCCAGCAGTGGCGCTGGGTCGGTCAGGTCGGCCTTGGTGAGCACCAGCAGCGGGTGCAGCCCGGCGTCGTACGCCGCGACCAGGCAGCGGTCGATCATCCGGGGCCGTGGTTGCGGGTCGGCCACCGCGGTCACCATGACGAGTTGGTCGGCGTTGGCGACGATGACGCGTTCGGTGGGGTCGGTGTCGTCGGCGGTACGTCGCAGCACCGAGCGCCGGGGCACCTGGCGGACGATGCGGGCCAGCGCATCCGGGCCGCCCGCCAGGTCGCCGACGAGTTCCACCAGGTCCCCGACGACGATCGACTTGCGGCCCAGCTCACGGGCCTTCATGGCGGTGACGCGACGCCGTTCGGCACCGGTCCCCGTGAACGATTCGGCGGCAGACCCAAGGACAGCCCCCGGGGCAGCCCCTGCGACGGCACCCGGGTGGTCAGCGGTCGACCCCGGTCGGCTTTCGAGTGGGCGCTCCAGCAGCACGGTGTATCGGCCGCGGTCAACCGCCAACACCCGACCCTGGACCGCGTCGAGGTGCGCGGGGCGATCCTTGGTGCGCGGACGTGAGCCACGAGGGTTCGGTCGGATCCGGACGTCGCGCTCGTCGTACTGGCGGCTTCCACGACTGCCGTCGGTCGGCGTCACCCGCTCACCACGGGACACCGTTCCCGGGCTTGGCGCCGTTCACCATGGCCTCCCAGCGGCGGGTGAAATCCGGCAGGGTTTTGCCGGTGGTCTGTACGTCAGCTACCTGCAAGCCGGGGACCACCAGACCCAGGATGCTGGCCGCCATCGCCATCCGGTGATCGTCGTACGTGGCCACGACCGCACCGGTCAGTGGACGCGGGCAGATGTACAGGCCGTCCTCGAGCACCTCGATCCGTCCGCCGAGCCGGGTGATCTCGGTGGCCAATGCGGCCAGTCGGTCGGTCTCGTGGCCACGCAGGTGAGCCACCCCCCGCAACGAGGACGGCGAATCGGCCAGCGCTGCCACGGCGGCCACCACGGGGGTGAGCTCGCCGACGTCGTGCAGGTCCACCTCCAAGCCGTTGACCCGATCTGGGCCGGTGACGGTTAGGCCCTCTCGAGAGAGGACGACATCGCCACCCATCGCGTCGAAAATATCCCGGATCGCATCGCCGGCCTGGGTGGTGTGTTGTGGCCATCCTGGGACGTGTACCCGCCCGCCGGTCACCATGGCGCCGGCCAGGAACGCCGCCGCGTTGGACAGGTCCGGTTCGACCTGCACGTCCAGGGCATGGACCCCGCTGGGTTCCACGACCCAGCGATTCGGCTCAGCGTCGTCGACCGGGACCCCGGCGTCCCGCAATGCCTCAACGGTCATCGTGATGTGCGGCTGACTCGGTAGCGAGGGGCCCTCGTGCACCACGGTGACGCCTTCGTCGAACCGTGCCCCAGCCAACAACAGCGCCGAAACGAACTGGGAACTCTGCGACGCGTCGAGGGTGACCGCGCCCCCGCGGACGTGGCCGGTGCCGTTGACCGTGAACGGCAGCGAGTCTCCGTTGCGCGCCGTCTCGACGTGGACGCCCAGCGACCGCAGTGCGTCCAGCCCAGGTCCCATCGGGCGGCGTCGGGCGTGCTCGTCGCCGTCCATTCGGACTGGGCCGTCGGCCAGCGCGGCCACCGCCGGCAGGAACCGCATGACGGTGCCGGCAAGACCACAATCGATGTCCACGCCACCGGTCAATGGTCCAGGCGTGATGATCCAGTCCAGGTCCTGCTGTGGGAGTGAACCCTCTGGCACTGCCGCGTCGGGCTCGTGCTCCCGGTGCCGGAGCTGCTCGTCTGGGCCGTGGTCGAGGATCTGGGTGCCCAACTGGCGCAACGCGTCCGCCATCAGTTTCGTGTCGCGGGAGCGTAACGGGCGACGCAATCGGGAGACGTCATCGGCCAGTGCCGCCAACACCAAGAAACGATTGGTCAGAGATTTACTCCCCGGAAGGTTCACCACCGCGTCGACCGGGCCGAGGGCCCGTGGTGGCACCCACGGGGGTGCGAGGCTCATCGGCGGGTCAGGGCAGCGTCAGCTTCACCGGTCGCTTGACAATCTGGAACAAGGGACGGGTCCGCTTGGCCTCCCGGCGCAGCGCCTTCGCTTCCAGCTTGGCAGCACGGCTCGCCTCCCGGGCCACCTGCTTCGTGCGCCAAGCCAACCCGGGCTTGCCGGCGGTGTCGACGCTGGCCAGCAGGACCCCGCCGAGCAGGCTGACATTCTTTTGGAAGTGCACTCGCTGTTGGCGACGGGCCACCGGATCGGTCTCCTTCCAGAACGGGTGCCCGGCGTACGTCGTGGGGATCAACGAGGCGGCCAGCAGACCGCCCGCGACCCGGGGAAGCTTGCCGGTCGCGAGCATCAGCCCGGAGATCGCCATGGTGGCGCCGTTGGCCCGGACCATCAGTTCGGCGTCGTTCGGCAGGCCGGTCATCCCCGCCAGCGACTCAACCATCGGGCGCGCATTCTCAGCACGCTTGCCGGGGTGACGCAACGTGTCCAGCCCTCCGGTGATGAAGACCGCTGCGAGCATGGGTCGGGCAAGGCGACGAACCAAGGACATGGAGACTCCAAACGTGGGGGTACCGGGCGAGGTCTACGGTAGTTCTTCCTTCGCGTCTCGGCACGGTAGAGCCTGTGTCCTGGGACGCGGGTCGGTACGCCCCGCGAGACGCCGGACGGCTGGCGCCTACGCTAGCCCGCATGTGCGGGCGCTACGCGGCGAGCAAGGCCACCGATGAACTCCTTGAAGAGTTGGAGATACAGGTCGACCACACCGGGATCGTCCCGCCCGGCCTGCTCAAGACCTCGCAACAGCCGCCGCCCGGCGAGCCGGACTACAACATGGCGCCCACCAAGCGCGCCCGGGTGGCACTGACCCGCGCTCCCCAGAGGGTTGCCCGCACCACCTCGGCCGCCGACCTCGAGCCGGTCCGGCAGCTTCGTTTGCTGACCTGGGGCCTGGTGCCATCGTGGTCCAAGGACAGCACCGGCGCCGTGCGGATGATCAACGCCCGCGTGGAGTCAGTCTTTGACAAGCCCGCGTACCGCACGGCGACCGCCGTACGACGCGCTCTGGTCCCGGCCAGTGGTTGGTATGAGTGGCAGGTCAGTCCGGTGGCCACCGACGCGAAGGGCAAGCCGAGGAAGCAGCCGTTCTTTGTGACCCGGGCCGATGGCGCCAGCTGCGCATTCGCCGGCCTGTATGAGTTCTGGAGGGACCCCTGCCTGGGAGAGGGGGACCCGGCAGCCTGGCTGACGACCTTCACGATCATCACGCAGGCCGCTGAAGCTGGCCTCGACAGGGTCCATCAACGGCAGCCATTGGTCTTGGAGCGCGATCGCTGGGCCGCTTGGCTTGACCCGTCGCGCACGGCCCGATCGGCAATCGAACCGCTCGTTCGCGCAGACCCTCCTGGCCGGTTCGTCGCCTATCCGGTCACCCGAGCGGTCGGTGCCAGTGCGGTGAACGGGCCGCAGCTCTTGCGACCGTTGGACCGCGAGGAGCTGCGCGGCGTCGTGGATCCGATGACGGGGGAGATTATCAACGGATGAGCCCACCAGCGGCGCATCAAGCCCGCGGTACCGGCGCCTCCTGCGCCCGAGCTCCTGCCAGGCACCCCGGCGAGGTCGTCGATGTCGATACGCCCGTCGGGCTCGCGCGGGTGCACCGTTGGGTCGCCGACACCGGCCCGCCGTACCGCGGCCGACTGGTGCTCGGGCACGGTGCCGGGGGACAGTCCTGGTCGGCGGACCTGCTGGCTCTGACCTGCCTGACCGCTGATGGATGGGACGTTCTGCTGGTTGAGCAACCCTGGCGGGTCGCCGGCCGGCGCGTCGCGGTGCCCCCGAAACAGCTCGATGTGGCGTGGACCGCGGTGCTCGGTGCGCTGCCAGCTCTGCCCACGGGTGGCGAACTTGTTGTCGGGGGCCGCAGCGCTGGTGCCCGAGTTGCTTGCCGGACCGGTGCCGACGTCGGTGCCGACGCGGTGCTGGCGCTGGCATTTCCGCTGCACCCGCCCGGTCGGCCCGAGCGCAGCCGAGGGGCCGAGCTGATCGGCACCGAAGGGCTGCCCGTGCTGGTGGTCCAGGGTCATCAGGACCAGTTCGGGAGGCCCGATGAGTTTGACAGTCTGCTCGGCGCAGGGCGAGTGCTCATCCCCGTGGCCGGCGGTCACGGGTTCGGCTCCGACTGCGACGAGGTGACCGGCGCCGTCAAGGTGTGGCTGGCGCAGCGCGGACCTGGTCCAGCGGATCGCTGACCCTCAGGGAATGGGCCCGGTGGGTGTTTGTGTTGCACAGACGCACCGGCGATGAAGGATCCGATCATAGGTAGGTCCGAGCAACTCGCCGATTGACAGCTTCGGGCAGGTCTCGTCGCGAGGGGAGTTCAGGTGTTCATTACCGACGTTGGGTCTCGTCATGAGACTGGCGTGAACTGGGGCTCAGGCACTGCCTCTGGTCCAGTAGCACTAGGCTTGTCGGTGATGACCGATCACCCGGGGTCCCAACCCATCGCCCTCGCCAACGATGCGCTCGAGACTGACTCGCCATCGAAGGCAGCTGTCGGCGGTGGGGACAGCGAGTCCGCCGACGTACGTGCGCAAGAGACCCCTGAGCAGCGCGCCGCGCGGTTCCAAGAAGAAGCGCTGCCCTTCCTGGACCAGTTGTACTCCGCAGCGCTGCGTACCACCCGGAACCCGACGGACGCCGAAGACCTCGTCCAGGAGACCTACGCCAAGGCGTTCGCCGCGTTCCATCAGTACAAGCCGGGGACGAACCTCAAAGCGTGGCTGTACCGCATTTTGACGAACACCTACATCAACACCTACCGGCGCAAGCAGCGACAACCGCTGGAATCAGATGCCGCGGATGTCCAGGACTACCAACTGGCTCGCGCGGAGTCGCACACGTCCCGCGGCCTGCGCTCGGCAGAGGTTGAAGCGCTGGACCGGTTGCCGGACACCGATGTGAAGCGCGCACTGGCCCAGATCCCTGAGGACTTTCGGTTGGCCGTGTACCTGGCCGATGTTGAGGGGTTCGCCTACCGCGAGATCGCCGAGATCATGGAGACGCCGATCGGCACGGTGATGTCTCGTCTGCATCGTGGTCGTCGACAGTTGCGCGAATTGCTCACCGACTACGCCCGCGAGCGCGGGTTCAGTGCTGGTGGGGACGCGAAGGGCGGCAGGTCATGAGCCGTGACGTCGACAACCACACGGACTGCTCCGAGGTGTTACTGCGAGTCTTCGAATATATCGACCATGAAATGGCCTCCCGAGACTGCGATCGCTTCAAAGCGCATCTTGACGAGTGCGGTGACTGCCTCAGCGAATACCACCGCGACATGTTGCTCAAGTCCGTCGTTCGTCGATCCTGCGGTCAGGAACCAGCCCCGGTGACCCTGCGGATGCAGATCGTCGCCCAAATCACCCACGTGACGTTAGAAGTCGACGAGACGTAGGCAGGACCCCCGAAGCAACGCATCGACCAGGGATAGGCCAGCGCCCGCCGCATGGCTCCCGCAGGAGACGGTGCGGCTCGGGCGTCAGCTAGCGCCACCTGTCCAAGCCGCGCATGCCTGGTCTTCTTGCTAGGCGTTCGGCTTGCGGCCGTGGTTCGCGGGGTTGTTCTTACGACTACGACGCTTGCGGGCGCGTCTGCTCATGGTTCCTCCCGAGTTGGTTTCCAGGGGAAGTCTGGCACATAGCGTTCCTTGAGCCACACGGCGTGCCTGTGCATGGTGTCGGCCAGTCGATCGCCACGGGTCAAGACGAGCAGGGTTGGCTGCGCAGGATAGCAACATCGGTCGCCTTTGAGGGGAGCAAGAAGCATCTCGTCAGTTATGTCACTTTTGGACGCAAGCGTGAAAAAACAGTCGGACGCCCAGGTTCTTCCGCATTACGTGCACGATCTTTCATCTTCGGTGGCAAATATGCCAGACATGAGCACAAATGCGCACACTGAGTCTGATTTGGTTCAAAGTTTGGTAAAGCCGGTGGGATTGAGGGGTCAACGAGTGCAATGATTATGTCTCAACGGGATGGGGGTGCCAGCCCGTGACGGAATGGGGTGTCTCATTCTGTTCAGTGGGGCCCGGTTGGGGAACTGAGGTCCTGAGGAAGGAGAACGTATGTCTGCCCTCGCATGGTTGACCAATTGGCTTCAGGTCTGGTGGTGGAGTCCGTAACCACTAGCCTGTAGGACGCTGCGCATGCCCTCCAAAGCTGGGGGGCATGCGCTTTGTCTGTGGCCTAATGTGATGCCATGCAGCGAGTTTCGCGAAGCGTTTGGCGCTGTTCGGGTGTCCCGTGAGCGGGGGCCAAGCCGCGGGAACGCAGATCGAACAGTCGGCGTCGGTGCCTGAGCGAAACGCTCGGGTCCCGACCTACGTCGGCCTGCTCGCGGTCGCCGCAATCCTGATGACCGCACTCAGTGCGTACTGGAAACCGCTGGACGCCGAAGCGCTTCGTCCGTTGGCTGTGCTGCTGCTTTTGGGCGCGTTCAGTGCCGCAACGCTGGACCATCACAATGAGGGCGTCGCCTACTCGTTCACCGGTTTCGTCCTGGCCTCATCACTGCCGCTGACCGGACCCACCGGTGCTGCCGTGCTCGGCGCGGTCATTCCGCTCTTTGAGAAGAGCAACCGGTGGACGATCGCCCACCTCTTCAACACGGCCCTGGTGGTGCTGATGGGCGTGACCAGTGGGATGACGTATGTGTTGTGTGGCGGGATGCTGCCCATTCCGGTGGAGCAGACGACCCCGGGACAACTGTTGCTGCGGGTGGGCCTGCCGTTGCTGATCGCGGACATCGTCGGCATGGTGGTGAACGCGCTCCTGCTGGTGGGGATGGTCAGGACACGCGGGGAGAGGTTCCAGTATGCGCTGGCCGGGGCGATCCGGCAGACGGCTCCGCTCTATTTCGGGTACACCGTGCTCGCATTCCTGTTCGTCGTCCTGTGGCGGCCAGGTGGAGTCAACGAGCTGAGCGCCGTCTTGATCATGGCTCCTCTGCTGATCGCCCGGTGGAGCTACACCCAGTACGGCGAGGAGTTCCGGGCGCATTCGCGGATCCTGGAGACCTTGGTGACCGCGGGCGACGGTTGGGATCGTGGGGGGACCGGGCACGGCAAGCGGGTCAGCCAATACACCCACCTAATGGTTGAGCAGTTGGGGCTCAGCTTCAATGAGCAGCGCGACCTGCGCTACGCCAGCGTCCTGCACGACATCGGTCGGCTTGGAACGCCGCGCGCTGTCATGGACAGGCCGATGGAGTTGCGCGACGAACGCGACCGCCAGCTCATCCGCCGGCACCCGATGCAAGCCGAAGAGATCGTCGGTGACATCGAGTTCCTGGCGGATGCGGCGAGGGCCATCCGGCACCACCACGAGCGGCCAGACGGGTTGGGCTACCCCGACGGAATGGCAGGCGACGAGATTCCGTTGGTCTCGCGGATGATCGCGGTAGCCGACGCGTACGACGCCCTGACCAGTGGTGCCAGCCCTCTGCCCGGCGTCGAGCCGCAGGAGGCCATCGAGGAGCTGCGTCGCCGCAGCGGCACCCAGTTCGATCCGCGCTGCGTCGAGGCGCTGGCGCTGGTGACTGGCAAAACGCACGACATCGTTGCGCATGCCCGCTCGGCGCACGTCGATGCGCCCTGGCGAGACCACGATGATCCCCGCCTGTCGCACCTGATGTACGGGCAGACCTCGCAATCGCCGCCCGACGATGCGCCGGGCCCGTCTCCGCCCGATAGCGCAGGCCTGTCATGAGCGCGAAGAAGGCCCCGTTGATCAGCAGGGGACTGCAGGTGCTGGGCGGCCGACCCGCCGGGATCAGCACGCTCATCCTGATCGGGCTCATCACGGCGATGCTCGCGGTGACGGTCACCACCATCGGCCCGCGGGGAGGCGATCTCGTGAGCAACCTGCCCCTGGTGTTGGCGTTCTTGTTGGCGATCGTCGTGGCGGAGCAACTGCGGATTCCACTACCGGGACGTGCCGAGTCAGCGCCACTGGGCACTGCGGTGGGACTGGCGATGGCCTTCGCCACCGACCGTCCGGGCGCTCCGGTGACCTACACCGTCGGTGGATGTATCCTCGCGGTCGGCTTGGCGATCGCCGTCGGGGCTCTTCCCCGGCATCTACGCGAGCCGCGCGACTCGATGGTGCACGCCCTGGATAGCGCGGTCCGACTGTTCAGTGTGACCCTCGCGGCGTTGATCTGGCGCAATCCCTGGCCTTGCTTCGGTTCGGAGTCGTTGATGACGCTGAGCCGCAGCTGGGCTGGCTGGCAGAAGGCGCTCGTGCTGGTGACCATCGGCATCGTGGTGGTCCTTGGTGAGACCCCGATCCGAGCAGCCTGGCGGGCAGCACAGGAACAATTGCGCTGGGCGCAGGCCACCAGTGACGAGGCGATCGTGACCAGAGGTCTGACGTCGGCGGTGGCCGTGACCGCTGCGATGATCGCCATCTGCCTGCCGGTGCTGGACCTGGTTGCAGTCCCGCTGATGATGCTCCCGATGGTATTCACCCAGAACGCGGTTCGTCGTCAGTCGATGATCCGAGAGACCTACCGGCAGACGGTCATCGCGTTGTCCCGGATGCCCGAGGTGGTGGGCATCATCCCGCGCGGGCACGCCAAGACCGTCGCCCAGTTGTCGGTGGCCGTCGCCCGGAAACTTGGGATGAAGGAACGAGAGGTCAACGACCTGGAGTTTGCCGCCTTGCTGCATGACATCGGTCAGGTGACGCTGCGGTATCCGATTCCCGGAGGCGCCACCGTCCAGGCGGCGCCGATCGATCAGCAGCGGATCGCCGACGACGGCGCAGCCATCATCCGCGAGACCGGCGTGTTGGGTGCGGTCTCGGACATCGTGGCTACCCAGGTCAGCCCCTACCACAGAGTCGTCGAGGGCCAGGAGCGGCTGCCGATGAGCAGCCGGATCCTGAAAGTGACCAACGCGTACGCCGACCACTACGCGGCCCATGCCGACGCTGGGGAAGCGGCGGAGTACTGCCGGGCTGCCGCGCTGGAGCGCATCTACCTGGGCTTGGGGTACCAGTTCGACCCTGCCGTCGTGGCTGCCTTGGAGCGGACCGTCGAGCGGTGAGACTGAACGCTAGGGCCGGTTCGGGCCAGCGCGGGTGGACTGAACCAAGACGACACCGGCCCCGTCGATGAACGACCCCGCGCAGTGCGAGACCTAGGATCTGAGCCGGGGGGTGGTCCTGGTGGTCGCCCTTGGGGCCGCCATTCCTTTGTTTCTGGCGTCCGGCGCCTCGCGTCGCTCGCAGTGAGGATCAGTGAGGATCATCGTGAACATCACCGTTGTTGGCCTGGGCAAGATCGGCCTCCCGCTTGCCGTGCAGTACGCCACCCGTGGCCATCAGGTGTGGGGCGCTGACATCAACCCTGATGTAGTCACCATGGTGAACGCTGGCGTTGAACCGTTTCCTGGGGAGGCGTTCCTCGCGCAACGTCTGGCCGAGGTCGTTGGAGCCGGTCGGCTTGAGGCGACGACGTCGACCGCGGAGGCGGTGGCTGCCTGCGAGGTCGTTGTGGTGGTGGTGCCCCTTCACGTCGACGATCAGGGGCTGCCCGACTTCGCCTGGATGCACGCAGCGACTGAACAGATCGGGCGCGGCCTACAGCCCGGATCTTTGATCTGTTATGAGACGACGCTGCCGGTCTGGACAACGCGCAATCGCTGGAAGCCGCTATTGGAGTCAACTTCGGGTCTGATCGAGGGTCAATCGTTTGACGTGGTGTTTTCCCCGGAACGGGTCCTCACCGGACGGATTTTCGCTGACCTGCGAAAATACCCTAAACTTATCGGCGGTTTGTCGCCCCATGGAGCCATCCGCGCGAAAGCCTTCTACGAGGCGGTGCTTGAATTCGACGAGCGGCCTGATCTTCCTCGCGGGAACGGTGTCTGGGACCTGGGCAGCGCAGAAGCCGCTGAAATGGCCAAGCTCGCCGAGACGACGTACCGGGATGTGAACATCGGGTTGGCGAACCAGTTCGGCGCGTTCGCGGCGGCCAATGGCATCGACGTCTTTCAGGTCATCGAGGCCAGCAACTCCCAGCCGTACAGCCACATCCATCGTCCCGGCATCGCGGTCGGCGGGCACTGTATCCCCGTCTACCCGCGGCTCTACCTCTACAACGATCCGAGCGCGACCGTCGTCCGGGCCGCCCGAGAAGCCAACGCGGGTATGCCTGCCTACACCGTCGGCCTGGTCAAGGCAGCCTACGGCGACCTGGTCGGTGCGCAGGTGGTTGTGCTCGGAGCCTCATACCGGGGCGGGGTGAAGGAAACCGCGTTCTCCGGGGTGTTCCCCACCGTCGAGGCGCTTGAAGCCGAGGGAGCACAGGTCAGCGTGCACGACCCGCTGTACTCCGATGACGAGCTGCGCGCGCTTGGGTTGCCGCCGCATCACTTGGGGCAGCGGGTGGACGTCGCTGTGCTGCAGGCCGATCACGAGGCGTACCGGGAACTCGGTAAGGCCGACCTGCCCGGGGTGCGGGTCGTCGTCGACGGACGCAATGTGCTCGACTCGAGCAGGTTCGAGGGCGTCACCTTCCGGGTCGTCGGCCGCGCCTGACCGAATGCAGCGACGCCGACCCGGCATCCTGGGCGGGCGGACCCGTGCTGCTTCGTGACGACTCCTGAGTGGCTCCGGGCGGTCAACGCCCCCAGGTCAACAACGTGTGGCGGACGGCTGCCGCCGCGTGGCCGTCGCCGTATGGGGTTGGCTGCTCGCCGCGAGGCGCCGGACGCACGGCGACGTTCGCCAGAGCTGACAACTCGTTGTCCAGAATGTTCCACCCACCATCCAAGGTCTCCACCCACTCTGTTTCCGGGCGGATCGTCGTGCACGGCGTGCGCAGCAGGTAGGCCTCTTTCTGCAGACCGCCGGAGTCGGTGATCACGCCGGCCGCTGCTTGCACGGCGCGAACCATCTGCGGGTAGGCCAGGGGCCGGGTTTGGTGCACATTTCCGCCGTTCAGCGACATGCCAAAGGCATCAGCTTTGGCCACCAGCCGGGGGTGGGCGAGCAGCACCACCGGCACGGGCAGCGCTTGCAGCGCCGCCAGGATGGCGCTGAGACGGTCTTGTGTGTCGGTGTTGTCCGGCCGGTGAATGGTCGCCAACAGGTACGGCGCGTCCGGATCCACCCCACCGGGCAACACGACTGGTTGGTCGGCCACGGCATCTCGGACCAAGTAACACACGTCGGTCATCACGTCACCGACCAGGACGCTTCGGTCGGCCAACCCCTCGTTGGCCAGGTGATCCATGGCGACCTTGGTCGGTACCAGCAGCAGGTCCGCTGCGTGGTCGGTCAGCACTCGATTGTGCTCTTCTGGCATCCGCCGGTTGAACGAACGCAGCCCCGCTTCGAGGTGGGCGATCGGCAGGTGCATCTTCACCGCGGCCAAGGCGGCCGCAAGCGTGGAGTTCGTGTCGCCGTACACCAACGTCCAGTCCGGGCGATGCTCATCGAGCACGGCGTCCAGGGCCGAGAGCATGGCGCCGGTCTGTACGCCGTGGCTGCCGGAGCCGACCCCGAGGTGGACGTCAGGCGCCGGAATCCCAAGATCGGCGAAGAAGACGTCGGACAGCCAAGGGTCGTAATGCTGCCCGGTGTGCACGATCACATGCTCGATCCGCTCGCCGCCGGATTGGTTCGCGGCAGCAAACTCTTGTGCGACGGGTCCCAGCTTGACGAACTGGGGCCTCGCACCGACGACACTCAGGACCTTCACGGTAAATCCTTCCAAGGGGAGCCTGAGGGTAGTCTTCCCCAGGGGGTGAGAGGACACATTGTCCCTCGCCGTTTGCGCTGAAAGGGGCCCCTTGTGAACGACTTCATCCCACCGGCCAAGCCGCTGATCGGCGACGAGGAGCGGGCGGCGGTGGATCGAGTGCTCCGCAGCGGAATGCTCGCTTCGGGCCCCGAGGTCGAGGCGTTCGAAGCGGAGTTCCAGGCGCACTTCACCCCGGGACGTCCCTGCGTCGCCGTCAACTCCGGCACGTCCGGACTGCACCTGGGCTTGCTGGCCGCTGGCATCGGCGCTGGTGATGAGGTCATCGTGCCGTCCTTCACGTTCGCCGCGACCGCCAACTCCGTGGCGCTGACGGGGGCCACGCCGGTGTTCGCCGACATTGAGGCGGAAAGCTTCTGTTTGGACCCGACCTCGGTTGCGGCGGCGATCACCGAGCGGACCAAGGCGGTCATGCCGGTCCATCTCTATGGGCACCCGGCGAACATGCAGGCTCTTCAGCAACTCGCCGACGCCCGCGGGTTGATGATCTTTGAGGACGCAGCCCAGGCCCACGGGGCCTCGCTGCACGGTACGCCGGTCGGCGCGTTCGGTGTGTTCGGGATGTTTTCGCTCTACCCGACCAAGAACATGACCTCGGGTGAGGGCGGGATGGTCAGCTGCGGCAGCGATCAGATCCGAGCAATGATCCGGCTCTATCGCAACCAGGGGATGGAGCAGCAATACCACAATGAGGTCGTCGGCCTGAACAACCGGATGACGGATATCCATGCCGCGATCGGCCGCGAACAGCTCAAGAAGATCGACGCCTGGACCCGCCAGCGACAAGAGAACGCGGCTTACCTGTCGGCAAACCTGACTGGGGTCACCACGCCGCCCCTGGCCGACGGTGCGGTGCACGTCTACCACCAGTACACGGTCCGGGTCGCCGAGGACCGGGACGGCTTGGCCAAGGCATTGCGTCAGGAGTACAACGTCGGCTCAGGGATGTTCTACCCAGTGCCGAATCACCGACTGAAGACGTTCCAGATCGAGTTGGATCTGCCCGAGACCGAACGCGCGGCCCGCGAGTGCCTTTCCCTGCCGGTGCATCCGTCGCTGACCCAAGACGATTTGGAACGCATCGTGACATCGGTGAACGCGCTGGCCAAGGCAGGTGCCTGATGGCTGCGCTTCGGGCAGGCTTGATCGGTCTGGGCATGATGGGACGCCACCACGGTCGGGTGCTGGCCGGATTAGAAGGCGTCGACCTGGTTGCTGTCGCGGACGCCTCGGGCCAAGACCCGCACGGCGTCGCCAAGGGCGGCGACGTGCTCAGGACCGTCGCGCAGCTCATCGCGACCGGTATCGACTACGCCATGGTCGCCGTCCCGACGATCTATCACGAGGAGATCGGGTTGGCGTTGGCCGAGGCTGGGGTCCACGCGATGATCGAGAAGCCGCTGGCCCAGGACACGCCAGCGGCCCGACGGCTCGCCGATGCGTTCGAGGCGAAGGGGCTGGTTGGCGCGGTCGGCCACATCGAGCGGTACAACCCGGCGCTGCAGCAGGCGCGGATACGACTGGAGGCCGGTGAACTCGGCAAGGTGTTCCAGATCGTCACTCGTCGACAGGGTCCGTTCCCGGCCCGGATCGCCGACGTCGGCGTGGTCAAGGACCTCGGGACTCACGACATCGATCTGACCGCTTGGGTGATCGGGTCGCCGTACGCCTCGGTGTCGGCTCGGACCGCCTTCCAGAGCGGGCGCGTACACGAGGATCTGGTAGCGATCACCGGCACGCTTCGCGACGGAACGGTAACCAACCATCTGGTCAATTGGCTCTCACCGTTCAAGGAACGGGTCACGATCATCACCGGCGAGCGAGGGGCATTCATCGCGGACACGCTCACCGCCGACCTGACCTTCCACGCCAACGGTTCGGTCGCCACAACCTGGTCTGACGTGGCCCGCTTCCGGGGGGTGTCCGAGGGTGACATGGTCCGCTACGCGATCAGCAAACCCGAGCCGCTGCAGCGCGAGCACGAAGCGTTCCGAGACGCCGTCCTTGGGAAGGGTTCGGACATCGTCACCATGGCGCAGGGGCTGAACACGGTGCGAGTCGCCGAGGCGGCGATCGAATCGGCCACGACCGGTTCGACCATCACGCTCTGACGACGCCGGCGCACTGCGCGGGTCACTTGGCAGGTCGGTTTTCCGGCACGGGTTTCAGCCGAACAGCCGGAACCGGTTGGCGTGCGAGCCGGCCTGGATCCCGGTGACCTTGCTCAGCGACAGAAAGGTCCAGAGGCTGCCATCCGCGCGACGCGCGACCAGATCGCCGCGACTGTCGCCGTTCAGGTCACCTGGTGCGCTCACCGCGGTGAAGAGGCTCCAACCCTGGCTCAGTCCCAGAGCCCGGCCCAATCGGCCGATCCGGTCCGGGTAGTGCGCCAGCATGACGCCATCGGCTCGGATGCCAACCAGGTCGCCCCGCCCGTCACGGTTCAGGTCGCCCGGTGCGAGGAGCCTGGTGTAGGTGCCGAACCCGAACCCGATTATCGCCTTGGCGACGAGTGCGCGGCCACCAGGGGTAAAGCTCCACCGCAGCAGCCGACCGGAGGCGTCGCGGGCGAGAAGTTCTGGCACCCGGTCGCCGTTGGTGTCCCCGGGGGTGAGGATCGAGGTCATGCCCTGCCAGCCGACGCCGACGACGCGGGCGCGGGAGAACCGGCCCATGCCGTGCCCGGCGTACAGCAGGAGAACGCCGTCTGCTCGCCGGGCCAGCACGTCGGGGCGCCGGTCTCCGGTGAGGTCGCCGGGCGAACCGATCCAGGTCATCCGGGCCCAACCGTGCCCGATGCGTTGCGGCGCACCGAGCGTGCCGTTGCGCCGGCCGGCAGACATCACCAAGTCGCCGGTGCGATCGACACCGAGCAGGTCGGAGAGCCCGTCGCCGTTGAAATCCCCGCGGACGCCCGTTGCCGCGGGCGGCGCACACTGATAAATGTGCACGTCGTCGATGTCCAGTGTGGTGCTGCCGGTGATGCTTTGCGGGTAGTTCAGGACCCGCACGTCCATTTCGCCGGCGGCGCGGTCACTGCTCGGGGCGTTGACCGCGGCCGTGACATCAAGCGTCACCGCACCCCACTGCGCGGAGGGCTCGATCCATCCGCTGTCGTCATTGACGGCGACGTACGCGGTGTCCTTGCCGAAGTCGCCCTTGACTCGCAAGCTGACGATGGTCCGCGCGGTCCGAGACGTGCTCAGCAGCGGTAGGAACAGCGTGTGGTACGGCTTGTCCGGCGCGGTGGCCGTGGCCTGAGTCAAGATGGAACGCGCGAACCGAGACCCCTCGCCGGCCTCGCTGTCGGCGACGCCGAACCCCGTGGTCAGCGTCGGTTCCGGTAGGTCGCCCTTCTCGAAGCTGTCCTGATACAGCGTCGTGGTGCGGCGTAGCCCGACGGGGCAGACCTCTTCGATCGAGGTCAGCGTGCCGGTGACCTTGATCGATGCCGGCGCGCGCCCGATCCTGCCCCTCGTTGCCTTCTTCGCCGGCGCCTTCGCCGGCGTGGCCTGTGGGGTTTTTGTCGTTCTCGACGCGGAGCGAGCTGGCAACCGGCGCGCTGAGGTATCGGCGGACACGCGTCGGTGCGGCAGTTGGTCGACCGCGGCCGGGACAGCCTCGTCGCCGGCTCCTCGATCGGGCCCCGCGGGCGCCGACTGCGCGGCGGTGGCGGGTGCGCCGCAGATCAGCAGGAGTCCGGTCGCCCAGGCAAGCCATCCGCTTCGAGCGGAATACGTCATGCGCTGCGCCTTTCGGTATCGGGCCAAGGGTGGCCGCATCCTGGACGCTACCGAGGCCGCGTAGCTGTTTGGCGGCCCCAAAGCACCGCGTGTTGTCCAGTCTTGCACCGCCGCAGCGTAGGAAGACAACCGCCGTGCGGCGTTCGAGATCAGATCGAGCGCAGAACTGAAGGTGACGTAACCTTCTGTTGGCTTACGGCGATGTGCATGCTGAACAGTGTCGCAGCGACGCGAAACCTCGTGACGTCTTAGGTGATAGGCGAGCTCGCTGCTGATCGGAAGCCCTTGAATGAGTCGGCGCCGCGGCGCCCGAGGATGGGAGTGTTGCGTGGCATTGATACGAGGTACGGACAGTAGCGCCCTGAGGAAACTAGTTATGTCAGGTGGCCTCGCGGCGGCCATGGTGGTGCCAGGGGTCGTGGCCGCACTTCCGGCTGGAGCCACCGACGTGGCCCCGAGGCCGGATTCGGGCGTCGTGACGATCGCTGGTCGTGGATTCGGTCACGGCCGCGGCATGAGCCAGTGGGGAGCGTACGGCGCAGCTGCCAAAGGTTTGGGGTGGCCGGCCATCCTGAACTTCTACTATCCGACGACAAAGCCCGTGGCCCTGCCTTCAAGCGCAATGCGGGTATGGATCTCCGCTGACAATGACGGCAACACGACGGTGAAACCCCAACCAGGCCTGTCCGTGGCCGCGGCTGGCAAGTCCGAGCTGTTGCCGGCCGGAAACGGCTATCAGGCTTGGCGAGCAGTGGCACGGTCAAACTGGTCCTGCCCAGCGGCCGGCTGCAAGAGTTGCGCGGCTCGGTGCATGCCAGCGTCTCGGGAACCAAAGCGGTCACCGTCCTGTACTCGACGATGGACTCCTACCTGCGCAGCGTCGTCCCGAACGAGATGCCATCGTCGTGGCATCTGCAGGCGCTCGCGGCGCAGTCCGTGGCGGCGCGCACCTACGCGGCGGCCTACCAACAACGGCAGCGGGCCAAGGGCGCGGTGTGGGACATCTGCGACACGGTCACCTGTCAGGTCTTCAAGGGTGTGGCGACATACAACGCCAATGGGTCCGGGCGCAGTGCGATGGAGGATGACCGCTCGGCCGAGGCGATCAAACTGACCAGCGACATCGTGCTGCGCACCGGCAACGGCGGCAATGGTGCGCTGGCCTACACCGAGTTCTCTGCCAGCAACGGCGGGCATACGGTTGCGGGCGGGACGTCGTACCTGGTGGCCAAGCCGGACCCATACGACGCCGTCCTGCGCAACCCGCATACGTCCTGGTCTCGCACCGTGGACGTCACCACCCTGGAGCGAACCTGGAAGCTCGGCCGGTTGGTGCGACTTCAGGTGAACTCCCGGGACGGCCGGGGCGTTCTAGGCGGCCGGGTGAGCTCACTGACACTGGTAGGCACCGCGAGTGTCCGGACGATCACCGGGGCCCAACTCCGTTCGGCGTTGGGATTGAAGTCGGACTGGTTTGTGGTGAACAGCAAAGCCACGCTGCCCCGGGATTGGAATGGTGACGGCGTCGGGGATCTCTTGATGCGCACTCCCGCTGGCACGTTGTCCCTGGTGACGGGCAAAGGATCCACCTTGAATGCGCCGGTCGCGGTGGGCGTCGGCTGGCGGGGGTTCACGGCGCTCGTCGCGGCAGGTCAGTGGGACGGCGTTGGCGGTCAGGACATCATCGCCCGCGCCGCGAACGGCAGCCTGTACCTGTACTCGGGCAGCGGCGCCCGGAGCTTCAGCAGGCCCCGACTGATCGGCACCCGAGCCGGCCACTATCGCTCGATCACCGGGGCCGGGGACTTCAACGGCGATGGCCGGACCGACCTGGCCGCGGTTGATGCCGCGGGCAGGTTGGTGCTGCTGCCGCAGGCCACCAAGCTCGGGGTCGGCGCGCCGGTGCCGATCGGCTCGATCGGTGGTTTGGCGTCCGTGACGGCGGTCGGTGACTTGGATGGCGACCGCCGCGCCGACCTGGTCGTGATCAGCACGACGGGCCGGATGAGCCTGATCCGCGGCAATGGCCGAGGCGGCGTCCTTGGGGTCATCACCTGGGGTGGCGGTTGGTCGCCGTTTGTGGACGTGTGGTCTCCTGGCGACCTGACCGGAGACGGTCGCGCCGACGTGCTGGCGCTGAACCGAGCCGGCGTCCTCTACCGGTACGCCGCCGGGAACGGGGCCAGCCTCGCACGGCCGACCCGAATCGGGACCGGCTGGCAGGGCGCGGTGCCGGTGCGTTGAACCTGCGGCACATCGGGGACGCGGCTGGTACGCCGCGTCCCCGACCGCCGCTAGGTCCGAAGAAAGTCGGTGGCTCTACGAAACGACGAGTTCAACGGTAAACGAGGCTTCGGTCTTGTCGCGGATCTCTTGCTCGGTGACGCCCTCGGCCAGTTCACGCAGGACCAGCCCGGTCTCGGTGACGTCCATGACGCAAAGATCGGTGATGATGCGGTGGACCACGCGCTTGCCGGTCAGTGGCAGGCGGCACTCTTTGAGGATCTTGGGGTCGCCGTTACGGGCATTGTGCTCCATCAGGACCACGACCTTCTTGGCCCCATGGACCAGGTCCATCGCGCCGCCCATGCCCTTGACCATCTTGCCGGGGATGATCCAGTTGGCGATGTCGCCAACCTCGCTGACCTGCATCGCACCGAGGATCGCGGCATCGACCTTGCCGCCCCTGATCATCCCGAAGCTGGTCGCGGAGTCAAAGAACGAGGCGCCTTTGCGGACGGTCACGGTCTCTTTGCCGGCGTTGATGAGATCGGGATCGACATCATCCTCGACCGGGTACGCGCCGACTCCGAGAATGCCGTTCTCGGACTGCAGCACCAACTCGACCTCATCGGCCACATAGTTGGGAACCAGGGTTGGTAGACCGATCCCGAGGTTCACGTAGTCGCCATCCTCGAGCTCGGCGGCTGCGCGGGCGGCCATCTGTTCGCGGCTGAGTGCCATCAGTCCTCACTCTCCAGGTCCTCCGAGCCGGCGCCGGCCGGTTTCGGGTTCGGGCGGGTCGTTCGCTTCTCGATCCGTTTGTCGTGCATCTGACGGTAGGTCAGCTCCACGACACGCTGGACGTAGATGCCGGGCAAGTGAATCTCGTCCGGGTCCAGTTCGCCCGGGTCGTACAGGTGCTCCACCTCGCAAATGGTGACGCGCCCAGCCATGGCCGCTAACGGGTTGAAGTTGCGAGCTGAGGTGCGGAACACCATGTTCCCGTGTGAGTCGCCTTTCCAGGCTCGGATCAGCGCGAAGTCGGTCACGATGGACGGCTCGAGAACGTATTCGTTGGTAAGGCCATCGACCGTGAACTCGCGGGTTTCTTTGGGGTCGGACGCCTTGATGACCTCTCCGCCACCTGGGGCGTACCGCAGCGGTAAACCGCCCTCCGCGACTTGGGTACCCACGCCGGTCATGGTGAAGAACGCCGGGATACCGGCACCGCCAGCTCGCAGCTTCTCGGCCAGGCTGCCTTGCGGGGTGAGCTCCACCTCCAGCTCCCCTTTCAGGTACTGGCGTTCGAACTCCTTGTTCTCGCCGACGTAGGAGGCCTGGATCCGGCGGATCCGCTTCGATGAGAGCAGGATGCCAAGCCCCCAATCGTCGACGCCGCAGTTATTGGAGACGACGGAGAGGTCTTTGGTACCCCGTAAGTGGAGCTCACGGATCAACACGCTGGGGATGCCACACAACCCGAAGCCACCGACGGCGATCGAGGCGCCTTCGGGAATGTCGGCGACCGCTTCGGCGGCGCTGAAGACGACTTTGTCCATGCTCGGGA
>CAJDVI010000012.1_pt1 | contig 21432 bp, 19 predicted proteins | sample 7391351 | NCBI WGS metagenome assembly CAJDVI01 (sample SAMEA7055704, study PRJEB34461) | soil metagenome | biome: terrestrial ecosystem; feature: Peninsula; material: soil | place: Antarctica | collected 2016 | reverse complement strand
GCGAGCATCGTGGCCTTGGCCCGGCGGCGCGCCGAGTTGCCGGTGAGCATGGCCGCGTTCGACCAGGGCGCGTTGTCCCTGGAGCAGAGCGTCACGATCGCCCGGCACGTCCCGGCCGAGTACGAAGCCTCGGTGACTGAACTGGCCGTGCATGCCACCGTTCCGCAGATTCAGCGAGCGGTGTCCCGATACCCGTTCCCCGAGGTCGAGTCGTCGCCGCAGACGGCGCAGTCTCAGCCTGACCCTGGCAGCGAGCCCCCGAGCTTGTCGATGCGCTACGACGGTCTTGGAGGCTTCGCGCTGCGATACACCGCGACAGCCGATGAGGGCGCGCTGATCGAGCAGTCGTTGCGGCAGGCCAAAGACGCGCTCTTCGCTTCGACGGGTGCGGCCGTGGGGTACGCGCAGGCGTTCACCGCGATCCTGAGCAATGACCTGGCCACCGCGATGAAAGACATACCCTCCCGCCGCGAGCTGTACCGAGTGCTGGTGCACCTCGACGTCGAAGGAGCTTGGATCAACGCAGGTCCGCGCCTACCGCGGCACGTGAGCCAGGCTCTGACCTGCGATGCGGCGTTGGCGCCGGTCTGGCGTCAAGGCGGCACTCCGGTGCGGTTGGGCCGGACCCGGCGCAGCGTCCCGCCCCGGGTGCGGGCGTTGATCATCGACCGGGACCGCGGTTGTCGATTCCCGGGCTGTCCAGCGACTGGCCGCGCTCACGTCGAGGTCCATCACTTGCAGCATTGGCTCGACGGCGGCGCCACCGATCCGGATAATCTGGCCTGCTTGTGTCAGCGTCACCACCATCGCCTTCACGCCGGGGACTTCCAGGTCAGTGGTAATCCCGAGCTGCCCGATCACAGCCCTGATGGGTTGCGGTTCACCACGGCTCACGGGCTGCCCATCAGGGCTGCCCCACCCGACCCGGCCACGAGTGCACCGGCGGGGCCGCGATACGCAGGTCCCAGCGGGGAAACCCTGTACGAGCGTTGGGTCGACTTCGCCCCCACCGGCTGACCCGCGCAGAACCCACGACGGCCGCTCCCGCAGGTCAGCAGCGTGCGACGGCATCGAGCGCGAGTTGGAGAGCGGCTGGGCGCGCGGCACGGCCCCAAGTGCGTTGGTCGTGCTCAGCAGTGGCCAGCGTGTCCGCAGTAAACAGAATCTGTGCGAACCGGACCCCACGGAACCGCGCCACCGATGCCAGCGCTGAGCACTCCATGTCGACGACCTGGCAGCCCTCTTCACGCCGGGCCGCGATGACAGCCGGCGTCTCCCGAAGGAACGCGTCGGTCGTCCACGCTGCGCACTCGGCATACGTCAATCCAGCCGCCGTGATGGCGTCGGCGCAGGCTGCCCGCAGGTCATCGTCGGTCTCCACCCAGCGCGAAGCGGGCAGGTAGTGGTAGGACGTCCCTTCATCTCGCAGCGCTCGAGAGGGCAACACGAACTCGCCCTCCTCGAAGTGAGTCAGCCCTCCACACGATCCGGTTGCCACCACGGTCCGCACGCCCATCCGCAGCAGGTGTTCGAAGACGATGGCTGCGGCCGGTGCGCCGACCGGGATCTCGGCCAACGCCACGGCAACCTCGCCGTGCTCACCCACCCAGATGGGGAAGTCCCGGGTGATCATCTGGACCTGGTCGACGACCTGATACCCGTGCTCGCCAGCCCACCTCGGCGTCACCGACCCCAGCAGGGTGACCACGGCCCGCTCCGGCAGCCGCACATCGTTGGCGGCGAGCATGCCGTGCGAGATCGGGTCGAACGGGTCGTCGTCGTAGTCAAGGATCGGCAGCGCGGCGCGGGTCAGCACGACGTTCATCGTGCCGCATGCGGTGAGTCCGTTGGCCCGCGGACCGGCGCTCCCGACTCTGCCGACGCTGCTGTTCGATCCCGTGAGCCCGCGGCGCCCTGGGTCGCGTTCGGTTCGACGACATCCCGGACCCGCAAGAGCGCCGCCGTGAACACTCGAAGATCTGCTCCCAGCGGCTCGATAAGACATCGATCGATCACGGGCTGCTGCTCACGCAGCATCTGGTCGAGCAATGTCGATCCGGTCGGGGTCAACGTGACCACCAGCGCCCGGCGGTCGCCAGGGTCCGGGGCGCGCTGCAAGAGCTCGCGGGTCATCAGACGCTCGACCAAGGTGGTGGCCCCGCTGGTCGATAGGCCGACCTGGGCGGCCAGGTCGGACATCCGAAGCTGACTTCCCGGTGACCGGCTGGTCCGCAGGAGCGCACTGAATTCGACGCCGGAGAGCCCATGACGACGCGCGAGAAGATCCAGCTCGCGCACCAGCCCCCGGTGCGCCTCGAGCAGCAGCCCGACAAGGGTCACCCGCTCGTCCTGGCTCGGTTCAGTCACCACCACACGGTACTCGCAGATTGTTCCGAAACCGGAATATTCATGCGAACGTCGATCGTTGCCCGGTCATCGCTATTCCGAGATCGGAATATCCAGTGGTAGGAGCACATCATGACAGTGAAGATCGCCGTCTTTTACTACAGCTCGTCCGGCACCCTGCACACCATGGCCGGAGCGTTGGCCGACGGCGCCCGAGCGGCCGGCGCCGAAGTCAGGGTCGTGCGAGTGGCCGAACTCGCCCCTCGCGCGGCGATCGAGGCCAACCCTGCCTGGAAGGCGTACGTCGACGACATCGCCCCGACCGTCCCCGAAGCAACCCTGGACGACCTGCGGTGGGCCGATGCCTACGCGTTCGGTACGCCGACCCGGTTTGGAACCCCTGCCGCGCAACTCAAGCAGTTCATTGACACAACTGGGGGACTGTGGGCGCAAGGCGTCATGGCCGACAAGCCGGTTACCAGCTTCACTTCGGCGATGAACGCCCACGGCGGCCAAGAATCGACCATCCTGTCGCTGAACAACGTTTTCTACCACTGGGGTTCGATCATCGTGCCGCCCGGGTACACCGCAGATGCCGTCTACGCGGGTGGGGGGAATCCATACGGCGCTTCGCACGGCACGGGCCGCGATGCGACCGCGCCGACCGACGGCGTCCTGGCAGCGGCGCGGCACCAGGGGCATCGCCTGGCCACGATCGCGGCGCGGATGCAATCCGCTTGAGCACAGACACAGGTCCTGGCGGCCTGCCCTGGTCAGGTTGATCGGGTGGCCAGCAGGTAGAGCCGCTCACTGGGGTGGGCCTCTTGGGCGTCAGGTCCACGCACATACCACTGAGTGAGGCTGAAGCCGGCCGATGTGACCGCCGCCAGCACGGCGGGCCGATCGTGCTCCACGACGTCGAGTGTGATCGCGTGACCTTCGAACTCTTCGACGTGACGTACCTGGTCGCCGAGGTCGACGGCGAGCGCCAGCAACCCGGCCGGTGCCAGGACGCGGGCCAGCCCGGCGATCACGCCGGGCAACTCCGAGGGAGCGAAGTGGTTCAAGCAGTTCCACGCGGCCACCACGCCCCAGGCGGGCGCCGCCGGTGGACGCATCAACGCGCGTAGGTCACCCACCTCGAAACGCAGGTCCGGGTGCGACGTACGGGCCCGTTGCACCATGGCGGGTGCCACGTCGAGCCCGGTCACCTCGGCACCCGCCGCGTCGAGGTACGCCGTGACCCGGCCGGGACCGCAACCGACGTCGACGACGGGAGAGCGACCCGCGAGCTCCGCGACGCGGGTGAGCAGCCATTCCTCGAATGCCGGCAACGATTCGGCGCCGTGATCGTGCTCAGCCATCGCCTGGTACGCGGCCAGCACCCGGGCATCGCGGGCGGCGGTGCCGTCCGCGAGGACGACCTCACGATCGACGGCTTCGTCGACCAGCTGGACGGCGGCCGACTCGAGTGGACCGAGCAGGTGCAGCCACCGGAGGTCGTGGTGGCCAGGTTGCTTGGGCAGCTGGCGGACCAACGGCGTCGCACGCTCGGCCATCCGCGCCAACACCGCCTCCACTTGCGGGCGGTCGGTGAAGGGATGCAGCCGTTCGGTGCGGGTCTTCAGCTCACCGGGCGCCTGCGGGCCTCGCAGCAACAGCACGGTGATCAGGGCCCGCTCGTCGTCGGCAAGTTCGAGCCGTTCGTCGAGCAGCTGATGGCATTTCAGGACCCGCTGGCCCGGGGTGTGGATGATCCGGACGAGGTCGCGGTGCCGCAGTTCGCGCACGCAGGTCTCGATGTCCTGCTCGCTGTAGTCGACCAAAGGATCGCGGCTGCTGGTCTGGTTGCAGGCGGTGCGCAGCGCGTTGAAGGTCAGCGGATAGCTCGAGGGCACGGTCCGCTGCTTCTCCAAGAGACTCCCCAGGAGCCGCTGATCCATCGAGGTCAATTCGAGGGCGGGCGCGGTCGACTCGGCCATGCTCAGAATCTAACCCGGTCAGAAGGCAGCCCGTGCCCGAGGACGCCGCGACGGCTCGGCGTCAGCGCGGGCAGCGGCGTCGGTTTCAGCTCAGACTGCGCAGGCTGGCCCCAAGGAATGCGGTGCGAAGCTGCGCATAGTCCGTCGTGACCGGGAACTGCGGGAACTCCTGGATCACGTTCGGCGGCGGCTTGAAGAGGATCCCGGCCTCGGCCGCAGTGAGCATCGCGGTGTCGTTGTAGGAGTCCCCGGTGGCGATGCACCGCAGGTTCAGCAGCTGGAACGCCCGGATGCTCTGCGCCTTGGCATCACGTTGGCGCAACGTATAGCCGACGATCCGGTCATCGGCGACCTGGAGGTTGTGGCACAACAACGTCGGGTGCCCCAGCTGCGCCATCAACGGCATCCCGAATTGGTAGAACGTGTCGGACAGAATGACGACCTGGAACCGCTCCCGCAACCAGTCCAGGAACTCGGCCGCGCCCTCCATCGGGCCGAGCGAGGCGATCACCTCCTGGATCAGCGACAACCGAATGTCGTGCTCAGCAAGGACCTTGAGTCGATGGCCCATCAGTTCGTCGTAGTCCGCGATGTCCCGGGTCGTCAGCAGCAACTCCGGGATGCCGGTCCGCTGCGCCACGTTGATCCAGATCTCGGGCACCAGGACGCCTTCGAGGTCAAGGCAGGCGAGCTCCATCGGTCGTCCCCTTCGTCGCCGTCGCGGCCTGAGCAGCACCGTAGCGCGGATGACGCTCGCTGTCCCCGGCGGATAGCCTGCGGACGTGCGATATGTCTCCACCCGCGGCCGACCCGAGGCGCCGACAAGGTCCTTCTGCGACATCCTGCTGGAAGGTCTGGCGCCGGATGGCGGCCTGTACGTACCCCAGGCCTACCCCAAGCTGGACGCCGACACACTCACCAAGTGGCGCCGGCTGCTTGATCAGGACGGGTACGCAGCGCTCGCACACGCGGTGCTCACGCCGTACGTCGATGACATCCCCAGTCACGACCTGCTGGCGATGTGCCGGCGGGCGTATACCGTCGAGAAGTTCGGCGACCCGCAGATCGTGCCGGTCAGCCAGCTGTCCGACGGGCTGTGGCTTGGACATCTCAGTAACGGCCCATCGGCGGCGTTCAAGGACATGGCCATGCAGTTGCTCGGCGAACTCTTCGAGTACGAGCTGGACCGTCGTGGCCAGGAGCTCAACATTCTCGGCGCGACCAGCGGCGATACCGGCAGCTCGGCGGAGTACGCGATGCTCGGCAAGCGCGGCATCCGGGTGTTCATGCTGACCCCCAAAGGCCGGATGACCCCGTTCCAGCAAGCTCAGATGTTCAGCATCGACGACGACGCGATCGTCAACCTTGCCGTCGATGGAGTCTTCGATGAGTGCCAAGATATTGTCAAGTCCGTGTCCTCCGACTTGGCCTTTAAGGCGCGGCGGTCCATCGGCGCGGTGAACTCGATCAACTGGGCTCGAGTCGTCGCGCAGGTCGTCTACTACGTTGCCTGTTGGCTGCGCGTGTCGGACGCCATCGCGAGCCAGGCCGGACCTGACGGCGAAGGTGACCCCAACCATCAGGTCGTGTCGTTCTCCGTGCCGACGGGCAACTTTGGCGACATCCTGGCCGGTCATGTGGCCCGCAGCATGGGTCTGCCGATCGGCTCGCTGATTTTGGCCACCAACGAGAATGACGTCCTGGATGAGTTCTTCCGTACCGGCATCTACCGGGTCCGCAGCGCGCAGGAGACCCTGGCCACCTCATCCCCGTCCATGGACATCAGCAAGGCCAGCAACTTCGAGCGGTTCATGTTCGATCTGCTGGGGCGCGACGGGGGCCGAATCGGCCAGTTGTTCGGGGTCCAGCTGACGGCGCAGGGCTTCTTCGACCTGTCGCAGGACGCGGCCTTCGCCGGGGTCCGCAAGAGGTACGGGTTTGTCTCCGGACGCTCCACCCACGCTGACCGGGTCGCCACCATCGCTGCTGTGTACGAGGCCGACCACGTCATCATCGACCCGCACACCGCCGACGCCGTGAAGGTGGCTCGCGAACTGTTGGGCGACGGCGTGATCACGCCGCCGGTCGTCGCGATGGAGACGGCGCTGCCGGTCAAATTCGCGGAAACGATAAGGGAGGCCCTCGGGCGTGACCCGGCGTGTCCCCCTCGCTTCGAGGGCTTGGAGCATCGGCCCAGGCGCGTGATCGACGTCGACAACGATCCGGAGAAGGTCAAACTCCTCATCGACGAGCGCCTCGGCTGAGGCTCAGCGACTGGCGCGCTTCTGGATCGCCGCCCACTCGTCCCTGAGCCCGACGGTCCGGTGGAACAGCAACGGCTGGTCCGGGTCGTGGGCGAAGTAGCCGAGCCGCTCGAACTGCACCACGGCACCCGGCGGCGTGTCTGCGACGGCAGGCTCGAAGTGACACCCCGTGAGGATCTCCCGCGAGGTCGGGTTCAGGTCATCCAGGGCGTCGCCGGTCCGCTCACCCGGTGCGTTCGCGCTGAACAGCCGGTCGTACAGGGTCACGACCCCCGCAACGGCGTGCGGCGCTGAGACCCAGTGCATGGTCGACTTCACCTTGCGACCATCCGGTGCGGTGCCACCTCGGGTGCCCGGGTCGTACGTCGCGTGCACCTCAACCACCCGGCCATCGGCATCGGTGATGGCCTGCGTGCACGTCACGAGGAACGCTCCGCGCAGCCGGACCTCCCGGCCAGGGGAGAGCCGGAAGAACTTCGGCGGCGGTTCCAGGGCAAAGTCTTCGGTCTCGATGACCAGGTCGCCGGTGAACGGGACCTGCCGGGTGCCCTCGTCCGGGTTCTCCGGGTTGTTGCTCACCTCGACCCACTCGACCACCGGGTCACCGGCCTGGTCCGTGGGCCAGTTCGTGATGACCAGCCGCAGCGGACGCAGCACGGCCATCCGGCGCAGCGACGTACGGTTCAGCTCGCGCCGTACGAACGATTCCAGGAGCTCGATGCTGTGTCGGCTGTTGGTGCGGGTCACGCCGATGTAGTTGCAGAACTCTCGAATCGCTGCTGGCGGATACCCGCGCCGGCGCAGGCCGAGCAGGGTGGGCATCCGCGGGTCGTCCCAGCCCTCGACGGTGCCGTCGTCGACGAGGCGCTTGAGCCGGCGCTTGCTGGTGATCGTGTGGGTCAGCTCAAGTCGGGCGAACTCGATCTGCTTGGGTGCCGGCCCAGGCAGCGGCAACTGCGCGAGATACCAGTCGTACAGCGGCCGGTGGCTGTCGAATTCCAGCGTGCACAGCGAGTGGGTGACGCCCTCGATGGCGTCGCTCTGCCCGTGCGCCCAGTCGTACGTCGGGTAGATGCACCATTCGTCGCCGGTGCGGAAGTGGTGGCTACGGCGGATGCGGTACATGATCGGGTCGCGTAGCTGCATGTTCTCGTGCTGCATGTCGATCTTGGCGCGCAGGACGTGCGAGCCGTCCGGAAACGCTCCGGCGCGCATCGAGCGGAACAGTGCCAGGTTCTGCGCCTGGGGACGCTCGCGGTGCGGACTCTGGACGCCGGGCTGGCCGTACCCACCCCGCTGCGCCGAGATGGTCTCGGTGTCCTGCTCATCGACGTAGGCCAGACCGGCCTCGATGAGGTGTTCAGCCCAGTCGTAGAGCTGCCCGAAGTAGTCCGAGGCGTGCAAGACCGGCATGGCTGGCTCGAACCCGAGCCAGCGCACATCGTGCACGATCGAGTCGACGTACTCGCGTTCCTCGGTGTCCGGGTTGGTGTCATCCAGGCGCAGGTTGCACACGCCGCCGAACTCCTGCGCGACACCGAAGTCGATGCAGATGGCCTTGGCGTGCCCGATGTGCAGGTACCCGTTGGGCTCGGGAGGAAACCGGGTCTGCACCCGCCCGCCGAACGTATCCGCAGCCACGTCCGCTCGGACCCGATCACGCACGAAATCGCTGGCGGGGGTGAGTTCTTCGGGCGCAGCCATGCCCGTCAAGGTAACACGAGCCGGAAAGGAGTCATCGCAGGCCATCGCCCTGGAGACCGGACTCGAAGGGACCCGCTGATGGGCCCGGGCTCAGCCGCCAGAGCGGAGCAGGGCCGGGCTGACGGCCACGCTCCCGGCGTCATCCACCACCGTCGGGATCGCTGAGAGGTCGAACGGCGTGCGTTGATAGACGTAGTAGTTCAGCCAGTTCGCGTACAGCAGGAATGCGTGGGAGCGCCAGGTCATGCCGGGCGTGCGGGTCGGGTCGTCGTTGGGGAAGTAGTTGACCGGCGCGGCGATGTCCAAACCGCGGTCGATATCCCGGCGATACTCGGCCTCCAGGGTGCGTCGTTCGTACTCCGGGTGGCCGGTGACGAACAGTTGACGCTGATCCCGGCTGGTGGCCAGGTACACCCCGGCTTGCGGCGATACCGCGATCAACTCCAGCCCGTCGGCGGCCAGCACGTCCTCTGCTCGGACCGCGGTATGTCGGGAGTGCGGGGCGAGGAAGACCTCGTCGAAGCCTCGGACGATGTGGGCTTTGGGCACCAGCACCTGGTGCTCGAAGACCCCGAACACCTTGTCCGGCAGCTCGAATTTCGGGACCCCGAAGTGCCGGTACAGCCCGGCCTGCGCGCCCCAACAGGTGTGCAGGGTGGAGAACACGTGCTCCGCGCTCCAGTCCATGATCTGGCACAGCTCGTCCCAGTAGTCGACCTGTTCGAACGGCAGCGTTTCGATCGGTGCGCCGGTGATGATCAGACCGTCGAACTTCTGGTCCTGCACCTGGTCGAAGGTGGCGTAGAAGTCCTCCAGGTGTCGTGACGCGGTGTTCTTCGTGTTGTGCGACGTCATGTGCAGCAAGGTGAGCCGGATCTGCAGCGGGCTATTGCCGAGCAGCCGCAGCACCTGGGTCTCGGTGTCCACTTTGATCGGCATCAGGTTGACCATGGCGATGTGCAGCGGCCGGATGTCTTGGTGGCCGGCCCGGTCTTCGGACATGACGAAGACGTTTTCCGACTCCAACGTCTTGCGGGCGGGCAGGTCGCGCGGGATGGTCACAGGCATGCTGGTCTCCTTGCCGACGGTGGGCCGACGCTGGTCATCGTGGCCCCTGCCCCGCAAGCCCGGCAAACTCATCCCGTGTTCTGTCCGAAGGGCGGCGCGGCCGCCTACGGTCAGGGCATGGTGCCTACGACGACTCTGCCGCCGACCCGGTCGCGATGAACCCCGCCTTGCCGACCCCGGAGGCGGTGAACGCCATGGTCGCGGAGCTGTTCCCCGGTGCTCGGGACCGGTGCGTCGAGCTTGGTGCGGATTGGGCCCTGGCCCGTCGGGATGTCGGTCCGGCGGACATCCGGCCCGGAAACTACGTGTCCGGCCCGGTGCAGTTCGGGACGGCTGACGCCGCGCTCTGGTATCTGGCGTTCGCCGTCTTGGGGCGTATCGAGCCGATGGCGGTGACCTCGGAGCTCTCGATCCGTTACCTGCGCCCCGCCCAGGGCAGCGTCCTGTGGGCCCGGGCACGATGTGAGTCGCTGGGTCGACGGCAACTGGTCGGCAGCGCCCGGCTCTGGGTGGGGGAGCACGTCGACCGGCCCAGTGCGGTCGCCCAGGGGACGTACGTGTTCCCCATCGAGCCGCAGCGGAGGTGACGGCGGGCGATCCGAACGAGGCGGGCTGCCGGGCGGCACGCTGGTCTGGTCACCAACTCGTCTCCTGACAGGCCGGGGAATCCTCTGGTTCGACCTGCAGCGTGGCGTGCGCGATCCCAAACCGGTCGCGCATCAGCTCTGCCGCGTCGGCCAGGATCTGCGCCTGGTCGGCGCCGGGACGGCCCACGAGGTGGGCGGTCGCCACGTTCATACCGGAGGTCAACGTCCACAGGTGCAAATCGTGGACATCGGTGACGTCGGGGACCTCACGCAGGGCGGCGTCGGCATCGGCTGGGGTGATGCCGGCGGGCGCATGCTGGCCGAGCACCGCCAGCACCTCGCGGCCCAGCAGCACCGCCCGCACCGCCACGAACACCGAGATCAACAGCGCGACGACCGTGTCCCACCAGGGCTGCCCAGTGCCGCGGACCAGTACGCCGGCCACGATGACCCCGACCGAACCGAGCGTGTCGGCGAGCACCTCCTGGTAGGCGCCCTTGACGTTGAGGCTCTCCTTCGACCCGCCGTGCAGCAGTGCCATCCCCACCAGGTTGACCACCAGCCCGAGCGTGCCGACCACGAGCATCGGGCCGGAGGCCAGAGTGTGCACGTCCTGGCCGATGGTACCGAGCCGGTTCGAGGCCTCGACGACGATAGCGACCGCCGTACCGAGCATCAGCAGGACCGCAAGGCCGGAGGCGAACACCTCGGCGCGGTACGAGCCGTAGGTACGCCGTCCGGTGGTGTCCGGTCGGGTCGCGATGCGGGTCGCGATCAGGGCCGCACCGAGGGTGACCACGTCTGCGGCCATGTGCCCGGCGTCGCTGATCAGCGCCAATGACCCTGAGCTCAAACCAACGGCCAGCTCGACCACGAAGAACGCGGCGACCAGGGCGAAGGCGACCTGCAGCCGCCAACGGTGTCGGCCGCCGGCGTGGCCCGAGCCGTGCCCGTGCCCGTGCCCTGCGCTCATCGGGCGTTCGCCCGGCCGGAGCGTTGCGCGTCAGCTTCGTGCACGACATGCTCGCGGGTCAGATCGAGCAGCATCCGGACATGGCTGTCAGCAAGCCGGTAGTACATCAGGCGCCCCTCGCGGCGCGCCGAAACCACGGCGCTGGCCCGCAGCATCCGCAATGACTGGGAGACGGTCGCCTCTTGGGTGCCGGTGGCTGCCGCCAGGTCACAGACGCACAGTTCGCCCTCTTCCAGCAGCGCATACAGGAGTCGTGCCCGCGTCGGGTCACCGAGCAGCTTGAACACCGCGGCGACCCGGCCAAGCGCCGCGCCCGGCAGCGCGTGCTCTGCGGCGGCAGCGACCTTCTCCGGATGCACGCAGCGTCCCACGCAGGCATCGAAGGCTGTCACCGAGTCATCTGAGCGCATGATCAGATATTAGCCACGGAGCGTGCGCGAGCGCACGTCAAGCACGATCGGCGCCTTCGACGGATTCGCGCGGGCCGGTGGACATCAGGGAGCCCCGCGGCGGCCGTGCGTACGGGGCGGGTCGTATCCCCCGGGCGGGGCGACCATCTCGCCGCGGACGCCGAGCAGCCGGATCGGCCGGTCGTCCCCCACCTGCCGCAGCAGTTCGATCGCCGTCGCCGTGATCACCGCGGCGTCGTACGTCGGTTCGGTCAGCTTGCGCACCTTGGTGAACGTGAAGAACGGCGCGAACCGGACCTTGAGGTGCACCCGCTGGCAGGCCCGGCCTTCCGCCAAGAGGTCCGCGACGACCTGGTCGGCCAGGTCCCGCAGGGCCCGAGCGATCTCCTCGGGCCTGGTGAGGTCATGCTGGTACGTCGTCTCGTGACCATGCGCGCGGGGCACCCACGGAGCGTCGTCGACGACGGCGCTGGTGCCGCCACGGCCGAGGTTGCGCAGATGTGGGCCGGTGCTGGGGCCGAACGCGACAACCAGTGGCACCTCCTCGGCGTGAGCGAGTTCGCGGACGGTGCGGATGCCCAGTGGCTCGAGGCGGGCCGCCGTACGAGTACCGACGCCCCACAGGGCAGTCACCAGGCGATCACCCATCACCTCCATCCAGTTGTCGACCGTCAGCCGGAAGACGCCGCGCGGCTTGCCGAAGTCAGTGGCGATCTTGGCGCGTACTTTGGTGTCGCCCATCCCGATCGAGCAGTGCAGGCCGGTCGCTTCGAGGACCTCGTCGTGCAATGCCCGCGCGGTGGCCTCCGGGTCCTGCGTGTCGATCCCGACGAACGCCTCATCCCAGCCCAGAAGCTCGACAACCGCCCCAGGGTGCGCCCGCAATGTGGCCATCACCCGAGCCGAGGCCGCCTCGTACACCGGGAAGTCGACAGGTAGGAACACCGCATCCGGACAGCGTCGGAGCGCCGTCTTCAACGGCATCCCTGATCGGATCCCGAAGCTGCGAGCCTCGTACGACGCGGTCGAGACGACGGCGCGTTCGCTGGGGTCGCCGCGGCCGCCGACCACGATCGGCAATCCGGCGAGCTCCGGTCGCCGCAGCAACTCCACCGCGGCCAGGAACTGGTCCATGTCGACATGCAGCACCCACCACGTCACGCCGCCATTGTCCGGGTGCGTCGCATGGCGTGTCGCGTGGTGGGCCGCATGGTGCGTCGCGGGGTGGGCCGCAAGGAGACTCACAGCAGACTGAAACCCTGCGGCAAAGGCCTCCGGCCGGTGAGGGCCAACAGCGCCTGAACGGCCAGGTCTGGTGCGGCCAGCCCGGCGCACAGGGCGAGCGCATGAGGCGCCGTACGGGTCAGAGACTGCGGCGCCGGCGTTTCGAGCGCGGCTGCCAGGTCGAGCCCGTGCACCGTGATTTCGAACGCCCGCGTCGGCAGGTACGACGCGAGGGTCATCGTCCCGAATGGCGTCGCCACCGGGGCGTCGTCCGGGGTGGCCGCGACCAGCGCCCGCACCCGTTGAGCCACGTCGGCCAAGCCGGTCACCGGTTGGTCGCCGAGGGCCCGTCCAGCAGCCCGCCCACGCTCGGCCACCTCGTCGGCGTTCCCGGCGGTGACGCTGCCCAAGGCTGCGCGAAAGTACTCGATCGAGCCGGGCAGCTGGGTGGCTTCGGGAGATGATGGCGTGCCCAGGTAAGTTTCGATGGTCAGGAACGCCCGTGCGGTGTGGCCGATCAGATCGCGCACCGTCCAGACTCCGAGGCCGGGCCGCTGCAGATCGTCATGGGTGACCCGGCTGACCACCTCCAGGGCGCCGGTCGCCGCACCCTCGAACCAGTCACGATGTGCCGCCGGCATGATCATGTCAGGAGTCATACTCGCGCCGAGAGCTTGGCGTCAACGGGAGGAACGATGGGGTGAGCACACGAGTCTGGATCGCCGGTGTCGGTATGACCACCTTCGGCATCCACCAGGACCACACCAACCACGACCTCGCCCGCTGGGCGATCCGTGATGCTCTCGGTGACTGCGGACCAGCCGCCGACAAGGAGTCGATCGATGTGGCGTTCTTCGCCACCGCGACGCACGGCTTCCTGCAAGGGCAGGTCATGGTGTCCGGAGAGATTGCCCTGCGCGAGATGGGTTTTCAGGGTATCCCGGTCCACAACGTCGAGAATGCCTGCGCGACCGGGTCCAGCGCTTTCCACCTTGCGGTGACCCAGGTGCGAGCCGGAGAGGCCGCCGTGGCGCTGGCCGTGGGTGCTGAGAAGATGCACATCGACGACCCCGAGCGCACCATGGCGCTCTTCGACACGGCGTACGACGTCTCGGATCCCGACGCACTGAGACGGACCCTGCGGGAGCTCGGTGGTGAGGTCGACGGAACAGATCTTGGCCGCCGGTCAATCTTCATGGACATCTACGCGGCGATGGCGCGCAATCACATGCGGCTATATGGCACCACGCCGCGTCAGATCGCGGCCGTAGCCGCAAAGAACCACGCGCATGCCGTCGACAACCCAAGGGCGCACTACCGCAAGGCGATGAGCGTCGAGGAGGTGCTGGCTGCTCGCAAGCTGTCGTATCCGCTCACGGTGCCCATGTGCGCGCCGGTGACCGATGGCGCGGCTGCTGTCGTGGTCTGTAGTGACGAGGGACTGCAACGTTTGGGGGCCGAGCATCCGGTGCAGGTGTTGGCGACGGTCATCGGCACCGGCACCGATCGGGACACCACCACCTTCGACGGCCACCTGAGCCAGCGGGTCGCGGCCCGCGCGTTCGAGCGGGCCGGAATCGGTCCGCAGGACGTGGACGTCGCCGAGGTCCACGACGCCACCGCGTTCGCCGAGGTGTTGCAGACCGAGATGCTCGGTCTCGTGCCGCCTGGGAAGGGCGGCCCGGCGGCCGAACGCGGCTGCGCGGCGCCGTGGGCAGGCGACAGGTTGATGATGCCCGCATCGCCTTGGCCGAGAATGGAGGTGGCTTCCACCGCGGCGAGGAGGCCGTCACGTCAGTCATCATCCTGGCAGGCAGGTGAGCCGCACCGATCATCGTGGGCGGCTGCAACCTCGCGCGCCATCGGCAACGATCAGCCCGCGGCAACCTCCTGGCCCGCTACGACCTGCACATCGGCGTCGCCGGTCACGTCGGTGTCGTCATCGGTCAGGTAGAAATCCTCGTGGTCGTCGATGCCGGCGGTGGCGTCGACTTCGAACGCCGCTGACGGTGCGTCGTCGGCCGCCAACTGGTGGTCCGATCCGACCGGGTGGTCGACTCCCAACGAATCCGTGGCGGCCTGCTCGTCGAAGGCGACCTGACTGAGCTCGGCGGCCATAGCCCCAGCCGTGCTCACTCCGAAGGTACCCAGCATGTTCCGAACGTTGCTCAGCTGGGAGGTGATCGAGTCCCGCCGGGCCGTCGCTGCGGCCAGCTCGCGCTCGGAGTCCTGGCGGATTCGTTCGGCTTGCGCGCGTGCCGAGTCGAGCAGGCCCTGGGCTTCTGCCTTGGCGCTAGCCATCCGCTGGACGCTTTCCTGTGCGGCGGACTGCCGCTCCCGGTCGGCTTCGGTGGTCAGCGCTAGGACGCGATCCTGGGTCCGCCGCAGGGCTTCTTCCTGGGCGGTCAGCTGGGCCTGGAAGTCGTGTTCGGCCAGGTCGCGTCGCTCGCCCAGGGTCCGTTCGAACTCGGCGGCAGCCGCGGCAGCCGTCGCTCGCTTGCGCTCGAAGTACGCCTCCGCCTCCTCCCGGCGGATGGTTGCGTCCCGGATGGCTTCCTCCAACGTGGCGGCGGCCCGCTGTGTCGATTCCACCTCGATCTGTTCCGCTTCCGTTTCGGCGCGTTCGCGCAGCTGCGCTGCTGCCTGCTCCGCGCCATCGCGCAGGGCGTCCGCCTCTGCAGCCGCCAACTCATGGATTGCGGTCGCATCCAGGCCCGCGGCGGTGCGCAACGACGCTGCCTCGGCCTCCGCCAGAGCGAGCATGTCGCCGATCCGTTTGCCCAGTTGGACGAAGACGGACTGGGCAGCCTCCTGGTCCAGGGCCTCCCGCGCATCGAGCCTGGCTTGTACGTCGGCGTACCGCTGCCCCAGCTCGTTGCGCTCGGATTCAACGGCGCTCAGGCGCGCTTCGATGCGAGCGCTGTCGGTGGTGGCCGCGGCGGTGCGCTCCCGCAACGCCGTCAGCGCCGATTCGACCTCCGCCGGGTCGAACCCGCGGAACACGGTCGTGAACATCTTCGCTTCGCGCTCAGTGGTCATCCTGGCTCCTCGATGGGGTAGCGCTCGATCCGGAACTCGGCGACCTCGGTGACCTCAGCCCGGGCGCTCATGGGGACATAATGCACTCGTTGCCAGGTGTTCTCTGGCAGGCCTTCGCGTGTGTCTGAGATGAGCCCCCGATGTCGAGCAGGTGTGGAACGCGTCGTGGTCGACGCGGCCCGATAGTGGGCGTAGGTTCAGCGGCAAACCAGCGGCGCGACAGCTGCGCCATGTCCCAGGAGGACCCATGCTTGACCCTCGCGTCAGCACGATCGACGGCATCCTGCGCCGCAGCGCCCGTGCGTTCGGCGACCGCCCAGCGGTGCGCTTCCAGGACCGTTCCTGGAGTTACCTCGAGCTCGATGACGCGGTGAGCCGGGCGGCCCAAGCTCTGCTCGACCTCGGTCTGACCACCGGTGACCGGGTTGCAGTGTTCGCCAAGAACTCCGACGCCTACGTGATCGCGTTCGTGGCCTGCGCTCGCGCCGGCCTCATTCACGTACCGATGAACTACAACTTCACCGCCCACGAATTGGGCTATCTGATCGAGCAATCCGGCAGTCGTGTCGTGTTGGCCGACCCCGAGCTTGCCCCAAGGGTCACCGGGTTGGGCGACGATTCGCTGCAGGTGGTGATGCTTCGCGACGCAGAAGGCTCGTTGCTGGAGTCGGCCCGATCCGGAGCGGTGCCAACGGTCGAGGTCGACGTCACCGACGAGGACTTGGCCCAGTTGCTCTACACATCCGGCACAATCTCCGTGCCCAAGGGTGCGATGATGTCGCACCGGGCGCTGCTGCACGAATACATTTCCTGTCTGGTGGCTCTCGACCTGAAGGCTGAGGACAACCCGCTGCATGTGATGCCCTTGTACCACTCAGCCCAGATGCACGTCTTCCTGCTCCCGTGGCTGGCGATCGGCGCCGTCAACACCATTTTGGAAGTCGCCGACCCGGCTGACATCCTGCGGCGGATGGAGTCAGACGGCCATCGGGCGTTCTTCGCGGCGCCCACCCTGTGGGTGGCGTTGACCAATCATGCAGATTTCGCCACGCGCGACCTGTCCAGTCTGCGCAAGGCGTACTACGGCGCTTCGATCATGCCAGGGCCAATCGTCGAGCGTCTCCAGGGCAAACTCCCCGACCTTGGGTTGTATAACTGCTTCGGACAGTCGGAAATGGGTCCGCTGTGCACGGTGCTCCGCCCGGAGGACCACCGCGACCGACCGGCCTCCGCCGGCAGGCCGGTGCTGTTCACCGAGCTGCGGGTCGTCGACACCGCCGGCAACGACGTCACGACGGGGGAGCCCGGCGAAGTCGTTTACCGCTCCCCGCAACTGTGCCAGGGGTACTGGAATAAACCCGAGGAGACCGCCGCGGCGTTCCGCAACGGCTGGTTCCATTCCGGTGACCTGGTGCAGATGGATTCCCAGGGCTTCATCACCGTCGTCGACCGGATCAAGGACGTCATCAACACCGGTGGTGTCCTTGTCGCTTCCCGGGAGGTCGAAGACGCCCTGTTCAGCCATCCGGCGGTGGCCGAAGCAGCGGTGGTCGGTACGCCGGACGAGAAATGGGTGGAGGCGGTCACCGCCGTCGTCGTACGCAAGACGGACGTGACGGCCGAGGAGCTCATCGTGCACGTACGGACCCGACTCGCATCGTTCAAAGTGCCCAAAGCCATCCACTTCGTCGATGAACTGCCCCGGAATGCCTCTGGCAAGATCCTCAAGCGGGAGCTGCGTGCACAGGTGGTCGGTTCCTAGCCGGCCCGGTCAGGCACGGGAACCATGGGCGCCGACGGCACTGCACCCAACGCAGAGCTGCTCGTACCGGACGCCGCAGGATGGCGCGCCTGGCTCGAGGAGCACCACGGCACGTCAGCCGGCGTGGGGCTCATCATTGCCCGCAAGGGAGTAGCCGCGCCCACGAGGCTGATCCTGCCCGAGGCCATTGACGAGGCCCTGTGTTTTGGGTGGGTGGACAGTGTCATGGTGCGGGGCAGCGGCGGCGGACCGACGTACCTGCTGCGGTTCACCCCGCGCAGGCCGCGAAGCAACTGGTCGGCCCGCAACGTGGGCAAGGTCCTGGGGCTGTCCGCGCAAGGCCGGATGCACCCAGCCGGGCTGGCCGCCGTGGAACGAGCCAAGGCCGACGGCCGCTGGGATGCGTCCCGCGGCGGGACGACCTGACCGGCGGTTCGGTCTCGATCGTGGTGGGGCCGTGGGGCCGTGGGATCAGGTCCAGATCACAGCTCGAGGCGCCTCAGCGCTGTGCAGAAGAGGTCGGACTGGCTCGCGTCGCGAACGGCAGTGGTGCGTGGATCACGCTCGAGGTCTGGGATTGTGCCACCACGTGTCCCTTGCGGATCACCCACCGGGGTGCGGCATGCTCGCGCAGTACGTCGACCACTCGCTCCGACTCGTGCACCAGGAGGTTTGCCTCGTTGCCGATTGCGATCGCATGCGCCGGGAGTCCGAGCACCTCGGCCGCTCGAGCACCGACCAGGTCCAGCAGGAGGCGTTGCTCCGCGTCGCTGAGGAAGCCCAGGAGATGTGCCGCCAAGAAGGCGATCTCCAGCATGTTGTTGCGGCCGAACGGGTAGTAGGCGTCCTCGATGTCGTCCTGCCCCAACGCCACCGGCAGTCCCGCGTCGAGCAGCTGACGCACCGGAAGGTGCAGCGGCCCGGTGTGCGGATCGGAGACGAAACTCAGCCCGGCTTTGCGAGCCAGGGCGATCAGCCGACGTAGCGTCGGTTGTTCGTAGCAAGCCAGGGCTCGTGCGTGGCAGGCCACCCCTTGCCCCACGAGATCGTGCTCGAGCATCGACTCGGCGAGCATCTGGGTGGTTCGCAACGTCGGGTCGCCCGCGTCGTCGACCAGCATCGCTACACGCCGGCCGGTTGAGGCAGCCAAGGAGCAGGCCCATTCGACGTGTCGTTGGGCGTCTTTGTCGGTGAGCTCGATCCAGGGGATGCCGCCGACCACATCGGCGCCCATCCGCAGCGCCTCCTCGCATAGTTCGGCGGCGCCGTCGTCGCGAAGCAGCCCATCCTGCGGAAACGCGACCACCTGCACGTCGAGCAGCTCGCGGAACTCCTCACGGACCGCGAGGACCGCCGCCATTCCTTCCAGGCCCGCAGCGGTGTCCACGTCGACGAAGGCCTGGATGTGCAGCACTCCGTTGCGTACGGCGGCCTCCAGCGCCCGACGGATGTTCGGGACAAGCCAGGCGCGCTCGTAGTGCGCCTTGACCGACGACGCCCGCTCGATCGCTGTCATCGCGCCGCCCATGTCGCTGGTCGTGTACGCGTCGAGTGCGTCGTCGCGGACCATCGGCAACGTGTAGACCTTGTCCAAGTGCAGGTGCGCGTTGACGAACGACTCCGTGACGAGCCTTCCTTCAACGTCCAATCGGGTCAGGGCCGCCCCTGGCGCACCGCGGATCGCAACGTACCGCCCAGCTCGTACGCCAATCGATCCGACGCTGCCGTCGGTTCGTCGGGCGTTGTCGATCACCAAGTCGTAGCGCTGCTCATCTGACATCGCGTCAGATCCTCTCACCGCGACTTCAGCGCGACCGGAGCGGGAAGCTGACGGGTACCCCTGCGAAATCGTCGGGGTACCCGTCAGCGATAGCCGTCTCAGCCGCGCAGGTTGTGAGCTGCCTTGGCCACCTTGCCGGCGAGCACCTGACCGCTCTTTTGCTGCTCTCCCTGCTGGGCGCCGAGCGCGATCAGCGTTCCGGTCAGGACGGGGGTGATCCACTGGATCACCCGTAATTCGTTTTGGATCTTCGCGATCCGGTCCGGGGTTCCGAGATCGGGGACGGTGCCCGAGCCGGCGGTGAATTCCTCTTCGGCCCCGGCGAGTCGTCCTCCCAGGACACCGCTGTACGTGGTGGTCGCCAGCGCGGCCACCGTCAGCGCCGCCTTGACGGCCGTGTTCGCGCCGACGCCTTCTTGTTGCTTGACTCGATCACGGTTGGCCAACAGCAGACCCACGCCACCGATGAGGTGCGCCCCAATGGATGCGGCCGCGACCGGCGACCATCGACCCCATCCGACCGTGGCGACCCGGACTCGGTCGGTGGGGTCCTGGATGTCGCCGGAGGCGCCGTTGAGGGCGACAGCGCCCATCAAGGAACCGCCGAACCAGCCGGCGGCGCCGACATCGTGCAGGATCCGGATGACCGTGTTGCGGTTCTTGCCTTTGGAACCCATCAATACGCCTTTCGTTCACGCGATCAGGAGGAGCTGGCACCGTTGCCTCAGCTGAGGCAGGCCGACCGGGCAGCGGCTGCCCGAGCCGAACGCGGGGCCCGCATGGTGGCTCTGCGCACCAAGCGCGGCAATCGCCGTCGTCGGCCGCTTGCTCGAGCCGAAGCCGCCGAACTCAGGTGCACCGCCAGGATACGGGCGCAGCGATGGTTCGCATCCTGGCGGCGAGCCTTCGACGCTCGCGACGGTGTCCGCCTGAGCTGGTGGGTTCCAAGGATGCTCAAGATTCTTCTGACACCGGGGAAATGCGGATCGTGGGGACACCGACGATGCCGTACGAGGCTGAAGCGACCGGAATACCGGCCGCATCCAACCCGCGCAGAATGTCACGGCTCATCGCATCCTTGATCTCACGGACCCCGCGCTGGGGCACCAAGAATCGCAACGACAACTCGAGCCAGCCATCGGTGATGCGCCAGTAGACCGCTGGCTCCAGGGACGCGTCCGCCATCGCGTACCGCGACCGCATGAATGCCAGTGAGCGTATTGCCTCGGCGTCGTCGACGAGAGCGTGCGCGTGCGCCGCCGCCAGCAGGATCTGTTCCGCCCGAGCACGATCGGACTCATAGCCCACCGGTAGCGTCAGCTCCTCCCACAAGTAGGGGAAGTCGCGGGTGTAGTTGTACACCGGGGCGCTGAAGATCGCTCCGTTGGTCACCGTGACGAGCCGACCAGTGTATTGACGGGAGTTGACCCACACAGCGGGCTGCGCTGCGGCGACCGAGGGTGGCTGGCCCATTTCCATAATCGTTGTGCGCAAAAACCCAAGGCGTACGACGTCGCCGCGCACTCCACCCAGCGTGATCCGATCTCCGACCCCGAAGGTGTCCCCGCGCAGAATGACGAAGTATGCGGCCAGCGAGATGATGACCTGTCGCAGGGCGAAGGCCAAACCGGCGCTGACCAGACCGATCCCGGTGCTGATGTCGGTCTCTGGGGTGATCCAAATGGACAGGATCCCAACGACAAGGATGACCGCGATGACCAGCTGCAGCCCCTGCCGAGCCCAAAACCGGCGAGCGTCGGCCACGTCACCACCGAGCACGCGACGGACAACCCACAGCACGACGGTCCGCAACAGCAGCATCACCCCGAACAAGGCCAGCGTAAAAAGCAGCTTCACCCCAGTGGTCTTGCTGACCCCGACGAGGGTGACGCCGAATGAGCAACTGGGTCATGAGGCGATCCGACCCGGGACGTGGGACTGGACATTGATCGGGCTCATCTCGGACCACCTACCAGGCATGGATGGGCAAGTTGACGTGCTGCCGGAGCTCGTTCACCAGCGCTGCCGAACCTGTGACGCGGGTGGCTGCGCCAGCGCACGCCGGCTGTGCTCCGGCATTCGAGCCTAGTTCCTCGTCGCGTTCAGCGCTTCGACGTCAGGGCGATCAGGCCACGGACGACGAAGCGATGGTCAAGGACCACCTGCTGGACCGCGCCGTCCGCGATGGGTCTGCCGTCACACCTTGAGCGTGACGTGGGTCCTAACCGGCGGTGTTGCGGCGAGCCAGACTTGAGGAGCATCCGGTGGGCGTCGAGCAGTTCCGAGCGGACCC
>CAJDVI010000010.1_pt1 | contig 21580 bp, 22 predicted proteins | sample 7391351 | NCBI WGS metagenome assembly CAJDVI01 (sample SAMEA7055704, study PRJEB34461) | soil metagenome | biome: terrestrial ecosystem; feature: Peninsula; material: soil | place: Antarctica | collected 2016 | reverse complement strand
TCGCGCAGGTCTGGGTGAAAGAGATGGTGCCCGACGTGGTGTGGACGATCCAACCCCATCTCAGGAGCGTGTTGTGCGGTCATGGCTGATCCTCGGCGTGAGGCTGGTTGAACATGATCGGTCGCTGTCATAGATCGTCCGAACACCTCACCGTCGTAAGCTGAACCGCCCCCGAATTACCCGGACGACGACCGCGTCTTCGCAGGTCAGACGACCGATAGGCGTTCTGGTCGGGCGCTTGGGTGAGCGATCGACCCACGTGGCGAGGGGTGTCCTACCGGATCCATTCGTCCAGGACGATCGGACGACCCTCGAGCCGTTCCCTAAGGACAGTCAGGCGATTGTGACGCAACTCACATCGAGGCGAGGTTTGGCTGATTCGAGCAGCTCCAACGCCGTCGCCAAACCGTCGTCGTTGACATGGCCGGTGACCACATCGGCGACCGACTGGACTGCGTCCGGCGCATTGCCCATGGCCACCCCGCAGGCAGACCACTGCAGCATCTCCACGTCGTTGCGCTGGTCACCGACAGCCAGCGTCTGACTCGCCGGAATCCGCAAGCGGCGACGTACCCGCTCCAGCGCGGACGCTTTGCTGACTCCCTCAGCTGTGATGTCCATCCAGGCCGTGAAGCCGACCGCGTAGTTGACCCCGTGCAGGCCCAGCCGGTCGGCTAGCTCGATGAAGTCCTCGGCGGTCCCGGTCGGTGACCGAAAGGTCACCCGCGTGGCGGGGCGGGCGGCGAGTTCTTCCCATGAGTCGACAACCCGGATCTCACCATCGAGTTCACCGGCGCCGAAATCAGAGCAGACGTCGAAGCCCCGGCCGACGACCTCGACCGCGAGTTGAGCACCCGGCCACGCCTGCCGCAGTCGATGCAGGACCGGACCAGGTTGGAAGGTTTCAGTCTGAACGATCCGATATCCCTGGGGGTACCGCGGGTCGAGGACGATCGTCACGGCGCCGTTCGAACAGACCGCGTGACCACGGCTCAAGCCCAGCTCGTGAATCACTGGAAGGGCACCCAGCACTGATCGGCCGGTGGCGAAAACGACGCGGTGACCGCCGGCCACCGTGTCGGCGATGGCGCGCCGGACCCGTGGGGTGAGCGTGCCGTCGTGGTGCACCGTGGTGCCGTCGATGTCCAGGGCCACCAGATGTGGGCCGGGACGGGTAGGTAGGTGGGTAAGTCGTTCTGTCGTGTCGCCGAATTGTCGGACGCGCATGGGTTCCTCCTTCGTGCTGTACGCGCCGCTCGCGGGCTGGCCCACGTCGCGCTCTGAGCGAGCGTGACGGGCTGCGGCCCGCGTCCCCGGATTCCTAATGTCCGGTCGCGCACAGCTGGTGCAGACGTTTGGTGTCATGCGCACAACACCGAAAGACGCTGTTTTGTTCGCCGGGTCGGAATCAGTGATCACGCGCATCCCGGCAAACTGCTGCGTCGAGCCGCCGCGCTGCTGGGTTATCGAGGTCGCCACTTCCCGCCCACGGGCGGCAAACGGCGACCATCACCCCAGGTCGGCCACGCCACTTCCCGCCCACGGGCGGAAAGTGGCGGGCACCAGGGCCGAGCCCGATCGAGTCAGTCGGCCGCGCGCAACGTCTGGCGTAGCGTCACTCGCCCACCGGTGAGCATGATCGAACGACGGTACAGCCGCTCTCCGAGGACCACCGTGGCGAACGCGAACCCCAACGTGATGACCAATGAGATCCCCGCCTCCCACCAGGTTGCCGAGCCGTCCATCAACCGCATCGGCATAGTGATCGTGGAGACCACAGGCAGGTAGGAGCTGATCACCAGCCAGGTCCCGCTGGCGCTGATACCGGCGAACAGCACGATGACGAGCAGGAACGTCATCGGCATCGTCGTGGACTGCAGGTCTTCGCTGCGGCTGGCCAACGACCCGGCCACCGCCCACACACAGGCAAGTGACAAGAATCCGACCAGGAAGAAGACCAGGAACCAACCGGTTGGACCGGTGATCATGCTCAAATACTTGCGGTACGGCGTCAACGACAACCCGATGAGCCCGACTCCGACGTACAGCGCCATCTGGGCGACCGCGAGGGCGGTGTTTCCCAACACCTTGCCGATCAGCAACTGCCGGATCGGGATGGCGGTGGCCAGGATCTCCACCACCCGAGACTGTTTTTCCTCGACCACACTCTGCGCGATGGCCATCCCGAACAACAGTGCGGCCGTGTAGAACAGGATCGCGAACACGATGCCGGTGATCGCCTTCAGGCCTTGCGAGGCGGCGTCTTCCTGACTTTCCGGGCCGGACAGCAGGTCGGTCCGCAGGTCGGCACCCTGGGTGACCTTGTCCCAGGACGTGCCGAGGGCGGCGAGGTTGTCCTGCATCGCCGTGGTTCGTACTGCGTCACCGAGGAACAGCGCCAGCCGGCCTTGCGGCTGGGTGTCGGTGGTCAACGTCCAACCCTGCGCGTCTCGGTGCAGGAACGCCTCGACGTCACCGTCCTTGACCGCCGCACGAGCCGCTGCGTCGTCGTCGTAGGTCTTGGTCTGCAAGGTGGTGCCTTCATCGGCGGCTTCCAGCTGTCGGGCCGCGGTCGTCACGGTCGACGCGGCAACCTGGTCGACCACGGCCACCGTCGAGACCGACTCCCGAGAGGCCATGAACGCGTTGAATCCTAAGATGCCCATCAAGAGCACGACCGTCACCCCGGTGCCGATCAGGAAGTTCCGGTCGGTGAGCTTAACGATGATCTCGCGCGCGGCCACGAGTGCCCACGCGCGGCCACCCTCGTCGCGCTCGAGCGCGTCTGGGCTCGCGGGATCGGGCCCTGAGCTTCCCCCCGAGGCGATCTGTGACTGAACGGGCTGGGTTTCGAACTCGGTGCGATTCGCGGCGTTCACGACGACACCTCCCGGTAGATCTCGGACAAGGCAGGAACGATCCGGGCGTACTCGCGGATCCCGCCCCGCTGCAGGGCCTGGGCCAGCATCGGCTGCTCGGCCACCGGATCGAGGATCTCCAGGATCGCGGTGCGGCTTTCCACGTCAGCCACGTGAATGCCCGGGATCTGCCGCAGCCAGCCGGCGTCCCCGCCCAGCACCAAGCGATGCCGCAAGGTGCCTGTCGCACGGAGCTGGTCGCCCGTGCCGCTGGCCGCGACCCGGCCCTTGGACAGGATGACCAAGGCGTCGCACAACCGGTCGACGAGCTCGAGCTGATGGGAGCTGAACAACACCGGTACGCCGGCCGAGGTGTGCTCGCGCAACACGTCGGCCATCGAGTCCACGGCGACCGGGTCCAGCCCGGAGAACGGTTCGTCCAGGACCAGGCAGACCGGGTGGGACATCACCGCGGCGACAATCTGGACCCGCTGCTGGTTGCCCAGCGACAGCGCCTCGACCTTGGACTTCGCGCGGTCGGCCAGACCGAACCGCTCGAGATAGTCCATCGCCGATGATCTGGCGGCGGCTGCAGACAGGCCGTGCAGCCTGCCCAGGTAGACCAACTGGTCAAGCACCGGCTGTTTGGGGTAGAGACCGCGTTCCTCGGGCATGTAGCCGAAGCGTTGACGGTCTTTCGTGGTGATCGGGTGTCCGGCCCAGCGGATATCGCCGCCGTGCATCGCCAGCACGCCCATGATCATTCGCATGACGGTGGTCTTGCCGGCGCCGTTGCCGCCGACAAACCCGGTCATCGACCCGGCCGGGACGGTGAAGCTCACCCGGTCGACGGCGAGCAGGTCGCCGTACCGCCTGGTGACGTCTGTGAGTTCGAGCATGGTCACTCCTGCAGCTCGCGATGGCCTGGCAGAACCGGCCCCCTGGAAGCCTCAACGGTTTCACCTGGCTGCGCTTTGTGGATCAGCCTGAAGAGGGAGCGAGAGGCCGCCAGCGCAAACCGGGTGGTCCCTCCCGCGGGGGAGGCTGGTCACTCGCCCCGCGGCGGAGACGGGTCACTCGCCGGGCTGGACCACGCCTGCCTGGAAGGCCCAGACGACGGCCTGCACCCGGTCCCGCAGGTGCAGTTTGCTCAAGCAGCTGCTGACGTGGGTCTTGACCGTCGCTTCGCCGAGGAACAGCCTCGTGGCGATCTCGGCGTTGCTCAACCCCTGCGCGACCAGCAGCAGCACCTCGCGTTCCCGGTCGGTGAGCCGGGCCAGGTCGGCGGCCGCCGCGTGCCGGTGCTGGTCTGGCCCCGCCACCGAGGTCACAGATGCCGCCGGCTCAGCGGCGGTCGTCGCGGGATCGGGCGCGGTCGCCGCACCAGTCGCGACCATCTGCTGGATCACCCGCCGGGTGACCTCCGGGGCCAGCAGCGCGTGCCCATGCCCGACGGTGCGGACGGCTTCGACCAGGTGATCGGGGTCTGCGTTCTTTAACAGGAAACCGCTGGCCCCCGCAGAGAGCGCATCGAACACGTAGTCGTCCCGGTCGAACGTGGTCAGCATGATCACCCGTCCATACCCCTCGGCCACGATCTGCGCAGTGGCCGCGATCCCGTCGAGCACCGGCATCTCGACGTCCATCAGGATCACGTCGGGGCGCAGCACCCGAGCTAGTTCCACGGCCTGGGCGCCGTCACGGGCCTGCCCGACGACCTCGATGTCGTCCTCCACCGAGAGGATCAGCGCGAACCCGGAGCGCACCAATTGCTGATCGTCCACGAGCAGCACGCTCAAGCGGGAGAGCTCAGCCGGTGCGTCGGACATCGAACTCCCCCTCTACGTTGGGCTGCGCCGCAGGCGGCATCGTCGGGTGCAACGGGAAACGTACCCGCACCCGGTACCCCCCGACCAGCCGCGGACCGAGTTCTACCCTGCCGTGGTGGCTGGCGGCGCGTTCCCGCATGCCGAGCAGCCCAAGTCCGCTGCCAGACGTGGACCCCTTGGAGCGGCCGTCGTCGACCACTTCGACCTCGACCTCCCGCCCGTCCACCCGAACGACGACCACGGCTCGGCGCGCCGTCGAGTGCTTGCGCACATTCGAGAGGGCTTCTTGCACGATGCGGTAGATCGACATGCCGACCGCCGAGGACACGTGGTCGACCGCACCGACGGTCTGCTCGACCAGCTCGTACGTCGGCTCGAACCCGGGCATCGCGGACTGCTCCACCAACTCTGGCACCTGCGCCAGCCCCGGATCCGGGGCGCGGGATCGACCGGCTCCAGCGGACGGGTCGGCGTGGACCGTGTCGACGCGGCGCAACGTGCCGAGCAGACTACGCATCTCCCCGACCGCCTGCCGGGAGGACTGCTCCACCGCGCTGAGGGCTCGTGCAGCCGAGTCTGGGTCACGCGAGAGCACCCGCCTGGCCGCTGCCGCCTGGACCCCCATCACCGACACGTGATGCGCGACGACGTCGTGCAACTCGCGGGCGATGCGCAGCCGCTCATCGCCGACGGCGCGGTCGCGCAGTTCGGTGGCCTGGGCGGCGATGGTGCCGGCCTGCCGGGTCACCGTGGCCAATTGTTTCGCCGCCCGCCAGGACAGCTGGCCCCACAGGATGCCGCCGAGGATGTAGGCCAGGTTCAGCAGGAACCCGTAGAGCACCGAGGCGACCAGCGGGGGTAGCAGTCCCGGTTGGTCGCCGTTCTCGGGCAGGTACGCGGTAGCCGCCGAGGTGAAGACGTATTGCCAAGCGATGACGCCGAACAACAACACGAACACCAGCCCGAGCACCCCGACCAGGGTGCGGCGGTTTTGCGCCCACCCAACGCCGCTGACCAGCGAGGTCAGGTAGACCACCAGCATGGTGAACTGTCCACTCACCGACGGCCACCAGATGCTGGCGGCCAACATGTGCAACTGGATCACCAGCATGGAGGCCAGCGGGTGGGTACGGCGCCACACCAGCGGCACCACGCCGACGATCAAGACCAGATAGCTTCCCCAGGATCGGGATGCTTCTCCGGCGAACGCTCCCACGCTTTGGGTCAGTTCCATTCCGACGGCGGCCAGCAGCATCATGCCTAGCGCGATCCAGAGGTCGCGACGTCGTTGCGTCGGGGATGGGCTGGGCCGCCGCCACGGATCGTGGATCGCGAAGAACGCGCTGATCGCCTCCGACGGAGCACGCCGCGACGGCCGAGGCATGCTCACCCGCCGGGCGGCCGCAGAATGTCCGCGCCCAGGTAAGGCCGCAGCGCCACCGGGACGGTCACCGACCCGTCAGGCTGCTGATGATTCTCCAGTAGCGGCACCAGCCAGCGCGGCGAGGTCGCGAGGGTGCCGTTCAAGGTGGCCACGATCCGGGTGCTCCCCTCGTGGCGTTCCCGGATGTTCAGCCGGCGGGCCTGGAACGTCGTGCAGTTCGAGGTGGACGTGACCTCGCGGTACTTGTCCTGCGTCGGCACCCACGCCTCGCAGTCGAACTTGCGTGCGGCCGGACCGCCGAGATCACCGGCCGCGACGTCGATGACCCGGTAGGGGATTTCCATCAGGTCGAGCATCTGCTTCTCGAAGCCAAGCAGCCGGTCATGCTCGGCCAGCGCATCCTGAGGACGGCAGTAGACGAACATTTCGATCTTCTGGAATTGGTGCACCCGGATGATCCCGCGGGTGTCCTTGCCGTACGTGCCGGCTTCGCGGCGGTAGCAGGTGGACGCGGCGGCGTACCGTTTCGGTCCGCTCGACAGGTCGACGATCTCCTGGGCATGGAAGCCGGCGAGCGCGACCTCGGAGGTTCCGGTGAGGTAGAGGTCGTCGCCGGCGAGCCGGTACACCTCGTCGGCATGGGCATCCAGGAAGCCGGCACCGGTCATCACGGTGGGGTTGACCAGGGTCGGCACCGACAGCTGCACGAACCCCCACTCGTGTGCCTTGGCCAGGGCCAAGCTCATCAGCGCCGATTCCAACCGCGCGCCGGGGCCGACCAGGTAGTAGAAGCGCGATCCGGCGACTTTGACCCCGCGGGCCAGGTCCAGACCTCCGAGGCCCTCGAGGACGTCGACGTGGTCCTTCGGCTCGAAGTCCTCGGCGGCGAAGTCGCGCGGCGCGCCATGGGTCTCCAACACCACGTAGTCGTCTTCACCGCCGGCCGGAACACCGTCGATGATGACGTTCGGGATGGTGCGAGCGAGCCGCTCGAGCTCATCGGCCGCGTCAGTGGCAGCGGACTCGAGCGTCTTGACCTGATCGGACAGCTCCGCCGCCGCGGTCCGGGACTCCTGTGCCTGCGCCTGCAGGGTCTCGACTTCGGCATCGGGTACGCCGCCCTTGCGGGCCTTGCCCAGCTGACCCATCAGCACCCCGACGTCTCTGCTGACCTGCTTTTGGCGGGCGCGGGTCGTCTCGAACTGCGCCAGGGTGGAACGTCGACGCTCATCGGCGCCCAGCACTTCGTCGACGACTCCCTCGACCTCCCCCCGGGCCCGCTGAGAGGCCCGGACCAGCTCGGGGTCATCACGCAGCACCTTGATGTCGATCACCCGGCCAGGGTATCGGCCGGGCCGAGGCCCCTCCCAACCGCTTTCAGCGCCCGGCAGGTCAGGTGCGGCCGGAGCGTGAGCACCCATACCCGCCCAGAGCAGGGCATCGACCAGCTCGGACACCGTGTCTCGGCTACCGTCAGGGCGTGGATAACGGCTCTTGGATTGTGCTGGTCGGACTGGTGATGGCTGTGGCTGTCATCGTGGCGGTCGTCGTAATTGCCCGTACGCGGCGGGCATCCGGCCGGGACCGTGGTCCCTCCGGGGGGTATGAGACCGAGCTCGACATCGACCCAGGGGCCGACCCCGCGACTGGCCGACGCGCCGCCGTGATCGTCAACCCCACCAAGTTCGATGATCCGGAGGCGGTGCGCGAGAAGTTGACCCGGGTCTGCCAACACAACGGGTGGCAAGCTCCGCTGTGGATCCAGACCACCGCCGAAGACAATGGGACCGGCCAAGCCGTGCAGGCGCTCGAGCAGAACGTCGACCTGGTCTGCGCGCTCGGCGGGGACGGCACGGTGCGGGCGGTGGCCGCCGCGTTGGTGGACACCCAGACCCCGTTGGGCTTGTTGCCCGGTGGCACCGGCAACCTGCTGGCCCGCAATCTGCAGTTGCCTGTCGACTCACTTGAGGACGCCATGCAGATCGCGCTGACCGGACAGGACCGGCGAATCGACGTCGGGACCGTCGGCGTCACGGTGCCGGGCCAGATTCAGCAGCAGCCGAAGGACTACATCTTCCTCATCGTCGCCGGAGTTGGGTTTGACGCCGAGGTGATGGCCGATGCGCCGGAGGGATTGAAAGCTCAGGTCGGCTGGGCTGCGTACGTCGTCAGCGGCTTGAAGAACCTCAACGGTCGGCGGTTTGCGGTCGATCTGCGGATGGACGACGGCCAGTTCGAACACCGCCGGGTCCGCACCCTCATGGTCGGCAACTGCGGTCGGCTGCAAGGCGGCCTGAAGCTGCTCCCCGACGCCGAAGTAGACGACGGCCTGCTGGACACCCTCATCCTGGCGCCCAAGGGAGTGGTCGGCTGGGCGGCAGTGACGGCCCGCATCGTGAGCAACACGCGCCAAGGCCACTCTCGGGTCGAACACCGGCAGTGTCGCACCGTGGACCTCTTTCTGGACTCGGGTCAGGAGCTGCAACTCGACGGTGACCCGATCGGGCCAGCGAGCGTGCTCAAGTTCGCGATCCGCCCCGCCAGCCTGACGGTGCGCGTTGGCTGAGCGCCACAGCCGGCGTGAGCGCACACCAGAGCCGCCGACGCTTGCGGCCCCGCGCACAGCAACCGACCGCGGCCGACGTACCTCGTCATTTCGATCCCTGTTGGGCGCGTTGTGGCCACGGCTGACCCGCAGCGTCGTTGCCGCGGCGGTGACCTGTGTGCCGGTGGGTGTGGTGGCGATCCTGGTCCGTTCGCAATGGGAGCCGTTGTTGGCGGCAGACACGGCGGTCATCGAGCTCACCACGGACCTGACCCGAGCCCACCCCGACCTTCGTCAGGCACTGCTGCTTTGGCAGGAGATCTTCCAGCCGTGGCATGTCTACCTGGCGTTGACCCCGGTCTTCGCCTGGGTCTGGTACCGCGGTCTGCGCGGGCGGGCGGTCTGGGCCTTTGTCACGATGATGGTCGGCTGGAACCTGGCCTTGGACGTCAAACTCCTGATGCAACGGGCCCGCCCCCTGGTGGTAGACCCGGTCTCGAGCGCGCCAGGCTTCAGCTTTCCCTCCGGTCACGCGTTCAATGCGGCGATGGCGGTGACGACCACGCTGGTGCTCATCTGGCCGTTCCTGCGCCGTCGATCGGCGCGCGCGGCCGCCGTGATCAGCGGCGTAGCGATCATCGCCATCACCGCGCTGGACCGCGTCTACCTTGGCGTCCACTACCCATCGGACGTGACGGCCGGCGTGCTGCTGGCCTTCGGCCTGGTCGGCGCATCATGGGTGGGGTTCATGCATCGCCCGAAACAGCCCGGTCGGCCAGACTCATACGGCCCACCACCGGAGTCGACCTGAGGAGGACGCCGATGCCGGCACCCACCCCGCCCAGCGTTCCGACCGGACCGGCCTCCACCGATCCGGTCGCGCCCGGAGCTGGTCCGCGCGTCAGTTCCGCCGCGAAAGACATCCTGAACCGCGCCGTCCTGCCTGGCGTCGTGGTCTGGCTGATCATCGTCGGCCTCGGCGCGCTCATCATGGGTCCGCTCGGCGAGATCCAAGCCGAAGAGGCCGTCAACGACTGGTTCGAAAGCGTCCGCACACCGTTTTTCGACGGGCTCACCCTTATCTGGTCATCGATCGACGACACCTGGCCCACCATCGTCTCCGCCATCATCTACGGCCTGATCATCCTGGTGATCACTCGCCGCTGGTGGTGGGGCATCGTCCCGGTGCTGGCGATCAGCCTCGAGTCCAGCATCTTTGTGGCCGCAACCCACCTGGTGGGGCGGCCTCGCCCGGACGTGAGCCGCCTGGACGAGGCGCCGCCGACGTCGAGCTTTCCGAGCGGGCATACGGCTGCAGCGTTCGCGCTCTACCTCTCGGTGGCCCTGGTTGCCCAACGGTCCCGCCATGCCTGGGTACGCCGCGGCTTCCTCGCGTTGGCCATCGTGCTACCGGTCGGTGTCGGTGTAGCCCGGCTCTACCGAGGCATGCACCACCTCACCGACGTGATCGTGGGCGCCCTGCTCGGCATCTGGTGCGCCGTCGCGGCTGCCAGCGCCATCCGCGCCCCCGAAGACAAACCGACTCGCTGAGCGTACGACGGCAGCCGACCAGCGGACCAGAGGCTGTCCGCACGCGGCGCTGTCACTAAGGACGAGCTGGCAGAAGGCTCTTGGCGTCTCTGCCCCTCCGAGATGTGACCCCAAGGGGTAGCGCTGAGATGGTGGGACGACCACCATCTCAAGTCTCGCGAGGAGTCGGCGATGCCGAAACCCCACGCGCCGCGGTCAGGTCGTGCCCGACGCCAAAGATATGGCCCTGCCGTGATGGACACTCATCTTGGTCAGCACCGGCTGGTTCGCGCTGTGGAGTACCACGCCCGGACTGCTCGAGAACGGGGTGTGACACCTGTTCACCGACGATCCCGCCTACTCAATGCTCATCGAGACCATGCTGGCCCTTGTACTGGCACTCGTGCTCGTGGTGCAGCACCCCCGCTACAACCGAACCCTGTTCGCTCGCTCGACTCTGATCTACCTCTACGGGCTACCGCCGCCATCGCGCTGCCCTTTCACTACGGGCTATCGCTACCGGTGGCGCTTTACACCTTCTGGATGAGCGTCTCGGTCTTCTGGCAGGAAGACCTCACCTTTGGCCTCCTGCAGAGCTACCTGGGCCAGCGACTGCCGGACGAAACGCGATCACCGATTCGCCGATCCGGATGACGATCCCGTTGTGGCACACCTTGCGGGCCGATCGGCGGCCGGTGAGGGTTCTCCTGAGGGACTGTGGATCAGCCATCTGGTCATAGGTCGAGGACGAAGCGCAGCGCCCGGTCGATGGCAGGCATCTGGTCGGGGGTGATCATTCCCCGACGGGACGACAACCTTGCGGTCGAAATCACGCGCAGCTGGTCGCAGCGCGCGTAGGATGTGTTGCCAAGCCCGCTGCTTCCCTGCTCGACCTCGACGTGGCTGCGCAGTCCGTAGGCGGCCGACGTGATCGGCACGACCATAACCAGCTGGCCGGGACTGTTGTTCAAGATGTCGACCGAGACCACAACAGCAGGCCGCCGGAAGGCTGGCTCGTGACCGACCGGCTGGCCCAAGTCGACGTCATAGACCTCCCCTCGCCAGATCACGCGAGGGCATCCCACTCCTGTCGTTCGGCCAGGTACTGATCCCAGCGCTCGGGGTCATCGCGCAGCCGCTGGTAGTCCTGGCCCAGCCCGCGAAGAAAGTCTTGCCGCTCCAGAGCGTCGATGGCCGCGTGCAGCACATCGATGACTGCGGTCTGCCGGTCCTTGGCGAGGGACTGCAGCCGCTCGGAGTCTGGGCGGCGAACACGAATGGTGGTGGTGTCAACGGAAGCCATACCCTCATTGTAGACGAAATGTAGACAGGCGCCTTGCAGGCAGATCACCGAGCGACACTGCGAGGGGAGCTGACTGCGCTGCAGTTGTCGAACTGGTTGGACACCTGCATCCGGGAAGTCATCAACCTCCCGCTGAGCAGCGTCGTCGTCGAAATCCGGAAGCTGCTCAAGAACGTGCGCCAATTCAGGCTTGAGGTTCTCTACGACCTCGAGCAGGTTCTTCGCCGACCTCGACGAAGCACCCGAAGAACCCGCAGAGCGTGAGGAGTCGATCGTCTCCGATGCGGTCGCTTCGCTGCTCGCCCCGGCCCTGCTGGACGCCTTGCGCGAGGCCGCCTCGGCTGCCGCCGAAGCACCCCCGGCCCAGACCGTTGAGGCCGCTGGCCCGGCTGAAGAGACTCTGTGGTTGTACTACGGCAGCGTCGATGAGTTCGTGCGCCAGTTCATCTGCCCGACCTTCCGCCGCAACGTCGGCCAGGAAGGCCTGGCCGACCACCGCTGGTCGGCCCGCTGGTGGCAATCCGCCGAAGCGATCACACGCCTAGAAGCCATCTGGCGTGCTTGGGAACACCTACGCATGGACCCCGCAACGGGAACGTCAGAACTGACCCTCGCACAACCGGCACCCAGGGACGGAGGCCCCTCGACCAGCCGGTCCTCGCGGGGTACGTTGAAATGTGATGGGCAGGCTAGGTGGGATGACTCGACGTGAACACTGGAGCCGGTGGCTGCTGGCCGCTGCGGTGGCCGCCGGGTGGGGCTTGCTCGCTGGGTGGTGGACCCCCCGCAGCCCGTTGACCACCGGTGAGGCGCTGTGGTCGATCGGGATCAGCGTGGCCGTGGGCGTCGTAGCCGGGGTGGCGACCCGCTCCCGTTGGGTGATGCTCCTGGCGCCGGTCTTGTTCGCTGTCGTGTTCGAGCTGACCCGGCTGGGCACCGACGGCCCGACCGTCGACGGCATCCACGCCACCACCGTGTATGGCCTGGTCGCGTTGGTCGTGGGCCGCGGGTTTCATGCGTTGATCTCGGTCCTGCCGATGGTGTTGGGTGCGGCGTTCGGGGCCGGGTTCGCGCGCCGGCGCGACCGGGTCTGGCCGGGTCGTGGTTGGGCACGGTATCTGCGGCGCAGCGTGGCCGTCCTCGCCGCCGCTGGTCTGGTCGCGTTCGCCGTCGTGCTGGCCCGCCCGGCCAGCACCGAGCCGATCCCGGGCCCGGACGGGCGCCCGCTGGCCGGCAGCGTCGCGGAGCTGGACACCGTCCAGGTCGACGGCCGGGACTTGGGGATGATGATCCGCGGGCGGAGTACGGATAACCCCGTGGTGTTGTTCTTGGCCGGTGGTCCGGGCGGGTCCGAGCGCGGCGCGATGCGTAACCACCTACCCGAACTGGAGAAGCACTTCACGGTCGCCACCTGGGACCAGCGGGGGGCGGGTACCTCCTACCCTGCGCTGGACCCGACATCGACGTACACATTCGATAGCGCCGTCGCGGACACCATCACCGTGACCAATCACCTGCGGGAGCGGTTCGGCCAGGACAAGATTTACCTGCTCGGGCAGTCCTGGGGCACCATCTTGGGCGTGCTGGCCGTGCAGCAGCAGCCGCAGCTGTATGCGGCCTACATCGGCACCGGGCAGATGGTCGACCCGCTGGAGACCGACCGAATCTTCTACCAGGACACCCTGGCGTGGGCCCGTCGAAGTGGCAACACCGGCCTGGCGGATCGGCTGACCGCGATCGGGCAGCCGCCGTATGCGAACATGCTCGACTACGAGAGCGCGCTGACGCACGAGCGCCAGGTGTACCCCTACGACCACACCGGCAACAGTGAAGGCGCGGGCGGCTTCTCAGAGAACATCATCGTGCCCGAGTACGCCCTGATCGACCAGGTGCACCTGCTCGGGTCGTTCATGGACACCTTCGCAGTGCTCTATCCGCAGATCCAGGATGTCGACTTCCGCACCGACGCCCGGACCCTGCCGGTGCCGGCCTACTTCGTCGAGGGCGCCCACGAGGCACGAGGGCGGGCCGAGCCATTCGCGCAGTGGTATGCCGCGCTGTCGGCTCCACGCAAGGAGCTGGCCGTCCTGGCCACCTCAGGTCACCGCCCGCTGTTCGAGCAGCCCAAGGAGTTCCTCTCCTTCATGACCGACACCGTCCTGGCCCAAACAGCCAAGGCCCAGCAATGAGGATCGGAGCCGCACGTGCGGACCGCCTAGCCAGTCCCGCAGAGCGGAGGATGTCCCCCCTGGCCGGCCTGCAGCGGGCCAGCGCAAACGACATGATGGAGCTGGCCACCGACAGGCCATCGGCGCCACAACATGTCGCGGCGATACTGCGCCTTGAGCGCGCGGTCGACCCGGCGAGGGTGCGCGACGTGCTCTCCGCTCGACTCCCCGCCGTTCCTCGACTTCGGCAACGCCTGACCCGGGCACCGCTCGGCGGGGGACGCCCGGTGTGGGTCGACGACCCCAGGTTCGACATTACGCGTCACCTTGCGGTCCGCAGCGCTCCTCCGCCCGGTGACCAGGCCGCCCTGCTCGAGGTGGCCGCGGCCGCCGCGACCGCCCCGTTACCGCGGAACCGGCCGCTGTGGTCGGTCACCGTGGTGACCGACCTGGTCGATGGTTCCACCGCGCTGGTGCTCGTGCTGCATCACGTCCTGGCCGACGGCATCGGCGGTCTGGCAGCGTTGGCGAGTCTGGTGGACGGGGCGCCACCCGCTCCACCCCGGACCTTTCCGGCGCATGCACCCACCCCGAGCGCCCTGTGGATAGATGCCACCCGTGGCCGGATTCAAACCCTGACGGCCCTACCCCACCTACCCCGGCTGGTTCGCGCCGCGGCGGCCGAACTGCAGCTCGGCACCCACCACGGTCCATCGGCGTGCTCACTCAACCAGCCCATCGGTCCGCGTCGTCGGCTCGCCGTCACCTCGGTGCCCCTCACCGAGTTGGCCGGGCTCGCGCACCACCACGAAGCGACCATCAATGACGTGCTGTTGACCGCCGTGGCAGGTGCACTCACCGCCGTCTTGCACGATCGCCGCGAAACCGTCGACTCCTTCGTGATCTCCGTGCCTGTCTCCAAGCGGCAAGACGCGAGCTCCACCGAGCTGGGCAACCAGGTGGGGGTGATCCCCGTGCAGGTGCCCGCAGGTGGCCGACCCGACGATCGGCTGGCCGCCGTCGCGGCCAGCACCCAGGCTGCGCGCCGTTCCCCAGGTCGGGGCGCATCAGCCCCGCTGCTGGCGTTCGGGTTCCGCCTCCTGGCCCGCCTCGGCGTCTTCGCGTTCTTCGTCAACCACCAACGCCTCGTCACGACGTTCGTCACCAACCTGCGCGGACCGAGCACCCCCATGACACTCGGCGGGGCACGCCTCACCGAGATCATCCCGATCAGCTCGATCAGCGGAAACATCACCGTGGCCTTCGCCGCGCTGTCCTACGCAGGAACGCTGACCGTGACCGTCATCGCCGACCCGGATCACTGCCCGGATCTGCCGCGGATCACCACCGCGCTACACGACGAACTCAACCAGCTCTTGAACACCCTGCGAGCCAATGACCCGAACGACCCTCAGCGGTGGGATCGGATCGACGGGCAGACACTCGCGCACAGAGAAGGCAAGAGCCGGCCGCCTGCCTTCCCATGATTCTTTTCTGCTCTAAGCGACGAATCGGCGCCACCTAACGCACCCTCATCGGTCGCTGGTAGCGGGGCCAGCGGCAAACGCGGCCCGGATCCCGTGGTCATAGCCGCCTCCGATGTGTGCTTGTAGGAACCTGTCTAGACGCACACATCAGGATTTCGTTGGCCTGGGGTATTGCTGTAGCGCCGTCAAGCAGTAGCGTGCCCTGATCGTCCGCATCGACAGGCTCGCCCTGGCCGACCGCGCCGGACTCCTCATCCGCACCGTTGTCCCATGGCTTCAGGGGCATTGGCAGATACGCCCTGGGCGGACGGCCAGCAGGGGTGGTGACAGAGACGACTCATTGGCGGGAGGTCGATCGATCGCCGTCAACATGGAGGCGATCTATCAGGTCAGTGGGCTGGTGTCGGCCCCTTGGCGTTCAGGGAGTCGGCGGCCGCGCGCAGGAGGAGAGCGAAGGTCGCGAGAACCGCGCCGGTGATCCATTCACCGTGCCCCGCGGGAGCGGGTACCCACAACAGCAGAATGACGCCCGGCACGACCAGGACCAACGACAGGTACGCGAACATCCGCATGCCGTAGAGGACGACAAAAGGGAGGTTGGCCTTGACCCCTGAGCGATGCGAGTGGAAGGGTCAGGGTCCCTCCGAGGAAGAGGGGCTTCGCCTGAAGGTGCGATGCAGAAGCCCACTTGCACGGCCTACGAGCGGCGATTATGCCGCGAGGGAGTGGCCGCGCCCGGGCGGTGGTGCCTATTCTTTCTTGATGTGGCCTGGCCGGGGAGGACCTGTTGACGAGGTTCCGCTTGAGATACGGCATTTTGAGGATTTGGGAAGCTATCTGACTGCGCCGCTGATTGAGCAGGTTGGTGTGGCGCAGCGGCTCGCTGGTGAGTTGTTGGCGGGCAGGACGGTGTGGGTGGTGAATTCCACCGCGTTGGGGGGCGGGGTTGCGCAGCTGCAACGGACGCTGCTGCCGTATTGGAGGGGCGCTGGGATTGATGTTCGTTGGTTGGTGGTGCACGGTTCTGCTGAGTTTTTCCGGGTGACCAAGCGCTTCCATAATCATTTGCAGGGCTTGCCGGGCTCTGGTGAGGCGCTCGGGGTCGAGGAGTTGGCCACGTTGGACCGGGCTGCTCACGATCATGCGCGGGTGCTGGCGGCGCAGCTGGCTCCTGGGGACATTGTGGTGTTGAACGACCCGCAGACGGCGGCGATGTCGGCGCCGTTGGAGCGGGCCGGAGCGATCGTGATCTGGTGCTGCCATGTGGGCATCGACTACGACAACGACTTATCCCGAAAGGCTTGGACGGCTCTGCGGCCTCGGCTAAGCGGTGTCCGCCGTTTCGTTTTCAGCCGGTACACCTCCCTGCCGGACTGGTTGGGCGGGGACGAGACGTTGATCCTGACGCCGGGTATCGATCCGGGGTCGACGAAGAACCTGCCGATGTCGCAGGGCGCTGCCCGCACGATTTTGCAGCATCTTGGTCTGGCAGCCGGTGTCGCTAGCGCCCCTGCGAGTTATGAGTGCACGGGTGGGTCGAGGGCGATACTCACCGCTGGTGCCACGGTCCTGGACTCGGATGGGGCGCCGGACTGGGGCCGGGATCCGGTCGTGGTCTCGCTGGCTCGGTGGGACCGTTTCAAGGACCCGCTGGGGATCTTGGAGGGGTTCTTGGACCGGGTGGTCCCGACCACTGACGCGCATCTGCTGCTCGCGGGCCCGGACGCCTTGCAGGTCGCCGATGACCCAGAAGCAGAAGCCGTGCTCGCGGAAGTTCGCGAACGGTGGCGGCGGCTGCCGCCCCAGGCCCGGGCCCGGGTTCATGTCGCCTGCCTGCCGCTGACCCCGCCGGAGGATAACGCCGCGATGATGAACGCGATCCAAACGTTGGCCGCAGTCGTTGTCAAGAAGAGCCTTCAGGAGGGTTTCGGCCTGGGAGTGACTGAGGCAATGTGGAAGGCCCGTCCCGTGGTCGTCAGTGCGGTGGGGGGTCATCTGGAGCAAGTGCAACACCTGCACAGTGGACTGCTGGTTGCCGACCCCGCTGACACAGGTGCGTTCGGTGATGCGATCGTGCGGCTTCTGCAAGATCCGCAGCTGGCCGCCAAGCTCGGGGAGATCGCGCGCGAACGGGTCCGTGCCCTGTTTCTCAATGACCGGCATTTCATCCGCTGGGTGGAGGTGTTCGCCTCGGCGCTAGAGCGCCCTACCAGCCTCTTCGAGGCGGAAAGCCCGGCCGCGGGCGGGGCAGCGGACTCGTTGCACACCGACGGGACGCTGCACCTCACCGGCCACGACGAGCTAACCGGCCTGTGGAGCCGTCGACGCTTCGAGAACGAGCTGGACCGTTCCCGGGAGAACGCTGAGCACCTCGCGTTGCTATCCGTTGACGTTGACGGTTTCAAGGCCGTGACACAGCGCCACGGCGTCGATGCCGCGGATGCTTTGATCCGCGCCATCGCGCACACCATGGCCAGGCGGCTTCGACCCAATGACACACTGGCCCGGATGGGCCGTGACGAGTTCGCCGCAGTGCTCCACGACCCGACGCCGCAGTTCGTCCACGAGCTGGCCGACGGGCTTTGCCTGGCCGTGCGCGAACAGTCACATAGCACCGGCTCCAGCACCGACTCCAGCCCGATCCATGCCACGATCAGCATCGGTGCCGCGTTCTTCGACGCAGGCACCCAAACCCACCAGGAAGCGCTGATCGCCGCCGACACCGCCTTGTACGAGGCCCAAGCCGCAGGCGGCGACCGCGCCATCGTCCACGAACCCCCCCAGGCCGCTAAGGCGCACCTCTCGTCGATGACGCTCTGACCCGCACGTTAAAGACAGTGTGGCCGTCGGTCTTCGCCCACGGCGCGGTCAACGCAACCGCCGGACCTACCGTGCCCTGGCGGGGGACATCGCAGCTGCAATTCCCACCGGTGGACCCCCTCCCGGAGGCGGACGGCACACCCGTGCGTGTTGAACCCCCGACGGTCGACGCGTCGGTCCCCGCCACGTCGAGGGACTTTCGGCCCAGATGCCCCCTCGAGCACGCGGCATGCTGGCAGAAGATCGAGACGAGTGGGAGAGACCGATGACCGACCAAACCCGAGAACAGTTGAGTGCCGCCTACGGCCGACTGATCCTGCAGATGTCCATCGTGTGGGCCGCGACAATGCTCGCAGTCGCCGTCGTGGACAGGGCCAGCGGCGACTTCATCTACCTACTCTTCGTGCTTATGGGCGGCTTCATCCTGTCCAGCGCCGTGCTGGAGTCCGGGCGCCGGCGCATCCTGGACCGCGCCCGGAGTTGAGCTAATCGAAGGTACGACCCTCAGGCCACTGGCGTGCCGTGCCCGTGGTGATGTTGCGCTGTGGAGTTCCACATCTGCCCGACGCCCAACTCGTCGCGGCCCCAGGTGACCCGGGCACAGGACGGATGCCACGGTGACGGGCGGTCAGGAGATGGCTGGCCGAGGCCACCGGCGCCCGGCAGTATGTGGTCTCGGCCCGCCTTGCGTTCCGGGTCCTCCATCGCGCTCACGATGGCCGGCCCGGCTTCTCCTGAGGACTGCCCAGAACGGCTGAATCAACTCGGCCACCAGCTGCTTAGAGAAACGGACCGTCATCGACACCCTCACCCTGGCCGCCGCAAGCATCGAGGTCGCGCGCCAGAACGTGGGAGCTGGCTCCGAGCTGCCGATCTGGGCGGGGCTGACGGGAGCACCGGCACCGGACAACGATCGGCTACTGGTCACCTCTGGGACTCGATCGCAACGTGTCGACCCAAGCCTGCGGCTCTCGCGAGTTCAGGATCGCCATCGAGCGGCACGTCGAGCATCGTGAGTTGGCCCCATAACGGCGGCGGCTCGACATGATGGAACACCGGCCCATCAACTATGCGCTGGTGCAGTCCAGTTCCCAGCCGGGGATCGGTGCCCCGCTGAAGGAAGAGGCACAAGGTCATCAGACTCGAGTTGCACCTGATGAGTTCTACAGGGGGGCTGCCGTCAATCAGCCGCGACATACGGGTTCGATAGGGCATCCGAGGTCTACAGTCCCTCTCGCGCGGCGTCGCCGAGGCGACCGCCCCAGGCCCGGGCTCGGTCCATCTCGCCCTCGAGCAGTGGGCCCGCCACGTCGGCGACGTAGAAGCTCTCCGGGTCGAGGACCTGCGCGTAGCCGCGGCGGCGTAGGAGTTTGCCGGCCTTGCGGGCAGCCGATCCCGGCAGTCGTCGGACCTTGTCCACCCGGGTGTCGAAGGTCGCCACGAGCAGGCCGTCGTTCACCGTCGGCAGTGCCGCGATCCACTCCCTGATCCCCGGCCCGGCCGCGGTGTTGCTCGCTCCGCGCGTGACTGCCTCGGATCGGGTGTCCGGCCGGGACATCGAGAACGCGTGCGTGGGCCCACCCACCACGAGTAGGTCCACGCCGTCTGTCGGCGCGGTGGGAGCGGCGCCCACCTCCACCACGTCGACCGTCATCGCGTCACCGAGACCGGCAGCGATGGCGTGTGCAGCCTGCTCGGTGTTGCCCCACAGGGACTCGTACACGACGAGGGATCTCATATTCGTCTCCTTGGTGGTCTCTCTGTCATGGCCCGTTGTCGTCATCCGTGATGGACCAGCACCGGGTTCGCTGCTCTTTGGGTTCCGATACGGGAACTGCCGTGCTCGAGTCGAGTGGCTGCGCGGGGGCGTCGGTCACCGGTCAGCACGACAACGAACCAGGTCTTATCGGGAGCTGCGTGGTGTTCAGGACCGCACCGCCCCAGGCGAGGAACTGTGCCGCGACTGCTGCCAGCACGCCCATCACGGCGACGGCGGCCAGCCCGAGCATCGTCCAGGCGAACAGTCCTGCCTGCTGCTCAGACAATACTCTTCCGACGGCGGGCACTTGGGCGACTGGGCAAGGGTGACGTCGAAGCCGAGTCGGTGGAGTTGCTCAACAGTGCTGCGGCGTCCACGTTCAGCACTGATGGCGGCGAAGGTCGCCGGACCGGGATCGACATATGGCGCTCCGGTGTCCAGGATTCGGTAGGCGGCGAGCAGGATCTCGTCTCCGACCGCGACAACGGCTTTGGCGTCTGCGCGGCCGACCGGTCACCGGCCGTCAAGGTCATCGGCGCAGCCAGGTCCCCGACCGATGGCGTCTGGAACTCTGGAAGGACTCTCTCGGCGCTGCGATGCCCGAGGTTGTCCAACCAGTCATGTGAGTAGAAGCCGGCGCGGCCGAAACCGACTGCACCAGCCAGGGCCAGACCGCCAGTGCCTCAGCTACCCGACGCATCCTCCGATGGTCCTCCTGCATATCGTCATCTTGCCGCGATTGCCCTAAAGCCTCGAACGCCCCACTCCTGCCACGTGGGCCAGCCGGTCGCGGGTCAACGCTCCCGTACCGGAGATGGGCCTTGACCGCCAGCCCGTACCGGGCCAACTCGATCACCCGCCGGGCCGGCACCGACCCCACGTCAACGCCGCGCATCCCCAGCCGCTCGGCGAGGGGAGGCCGATGCCGGCGGGGTCACCATGCCCTCGGCCGAGCTGGCCACGGTCGTCCTAGGCGAGCTGGTCTTGCACGGCCGGGACCTTGCCCGCGCTACCGGCCAGGACTTCGCCGCCACCGAGCAGGACGTCGCGACATGCACTGGATTCGCCGCAGCCATGTCCACCCCGGAGACGCGCAGGAGCTGCGAGGGCCTCCACGGCCCGGTCGCCGACATGCGGTTGACGTATTGACCAACTGCCGCCGGCGTCTCCGTTCGTAGCGCGGGGCGTAAGCCAGCTCTGCTGGCTGGTTAACCAGCGCCTGGAGCGTCGGTCGTCGCGTCAATGTGAAAGACGGGATAGTCAGCGGCGATCGTCTCGAAGACTGTGACAGGCGCGCGCCGATCGACTGGGATATGAGGACGCGCCCCCGGTGCGAGTTCGAGATACCTGCGGATGATCGGAGCTCGGTCGTTTACGGGGACGTCGGTGAGAAGCACCGGCGTATCGGCACCTCGGCGAAGCGTCGCCCGGCCCAGAGACGCTCTGACATTAGCGACCCAGTTCGCGTCGGCACCGAGCATGGAGACCAGGTATCGCTCACCTTCGTAATCCGCGACGACGAGCGGCACGCGCACATCGCGGCCGGTCTTTCGGCCAACGACCACGAGCGTGACCGCCCGCTCAGGAGAGATTCGACCTGTGGCGAAAAGACGATCGTTCGCACCGTTCAGAGCCTTCGCGATCCAGCCCGGTCGGCCGGTGCGGTAGAGCCAGCGCTTGATCCAGTAGAGACGCTGCATCGATCCATTCCCTTCTTTGGTTCGGCGCCGTGGCACGACCACTGCAACCGGGGCTACACCCGCTGGATCCTCCGAGAGCATGGCATCGCCCTCAACGGTCCCGCCCGCGCTCGTTCATGGCAGGCGTGCTCGCGGACCTCCTGCGTCACGAGGCGGCAGCATCGTTGCCGACCCTTTTCGATGACCTTGCTACCCGG
>CAJDVI010000064.1_pt1 | contig 21612 bp, 20 predicted proteins | sample 7391351 | NCBI WGS metagenome assembly CAJDVI01 (sample SAMEA7055704, study PRJEB34461) | soil metagenome | biome: terrestrial ecosystem; feature: Peninsula; material: soil | place: Antarctica | collected 2016 | reverse complement strand
CGGCGCACCGCGTAGCCCCGGCCCGGTGGGCCCCCCTTTGCATTACGGTGCTGTTATGTGGTTGCCGGTGTGGCACATCCGAGACGGTGGGGGTCGTCCTGATCGCACGATGTGTTCGGTTGGCCGCCTCGGGGGGTGACCAGCTTGACCGATCAACGTCGCCAGCGTCGCCGGAGCCTACGGCTGCGAAAGCGGTGGCCGACCGCTCGCCTGGTCCGGCTGACAGGACCACCGTCATGCGCTCGAGGAGGAATTCGTGGAGATCACCGTCACCGGCCGGCACGTCCAGGTCAGCGATCGCTTCCGGTCGCAACTGCAGGACAAGCTGGCGAAAGTGGAGCAGTACGCTCCTCGCACCCAGCGCATTGATGTGGTGGTCAGGCACGAGCGGAGCCGAACCTCCAAGGGCCGCCAGTTTGTAGAGATCACCTGTCTGGCCAAGGGCCCGGTGATCCGGGCTGAGGCCGGTGCGGAGGACTCCTACGCCGCGCTCGATCTCGCCCTGGAGAAGCTGACCGAGCGACTTCGCCGGGCTGGTGACCGTCGGCGAGTGCAGCGCCGCAAGGGCGCACCGGATGTCCATGGCGGCATGGCCGAGTTCACGGCTGCGCAAACCCTGCCGACCGTCGACGAGCCCGCGCCCATTCCTGCGGCGGAGGAGCGGATCGAAGCGGACGGGGACTCACCTGTGCATGTCCGCGAAAAGATCCATACATCGCCTCCCATGTCTTTGGATCAGGCCGTGTCCGCGATGGAACTCGTCGGCCACGACTTCTACATGTATTTCGACAAAGACACAAAGCGACCGAGTGTGGTCTATAAGCGGCGCGGGTGGGAATACGGCGTACTTCACCTCGAGGTCGTTGATGAGGAGGTTGTCGGCTGACGCCGACATCCTGGAGGTGGACAACCACCCGGTCTGTGGTGCCAACGCGTTGACCGGGTGGCGGCGCTGCGCAGCCGTCGTGATCCGGGCTGACCACCGCACGCCGACAGGCTGGTCGCAGGCCCGTGCCATCATGACGACATGAGCATCGCAGGCATCGAGTCGGCCGGCGGCGGGCCGGCCCCGGCCGATCCGCCGATCCGGGTGCTTATCGTCGATGATCACGTGCTCTACCGGCGCGGACTGGAAATGGTCTTGGGCCTTGAGTCGGATATTGCGGTCGTAGGCGAGGCTGGGGACGGGCTGGAGGCGCTGGATCTGGTCGAGCGGACCGCTCCCGACGTCGTGGTGATGGATGTACGAATGCCACGGTGCAATGGGATCGAGTCGGCGGCGGCGATCCGGGCTGCGGCGCCCAGGACTCGGATCCTGATGCTCACGACCTCCGATGATGAGCAGGATCTATACGGCTCGATTCGGGCCGGTGTCAATGGCTATCTGCTCAAGGACGTGCCGCCGGATGAGGTGGTGGCCGGCATCCGGGCGGTCCACCGCGGTCAATCCTTGATCTCACCGACGCTGGCTTCGGCGCTGTTGTCCGAGTTCGCTCAGTTGATGCGCCGTGCAGAACAGTCCACGGAGGCTGCCTCGCCACGGCTGACCGGTCGGGAGATCGAGGTGTTGCGGCACGTGGCCCGAGGCCTCAGTAATCGCGAAATCGCGCGGGAACTCCTCATCGCCGAGAACACCGTCAAGAATCATGTGCGCAACATCCTGGAGAAGCTGCAACTGCACTCTCGGATCGAGGCGGCGATGTACGCTGTCCGGCGCGGACTGATCGACCACTCGCAGGCGTGAGCCTCGACGCGAAGGCGGCGCTTGAGGTCCTCGGCGGAACGCCGCAGCTGACCATCGAGCAGGCTCGGCGTATCGCTCTCGCAGCACAAGGCTTCGGCGCCAGACAGCGTCCACGAGGAGCCGTGCGCACAGAGCATCTGCGCGGCGTGGTCAACCAGGTCGGGTTCATCCAGATCGACAGCGTGAACGTCGTCGCCCGCAGTCACTATCTGACGTTCCACGCCCGGCTCGGGCGGTACGAACCGGCGCTGCTCGACGCCCTTCGCGACGATCCGAGCGGGACCCCAGGTGGCCCGGGCCTGGTGGAGTACTGGGCCCACGAGGCGAGCCTGATGAACGCCTCGACCTGGCCGCTGTTCGGGTTCCGGATGCGCCGGGCCGCGGATCAGTCGTGGCGCGGCATGCAGGAAGTGGCCAAGCGGCATCCGCAGTTGATCCAGGACGTCCTGCGCCTGCTGGCTGAACACGGACCGATGACGGCGCGGGCGGTGGAACGGGCCATGGCCCACCAAGGCGTCGTCGACCGAGCGAGCTGGGGCTGGAACTGGTCGTGGGTGAAGCATGCCTGCGAGCATCTCTTTTGGTCCGGGCGGGTGACCAGTGCGGGGCGGACCCGGCAGTTCGAACGACGGTACGCGCGGGCCGAGACGACGCTTCCAGAAGTTGTCTGGGAACGGGGTCCCTACGGCAGGGACCCGGTGCCGGAGGCCCAGGCCTACGACGAACTGGTTGAGCTTGCCGCCCGGGCTCAGGGCGTGGCCACCCAGGGCTGTTTGCGCGACTACCCTCGATTGCGTCCAGAACAAGCTCGCCCTGCCATCGAACGCTTGGTGGCTCGGGAGGTACTGGTCCCGGTCCGCGTCGAGGGCTGGCGGCATCCGGCGTACCTGCACCGCGATGCCGTCCTGCCGACTCGGGTGGTCGCCAGTGCGTTGCTCTCCCCGTTCGACTCGCTGATCTGGCTGCGAAAACGGACGGCGGCGCTCTTCGGATTCGACTTCCGGCTGGAGATCTATATTCCGGCGGCCAAGCGGGTCCACGGCTACTACGTGCTCCCGTTCCTGTATGGCGAACGGTTGCTTGCCCGTGTCGACCTCAAGGCGGACCGGGCTCGTGGGGTGCTGCTCGCACGTCGCGTGACATGGGAGCCGTGCGCTCGGCGGGCCCGGTCGACCCGGGCGTCCCCGGCACTCGAGGCGGAACTGGGACGGCTCGCGGCGTTTCTAGGGTTGAGCAGCGTCGAACTCCCCGCTGACGCCCTGCCGAATCCGGTCCAGCCGCCGGTCAATGATGTGCGAAGGTGAACGGTATGGACGATGTGACGGTCAGCAAGAACGAGGCGCAGGGTCGCTATGAGGCGTTCATCGATGGCGATCTCGCTGGTTATGCCGACTATGAAGTCGGGGATGACGTCGTTACTTTTGCCCACACGGTCACCGAGCGGCAGTACGGCGGAAGGGGCGTCGCCACAGCCGTAGCAAAATTCTCCCTTGACGACGTCCGCGGCCAGGGTCTGCGGGTTCGCCCGGTCTGTTCGTTCTACGTTGACTACCTGCGCAGAAACCCCGAGTACAGCGACCTGCTGTGACCTGCCGTGGGTGCGGGAACGCCGACACAGGGCGCGCCGTTGATCTGCCAGACACAGCGTGAACCACGAAGACGTCGGGAGCGACTAATCTAGACTTCGGCGTTCCTGCGTTCTCGGCCCGCTCGACGAAAAGCGAAATCGGTTGGGGCGCAGGCGAATCGATGCTGTGAGGGAGTTTGGCGTGCCCAAGATCGTAGACCGGATCCTGCGAGCCGGGGAGGGCCGGACCCTGCGTCGGCTGCAGGGGATCGTGGCCCAGGTCAATGCGATCGAGGAGGACTTCGAGCGGCTTACCGACGCCGAGTTGCGCGAGGAGACCGACGTCTTCAAGCAGCGCCTCAGCGACGGGGAGTCGCTGGAGCGGCTGATGCCGGAGGCATTCGCCGCGGTCCGGGAGGCCAGCAAGCGCACCCTCGGCAAGCGGCACTTCGACGTTCAACTGGTCGGCGGTGCCGCACTGCACGATGGAAACGTCGCCGAAATGAAGACCGGTGAGGGCAAGACGCTGGTGGCGACGCTACCGAGCTATCTGAACGCCCTGACCGGTGGGGGCGTGCACATCATCACCGTCAACGACTACCTGGCCGCCTATCAGTCCGAACTCATGGGCCGTGTCCACCGGATGCTCGGGATCGAGACAGGCTGCATCCTCTCCTCGATGACGCCCGCCCAACGGCGAGTCGAATACGCCAAGGGCGTCACGTACGGCACGAACAACGAATTCGGCTTCGACTACCTGCGCGACAATATGGCGTGGGAGATGGCGGAGCTGGTCCAGCGTGGCCATCACTTCGCCATCGTCGATGAAGTCGACTCCATCTTGATCGATGAGGCTCGTACCCCGCTGATCATTTCTGGCCCGGCCGATCAGCCGACCCGCTGGTATGGGGAGTTCGCCAAGCTGGTGCTGCGGTTGGAGCGTGGCGTGGACGGCGACCGGATGCGCGGTATCGAACCGAAGGGCGACTACGCCGTCGATGAGAAGAAGCGGACCGTCGGTGTGCTCGAACCCGGTATCGCCAAGGTGGAGGACTATCTGGGCATCGACAACCTGTACGAGTCCGTCAACACCCCGCTGATCGGCTACCTGAACAACGCCATCAAGGCGAAGGAGCTGTTCAAGCGGGACAAGGATTACGTGGTGCTCGATGGCGGGGTGCTCATCGTCGATGAGCACACCGGGCGGGTACTGGCAGGCCGCCGCTACAACGAAGGGATGCACCAGGCCATTGAGGCCAAAGAGGGCGTGGAGATCCAGAACGAGAATCAGACGCTGGCCACGATCACCTTGCAGAACTACTTCCGCCTGTACCAGAAGCTGGCCGGCATGACTGGTACGGCGCAGACCGAGGCAGCCGAGCTGCATCAGATCTACAAGCTGGGCGTTGTGGCGATCCCGACGAACATGCCGATGATCCGCGCCGATCGCGCCGACTTGGTCTACCGCACCGAGCCGGCGAAGTTCGAGGCGGTCGTACAAGACATCGTTGGCAAGCATGGCGTCGGTCAGCCGGTGTTGGTCGGTACGACGTCGGTGGCCAAGAGCGAATACCTTTCCGATCAGCTGCGTCGACGCGGGGTGCCACACAACGTCCTGAACGCCAAGCAGCATGAGCGGGAGGCGTCGGTCATCGCGGAGGCGGGCCGGCGGGGTGCTGTCACCGTTGCCACGAATATGGCCGGGCGTGGCACTGACATCATGCTCGGCGGCAACCCGGAATTTCGCGCGGTCGCCGCGCTCAAGGCCAGGGGGTTGGACCCGGTCGAGACACCAGAACACTACGAGGCCGCTTGGGACGACGCACTCGCCGCCGCGGAGGCGGAGGTGGCCACCGAACACGACGAGGTGACCGAGTTCGGTGGGCTCTACGTGCTAGGGACCGAGCGGCACGAGTCTCGACGCATCGACAACCAGCTGCGCGGCCGGTCGGGCCGGCAGGGTGACCCCGGAGAGTCCCGGTTCTACCTCTCGCTTGAGGACGACCTCATGCGCATGTTCAACGCCCAACTTGTGGACCGATTCATGGTCGCCGCGAAGATGGAAGACGACGTGCCCATCGAACACAAGATGGTGACCCGCTCGATCGCCTCCGCACAGAGCCAGGTTGAAGGCCGCAACTTCGAGATCCGCAAGAACGTCTTGAAGTACGACGATGTGCTGAACACCCAACGCAAGGTGATCTACGGCGAGCGTCGTCGGGTCCTCGAAGGTGAGGACCTGCAGGAGCAGATGCGCCTTTTCTTGAACAACGTCATCGAGGGGTATGTCACCGCGGCGACCTCCGAGGGGTTCGCCGAGGACTGGGACCTGGAGCAGTTGTGGCGGGCCGCCGCGGCGCTGTACCCGGTGACGATCACCATCCACGAGGTGGAGCAAGCGGCCGGGGGGCGCCAAGGAGTGACCTCGGAGATTCTGCGCGATGAGCTGATCTCCGATGCCCACCACGCGATGGATCAGCGTGAACGCGAGCTCGGTGGGCAAACCATGCGCGAGGTAGAACGCCGGGTGGTGCTGTCGGTGCTGGACCGCAAGTGGCGCGAGCACCTGTACGAAATGGACTACCTGCAGGAGGGCATCGGCCTGCGCGCCATGGCCCAGCGTGACCCGGTGGTGGAGTACAGCCGCGAGGGCTTCACGATGTTCAACGCGATGATGGACTCGATCAAAGAGGAGTCCATCGGCTTCCTGTTCAGCGTTGAGGTCGAAGCCCCGGCGCCGATGGCCCTTGGTGAGGGCATCGTGGTGCCGCAGACCCCAGCGATCCAAGGGGTGGGTGAGCGGCCTCATCAGCGGCTGCACTACTCAGCGCCGACCGCTGATGGCGGCGTGGAGGAGCACGACGAAGATGAGGACGCCGGCGTGGGCGCCGTCGCGGCGGGTGGATCGCGACAGGAGCGTCGAGCGGCCGCGCGCAAGGCGAGCAAGAGCAAGCGGCGCCGCTGACGGGGCATGGCCTGCCGTCGTGACGGGTTGTCGTGGTCGGAATCGTTGAGCTGATTGTCAGCCGACTTCGAAGGCGTCGACGACCCAGCGGTGGTCAACTGGAATGAATCGCAGCGCCGCGGCACGCACCCGCTGGCCGTCGGTAAAGACGACGCTTGCCTCCACGATGGCGACGGCGGGTTCGCGCAGGACCACCCGCACCACCCGCAGCGGACGACGTACTGCGCTGCCGCGGCGCACGGCTCTGGTGTGCCGACGTACCAGTGCTTCGTAGACCGGCGCAGAGACCCAACGCATGAGCTGTGGTGCAGGCCGAGTCCCGGCGGCGGCCTCAAGCATGGCAGGTACCAGCTTGGTCACCCAGTGCTGCAACTCGACCAGACCGGTCGGCCGCTCCAAGGGGCCCTGGCCGGTCTCCTCATCCTCGTCAAGGCGCCGATCTGCTGGCCTGGAACGGACCGCAGAGGCGCCTGGTGCGATGGGCTGCCGGCGCGAGCGCCTCACGGTCCCAGATGGGGGGACCAGATCAAGGCGGATCGTGAGCTGTCGTTCGTCAGGGGCCCCAGGGTCGCCTTCGTCAATGGGTACTGCGGGCACGGCGTGCTCGGGGATCGGGAGAATCCGCAGCGGGGACACCGCGTTGTTGCCGACCGGTTGGGCGCTCATGGCTGCTTCGCGACGGTCGGCGGCCGGAGTCGCTGACCGGGCTGAATCACGTCGGGATCTGAACCGACGACCGCGCGGTTGGCGGCGTACCAGTCCCGCCACGATCGATCGATCGCAGTATTCGAGCTGCCGGCGGGCAGCCGGTCGGTGGCCAGGCCCCAGAGCGTGTCGCCGGGCTTCACGAGGACCCCGTTGGTGTCGCTGGGGCGGCTCGACGGGCCGGCTGTGATGCGTTCCGGGATACTCAGGTCGGTGCGGGCAAACGGCTGGGCAGCGGCCCGCCAGCCGGGATCGGGCAGATGGGATGGTCCCGGCGCCGCACTATGGGCAGGCTGTGCAGGTGTCGACGCGATGGCCGGGATCCCCGGCAAGCTCGCAACCACCGCGCCGCCCAGCACCGCTGAGGTCAGCCGGATCAGCATCCGCGGCGCCAGCGTCCGTTGTCCACGTCGAGCCGCGACCCCAATCGCACCCGGCAGCATGGCCACCAACGTGACGGCGAAACCGAGGAGCCACCGCAGCGCGATCGCCAGGGTCAGGACAGCGCACCCGAGCACCAGGACATCGTCCGGTCGCTCGGCGATGGGCCCCTGGGCGGGTCCTGCCAGCTCCCACACCTGCGCTGCCAGGGCCGCCGTCCCGCCGCTGAGGATGAGCACCGCAGCGACGCCGAAGGTGACCAGACCCAGGCGACGCGTCGGCCACCGAGACAACCGATCGTCGCGGGTGGAGCCTTGTCTCACTGATGCCATGTGATGCAATTTAACGTCGTTTGACATCATTTGATAGCAGAATGAATGAGCCTGTGGAGATCGGCTTCTCCGGAGCACACAATGGGGTGATGCGCTGGGACGAACTCTTCGATGACCTCGAGGCTCTCGCGGCGCAGTCGCACCGGGCCGAGCTGGACGCCGAGGTCGCCGACCGGGTGCGCCGCGAACGGGCGCAGGTCACAGTGCGGGCTCGGCTCGCCACGACACGGCAGCCTGTTCGCGTGCACCTCGCGGGAGGCGTCGTTGTCGATGGGTCCGTCGTTGAGGTCGGGTCCGACTGGTGCGTCGTGGCGGATGGGGCGGCTCGCTTGTGGCTGGTTCCCGTGCACGCCATCCTGCAGGTGGTTGGGTTGGGATGGTCAGCGGCCACACAGGAGGCCGACGTCGGGCGGCGATTCCGCTTTGGCATGGCCCTGCGGGCTCTGGCACGGGACCGGACCCCGGTCCACCTGTACGACGTCGCTGGTGGGCGCTGCTCGGGGACCATCGACGCGGTCGGGGCCGATCATCTGGACTTCAGTGAGCACCCCATCGATGTGCCACGTCGTTCCGCGAACATTCAGGCGCGCCGGGTGGTGCTGTTCCCGGCGGTGGCGGCCGTGGCATCGGCGGTAGGAACCGAGCGCGGATGAGCCCTTGGACCCGACGATCTTGCAATTCACGTCATGCGCATCGAGCACAGGCCGCAAGCACCCGTAGCGCGTCGCCGAATGCCCCAGGTCGTCGCCGACCGCCTGATGTCAGTGCGAGGCGTCGTCGGTCTGACCCGCATACGGATTCTGGGCGACAAACGCGGCGGTCTGCTCGTAACAGCGCTGGATGTACGCCTCAAGCGCGCTCGTCTCGACTCGCCACTGGCCTCGTCCTCCGACCTTGATCGCCGGCAGGTCGCCCGAACGCACCAGCGCGTAGGCCTGTGCCGAGGAGATGTTCAGCACCTCACAGACCTCGCTGAGTTGCAGGAATCGCTGCGCCATGAGCTGCTCTCTCATCGTTGGAGGCCGACCCGAGCGAACGCCTCGGCATCGCACCACTTCGTGTCTACCACAGCCGCTTTGGATGCGGATGCAGTTCTCCACACCAGCGGCATCGGTCTGATCAGGGGCGGCGTGCCAAAACGGTGCCGGGATGATTGTGGACAAACGTCCGGCACCGCCCTCAAGGATGGGCCAGGATACACAGCAGACATGGTGCGGACACGTGTGGGCGTTGGGGGATCGGAGCACGCCGATGGCGGGACAGCTGGCGGAACGGGACGCCAACCGGTTGCGCGCGCCCAGCTGGGCAGACCCGCGATTGCTCGTCGGCGTGCTGCTGGTCCTTGGGTCGGTCGTCGCCGGTGCTCGGCTGATCGCCTCGTTTGACCAGCGGATGCCGGTGTACGCAGCCGCCGTGGCACTCGCGCCCGGCCAGCCGGTTCGCGGCGAGCAGTTGGCCCGCGTTGAGGTTGCACTGGGCGGACACGGTGAGCAGTATTTCGGTTCGGACTCAGTACTGCCACTTGGCGCAGTGGCGTTGCGCGAAGTCAAGGTTGGCGAGTTGGTGCCACGAACTGCAGTCGGTAGCGCCGAACGGGTCGGCAAGCCGGTCATGCTGCCGGTCGACCAGGACGCCGCTCGGCTGCTGTCCGCTGGAGACCTGGTCGACGTCTGGGTCAACGCGCGGAAGGGCGGCAGCGCGTCGGCCGGCGCACAGGCATATGGCACGCCGGTCCGCGTGCTCACCCAAGCTGCCCTCAGTCGAGTTCCCGATCCAACAGCCGGTCGGCTCGGAGCAGTCCGGAATCTCATCGGTGTGCACGTATTGGTGCCGGCAGAGCACGTTGAGGGGCTCATCGCGGCCGTCGACCAGGAAGCTCGGTTCACGCTGGTGCCGGCCGTCAGCGCTGAGCCCACCGCCGCAGGGCCCGGGTGATGAGCCGTCCGTTGCTCGTCGCGGTGACCCGTGCTTGGGAAACCGAACTGGTCACCACCCTCGGCGGTTCGCGCACCTTCGAGGTCGCCCGACGTTGTCCTGATCTTGCCGACCTGCTGGCGGCGGCTGCAGCCGGGGTCGCTGAGGTGGCGGTGGTCTCCGCGGACCTTCGGCTGCTCGACCACAGTGTCCTTGCCGACCTGGCCGCAGCCGGGGTCGGCGTCCTCGGGGTCCACCCGCCCGGGGATGAGGCTGCCCAGCGACGGCTGTGGCAATGGGGTTTGGTCGCGGTCGTGGGCGCGGACGCGCCGCTGCCACAGCTGGACGCGGCGTTGCTCACGGCGTACGAACGACGTGGAGAACTGCTCGGCGGCAGCGAGTCAGGGGACACCGGCGACGCGCTCTGCGGACCGCCCCAGGACCTGGACTTGCTCACCGGCCCCCGCCGCGCCATGCCGGCGATGGCATCGGTTGAGGACGGCGAGCACAGCGCCCAACCCGGCTCGGTGATCGCGATCTGGGGGCCAACGGGGGCGCCGGGACGCAGCTTGGTGGCCCGGAACCTGTCGGCAGAGTTCGCTGCCGGCGGATGGTCCACCTTGCTCATCGACGCTGACCCCTACGGCGGCACGCAGGCCCAGGCGCTCGCGCTGCTCAACGAGGCCCCCGGACTGTTGGCCGCCTCGCGGGCCGCCGACCAAGGATCCCTGGATGTGCCGACCCTGGCGCGGTTGTCCCCGTTCGTCTGCGCCGACCTGCGCATCCTGACCGGCATTCCCAGCGCCATGAGGTGGCCTGAACTTCGTTCCGCTCCGTTACGGCAGATTCTGACGCTAGCCCGGTCGCTCTCCCGGATGATCGTCGTCGACTGCGGCTTCTGCCTCGAAGAGGATGAGGAACTCAGCTACGACACCCGGGCACCACGGCGCAACGCCGCGACGGTGACGTGCTTGCAGGCGGCTGATCACATCGTCGTCGTGGGTGGCGCCGATCCGATCGGGCTGCAGCGGCTGGTTCGGGGTCTGGTAGAGCTGACCGACCTGCTCGATCCCACCGAGGCGGGGGCGGCGCTGGTTGGGTTGCCTGGCCGCACCGTCGTAGTCAATCGGGTGCGCGAGGCTGCGGTCGGAACGGGGCCGCAGGAGCGGATTCGATCGGCGTTGGCACGCTTTGGCGGCGTGGACGATCCGCGGCTGATACCTGATGAGCCGTTCACCGTCGACCGGGCGCTGCTGGGCGGCCAGACGCTCGGTGAGTTCGCTGCTGGGTCGCCGGTGCACCGAGCCTTGGGCGCGCTCGCTGCGGACGTGGTTACCCAGGTAGTGGCGGAGGTCGGCAGCGATCCTGCGGGCGACCCGAGCGAGCAGTCGCACCCAGGCCGGCGCCGGCGCCGCAGACTCCGACGCTGACTCGGTACCCCGCCCGGGACGCTGATGACCTTCTTCGTGGTGGGGACAGATCTCACGAGTCGACACCGACATCGCCGTCCCCGGGGTATGTGAGCATGAGCGGGTGACCGACCGACTGAACCCGTTGGATGCTTCGTTCCTGTTCTTGGAGGAACCGACCACGGCGATGCATGTGGGGTCAGTCATGATCTTCGAACCCCCGCCCGAAGGCCTTGACTACGACGACTTGTTGGGACTGTTGTCAGGTAGGATCGGGCAGGTTTCCCGGTACCGCCAGCGGGTCAAAGAATTGCCGGGCCACCTGGCCAATCCGGTTTGGGTCGATGACACCGATTTCGATCTCGCTTATCACGTCCGGCGCGCTGCGCTGCCGAAGCCCGGCAACCGGGAGCAGTTGCAGGAGTTCGTTGCTCGGATTCAGTCGCGCAGGCTAGACCGAGAGCACCCGTTGTGGGAGATCTATCTGGTCGAGGGGTTGGCGAAGGACCGCTTCGCGTTGGTCACCAAGACCCACCAGGCGCTCGTGGATGGCATCAACGCCGTCGACATCGCGCACCTGATCCTCGATGACACCCCGGTGTACCGTGCCGCGACCGCGCAGGCCTGGACCCCCCGGCGGTCTCCTTCAGATTTGGAGTTGCTCGCGGAGGCGGCGTTGGAGTCGCTGACCAGACCTTCCAAGCTGGTCGGTGCAGTGCGCGGTGGGGCTTCGGAGATGCTCATGGTGGCCGGAGATGTGGTCTCGACTGTGGCCCGGACAGCAGCTCGCTCGGCGCCGAGTAGCCCGCTGAATGTGCGGGTCGGCGCGACCCGCCGATTCGTCATGGTCGGCTCCGATCTCAGCGACTATCGCAAGGTCCGCGAGCAGCTTGATGTGCACCACGAGATCACCGTGAACGACGTGGTCCTAGCCACGATCACCGGGGCCTTGCGGACCTGGCTGCAGGCGCGCGGTCAGCCGGTGCACTCCGGCAGCACGGTCCGCGCCATGGTGCCGCTGTCGATCTACGACCTCGGGGACAATATCGGCTTGGCCAACCGGGTGGCGCCCTGCTTCGTGGAGTTACCGGTCGGCGAACCGAGCGCACGGCTGCGCCTGGAACAGGTGGCCTACCAAATGCGATCCCAGATCGCCGGGGGGATCGGTGCGGATACGCTTTCCGGGCTCACCGGTTTCGCGCCGCCGACCCTGCATCACCTCGGCGCTCGGCTGACCAGCGCGATGTCTCGGCGGTTGTTCAACCTGGTGATCACCAATGTGCCCGGACCGCAAGACCCGCGGTATTGTGCCGGTGCGATGATGCTGGCCAGCTACCCTGTGATGCCGCTGGCACTCGGGCAGGCGGTTGCCGTCGGTGTCACGTCTTACCACGGCACGATGTGCTTCGGTCTCAACGGCGACCGGACGGCGATGCATGACTTGGAACTGCTCGGCGGGTGCCTCAAGGACAGCTTGAACGAGCTGATCGACGCCTCGTGATGCGGTCCGCGGCACGGCTGCGAAGGGTCTACCTGCCGCTAGCCGCCGCAGGGCTGGATGCGCTCGTGGCCGGAGCCGAGGTGCTGCCCTTCCACGGACGTCTTGGTTATGCGGTGACAGCGTTGGTCCGCTCTTGCTTCCCCGAACAAGATGAGGAAGAACTGGAGTATGAAGCGCTCTGCGTCGCGGCGGAATCCTTGCTGTCCAGCGAGGACTCGGACCAACAACACCGCTTGCAGGGGGTGATCGCTGCTGATCTTCCTGACGGCCAGGTCCGGGACGTCCTGGCCGACGACGCCACCGCGGCACCCCCTGAGATCGCGGCGCAGGATGCGTACGCCGTCAGGCTTTCCTCAGGGGTGCGGCTGGGCCAAGTCGTCTCGGTTCATGTACCGGACCGGGCTGAGGACTCACCGGGGGAACTGCTTTGGTACGACGTGAGCGAGTTGCCAACGCTGGCTGACGAGGTCGCTCATCCATGAGGATCGCGGACGCCCTGACGATGGCGACTGAAACAATGGCGAGCGGACGGATCGCTACCTGGCGTCTTGGTCGGCCAGCCACCGGGCCCCGACTCGCTCCTCGGCGTTGACGGCGGCCTGTAGGGCGGGCATGGCGGCGCGTTCGAGTTTGCTGCCCACCAGCGGGAGCGATGCGCGCAGGGTGCCACGGATGTCCTCGTGGGTGCCGCGCGCGGTGTTCATCAACTTCAGCGTCCCCTTCAGCCAAATCGGCACCCCCTCGACGGTGACGTGAATGGTTCCCGAACGGCTGCCGTCGGCCGCAGCCGCGTACCAAGTATCCTGCTGCACGATCGTGATCGTCCGGCCAACGATGGCTCGGGCGAAGTCTGGGAATCGGTCCGTCGGGACCGCGCGTCGGGTTTCGATGACCGTTGCTGCGCCCTTGTCGTGGATGCGCACCTCATGCCGCACAGCCCTGGTCTCCAGGCACTTGCGGGACTGGAACTCCTCATCGGTCAACATCTCAAAGACGTCTTCGACGGATGCGGGGTAGTCGATCGTGTCGTTCATTTCCATGAGCACACCGTAACGACCTCAGTCACGGCCCGTGACCTGCTGGTGTGACCGGCCCGCCGGGTGTGCCAGGACGCTGTCGCGTCGGGCTGGCAGGAGCGCATCCGGTCGACACGGTCAGCGATTCGAACTGCACCAGGGAAGCCAGCGCAGCGCGTCGCAGTGCCGCCTCCGCACGCCCCCTGCGGGCTGCGGCCACGTGCTGCACGGTGGCCCGGGTGCCGGCACTGGGTTGCTCTTGTCCGCTCTCGAGCCCGGGGACGGAGGCGGCGTACCGGCCAATGATCAACACCGCACGCAGGCTGACCGCGAACCGCTGCACCTCGCTGCCCAGGGCGTTGAGTGCCGTGGCCAGCTCCGGATACTCCGATTCCAACCTGCGCGCAGCAACCAGCAGACACCCGCCCAGAGCTGAGCAGGAGGCGGGGTCACCGCCTGCGGAGCTGACGGCGCGACTCACCGCACACCCTGGTTGCGGGTGTGCACGGCGGACACCGCGGAAGCATCGCCGCAGGGCCCATCCAACCGGATCAACGCGTCCTCGAGCGCCACCAACGCTCCATCCAGCATGTGTTGAGTGGTTGCATCACCGGTATCAGCCGCACACGACCGAACAGCGTGGAGCATGGAGATCAGCTCGGCAGAAGAGCGCCCTTGGGGGCGCTGTTCCAGGCTCATACGGGGTGCGCGGCGGGAGTCGTTGGAGGGCACTCGCACACGCTATGGGGCCGGCGCCGATGCCTGAGCGGGAACCCACAGCCATGGGGTCGACTCCCAGGGTGTGGACAGTAACCTGGAGACCGGCACGACCGGTTGCCTGGCGAAACGGTTGGGAGAACGAGCATGACGACCACACTGGAAGAATCCCGGGCGGAGTTGCTCCACGCCGCGGCAGCGCTGGCGGACATCAGCCTGGTGCGGGAGAGCGAGCGGCTGCTCGAGCGCTGTTACCGGCACACGATGACCGAAGATTTGCTCAGCCGTCGCCCAGAGGACCTCTTGGGTGCCGGACTGTCGTTGCGGTCACTGGCGCTGGACCGCGCGCAGGCAACGCCCCAGGTCCGGGTGTTCACCCCGACCGTGGAGCAGGAAGGTTGGTCCTGCGGCCACTCGGTCGTCGAAGTCGTTACTGACGACATGCCGTTTCTGGTCGACTCCGTGAAGGCCGAGATCGCCAGGCACGCCCGGGGTGTGCACTTGATCGTGCATCCCCAAATGGTGGTGCGTCGGGACTCCAGCGGCGCCTTGCTCGAGGTGCTGGATGTCGACGTCACGCAGGCCCCCGACGAGCCGGGGATTCGTACCGAGTCCTGGATGCACATCCAAGTGGACCGGATGTCCGATGGACACGACCGGCGTGCCTTGGCCCAAAAGCTGGAGCGCGTCCTGGCCGATGTGCGGCTCGCTGTCGAGGATTGGCCGGCAATGTGTGATCGGGCGCGTGCCGTGGCTGACGTCCTGGAGGCGTCCCCGCCGGCCGGGATCGGTTCGAACGAGATTCAGCACGCCACCTCACTGCTGCGCTGGCTCGCCGAAGGACAGTTCACCTTCCTTGGGTACCGGCAATACCGGCTGCATGACGATGATGTACTCGAGGGCGTTCTGGGCACAGGGCTCGGCGTGCTCAGGGACGACGACCGGCCCGCCGTCAGACCGGCACCGCTGCCACCCCTGGTGGCCGACCGGGCCAGGGAATGCACCTTGCTGGTCGTCACAAAGGCAAACACCATCGCCACCGTCCACCGGCCCGCGTACCTGGACTACGTCGGGATTCGCCGGTTCGACGAGCGCGGCGTGGTCATCGGTGAGGACCGGTTCATTGGCCTGTTCACCGCCAGCGCCTACAACTGGTCAGTGCTCGATGTCCCGTATATCAGGTCCAAAGTGAGAGCGGTCCTGGATCAGTCCGGATTCACAGCCGAAAGCCATCTCGGCAAGGATCTGCTCGGCGTGTTGGAGACCTACCCTCGGGACGAATTGTTCCAGGCCGATGTAGAAACCTTGCACCAGACCGCCCGCGCCGTTGTGCACCAGCAGGAACGTCGTAAGGCGGCGATCTTCTTGCGGCCGGACACATACGGGCGCTACATGTCCTGCCTCGTGTATATCCCTCGCGACCGGTACACCACCGTCGTTCGCAAGCGGATCGAGACACTGCTCTTGAAGAGCTTCAACGGTGAGCGGGTCGACTACACCACGCAGGTCTCCGATGCCCCACTAGCCCGGCTGCACTATGTCATCCGGGTGGCTGAAGGGGACCTGATCCCCGAGGTCGACGTTGACGAACTCGACCGGCGCGTCGTCGAACTCGCCCGAACCTGGGATGAGGACCTGGAGGAGGCAGCGCAGGTCGAGTTCGGCGACGAACGAGCGGCCGCGGTGGTGCGCGAATATGCCCGGGGAATCCCGGATGCGTACCGCGAGGACTTCCACCCCAGGGTCGGCGTCGTTGATCTGCGGCACCTCGAAGAGGTCGGTGATCAGCGGGCGATGCGGCTCAGTTTGTACCATGTACCTGGCGCTCCGGCTGGTGAGCGTCGGCTCAAGCTGTACCGGACGTCGGCGCTGTCGTTGACTCGGCTCCTACCGGTCTTCACCGATATGGGCGTTGAGGTGACCGATGAGCGTCCCTACGAGCTGCACACAGTCTCCGGGCAGACCCGCCATATCTACGACTTCGGCCTTCGCGCACCCGAGGAAGCGGCCTGGACGCAAGGCGAGGACGGCATCCGGGACCGGTTCCAGTCGGCATTCGAAGCTGTTTGGAGTGACCGGGCCGAGAGCGACGGATTCAACGCGCTGGTGTTGCTGGCCGGCCTGAGTTGGCGCGAAGTGGTGATCCTGCGAGCCGTAGCCAGGTACCTGCGACAAACCGGGCTACCGTTCAGCAACACCTACCTGGAAAGCGCCTTGGCAGCGAATCCGCAGGTTGCGCGCCTGCTCGTCACGCTGTTCCAGACGCGCTTCGACCCGGACCTGTTTGAGGGTGCCGACGGTCCGCAGTTGCGGGAGGCAACCGAGGCTGAGAGCGTCGGATCGATCGAGGCCGCGCTCGACGACGTCGCCAGCTTGGACATGGACCGGATCCTGCGGGCCTTCCTTGGAGTCATCCGAGCGACCGTGCGGACCAACTACTTCCAGACCGGCACCCGAATCGCCATCGATCCCGCCGACGAACCACGCCCGGACGATGACACCCCAAAGCCGACGTTGTGCTTCAAACTCGACCCGCGCCGCGTGCCGAACCTGCCACAGCCTCGGCCGATGTTCGAGATCTGGGTCTACAGCCCTCGCGTCGAGGGCGTGCACCTGCGATTCGGCAAGGTGGCTCGTGGCGGGTTGCGCTGGAGTGACCGACGCGAGGACTTCCGGACCGAGAACCTTGGGTTGGTCAAGGCCCAGATGGCGAAGAACGCCGTGATTGTGCCGACTGGTAGCAAGGGGGCGTTCTACCCCAAGCGGCTGCCTCACCCGGGGGTGGATCGGGACGCCTGGCAGGCCGAGGGCATCGCGGCGTACAAACTGTTTATCTCCTCCTTGCTCGATGTCACAGACAATCGGGTGGACGGCGTGGTCGTCCCCCCAGCGCGCGTCGTACGGCATGACGCGGATGATCCCTACCTGGTGGTGGCGGCGGATAAGGGCACCGCGACGTTCTCCGACATTGCCAACGGGGTGGCGCGGGCTTACGACTACTGGCTCGACGACGCGTTCGCCTCCGGTGGGTCGGCCGGATACGACCACAAGGGTATGGGCATCACCGCCCGCGGCGCCTGGGAATCGGTGCGGCGGCATTTCCGTGAGCTGGGCCGGAACACGCAAACCGAAGACTTCACCGTGGTCGGCATCGGCGACATGAGCGGCGACGTCTTCGGTAACGGCATGCTCTTGTCCCAGCACATTCGGTTGGTTGCCGCGTTCGACCACCGGCACGTCTTCCTCGATCCTGACCCCGACGCGGCGCGATCACATCAGGAACGACGGCGATTGTTCGAGGTGCCCCGGTCCTCGTGGGCAGACTATGACCCGTCGCTGATCAGCGAGGGCGGGGGAGTCCATCCTCGAGACGCGAAGTCGGTGCGACTGACCTCTCAAGTGCGCAGGTTGCTCGACCTGGCGGATGACGTGGAGACGCTGACTCCGGCCGAACTCATCCACGCAGTCCTGCGTGCGCCGGTGGACCTGCTCTGGAACGGCGGTATTGGTACGTACATCAAGGCGGCGAGCGAGACCCACGCGGACATCGGAGACCGGGCCAACGATGCAATCCGGGTCAACGGTGGCGCGCTGCGAGCCAAAGTGGTGGGGGAGGGCGGCAACCTCGGTGCCAGCCAGTTGGGCCGGATCGAGGCTGCCATGGCGGGCGTACGCATTAACACCGACGCGATCGACAACTCGGCCGGAGTCGACACTTCCGACCACGAAGTCAACATCAAGATCCTGCTCAACGACGTGGTGCGCGAGGGAGACCTCACCATCAAGCACCGCGACCAGCTGCTGGCGTCGATGAGTGATGACGTCGCCGCGTCGGTGCTGCGCACCAACTACGAGCAGAACGTGCTGCTGGGCAACGCCCGGCTCAGTGGGCTCGAGATGACCACGATGCACGAGCGGTTCATGAGCTGGCTGGAGGATCGCGGGGAACTGGACCGGGCGCTGCTCTTCCTTCCGGACGCCGCGACGTTCGAGGCTCGGCTGGCCAAGGGGCAGGGTCTGACGTCGCCCGAATTCGCCACCTTGATGCCGTACGCCAAGCTGTCGCTCAAGGGTCAATTGCAAGGCAGTGACCTGGTGAACGATCCGTGGTTCACTCAAACGCTGCGGGGCTACTTCCCTGAGCCGATCCGGCAGCGGTTCGATAGCGCGTTGCCCCGTCATCCGCTGCGGGCGGACATCATCGTGAACGACGTGGCGAACTCCATCATCAACCGGGGCGGCATCACGTTCGTCTACCGGTTGATCGAGGAGACCGGGGCGACGCCGGCCCAGATCGCCAAGGCGTTCGTAATCTGCCGTGAGATATACGGGCTCCGCTCGTTTGTGAAGGCGATCGAGGCCACCGACAACGTTGTTGAGCCGGTGGTGCAGACCCAGATGTACTTGGGCTTCCGTCGCCTGATGGACCGCTCGGTGCGATGGATGTTGCAGAACCGCCCCCACACCCTCGACGTCGGTGCCGAGATCGATCGTTTCGGGCAGGAGGTCGCCGCACACGTCGGCCGGATACCCGAACTCTTGCGGGGTGCCGAATCCGAACGGCTGGAACGGACCCGGACCGAGCTGGTCGAGGCTGGGGTGCCGCAGGACCTGGCGCTGCTGGCCGCCTCCGTGCTCGATTGGTTCGCCATCCTTGACATCATCGAACTGGCCCGAGAGACCGCAGCCACCCCCGAAGCCGTCGCCCCCTTGTACTTCGGTATTGCCGCGGCCTTCGGGATCGATCGGTTGCTCTCCCAGGTCTCGTTGCTGTCCCGGGAGGATCGCTGGGATGCTTTGGCTCGAGCTGCGATTCGCGACGACGTGTACGACGTGCTCGAGTCATTGGTCCGAGTCGTCATCACCACGACCGATGCCGAGGCTGACGCCGACACCCGCCTGGAGGCTTGGCTACACGCCAATCCGACGGCGGCACAACGGGCTCGGCAGGCCAGAGCGGGCGTCGAAGAGGTCGAGCTTCCGACGCTGGCGGCGTTGTCGGTGGCCTTGCGGTCGCTGCGCAGCATTGTCCGATCCGGCACCGCCACCAGTTGACCGGTGCGGGCAGCGTAGGCGCCAGTGGTCAGGACGCGGTGTCGTCGGGTGCTGCGGTGAACGCGGGCAGCACCCAGCATCGCCTCGGCACCAGGCGCCCTGCAGCGGCTGCCGTAGGCTGCACGCGTGCCAGCGCTCGACGACGCCGTAGGACGACTGCCGCATCTGCGGCCTGCTGACGTCGAATGGTTGCACCGGCTTGTGGGCGACTGGCAGTTGCTCGCTGACCTAGCCTTCGCCGATCTGGCCCTGTGGGTCCAGGGTGCCCAAAAGGATGCGGCGCCGTGGATCGTCGCGGCCCACGTGCGCCCCAATACGGGACCCATGGTCTTCTACGAAGAGGTCATCGGATCCGTGGCAGGTCCGTCCCGGCGCGCGTTGCTCGATGAATGTGCCCGGCAGCACCGGATCGTCAAGGATGAGGAATCGCAGTGGCGTGCGCACATCCCGGTACGTGAGGAGGCCGTCCCCGTCGTTCGGGCCGGCCGGGTCCTGGCCGTGCTGACCAAGCACAGCAATCTGGCCACGATGCGTACGCCTGGCCGGTTGGAGAAGACCTACCGCTCCGTTGCCGACACCCTGACACGGATGATCGCGACCGGGGAGTTTCCGACGGTCGGGGCGCCCTCTGATCACCGGCGGGGGACTCCACGAGTGGGGGACGGGGTGCTCGCACTCGATGTCGAGGGGATCGTCAGCTATGCAACCCCTCATGCGATCTCGGCGCTCCACCGGTTCGGCCACCACGGTGAGGTCACCGGCGAACCGCTGTTCACCATCATCACCGGCTTGCTGCGCGACCCCGCGGTGGTCGATGAGTCTTTGGCGCTCGTGGCGACCGGCCGGGCTCCCTGGCGCAGCGAGGTCGAGTCGCGCGACGCGAGCCTGTCGCTGCGGGCCATCCCGCTGACCGACGGAGGCACCCGCATCGGGGCTGTGCTGCTCCTCAGAGATGTCTCTGAGGTGCGTCGTCGCGAGCGTGAGCTGCTCACGAAGGACGCCACTATCCGAGAGATCCACCATCGCGTGAAAAACAATCTGCAGACGGTAGCTGCGTTGTTACGCCTGCAGTCCAGGCGGGTTCGCGACCAGGTGGCCCAAGCGGCCCTGCAGGAGGCGGTACGCCGGGTCGCCACCATCGCTTTGGTGCACGACACCTTGTCAAAGGCGCTGGACGAGGCGGTCGACTTCGACCAGATCGCCGAGCAAGTCGGCCGCGCCACGGTTGAGATGAATGCGCCGGACGGGCGGGTGGCCTGGGACCATCAGGGCGGATTCGGTATGCTCTCCGCCGACGACGCGACCTCGATGGCGATGATCATGACCGAACTCGTGCATAACGCGGTCAGTCACGGGCTCGGGGCATCTGGCGGCACGGTGAGCGTCGAGGCTTTGCGCGGCGAGGAGAACGACGAGGCCCTTTTACGGGTGCAGGTCAGCGACGACGGGGTTGGCCTACCGGAGGGGTTCCAACCGGGTGAATCCGGCCTGGGCACCCAGATCGTGACTGCGTTGATACAAGACCTGCGGGGTCAGATCTCTTGGAAGCCCCGCGAACCCCGAGGAACCACGGTGCAATTCCTGGCCAGGTTACGAGGCACCACGAGTCTGGTTGCTCCCCTTGATCCCACCCGCGAAAGCCAAGGGTGCGGGTAGACCGGCAACTCGCACTGAGCAGCGTGGGACTGAGCAACGTGGGACCGCTTGGGTCTGCGCACCAGGACAGACCCTTCCCAGCCATACTTCAGGGCCGGTCACCCGGTGCGGATTTCCGGCCCTGAGACGTAAGCGATATGCGCTGTCCTGTTGTTGGAACAACGCTTCTACGTACGGTGTGCTGCGCTGGTGACCCCTGTGGGATGGCTTCCCCCCCGGATCGCCTGAACAGCGACCGAGCGGCGAGCAGTTCTACCCGGCTCTGCGGGCTCGAGCGTTACGCCGCTTAAGCGCCCTACGCTCGTCTTCTGACAGTCCACCCCAAACGCCGGCGTCCTGACCGGACTCCAGCGCCCACTTCAGGCAGGTTTCCTGCACGTCGCAGCGGCGGCAGACGGCCTTGGCCTCTTCAATCTGAAGAAGCGCCGGACCAGTGTTGCCGATGGGGAAGAAGAGTTCGGGGTCTTCCTCCAGGCATGCAGCGCGATTGCGCCAATCCATTGTGGGTTTGCTCCTTGCGTATCGTCGTGCGAGCGTTGACTGAACGTTCGCTCCTCGGCTCAAATTCCCTGCACGTGGACTGGATTCGCCCACGCTTCGAGACGAGATCCGTTCACGGCTCATTGACCCCTTACGAGGTGTGACGAGAA
>CAJDVI010000034.1_pt1 | contig 22211 bp, 13 predicted proteins | sample 7391351 | NCBI WGS metagenome assembly CAJDVI01 (sample SAMEA7055704, study PRJEB34461) | soil metagenome | biome: terrestrial ecosystem; feature: Peninsula; material: soil | place: Antarctica | collected 2016 | reverse complement strand
AGCCCGATCATCTGCAGGCCTGGGCACAGGGGGGCAAGCCGGTGCTCGCGCTGGTGCCGGAGTTCGACACCTACCTGCCGCCGCACCAGGCCCGGGAACGCTTGGCGGCGATTCCCCAGGCCCAGGTCGTCTGCGTGGAGGGTGCGAAGCACCTGTGGGTGGGGGAGACCCATGTGCGGCGGGCGCTGGATGAGATTGTGAACGCCGTACGTCCAGGGTTCGGGCCGTTGCCGACGAGCTGGTCCGGGCCACTGCGAGAAGAGCAAGCGGCGGTGCGACCGCTCTCGTCGGCGGCGCGCAGGAACGTTGGCCAGGACGATTCCCACGACGACGGCTGACTGCGTGGGCGGCTGAACGGGTAGGCCACTGCCATGCCTTGTCCGTTGCGCTTGGGGCAAAGCTTCACCCACGGCCGGCCGCCCACCGCCCGAAGCGGCGTAGCGGCCCTGCCGTGGGCGCGGTGAAACGGCTTAGAGGTTGCGGAACCGGTTGATCTTGTCGATGTGCTCCGCGCGCATCTGCGGGTCGGTCACGCCCAGACCCTCTTCAGGAGCCAAGCACAGCACCCCGACCTTGCCCTGGTGGACGTTGCGGTGGACGTCGAGCGCCGCCTGACCGACGTCCTTCATGGCGTAGGTCTTGCTCAGCGTCGGATAGGTCAGCCCACGCTTGATCAGGCTGTTGGCTTCCCAGGCCTCGCGGTAGTTCGCGAAGTGCGAGCTGATGATCCGCTTGAGGTTCATCCAGAGGTACCGGTTGTCGTACTCGTGCATGTACCCGGAGGTTGACGCGCAGGTGGTGATGATGCCGCCCTTGCGGGTCACAAACACCGAGGCGCCGAAGGTCTCGCGGCCGGGGTGCTCGAAGACGATATCGATGTCGGAGCCGCCGGTCTGCTTGCGGATGTCCGCACCGAGACGCCGCCATTCCTTGGGGTCCTGGGTCACCGGCCAGGCACATCTGGGTTGCGTACGAGCCCAGGCCTCCGGAGGCACCCCAGATCAGGACCCGGTCGCCGAGCTTCATGCCGGCGCCGTTCTTCGAAATCAGCTGGCGGTAGGCAGTGGAGTTGACCAGACCGGGAGCGGCTGCTTCTTCCCAGGTCAGGTGGGCGGGTTTTGGCATGAGCTGGTTCGCCTTGACGATGGCCAACTCGGCCATGCCGCCGAAGTTCGTCTCGAAGCCCCAGATCCGCTGTTCGGGGTCGAGCATGGTGTCGTTGTGACCATCGTGGTGTTCCAGCTCGACACTGAGGCAGTGGGCGACGCATTCCTGTCCAGGCTTCCACAGGTGCACACCGGGACCGGTACGCAGGACGACGCCCGCAAGGTCTGATCCGACGATGTGGTAGGGCAGGTCGTGCCGCTTTGACCACGGTGAAAGCCGACCGTACCGCTCCAGGAAGCCGAAAGTCGGCACCGGTTCGAAGATCGAGGTCCACACCGTGTTGTAGTTGACCGAGCTCGCCATCACCGCGACCAGCGCCTCACCGGGAGCCAGTTCTGGCACCGGGACCTCGTCAAGGTGCAGGCTCTTGCGGGGGTCCTTGTCCCGGCTCGGGACATCCTTGAACATTTCCATCTCGTCCTTGCGGACGACGACTGCCCGGAAGCTCTCCGGGACCTCCATGTTTGCGTAGCTGCCCTCGTCGCGATTGCCTGACATGATGGCTTCGCGTAGTACGTGCATGATCTCTCCTTGCGCTCAGACTGTAACGGCGCCGGTAGCTGCCAAGGACACCTACCGATCAAGGGAAACGACCCCACCTGCGGCTATCTGGATACTTGCGGACCGTTTCGGGGCCGCGCAGGGTTCTGGTGGTGAATTACCTCACCGCAGGGGCGCGTCGGCACGCACCGGCTGACGACGCAGTGTGGCCTGCAGCGACCTATGGCTTTAGTGCTGCGCACCCTCGTTGGGCTCCACGAGCTCGACAAGCACACCGCCAGCGTCTTTGGGGTGCACGAAGTTCACCCGGCTGTTCGAGGTGCCGCGCTTGGGTTGGTCGTACAGCAAACGGACGCCGCGCTCGCGCAGCGTGGCACAGACCTCGTCGATGTCCTTCACGCGGTAGGCCATCTGCTGCATGCCCGGCCCGTTGCGGTCCAGGAACTTCGCGATCGTGGACTTCTCGTTCAGTGGCGCTAGCAACTGGATGTGAGAAGTGGAGTCGCCGACCGCCATCATGGCCTCTTCGACGCCTTGTTCTTCGTTGGTTTCGCGGTGCGCCATACGCATGCCGTACTTCTGCTCGTAGAGGGCGATGGCCTCGTCGAGGTTTGGAACGGCGATGCCGACATGGTCGATATGGGTGAACAGTCCAGCCATCGTCATGAACGCAGCCTAGGGGAGTCCGGTGGTCCACAGGGTGTCGGCGAACGGCCGAAGCAGCCGATCACCAGGCCCACGAGCTCGCACGACGAGCGCCGAGGCGACAACCTGCCGCCAGCCCTGTCCCGCTGACTATTGTGAATGCATCAGCCGGACGAACTTCCGCCGACGAGTTGGAGGCAGATCAGATGAGCGACCGCATGACCACGGTAATCGTTGCCGGAGCCCGTACTCCGATGGGCCGATTGATGGGCTCGCTGAAAGACATGTCCGCCTCCGATCTTGGAGGCGTGGCGATCAAGGGTGCCCTGGAGAAGGCTGGCGTCGCACCCGACCAGGTCGACTACGTCATCATGGGCCAGGTGCTGCAGGCCGGGGCTGGGCAGATGCCCTCCCGCCAGGCAGCCGTGAATGCCGGGATCCCCATGTCCGTCCCCGCACTGACCATCAACAAGGTGTGCCTGTCCGGGATGGACGCCATCGCGCTGGCCGACCAGTTGATCCGTGTCGGGGAGTGCGACATCGTCGTGGCCGGTGGACAGGAGTCGATGACGAACGCTCCGCACTTGCTGCCCAAGAGTCGGGCCGGGTTCAAGTACGGCGACGTCAAGTTGAAGGACCACATGGACTACGACGGTCTGTGGGACATCTTCACGAACCAGGGCATGGGCAACCTCACTGAGTCCGCAAACAAGGGTGGCGCCGCGTTCACCCGCGAGGAGCAGGACGCCTACTCTGCCCGTAGCCATCAGTTGGCAGCGAAGGCCGGCGCCGACGGCAAGTTCGACGAAGAGATGGTCCCGGTCATGCTGCCTCAGCGCAAGGGTGACCCAGTGGAGTTCAAGACCGATGAGGGCGTGCGCGCAGAGACGACGGCGCAGACGTTGAGCAAACTCCGCCCAGCGTTCAGCAAGGAAGGCACCATCACGGCTGGCTCCGCATCCCAGATCAGCGACGGCGCCTGCGCGGTCGTGGTGATGAGCCGCGAGAAGGCCGAGTCGATGGGTCTGACCTGGTTGGCCGAGATCGGCGCCCACGGCATGGTCGCCGGACCGGACGACTCCTGCCTTCAGCAGCAGCCTGCGCTGGCGATCAAGAAGGCCTGCGAGAAGGAGGGCATCGACCCAACCTCGCTTGACCTGTATGAGATCAACGAAGCATTCGCCGCGGTCGGTCTGGCGGCGGCCAAGATGCTCGGTGTGGACGAAGACAAGGTCAACGTCAACGGTGGAGCCATCGCGATGGGTCACCCGGTTGGCATGTCCGGCGCCCGGATCACGCTTCACCTTGCCCTCGAACTGAAGCGGCGCGGCGGCGGGATCGGCGTGGCTGCTCTGTGCGGCGGCGGCGGACAGGGTGATGCCCTGATCGTTCGGGTACCGAAGGCCTGACCGACAGCACGGCAGGTGCGGGGCTCCGGCGACGGCGTCCCGCACCTTGCGCGTGTCCCGCACAAGGCGCCGGCCACCGCCGGCGATCCGAAGAATCCCGCCAGCACGAAAGGGCGATCGATGTCGAGGCGTTCTGTGGACGTACCTACGCTGGTGGAAGCCGCGCGCGCCGGCTCACCGCGCGCTGTGGCCAGACTGATCTCCCTGGTCGAGGACGCCAGTCCAGCATTGCGGGAAATCATGGCAGCGTTGGCCCCGCATACCGGCAACGCGCACATCATCGGTATCACCGGCAGCCCCGGGGTCGGCAAGTCGACATCCACGAACGCTCTGGTGGCCGGTTTTCGCAAGCAGGGCAAGCGAATCGGCGTCCTAGCGGTCGACCCCTCCTCCCCCTTCTCCGGCGGGGCCCTGCTTGGGGACCGGGTCCGGATGCAGGATCACGCGTTGGACCCAGAGGTCTACATCCGGTCGATGGCCTCACGCGGGCACCTGGGCGGGCTGTCCTGGTCGACCCCGCAAGCGCTGCGGGTCCTGGACGCGGCCGGATGCGACATTGTCTTGGTCGAGACGGTCGGCGTCGGGCAGAGTGAGGTCGAGATCGTCGGGATGGCTGACACCACGATCGTGTTGCTGGCACCTGGGATGGGCGACGGGATTCAGGCTGCCAAGGCCGGCATCCTGGAGATCGGAGACATCTTCGTGGTCAACAAGGCGGACCGCGATGGCGCCGATGCCACGGTCCGCGATATCCGGCACATGATCTCCCTCGGCGACCGCTCCGGGCAGAAGGATCTGTGGCGGCCACCGGTCATGAAGACGGTGGCCTCAGACTTCCAGGGGATCGATGAGCTCCTGGAAGCCATCGATGCCCACCATGCCTGGATGAGCGAGCACGGCGAGTTGCATCGCCGCCGACGTCGCCGGGCGGCCGACGAGATCGAGTCGATCACACTCGCAGTGCTCCGCGAGCGGATGGGTGACCTTAGCGAGGGCCACAACATCAAAGACATGGCGGGCGCAGTCGTCGACGGCCGGATCGATCCGTACGCCGCGGCCGACGAGGTCTTGTCAGCGTTGTAGCCACACCGGTTGCTCGTTTCGATCAGCCCCGCCGCAGATCGTCTGATGACTGGAGGACAGATGCTCTTCGCCTTCTCGGTGGCCCCGGCGATCGCCGATGAGGATGGATCGGTGCACCGTGCGGTGGCCGACGCCATCGAGGTCGTGCGAGCCTCTGGGCTGCCACATCACACCGACGCCATGTTCACCACCTTGGAGGGTGAATGGGATGAGTGTCTGGGCGTGATCAAGGCATGCACCGAAGCGGTCGGCCGACACAGCCCACGCGTGTCGTTGGTGCTCAAAGCAGACTTGCGGCCCGGGCGTACCGGCGAGTTGGACGGCAAGGTCGCAAGGATCGAACGCGAACTGGCCCGGCGTACCGACGCCGCGACGAGCGCCAATCGGGTCGCCGGCTCCTGATCCCCGCAGGCCCCCGCGGGTCGTGGGACTCCTCGCAGCTCCACGGATGGCTACAGTCGTTCGGGTGAGCTCCCGCGTCGCGTTTTCCTTCGACCCGATTCGTCGGGCGGCGCGGTTGTGGGAACGCACCTGGGGGACCGAAGCAGCGTCGCAGGCGATGGCCAGTGCGACCTCGATCATGCGGGTTCAGCAATTGCTATTGACCCGCTACGACCGTATGCTAGCCGCGCTCGGCTTGACGTTCTCCCGGTATGAGGCGCTGGTATTGCTCAGCTTCTCCCGTGAGGGGCGGCTATCGATGAGCAAGCTGGGCGAGCGGTTGATGGTCCATCCGACCAGCGTCACCCATACCGTGCAGCGGCTGGAAGCACAGGGCTTCGTTCATCGGATGCCCAACCCCGAGGATGGCCGTGGCACCCTGGCGGCCATTACCGCACAGGGTCGGGCGGTGGTCGAGCAGGCGACAGTGCTGCTGGTGGGGGATGGGTTCGGATTGGATTGCCTAGAGGATGAAGAGCAGGCCGAGTTGTATCGCTTGCTGGAGAAGATCCGCCGATCCGCAGGCGACTTCAACGGGCAGTGAACGCGGTCAGACCACTGGTCGACGGCGCTGGCGGCTCGGCGCACCGGTCCGCCCTAGCTCTTTCAAATACTAGGACGTCCTAGTACCTTCGTTGTATGACGACGATCGACAAGCCGAGCGAGCAGTCCTCCCAGACCACGACGTCGGCTTCCGGCCGGGACCGGTGGCAGCAGCGCTTCGATGCCGCCGTCGCCAAGGGTCAGATCGCCAACAAGGACTTCACCACGCTGTCCTTCATGGAGGTGGATCCGGTCTACGGCCCCACTCCTGAGCAGGAGGCAGCCGACCCGAACTTCAAGCGAATCGGCTGGCCAGGTGAATTCCCTTACACCCGAGGCCTGTACGCATCCGGTTACCGGGGGCGCGCGTGGACCATCCGGCAGTTCGCAGGGTTCGGCAATGCCAAGCAGACAAACGCCCGGTACAAGATGATCCTCGGCCGCGGTGGCGGTGGCCTGTCGGTGGCTTTCGACATGCCGACGCTGATGGGGCGTGACAGCAGCGATCCGATGAGCCTGGGCGAGGTTGGCCACTGCGGCGTGGCCATCGACTCCGCGCTGGACATGGAAACCCTCTTCTCCGAGATCCCGCTGGACGACGTCACAACGTCGATGACCATCAGCGGCCCAGCAGTGCCGGCGTTCTGCATGTACCTGGTCGCCGCCGAGCGGCAGGGCGTGGACTTCAAGACACTCAACGGCACGTTGCAGACAGACATTTTCAAGGAGTACATCGCGCAGAAGGAGTGGCTGTTCGCCCCCGAACCGCACCTGCGCCTGATCGGTGACCTGATGGAGTTCTGCACGCAGAACATTCCCGATTACAAGCCGTTGTCGGTCTCTGGTTACCACATCCGGGAGGCCGGTTCGACGGCCATACAGGAATTGGCGTTCACCCTCGCGGACGGCTTCGGCTACGTCGAACTCGGCCTTTCCCGAGGCATGGACGTCAATGTCTTTGCTCCCGGACTGAGCTTCTTCTTCGACAGTCACATCGACTTCTTCGAAGAAATCGCCAAGTTCCGCGCCGCCCGCCGGATCTGGGCTCGCTGGATGCGCGACGTGTACGGCGCCACCAGCGAGAAGGCCCAGTGGATGCGGTTCCACACCCAGACGGCGGGAGTGTCGCTGACTGCTCAGCAGCCGCTGAACAACGTCGTACGGACAGCTGTCGAGGCGCTCGCCGCGGTGCTCGGCGGCACAAACTCGCTGCACACGAACTCTCTGGACGAGACCTTCGCACTGCCCACCGACCAGGCCGCCGAGGTAGCGTTGCGGACCCAACAGGTGCTGATGGAGGAGACGGGTATCGCCAACGTCGCCGATCCGCTGGGTGGGAGCTGGTACGTCGAGGCACTCACCGACAAGATGGAGGCTGAGGCCGAGGCGATCTTCGCCCAGATCAGGGAGCTCGGGGAGCATGGCCGCGAGCGCGATGCCGATGGCGTGGCCATCCACCCGATCGGTCCGATGACGTCCGGGATCTTGCGTGGCATCGAGGAGGGCTGGTTCTCGATGCACATGGCCGACGCCGCCTTCCAGTATCAACTGGCGGTCGAGCAAGGCACCAAGCGGGTCGTCGGGGTGAACTGCCTGACTGAGTCGCTGTCCGCCGAGCTGGAGGTCATGCGGGTCAGCCATCAGGTCGAGCGAGACCAGGTCAGCGAGCTGGCCGACCGTAAGTCACAACGCGACCACGCGGCTGTCGACGCCGCGCTGCTTCACATGCTCGAGGTCAGTCGGACCGAGGGCAACATGATCCCGGCCATGCTCGATGCGGTTCGCGCCGAGGCGACCATGGGCGAGATCTGCGACGCGCTGCGAGGCGAGTGGGGTGTCTACCGCGAGCCGGCGCGGTTCTAAAGGGGCCGAGCTCGCTCGGCGGTGCCGCGTTTCACCTCAGGGCACGCAATGCAGGAGAATGCCGTCATGACGCAACCACCCACCCCATCTGGTGCCCTGCGGGGTGCCGTGGACCTCTCCGCGCTGGCCAGCCGCACCCCGGCAACCTCACCACGAGCCGGTTCGCTTTCGAATACCGTTGGCGCACAAAGCGTTCCTGGTGAGGCTGGGCCGAGCGCTGGCGGCTCGGGCGGCCTGCTCGTGCAGGGCAGCGACGCCGCCTTCCAGGACATCGTGATGGGCACGCGTGAGGTCGCGGCCCTGGTCGTGCTCTGGTCGAGTCAGCACCCCGAGACCCGTGGCGCGATCGACTCCGCGGTCGCTGTGGCCGAGCAGATGGACGGACGCCTGCAAGTCGTCGAGGTCGACGTGGAGACCAGTCCCGGCATCGCCAGCGCGTTCCAGGTCCAGCAGATCCCGATGACGATCGGTTTGGTGGCCGGTCAGCCGTTGCCGATGTTTGCCGGCGTGTCCGCCCCAGAGCAGATCAGGCCGGTGGTGGATGAACTGCTGCGGGTCGCGACTGAGCACGGGGTGACCGGCAGGGTGACGACCGCGCCCGACACAGGCCAGGACGATCTCGCTGAGCCGCCGCCGTTGCCACCGCTGCATCAGGAAGCCTTCGAGGCGATCGAGAAGGGCGACTTGGCCGGTGCTGAGTCGGCGTACCGGAAGGCGCTGCAGGAAAACCCTGGGGACGACGATGCCAGGATCGGACTTGCTCAAGTCCAGCTGCTGGTGCGGACTGCCAATGTCGACCTGCAATCCGCGCGCGCGGCCGCGGCCGCTGACCCCGACGATGTCGACGCCCAGCTCCTGATCGCCGACCTAGACCTGCTTGGGGGACACGTCGAAGATGCGTTCACCCGGTTGATCGACGTGGTGCGGCGGACCACCGAGGCTGACCGGGAGAAGGCCCGCCGACACCTGGTCGAACTCTTCGACGTGACCGGCTCCCAGGACGAGCGGGTGGCCAAGGCACGCCGGACACTGATGAGCGCCCTGTTTTAACGCGCCAGCCCATCAGGCGAAACGCAGCACCCCAGGGATATGGCCTGCCCCGATGGGCAGGCCATATCCCTATCGGGTAGCGGCGCTGGCTCTAGCTGGTGAGCGCGGCGCTGACGACTTCTCTAGCCTGTGCTTGAACCTCAGCCAGGTGATCGGGCCCCTTGAAGGACTCGGCGTAAATCTTGTAGACGTCCTCGGTCCCGGACGGTCGGGCCGCAAACCATGCGTTCTGTGTGGTGACTTTCAGTCCGCCGATCTTGGCGTGGTTGCCGGGAGCCTGCGTCAGGCGGGCGATGATCGGCTCACCGGCCAGGGTTTGGGCGGTCACCGCGCTTGGCGACAACGCAGCCAGCTTCGCTTTCTCCTCGCGATTGGCTGGCGCATCGACCCGAGCGTACGCCGGCTCACCAAATCTGGCGGTGAGATCGGCATAATGCATACTTGGGCTTCTGCCCGTTAGTGCTTGAATCTCAGAGGCAAGCAGCGCCAGGATGATGCCGTCCTTGTCGGTGCTCCACACCGACCCGTCTTTGCGAAGGAACGACGCACCAGCGGACTCCTCGCCGCCGAACGGGCCTGAGCCGTCCAGGAGGCCCGGTACGAACCACTTGAAACCCACCGGCACCTCGACCAGCCGACGCCCGAGCGATTCGGCAACTCGATCGATCATCGACGAGGACACCAGGGTCTTACCGATGTACCCATCGGCCGGCCAGTTCGGACGCGCCCCACCAAAGAGATAGTTGATCGCCACGGCGAGGTAGTGGTTCGGGTTCATCAGGCCAGCGTCAGGGGTGACGATGCCGTGCCGGTCTGCGTCGGCGTCGTTTCCGGTGGCGATGTCGTAGTGATCCTTCATCGCGATCAAGCTCGCCATCGCCGACGGGGAGGAGCAGTCCATCCGGATCTTGCCGTCCCAGTCGAGCGTCATGAAACGCCAGGTAGCGTCGACAAGCGGGTTGACCACCGTCAAATCCAGGCCGTGTCGTTCGCCGATGGCCCCCCAATAGTCGACCGCCGCACCACCCAGCGGGTCCGCGCCAATCCGTACGCCGGCCGACTTGATCGCCGCCAGATCGATCACGTTTGGAAGATCCGCGACGTAGGTGGCCAGGAAGTCGTAGGACTGGGCCGCCTTACGGGCCCGCTCGAACGGGATCCGCTGGACGCCCGTGAGGTCGGCCTTGATGTACTCGTTGGCTCTGGCTGCGATCCAATGAGTGGCATCACTGTCCGCTGGCCCACCGTGCGGCGGGTTGTACTTAAAACCGCCGTCGCTCGGCGGGTTGTGCGATGGGGTGACCACAATGCCGTCCGCCAAGCCGGTGTTGGGCGGCAGGTCGTCGACGCCTCGAAGCTTGCCCTGGTTGGCCCGCAGGATCGCGTGGCTGATCGCCGGGGTGGGGGTGTACCGATCGGCGGCGTCCACGAGGACCGTGACGTCGTTGGCGACCAACACCTCCAGTGCTGAGACCCACGCCGGCTCGGACAGGCCATGAGTGTCCCGGCCCATGAACAGCGGCCCGTTGAAGCCCTGCTGCCTGCGGTAATCACAGATCGCCTGGGTGGTAGCCAGGATGTGGTCCTCGTTGAAAGCGGTCTTCAGGCTCGAGCCGCGGTGCCCCGAAGTGCCAAACGCGACCTGCTGGTCAATATTGTCCGGGTCTGGCTTGCCCGCATAGTAGGCCGTGACTAAGTGGGCCACATCGACCAGGTCGGAGGGTTGGGCGAGGGTTCCGGCGCGCGAGTCGTTCATGACCCCATCCTGACAGCCGGTCTTCTTTGCCGGGAGGTCCCCGAGAGGCGCATTGCGGGCACCTGGACTTGGCGGCTCGGGTGGGGCGCCACATCGGTCTTGGTCGGCTCGATGTTTCGTCGTCCGCAGCCACGCTCGGCCGGGGTTTGCGCGCGACGGGATCACCGGAGGCGCCTGCCATCGGCATCACTTTCGAGCTGACCTGCCAGAGCGCCAGCGGGGGGCGTCATCGGGAGGCGTCATCGGGGGGCGTCATCGGGACATCGCCGCCGTCCAGTTCGGTGAGTCGTCCCCGATAAACCACGTGGGCGCCCGATACCCGAGCGCCCACGTGGTTCATGCCGATCGGCCCGCTGCCTACTCCGACGTGGTCTTTTCGTTCGGGTGGGTCTGGGTGACGTCTTCGCCGACCACCGGCGGCAACGTTCCGAGCCCGGAGTCCTCGAGATCTTCGTCGGTCACCGGGGCCCCCGCGAGTTCGGGTCGCTTGGTACCAGGGCCACTGCGACGGCCGCCACCGGCCTGCTGGCCAGACCCCGGAACAGCATCCGCCCAGGGCAGGGTCGCGGGCGCCTCGTGCGTGGGGGGCTGCTCCGCCGATTCCGCCGGACCTGGCTCAAACCAGACCGAACCCATCTTGGCGATGGTGATGGTGGCCGAGTAGGGCTGGCCGTGCCAAGGGATTTCTTCGGCCGTCACCTGCCCAAGGTTGCCGATCCCACCACCGCCGTACTGGGTGGAGTCCGTATTGAGGACCTCGCGCCACGGACCCGGGTGCGGCAGACCGATCCGGTAGTTGCGATGGTCCATGCCGGAGAAGTTGGAAATGCAGGCCAGCACCGGCACATGGCCGTCCTCGCGCTTGCGTCCGAACCTCAGGAACGAGAAGCAGTTGCCGGTCGCGTCGTTCGCGTCGATCCAACGCATCCCGGCCGGGTCATTGTCCTGTTCCCACAACGCCGGGCGCGAGCGATAGATCCAGTTGAGGTCCTTGATCAACGCGTGCATCCGCCAGTGCGGCTCATGGTCGAGCAGCCACCAGTCCAACGAGGCGCTGTCCGCCCACTCGGCGTACTGGGCGAATTCGCTGCCCATGAAGAGCAACTGCTTGCCCGGGAAGCACCACATGTAGGCGTAGAAGGTGCGCAGCTGGGCCAGCTGCTCCCACCGGTCCCCAGGCATCTTCAACAGCATCGAACCCTTGCCGTACACCACCTCGTCGTGGCTGATCGGCAACAGGAAGTTTTCGCTGTACTGGTAGACCATTGCGAAGGTCATCTCGTGGTGGTGGTACTGACGGTGGATCGGCTGCAACGCGACGTAGTTGAGCACGTCGTGCATCCAGCCCATGTTCCACTTCAGACCGAAGCCCAACCCGCCCATATACGTGGGCTTAGTGACCCCGCCCCACGACGTGGACTCTTCGGCGAGGGTCATCGCGCCCGGGTAACGGCGATACACCGTCGCGTTGGTCTCCTGCAGCAACTGCATCGCCTCGAGGTTCTCGCGGCCACCGTATTCGTTGGGGTACCACTCACCCTCTTCGCGGGAGTAGTCCAGGTAGAGCATCGAGGCCACCGCGTCGACCCGCAACCCATCGATGTGGTACTCCTCCAACCAGAAGGAGGCGTTGGCGACCAGGAAGTTGCGCACCTGTGGCCGACCGAAGTCGAAGATATAGGTGCCCCATTCTTTGTGCTCGCCGCGGCGCCAGTCGGGGTGCTCATAGAGCGGCTGACCGTCGAACCGGCCGAGCGCGAACCCGTCCTTGGGGAAGTGCGCGGGCACCCAGTCGACGATGACGCCGATGCCTTCCTGATGCAGCCGGTCGACGAGGTAACGGAACTCATCGGGCGAACCGAATCGAGCAGTCGGCGCGTAGTACCCAGTCACCTGGTAACCCCACGATGGTCCATACGGGTGCTCGGCCACCGGCATGAACTCCACGTGCGTGAACCCGATGTCCCGCACGTAATTGACCAGGTGCTCGGCGAGTTCGGTATAGCTCAAGCCCTGCCGCCACGAGCCGAGGTGCACCTCATAGATGCTCATCGGGCCCTCTTGGGGACTGGTGTCGCGAGCCCGCCGCTGCATCCATTCCTGGTCGGTCCAGGTGTAGTGGCTGCGGGTGACCACGGATGCGGTGGCTGGCGGGCATTCGGTGGCTCGAGCCATCGGGTCGGCCTTGGACCGCCGATACCCGTCCGCGCCGAGGATCTCGTACTTGTACGTCGCGTTCTCGCCGACACCGGGCACGAACAACTCCCACACGCCGCTGCCGCCCAGGGCGCGCATCGGGTGCGCCTTGCCGTCCCAGTGGTTGAAATCTCCGGTCAGTCGGATGGCCCTGGCGTTCGGGGCCCACACCGCGAAGGAGGTGCCGTTCACGGTGCCCATCGGGCCGTCGTACTCGCGCAGGTGCGAGCCCAGGACCTTCCAGAGCTCCTCGTGTCGGCCTTCACCGATCAAGTGCAGGTCGACCTCACCAAGGGTCGGGAAGAATCGGTAAGGGTCATCCAGGCGATGCTCGAATTCATCGGCATAGGTCACCCGCAGTCGGTAGTCGGTGACCTCGGGAATCTCGAGTTGAATCTGCCAGACACCCTCGAAATCGTGCTCCATCGGGTGCAGCGAGCCATCCGGTAGCTCGACGACCACCAGTTGGGCCATCGGACGCAGCGACCGGATCGTCACGCCACCCTGCCAGGGGTGCGCCCCCAGCACGCCGTGCGGGTTACCGTGGCCGCCGTGCACCAGGAGTCCGAGTTCGTCCCACGATGCGGGGCGGACCCGGGGCGGGGCGGGCGGAGCGACCGGTTCGGCGGGCTGAGCGACCGGTACGGGAGAGGTGCTCGGCTCTGGCTTGCTCGGAGTGCTCATCGGGTCCTCGTTCTCGTGCGGTCAATAGCAGCGATGGTGCGGGTTGGGGCACTGCGCGGGGTCAGTTGCATGGCGCCGTCCGGTCTGGTGCGAAGGGTGGTACGCCGACCAGCCGGCTGACCGCGGCGAGCGGGATTGTCGACCAGTGCGGACGGAACCGCGCCTCGTAAGAGACCTCATACAAGGCCTTGTCAAGCTCTAAGGCATCGACCAACGCCGCCCCGTCGCGGGTGCCTCGCGGGTCGCCGGCGACCCGCGCATATCCCGTCAAAAACGCCGATCGGCAGGCCTGTGCCCAAGCGGTGGCCTGCTCACCCTGGCCTGGCTCGGCCAGCGTCCGGGCACCTGCCGCGTAGTCGAACGATCGCAGCATGCCGGCGACGTCGCGGGCAGCCAGGTCAGGGTCATTGCGTTCGGCGAGCGGGCGCAGCGGCTCCCCCTCGAAGTCGAGCAGTACCCAGCCCCGGTTCGGGACATCCAGGACCTGCCCGAGGTGGTAATCGCCGTGCACCCGTTGCAGGCGCGGCCAAGCGGCACCCGCCGCCCGATCGAACACGGCATGCACGGCCTCGGCCAGCCCCGCGATCTGCGGCGCGTCCGTGGTCGCCAGCTGCCAGCGCCGCTGCCACGAAGCGACCAGGGCGGCCCGGCGGACGTCGTCGGCCTGCGCTGTGGGAAATGCCCGCGCCAACGCAAGGTGCACCGCGGCGGTCGCAGTCCCCAAGTCCTGTGCCCGGGCGCGGAACGAGGTCTCAGCGCCGGCCCCGGTGGCCAGATCCGTGGTTGCCACTCGCCAGGCGTCATGCGTCCCGGGGAGGAATTCTTGTGCGAAGGCCAGATGCCCCCTCGCGGTGCTCCCATCCGGACCGGGCCAACTGCCGGCGAGGTGGCCGACGGTTGCTGGGACGTACCCGCATCCCGACGCGGACAGCGCGCTCTGGAGCTCGACATCCGGATTCGACCCGGAATGAAGGATCCGGAACACCTTGACGATGACCGGTGCGGGCTGCTGATCCGGCCCGGTGGCCTCAATGATGATGGAGGTGTTCGACTGTTCGCCGCGCAAGACCGCGGCGCTTTCGATCGTCCGGCCGGGCCCGGGCACAGGCGGATCCGCGGCGGTTGGGTGGCCCTGAGCGTGCGCGTGCTGGTCATGTTCGTGATCCGATGACGCGCCATCCTCGATCGCCGCGAACAGCGCGCGCACGTAGGCCAGGTCGTGCGGGCCGTCGTAGATCCACTGCGGCGTGGGTGCGTCCTGATCTCCAGCCGCGATGAGCGCGTGGTCGAGGTCGGGCACCGGGGCACTGCGATACGTCAACGGCACCTGGTAGGTCAGCGGTGTCGGGCCGGCGGTGTCGCGCAGGATCAGCACCGCGATGCCCACCTGATCCTGCGGGTCCTTGAAGGACAGGTGTCCGGCGTAGGTCAGTGCCGGCCTGTCGCCGGTGGCGACGTACCATCGCTGACGGGCGATCCAGGCCGGCAGGAATTTGGCAACGTCCAGAGGCGTCCGTTTTCGATCAGTCATCTGCTGCCCCCCGCGCCGTACCAACTGCTGCGCCCCGCGTCGTACCGACCTGCTCGGGCTCGCCAACCTCGATTGCGCCGGTGGCTGGTTCCCCAAGCTCCAACCAGAAGAAGTCCCGAGAGCCGAAGGTCAACGTCAACACGCCGTCCGGGCCGACCTGTGGGAACCCACTCCCTCCGAACAGGTCGCGGACCGAGGCACCGGCGTACCGCTGGGGTAGGTGGATCTGGGTCGCCTGCGGGCGTGAGCTGAGATTGTTGGCGCACAGCACCGTGGCCGGCGGATGTTCGAGGCCGCCGGGCAGCGTCTCCTCCAGCACTCGAAGGAAGGTCAGGATCGCCGGATTCGACGCGACCCGCATCTCGAACCGTCCTAGTCCGAACACCGGGTGTTGACGCCGGATGTGCAGCATCGCTCGAAGCCAGTGCAGCAACGAGGAGCTCGAGGCCATCTGCGCTTCGACGTTGATGCTGTTGTGGTGAAAGACCAGGCTTGTGATCACTGGCAGATACAGCTTGCCGGGATCGGCGGTAGAAAACCCCGCGTTGCGGTCCGGCGTCCACTGCATCGGGGTGCGCACGGCATCGCGGTCCTGCAACCAGATGTTGTCGCCCATCCCAATCTCATCGCCGTAGTACAAGCAGGGCGAGCCGGGCAACGACAACAGCAACGCGTTGATCAGCTCGACTTCGGCTCGGCTGTTGTCCAGCAACGGGGTCAGCCGGCGCCGGATGCCGACGTTGGCCCGCATTCGCGGATCTGAGGCATACCACGCATACATGGCTGCGCGTTCCTCGTCGGAAACCATTTCGAGGGTCAGCTCATCGTGATTGCGCAGGAATGTCCCCCACTGCGCGGTTTTCGGGATCGCCGGGGTGTCGGCGAGCACGTCGAGGATCGGGAACGCCTTCTCCTCGCGCAGTGCTGCATACAGCCGTGGCATCACCGGGAAGTGAAAGCACATGTGGCATTCGGGGGCCTCGGGGGTGCCGTAGTAGTCGACCACCTCATGCGGCATTTGGTTGGCCTCGGCCAGCATGATCCGGCCGGGGTACTCGGCCTCGACCCACTGCCGCATCCGCACCAGGTACTCGTGGGTCTTCGGGTGGTTTTCGCCGTTGTGGCCCTCCTCCTCGAACAGATAGGGCACCGCGTCCAGCCGGAACCCGTCCAGACCCAGGTCCAGCCAGAAGCGGACGACATCGAAGATCGCGTCCTGCACCTTCGGATTCTCGTAGTTCAGGTCGGGCTGATGGGAGAAGAACCGGTGCCAGAAGAATTGTCGGCGGACCGGGTCGAAGGTCCAGTTCGACACCTCGGTGTCGACGAAGATGATCCGGGCGTCCGCGTAGCGGGTGTCGTCATCCGACCAGACGTAGAAGTCGCCGTACGGTCCATTCGGGTTCGACCGGCTGGCCTGAAACCAGGGGTGCTGGTCGCTGGTGTGATTGAGCGGAAAGTCGGTGATCACCCGGATACCACGGGCATGGGCCTGGTTGAGCATCTCCTTGAATTCGGGCAAGGTGCCGAACTCGGGCAGGATCGCCGTGAAGTCGGCGACGTCATACCCCCCGTCCCGCAGCGGTGAAGCAAAGAACGGCGGCAACCACAGGCAGTCGACGCCGAGCCATTTCAGATAGTCGAGCTTGCCATTGAGTCCGGTGAAGTCACCCGCACCAGACCCGTTGCTGTCTGCGAACGCCCTGACCAGGACCTCGTAGAAGACGGCGGTCTTGAACCAGTACGGGTCACGGTCGGCGCCGGGCACGGTGCTCGGCCCGGCCATCAAAACCTCCGCACATGGATGATGTGCACCGGCTCCCCATCGCGACCGATGCGAACGAAGTTGTCCTGGCCCCACTGCCACGAATGCTCGGTGATGAGATCCTTTGCGACGAACCCTGCCTGCCGCTCCAGGCCGAGTGCCGGCATGTCCAAGTGCACCCAGGTCTCCCGGGTGGTGTGCGGGTCGAGGTTCGCGACGACGATGATGGTGTCGTCTTGCGCGCCGAGCAGGCGACGCTTGCTGAAGACGATGACACTCTCGTCATCGGCCCAGTGGACCCACAGATTGCGCAGCCAATGCAGCGCCGGATGCAGCCGGCGGATCTCGTTGATCCGGGTGAGGTAGTCGGCCATCCACAACTGTCCGGCTCGAGGCCCGTCCGGCTCGAAGTCCTCCCAGCGCCGGTTCTTGAACTGGTACTTCTCGTTGTCGATCTGTTCCTCGGCACCAGGACGCGGCACGGATTCCAACAACTCATAGCCGGCGTAAATGCCGTACGTCGGCGCCAAGGTCGCCGCCAGGGCGGCCCGGATCTTCCATGCCGCCGGTCCACCGAATTGCATGTACGGGGTGAGGATGTCGTGCGTCGTCGGCCAGAACGAGGGCCGCATGAACGCGGCCGAAGGCCCAGCCAGCTCTTTGGCGTATTCCTCAAGCTCCCACTTCTGATTCCGCCAGGCGTAGTACGTGTACGACTGCTGGAAACCAACCTTTGCCAGCATGGCCATCATCGCCGGTCGGGTGAACGCCTCAGCCAGCCAGATCACTTCGGGATGAGTTTCGGCGACGTCGGCGATCAACCACTGCCAAAACTGGACCTCGGCGTAGATGCCGGCCGGGTCATTGTCGAAGTTCAGGGGATAGATGTCCTGATACTTCTTCGGCGGATTCTCCGCGTAGGCGATGGTGCCGTCGACTTTGGTGGTGAACCACTCGGGGTGTTTGTGGACCCACGGATGGTCGGGGGAGCACTGCAGGGCCAGGTCGAGCGCCACCTCCAGGCCAAGCCGCTCGGCTTCGGCGACGAACGCGTCGAAGTCGTCGAAGGTGCCCAGAGTCGGCTCGATCGCATCGTGCCCGCCGTGTTCAGAGCCGATCGCGTACGGCGAACCCGGGTCGTCCGGCCCCGCGTCGAGCGTGTTGTTCGGGCCCTTCCGGTTGGTCTGGCCGATCGGGTGGACCGGGGTGAGGTAGATCACGTCGAAGCCCATCCGGGCCACCGCGGTCAGGCGTTTGGCGGCGGTGCGCAGGGTGCCACTGACCCACTTGCCCGAGCTCTCGTCGAGATAGCAGCCCTCGGAGCGAGGGAAGATCTCATACCACGCGCCGTACAGCGCTCGGTGTCGCTCCACCCGCAGGCCGTATTCAGGGCTGGGGGAGATCATGTCGCGCAACGGCCGGGTGGTGAGTTCGCGGCGGACTTCTGTCGCGGTTCCGGCGTCCAGTCGTTGCGAGGTCGGCAGCTCTCGGTCGCGCAACCTCACGATCGCCTCGCGCAGCATGGTCTGCGACCGTTCGGGCCGCTGGACATCGGCGATCGCGCGCTCAATGACCTGCGCGCCCTCCTCAAGCATGACCGGGGTGTCGACGTCCGCCTCGACCTTGATTCGCGCGTCGTGGTGCCAGGTGGCGTACGGATCCGACCAGCCCTCGACCCGGTACGTCCAGGGCCCGACGCGGTCCGCCGCGACGGTTGCTTCCCAATGGCTAAGGCCCTCATTCAGGCAGCGCATCGGGTAGTGATGCTCCGCCCCTGTCGGGTCGGTGAGTACGGCGGTGGCGTTCACGGCGTCGTGCCCCTCCCGGAACACCTCGGCGGAGACTGTGAACTCCTCATCGACCACCGAGGCGGCAGGGAATTGTCCGCCTTCGACCTGGGGCTGCACGTTGCCGACCGGAATCCGTCCCAGCGGTCGCTGGACGACAAGAGTTCGACGGTTTGGACTCGCCGGGACGCCGCGAGCACTGGAGAGCAGGGCTGACATCGTCACGTATCCGACGCTATCTGGTTTCGTGCACTCCACCGGCGCCCGCGCGGGCGACAGTCGTCTCACTCCCTCGCAAACAGCGGTCATTGGGTGCGAGGTTCGTCGCAACGGATGAATCTCACCCAGGTGAGTGGGCATCGGTTCCTCTTCATGACGCGCGCTGACCGCCGCGCGAGCGACGAATCGTGTGACATTCGTAGGCTTTGCGTTCGCCTATGCTGACCGCGTGAAGGCCATACGTCGGTTTAACGTGCGCACCGTCCTGCCCGCTGCGATCGGTGACCTGGACGAGCTCTCCATCAACCTTCGGTGGTCTTGGGACACGGCCACCCGGGAGCTGTTCTCCGCGACCGCACCGGTGCTTTGGGAACGCGTCAATCGTGATCCAGTCGCCTTCCTGTCCGCCCTGTCGGCCTCGGAGTTGGATGCATTGGCCAACGACGAACAGTTCGTCGAGCGAGTGAAGCAGGCGTCCTTGGGGCTGCGTGCGTACAAGTCCGATGCGCGCTGGTACCAGAACTGGTCGGCGGAGCAGTCCGAAGGCGTTCCGAAAGCCATCGCGTACTTCAGCGCCGAGTTCGGGATCACTGAGGTATTGCCGCAGTACTCCGGTGGCCTTGGAATTCTCGCTGGTGACCACCTTAAATCCGCATCTGATTTGGGAGTTCCGATCGTCGGGGTCGGGTTGTTCTATCAGACCGGGTACTTCGCCCAGTCGCTGAACGCTGCCGGATGGCAACAAGAGACCTACCCGGTGCTTGATCCAGACGCGCTGCCGTTGCGGCTGTTGCGTGAGGCGGACGGGCAGCCGGCGTTGATCCAATTGCCGCTGCCCGACCACGGCACCCTGCATGCCTATGTCTGGCATGCCCAGGTGGGCCGGGTCCCCCTGCTGCTGTTGGACTCCGGAGTCCACACGAACGACGACTTCCTACGCAACATCACCAACCGGCTCTACGGCGGCGGCAGCGAGCAGCGTTTGCTGCAGGAGATGCTGCTCGGCATGGGTGGGGTCAAGGCGCTGCGGTTGTGGTCTCGCCTTACCGGCGAGCCCGCGCCGGATGTTTACCACGCCAATGAGGGGCACGCCGGCTTCAACAGCATCGAGCGAATCTCCGAACTGGTCACCGAGCACAACCTCAGCTTCGATGCCGCGCTGAGCGAGGTCCGGGCAGCCACGGTGTTCACCACGCACACTCCTGTCCCAGCCGGCATCGACCGGTTCGGGACCGAGCTGATCCAGAAGTACTTCGGCGGCCCGGTCGAGGTCCCCGGTGTCCCGCTACCGCGGTTGCTCGCGCTCGGAGCCGAGAGCTATGCCGGCGGCGAGGGCGGGGTGTTCAATATGGCGGTCATGGGCCTGCGGGCGGCGCAGCGTGCCAACGGTGTGTCCAAGCTGCACGGCATGGTCAGCCGGGAGATGTTCGCCAGCCTGTGGCCAGGTTTTGACAGCGGCGAGGTGCCGATCGGCAGCATCACCAACGGCGTGCACTCCCTCAGCTGGACGGACCAAAAACTGTTCGACCTGGCCGACTCGATCGACTATCGGTTCCTGGCCCGTGAGAAGCTGGGACTGGTCGCTGATCAAGCCTCCGACCAGCAGATCTGGCACGTCAAGCGGGAGTTGCGAGAGCAGCTGGTGCTGGACGTGAGGCAGCGGGTCCGATCGTCCTGGCTCAACCGGGGGGCCAGCGCCGCCGAACTGGGCTGGACCGACTCGATCTTGAGCCCTGACGTGCTGACCATCGGGTTCGCCCGCCGAGTGCCGACGTACAAGCGACTCACCCTCATGCTGCGCGACCCCGACCGGCTGCGTCGGTTGTTGCTGCACCCGAAACGGCCGATCCAGGTGGTGATCGCGGGCAAGTCGCATCCGGCCGACGACAACGGCAAGCGGTTGATTCAGAAGATGGTTCAGTTCGCCGACGACCCGCAGGTCCGTCACCGGATCGTCTTCTTGCCGAACTATGACATCGGCATGGCGAAAGCTCTGTACCCCGGTTGTGACGTCTGGTTGAACAACCCGTTGCGGCCCCTTGAAGCGTGCGGCACCTCCGGTATGAAGGCCGCGCTGAACGGCGGGTTGAACCTGTCCATTCTCGACGGCTGGTGGGATGAGTGGTACGACGGCGAGAACGGCTGGGAAATCCCGACGGCGGATGGCGTCGCGGACCCCGAGCGGCGGGACGACCTCGAAGCGCAAGCGCTCTACGAACTCATCGAGCATCGGATCGCTCCACGGTTTTATGACGTCGAGCCGGGCGATGACGACGGCGTGCCGGAGCGTTGGGTGGCGATGATGCGGCACACCCTGGCGACCTTGGGCCAAAAGGTGCAGGCGACCCGGATGGTCCGGGACTACACCGAGGCCCTCTACACGCCTGCCGCGCGGGCGGGCTGGGCGGGTGCAGCGCAGGAATTCCGGCTGGCCAAAGATCTGGCGGCTTACCGCGGGCGGATCGCGCAGCACTGGGGTCAGGTCCGGATCGAGCATGCCGAGGCGATCGACATGTCGGACACGCCCCAGGTCGGCGACCGGTTGCACGTGCAGGCCATTGTTCGGCTCGGCTCCTTGGCCCCCCACGAGGTGTCGGTGCAGTTGGTGTACGGGCGGGCTTCGGAGGCCGACGTGCTCTCCGACATCGAGATGGTCGAGCTTGACTACGCCGCCCTGGACGGCGAGCGGCACCAGTTCCAGGGGTCAGCCGAAATGGGACGGACCGGCTCGTTCGGGTGGACGGTGCGGGTGCTGCCAAAGCACCCTGGCTTGGCCACACCGGCCGAGATGGGGCTGGTCGTCAACCCCTGAGGGGCCCTGCGCTGGGGCGCCCTGCGCGGGTGCACACCTTCGTGCGGGCTCTTTTTCGGGCGAGCACGTCGTGGATCGTCAAGGGCGAGCGGCGACCACGAGGTAGACCTGTATGGAGATGGCCGGCACAACGATCGTGGAACCGGGGGCTACCGGGCGCCCCGCCGGCTTCGGGCGAGCCCACGAGGAGTCCCACAGCAGCGAGAACGCCTGGGACTCCTCGTCCAAGGGGGGCAGCGTCACTTGCTCGGAATCGTGCTTGCCCTGGAACACCAGAAGCAGTGAGTGGGCCGCCAAGTCCTCCCCGACGAGCAGCATCTGCAGCACCCGGCATCGTGGGTCCTCCCACGACACGCTGGTCATCGGCTCGCCGTACCGACCGAACCAGAACACATCGGCCAACCCGTCGCCCGGGCGCGGATGGGAGGTGAAGAAGGTGAACTGACGCAGCACCCCGTAGGACCGCCGCAGCCTGGTCAGATGGGCGGTGGTCTCGGCGAGGTCGTCCTGCCAGGAAGCCAGGTCCCAGTCCAGCCACGACAGTTCGTTGTCCTGGCAGTACGCGTTGTTGTTGCCCAGCTGAGTGCGACCGAACTCGTCCCCGGCACACATCATCGGCATTCCCGTCGACAGCAGCGTGGTCGCCAACAGGTTGCGGATCGTCCGGCGGCGCAGCAGGTTGACGCCCTCATCCTGGGTGGGGCCCTCGACGCCGTGGTTCCACGACCGGTTGTCGTTGCTGCCGTCCCGGTTGTACTC
>CAJDVI010000148.1_pt1 | contig 22630 bp, 18 predicted proteins | sample 7391351 | NCBI WGS metagenome assembly CAJDVI01 (sample SAMEA7055704, study PRJEB34461) | soil metagenome | biome: terrestrial ecosystem; feature: Peninsula; material: soil | place: Antarctica | collected 2016 | reverse complement strand
GATGGGTGGCCAGGATTCGACGGCTGCGTGGTCGTGGCCCCCCGGCACGACCTCGACATCCACGACAGGCACGTCGACACCCGCTCGAGCCGGCCCCGCCCAACACGTGGCATGGGAGTCGGTGATCACATGCGCCACTTCGACCGGCCCGGCATCAGGAGGCACGGGCACCACGGTCGTGCCGGTAAGGACGCCGGCCGTCACAGCGATCACGGTCTCGATGGTGGGCACCGCACACACCGCGAGCGGCCCAGCATCCGGCAGCCGCGCGGCGAGGCGACGTGCCGATGCATGCAGACCCGCCCACGACAAGGCCGTGCCGTCGACCCGGATGTGCGCGGTGTCGTCGACCGGCCCACCAGGACCAGGCTCGCGTCGCAGGGCGTGCAGGAAGGGTCGCTGCTCGTTCACCACAGCGCCATCGCCGGCAGCACCAACGTTGCCAGCAGGGCGGCAGGGCCGATGAACAGCACACCATCACGGACGACAGCTGACGACTCAAGCCAACGACGCAGGCCCACCACAACAACCCCCCGGGTTGGCGGGTCCGTCGACTCGGCGGGACCTGGCCGGGACTCCGACGTACGTGGAACCAGGCTCGGTATCCGTCAGGACGACGGCGTGTGCTCCCACCATGGTTCCCGCTGCGATGGTGACCGGGCCGAGGATGGTGGCCCCGGTCCCCAGGAACGCCCGGTCACCGATGGTTGCCGCGGGTCTGCCGTCGCGGACCCCGATGGTCACGTTGTGATAAATGCGGACGTTGTCACCGATCCGGACGGACGGATGCAGGATGACGCCGCGCCCCCCGTGGTGGAGTTGCAGTCCCGGACCGGCCCACACTTCGTGCGGCAGTTCCGCTCCCATGAGAGCCTGCGTCCACACCAGATCGAGGACCAGCACGACACGACGCAGCCAGCGTCCCAGCGGGGTGTTCACATACCGCAGTGATTGACCCGCCCGGAAGACAGCGAGCGTGACCCGTTCGAACAGATACTGGCCGCGCTCATAATCTGCCGTCAGCAGGTGACGGCAGGTGCTGCGCGCGGTCCGAAGATCCCGCGGGTGGTCGGTCGTCGGGGATGTCGACGTCATCCGAGGGCACCACGTCGTCGAGGCGACCACAGCCCAGTCCAGCCCGTCGGCACGTGCCCTCCTTCGGTTTCGAGCCGCACGTCCGAGACGAGCGCTCTGCTGCCAGAAGCGTAGACGATGACGCTGGCCGCGGAGCGCGAGACCGGCGGTCGACACCGAATCGAGTTCCGCACAGCAACAATGAATTTGCTAGTTTCAGTGGGACGGCGATCGGCGGCTTCATGGCGTCCACGCCGATCACAGTTGGGCGCACGATGCTCCTTCAGATCAGTTCCTGGCCCGTTGTGGGCGGCGTCGCACCAACGATCGCAGTTCGCCGCCGAACGCGATGCTGGCGAACAGTGCGGCGCCGGGTAAGGCGAGCAGGCCGGCGCAGGCCAAGCCGAGGACGCCTCGGGGCAGGTAGCCGGCAGCCGCAAGCTCGATGCCGGTACAGACCAGCGCTCCGGCGAACGCGGCAACCCAGGGGATCTCGGTCAGGGGTGAGCGGATCGGGGTCGGCAGCCTGCGCCGCGACAGGGCGATCATGGTCATCATCATCGCCAGCTGGCCCAGTGCGGTCGCGCTGATCACGCCGACCATGCCGAATGGCCCCAACAAGGCGACGCTCAGGCCGAGGTTGACGACCAGCCCCAGCAGGCTGGCCCGCAGTTCGATTCCGGGATGCCCCAGGGTCAGGACCCACAACCAGAGCACCAACCCGAGCAAGACCACGCAGTGACCGGTCAGGAGCACCGCGACCACCAGACCGGTCAGGGCGAACGAGTCGGGCAACCAGGCCCGAACGCCCACAAAGCTGGCCGGGACGCCGATCACAGCCCACCCGGTGACGCCTCGCACCCAGAACCGCTGCAAGCGCTCCGCCAAGGGCAGCGCCGCTGCAGCGCCGTGTCGCGCGTACTCCTCGCCGAGCGCCGCTTGGATCGGCTTGATGGCGTTATACGGCAGGGACTTGATCTGAAAGGCCAGCCCGTACCCCTGGCTGTAAGGGCCGGACAGCTGGGCTGAGAGCACCCGGCCGGCGAAAAGCTGGTCCTTCTGCGAGACGGCGATCGTCACCAAACCGCTGATCTGGGCTTTCCAGGCGAACGCGAAGAACTCGCGGGCAGTTTCCGCCGGCATGAGCCGCACTCCCTTGCGATCCAGGAACGGCAACGCCCGGGGGATCGTCAGCAGTGAGACCGTCACCTGTTGCGTGACCATGACCGCCGCGATGGCGCGCAGGTCCCAACCGTTGCGTGCCGTCATATACAGCCCACCGGCGTACACGGCGTATCCCACCAGCATCGTGATGGAGATCCACTTGAACAGGTGCCTGGCCGCGAGCACTGAGTGGAAGACGGAGCGGATCAAGATGAGCCCGACGAGCACCGAGAGCGTGCGCAGCAGCACCGTCGCCTCGTCGATGTAGACGGCAGCCACGCCGAAGAACGACAGGATGCTGCTCGTCAGCAGGACTACCGCTGTTGCGCCGATCAGGGTCAGGCCCGCGATGACCAGCGCCGTGGTGGTCAGCAACCGGGTGGTGCTGAGGCGGTCGTCTCGGCCGCAGTACAGCGTGCAGTAGCGCAAGGTGGTTACCCCGACCCCGCCGTCGAACTGGCCGAGGAGGTTCGCCACGGTCGCGATGAGCAGAAACGCGCTGAAGCGGGCCGGGCCGAGGCCGTGGATCACGAACGGGGTGAGCAGCAGGTTGATGGCTAGTGGGACGACCTGGGCGACCAACTGCCAGCTGGTGCCACGCACCAGGGTCTGAGCGCGACTCCTGGGCGCTCCGGTGATCGGGCTGGGCGCACCGGTGCTCGGGCTGGGGGGCGACGTGTCGCCTTGCAGGCTGGGGTCATCACCGGTGGCCGGTTCGCCGGTGGCGGCGGGAGTCTTCGAGGCGGAGCCGCCCGATGGCCTGCCGGCTCGGTTCACCGGCATGCCACGTCGTCAGGGTATTCGCGGTGCGTGAGCACACCGGTTCGCCACCGCACGGCCCCTCCCGTCCTCAGGCCAACCTGGCCCGCCCCCGCGTTTCAGGGTAGGTCATCGATGGACGGATGTGCTTGCTGCGCCTAGTGATTGGCGATCCAGAGCTGGCCGGGTTCAGCCCAACCGGCAGCCCACCGTGGTCGTGGCGAGTTGGTCCATCGCCAAGCGCACCGAGTTCGCCTTGGTCAAGCCGTTTTCGATCAGCACGAACGCGCGGTCACGTCCGTCGCTGCCTTGCGCGATGCCGGCCAATGCGACGGCATCGCTCAGCGTGCCGGTCTTAGCCAGGACCCGCCCCTGGGCGCAGACCTGGGTCTTGGCGCGGAACCGGCTGCGTAGGGTGCCGCTCTGACCGGCCCGAGGCATCCCACTCCAGGCGAACGCCACCTCACGGTTCGCGTCGTTGGCGTACAGCGCGCGCACTGTCTGCGCGAGCGTCCGCGTCGGCATCAGGTTGGCGCGCGACAAGCCTGAGCCGTCGTAGGCGCGGTAGCCGGCGATGGAGATCCCAGCAGCGGACAGCTTTGCGTACTGGTTGGCGATCGCATTATTGGCGGTGGGCCGCATTTTCTGCGCCCTGGCCGCATGCCGTAGCAAGTATTCGGCGTAGTCGTTGACACTGAGCGCCAGCATCGTGCGAACCATGCTGCGCACTGAGGCTGACCAACTGTCGGCCAGGCGAGCGCTGCTCCGCGGGGTGACCGCGCGTCCGACGTACCTGCCCTTGACCTTGTACGCGCTCAGGTAGCCGGCGAAGTACGTACCGGCGGCGGCTGCACCGTCGGCGCCGCGGTACCCGGCCAGCGTGAGGCCGCGGACCAACTGCACGTCGGTCTTGAGGTACGACGCCTTCCAGCCCTTGGTTGCCGTAGGCGCGGGGAAGACCGTGTCATCGACGTACACGTTGACGGTCCTGGCGCCCTTGGCCTTCAGGGCAGTTGCGGTGCGCAAGGCCAGTGACTTCAGCCGCGCCAGGGTCAGCGTCGGGTCGCCGGCGCCGGTGAGGTAGATCGCGGCGGGGTTCGCCTTGGACTGGCTCGCTGTGGTGACGAACTGCGTGTCGGCCTTCATCGAGCGCAGCACGGTGAACGCCGTCATCACCTTCTGTGTGCTTGCCGGCATCTTGGCTCGGGAGGCGTTGTGCGTCCACAGAACGCGGCCAGTGGCTACATCCATGACCATCCCGGACATCCGAGCGCCGAGGTAGGCACTCCGAGCGCCGCCGACCAGGGCCCGGGCCATCGACATCTGGAACACGGCCGGCTGGAGCCGAGTGCTCGAGCTGAGCGCCGCAAGACCGTAGGCTCCGGCGCGCACGCCATCCGCCAGGTTGGGCGCCCCGCCCCCCACGCCGGCCGTTTCGGACCCGCTGACTGGCCGGATGTGATCGGATGCTCCGGCGAACGCCGGGCTGACGGGCGCAGCGATGAGTCCGGCCAGGGTCAGGGCAAGCGTGGGCGCAAGTATTCGGACGGTCATCTGAGCACCTTCGGGGTAGGGGTCGATAGGTAGGCGATGCGTCTGTTGTTCGTGGATCCGGGCTGCCCAGGGTCGAGCACGGCTGACTGGCGTCCACTCCGACGCCGGCAGACGTGGCCGGAGCGTCACCAAGGTGAGGGCCGTCCCGGTTGATGCCTCATCGGCTGGGGTGACCCATTGCTGAGCGAGTCGTCGAGCAGGCGGCGGGGGAGAGCGAATTGTTGCGCCTTGGGTAGGTTTGGCCCGTGCTGCTCTCCGATCGCGACATTCGCGCCCAACTCGAGTCCGGACGGGTCAGGATGGAGCCGTACGACCCGCAGATGGTGCAGCCGTCGAGCATCGATATCCGGCTGGACCGGTACTTTCGGCTGTTCGACAACCACAAGTACCCGTTCATCGATCCGGCGGCCGAGCAGCCCGAACTGACCCGAATGGTGCAGGCCGATCCCGATGAACCGTTTGTCTTGCACCCGGGGGAGTTCGTGCTCGGCTCGTCGTACGAGCAGGTGGGTCTCCCGGACGACATCGCTGCCCGAGTGGAGGGGAAGAGTTCGCTCGGGCGCCTGGGATTGCTGACCCACGCCACGGCGGGATTCGTCGATCCTGGATTTTGTCGGCCACGTGACCCTCGAGTTATCCAACGTCGCCACCTTGCCGATCAAGTTGTGGCCAGGCATGAAGATCGGCCAACTCTGTTTCTTCCAGCTGTCATCCCCAGCCGAATTCCCTTATGGCGCAACAGTTTACGGATCGCACTATCAAGGTCAACGGGGTCCGACGGCCAGCCGGTCGCACCACAGCTTCCACGTGACCAAGATCACTCCCTAGCCGATGAGTTGCGCGGACGGCTGGTAGGTGGGTGTCGATTCCACACGGTGTCCGCTCTGCGGTTGCCAGAGCCTGCCGTTAGGTTGGGGGTCATGATTCGGTTCGCCGACGTGACAAAGCGATACGCCGGCGGGACGGTCGCGGTGGACGCGCTCAGCCTGACGGCGCCTGAAGGTCAGATCACGGTGCTGGTCGGACCCTCAGGATGTGGGAAGACGACCAGCCTGCGAATGGTCAACCGGATGATCGAGCCGACGTCGGGGCGCATCGAACTAGCTGGTCAAGACACCGCCGAGCTCGACGCGGCCACCCTGCGACGAGGCATCGGGTACGTCATTCAGCATGGTGGTCTGTTTCCTCATCAAAGCGTCGAACGTAACGTCATGACGGTGCCGCTGCTCCTCGGGTGGACCAAAGCCAAGGCGCGAGAGCGGGCCCGGGAACTTCTGCACACCGTGCGGCTGGCGCCGGAGCTGGCGAGCAGATATCCCGCGCAGCTCTCCGGAGGACAACAGCAGCGGGTCGGGGTGGCTCGGGCCCTGGCGGCGGACCCGCCGGTCCTGCTCATGGATGAGCCGTTCAGCGCTGTCGACCCGGTCGTTCGGGACCAACTGCAAGACGAACTGCTCGCGCTGCAGCGTGACCTGCGCAAGACCATTCTGTTCGTCACCCACGACATCGACGAGGCGATCCGGCTCGGTGACCAGGTTGCTGTCCTGCGGGTCGGCGGCAGGTTGGCCCAGGCGGCTGACCCGGAGATCTTGCTGGTCCGGCCGGCCGACGATTTTGTAGCCGACTTCGTCGGCCGCGATCGCGGGTACCGCTCGCTTGGCTTCGTCGAAGCGCACGTGGTCATCCACGACGAGGCGGCCGTGCCGCTGGGGGTGTCGGCTGACGCCGCGCGGTCAGTGGCCAGCGACGGCTGGGTGCTGGTTGCCGACGAGCGGGGCAGGCCGCAGGGATGGGCAAACGCTGACCTGCTGGCAGCGACGATCGGCCGTGCCGATCTGGCCCTCGGCGGCACGTTGGCCACGGCCGGGGGCTCGCTACGGGCTCACCTCGACGCGGCACTGAGCTCGCCGAGTCGGCGCGGGGTCGTCGTCGATGAGGACGGCCGATTGGTCGGCACGGTACGCGCGGACGAGGTGCTGACCGCGATCGACGTCGCCGCACGGGACCGCACCCCGGTGCGCCAGTGAGTTGGTTGCTTGGCCACCTCGACGAGGTGGGCATTCTTGCGGTCCGGCACTCGGTGCTGGCCGGGCTTCCGTTGGTCGTCGGTCTGCTCCTGGCCATCCCGCTGGGCTGGTTGGCGCATCGTTCGAGGCGGTGGGGGCCGATCCTGGTCGCGGGCACCGGCCTGCTCTACACGATCCCCTCCCTGGCATTGTTCATTGTGATGCCACTGTTCCTGGGCACTCAGGTGCTCGATCCTGTCAACGTTCTGGTGGCGATGACGATCTACACCGTCGCGTTGCTGGTCCGCACGGTGGCCGATGGGCTCGCATCAGTGCCCGACCACGTGCGGCAGTCGGCCACCGCAATGGGTTTTGGGCCGTTCAACCGGTTGCTGCGGGTCGAGTTGCCGATCGCGGTGCCGGTCATCGCCGCTGGACTGCGCGTCGCGGCCGTCAGCAACGTCAGCATCGTCAGCGTGGCTTCCCTGATCGGGGTTGCCCAGCTTGGCGACCTGCTCACCGACGGGTATAACCGCGCGTTCAACGCACCGTTATTGACGGGTATCGCCGCCTGTGTGTTGCTCGCCCTTGCCTACGACGCCTTGATCCAACTGGTGGCTCGCTCGCTCACGCCGTGGCGTCGAGCCGGCACCGCGGGGGTCGTGCGGGTCGCTGAGGTTGTGCCGGGCTCGGCAGTCAAGGGGGAGCCGGCATGATCGGTCAGGTTTTCGGCTGGCTGGCCACCCCCTCCCATTGGTCCGGACCGACCGGGATCACCGCGCGGCTGCTCGAACACCTTGCGTACTCTGCCCTGGCGCTGGTCCTCGCCTCCGTGATCGCCATTCCGCTGGGTTTGTGGGTGGGGCACACCGGCAAAGCACGCTGGCTGATATCCGCGGCCAATGCGACCCGGGCCGTACCGAGCCTGGGTTTGCTCTTCGCCGTGGCGATTTGGGTCGGGCCGCATATCCGTGGGTCGATGGCGTTTCTGCTGCCCAGCCTGATCGTGCTGATCCTGCTGGCGATGCCTCCCTTGGTGTCCGGGGCATATGCCGGAGTCGAGGCCGTCAACCCGGCCGCCACCGACGCGGCCGCAGGCATGGGCATGCGACCGGGCCAAGTGCTGCGTCAAGTCCAGCTGCCGTGTGCCCTGCCGCTGCTGGTCTCCGGAGTCCGCAGCGCGACGTTGCAAGTCGTCGCGACGGCGACGATCGGGGCCACGATCAGTCTGGGCGGCCTTGGCCGGTTCCTCATTGACGGTCAAGCGGCGACCGACTATGCCCAGATGGCCGGTGGCGCGTTGCTGGTCGGGGCGCTCGCGCTGTGCTTAGATCTCCTCCTGGCTGGCCTGGGGCGCCTGGTGATTTCCCCCGGTCTGGTCTCCCACGGTGGGGCGCCGCGCGCCCGCCGGTTCAATCGCCGAACTGCCACCACGATCGAGCGCAGCGCCGCTGCTGTCTCCAACTCCACCCAGGAAAGAGCAACGATATGAGTGTTTCGACCCGCCGTACCGTTCGTCTGGCCGCGTTGACCTTCGCGGTCCTGCCCGTCGTGTCGCTGGCCGCCTGCGGGGGAGGAAGCGACCCGCTCGCGACGAACTCCTCATCAGCCGCCGACGCCACCGGCAGCTCCAGCCCCTCCGAGGGCGCTGTGACGGTGAAGGTCGGCGCGGCTGACTACTCCGAAAGCCAGATCCTGGCTGCCATCTATGTCGGGGCGCTGAAGGCCAAGGGCATCAACGCCAGCGCAAGCAGTCCGATCGGCTCCCGGGAGGTCTACCTCAAGGCGTTAGTCGACGGTTCGATCAACGTCATGCCGGAGTACACCGGTTCTCTGGCGCTGTACTACGACAAGAACCTGACCGTCACTGACCCGCAGCAGGTATACGACGCCCTGACCAAGCTGGTGCCGCCGACGTTCACCGTGCTGGAGCGTTCGGCTGCGGAAGACAAGAACTCCGTGACCGTGACGAAGGCGACCGCGGACCGGCTGGACCTGACCAAGATCAGCGATCTTGAGGGTAAAGCCAAGGACCTGAGTATGGGTGCCCCGCCAGAGTTCAAGGTGCGCGCCCAGGGGGCTCCGGGATTGCTCAAGGTGTACGGCTTCTCCTTCGCCTCCTACCCGCAGATGAAGGGCCAACAGCTGGTGCAATCGCTGAAGAACGGTCAGATCGATGCGGCGAACATCTTCACCACCGACCCCGCGATTCAGGCCAACAACTTCGTGGTCCTGGAGGATGACAAGAAACTGTTCGTCCCAGAGAACGTCGTCCCGCTCGTTGCCAAGTCAGTAGCCACCCCCGAGGTCACCAAAGCGCTTGACGAGGTCGCGGGCAAGCTCACCACCGATGGGCTGCGGGCCATGTTGACCAAGGTGGACGTCGACAAGCAGGACGTCGCGAAGGTCGCGGACGAGTGGTTGGGAGCCAATGACATGAAGTGACTTGTCATTTTGGCCTCCCGAGGATGACACTCCCTGGGGGAAACGGGCGCATCGTTCAGCCCGCAGGAGAGGGGGCCGCGTGTTAATCACGCTGTTGAAGCAGTATCTTCGCCCGTATCGGCGGCATGTTGTGGCGCTGTGCGTCGTTCAGCTGGTCGGCAATATCGCGGCGCTCTACCTGCCCAGCCTCAACGCCGACATCGTTAACAACGGGGTGGCCAAGGGCGACATCGGCTACATCTGGTCGGTCTCCTGGTGGATGCTGGCGGCCAGTCTCCTGAACGTGATCTGCACGGTAGCGGCCGCGTACTACGGTGCGCGCGCCGCGATGGGCTTGGGCCGTGACCTGCGTGAGGGCGTGTTCCGCAACGTGATGGATTACTCCGCCCGAGAGTTGGCCCGGTTCGGTGCGCCAACGCTGATCATTCGTACCACCAACGACGTTCAGCAAGTGCAGCTGCTGGCCTCGATGTCGGCCATCATGCTGGTGGGCGCGCCGATCATGATGTTCGGAGGCATCATCATGGCGCTGCGGGAGGACGCCGGCCTGGCCTGGTTGGTCGCGGTCGCCGTACCGGTGTTGCTGCTGATCATCGGCGTGTTGGTCCGACGCCTGGTGCCACTGTTTCGACAGATGCAGCGCCGGATCGATGCAATGAACCGGGTGATGCGCGAGCAGATCACCGGTATCCGGGTCATCCGTGCGTTTGTGCAGGAGGATCGCGAACGCGTCCGGTTCGCTGTGGCCAACGACGAGCTCACCGACACGACACTGTCGATCGGCAACGTCATAGCGGTGATGTTCCCAGCCGTCCTCCTGGTCATGAACGTGTCGTCGGTCGCGGTGATCTGGTTCGGGGCACACCGGGTCGAAAGCGGAGACATGGAGGTCGGTTCTCTGCTTGCCTACATCAGCTACCTGATCCAGATCCTGATGTCGGTGATGATGGCGACGATGGTGGCCAGCATGATCCCGCGTGCGTCTGTGGCGGCAGAGCGGATCGGCGAGGTCCTGCACACCGTCACCAGCGTCGTCCCGCCGGCCACCCCGATCAGGGTCAGCTCGAGCGTCGGCACAGTCGAACTGCGCGACGTCTCGTTCACGTATCCGGGGGCGGCCGAGCCGATGCTGTCCGGGATCACCCTGACCACGCGGCCCGGCACGGTGACCGCGATCATCGGCGGCACAGGTTCCGGGAAAACTACATTGGTCAAGCTGGTGCCTCGGTTGTTCGATGCGACCGGTGGCGCGGTACTGGTCAACGATGTCAACGTGCGCGACCTCGACCCGCAGGATCTATGGCGTCGGGTCGGCCTGGTGCCCCAGCGTCCCTACCTGTTCAGCGGGACCGTGGCCAGCAACCTGCGGTTCGGCAAGCCGGATGCCACCGACGAAGAGCTTTGGGCTGCTTTGGCGGTGGCCCAGGCACGAGACTTCGTTGAGGCCATGGACGGCGGTTTGCAGGCCACGATCGCTCAGGGAGGCACGAACGTCTCTGGCGGCCAACGGCAACGACTGTGCATCGCGAGGGCGCTCGTGGCACGGCCGGAGATCTACATCTTCGACGACGCGTTCTCGGCGCTCGATCAGGCTACCGATGCTCGGCTGCGGGCGGCGCTGCGCCCGCTGACCGCGCAAGCCACCGTGCTCATCGTGGCGCAGCGAGTGTCGACCATTCGGGATGCCGACCAGATCATCGTGCTCGACCGGGGCAGGATCGTGGGCCTGGGGACGCACCGCGAACTGTTGGTGGACTGCCCGACGTACCAGCAGATCGTGGCCTCGCAGTTGTCGGCGCAGGAGGCAGCGTGAGCGCCGGGGCGAACGGGGGAAAGGGCGGAACCGGGGGGGGCGAAGCGCAGGGGGCCGATACGACGGCCGGTTCAGGCGGTTCAGGCGAGCCGGTGCTGAAGGAGGTCCGCCGTACCCCGCGGTCCGGGCCCGGTCCTGGGATGGGGGGGATGCCGGTCGAGAAGTCCCTGGACTTCAAGGGGTCGACGAGGCGGCTGCTGGCACGGATGCGTCCGATGCGGGTGCTGGTGTTCACAGCCTTCGGGTTGACCGTGGTCAGCGTGGGATGAGCAAGGACGAGGTCGTATCCGGGCTGCGGGCTGTTGGGCAAGACACGTTCGCGGACATGATTTCGGCGATGGATCTGGTGCCCGGCCGCGGTATCCCGTTTGACCAGGTCGGCCGGGTGCTGCTGATGGTGCTGCTGCTCTTCATCCTTTCCTCTGTGCTGATGGCCATCTCCGCACGCCTGGTCAACCGGATCGCCATGATCACCATTCGAGGGTTGCGCACCGAAGCGGAGGAGAAGCTGCACCGAATGCCGCTGTCCTACTTCGACGCCCAACCACGCGGCGAGGTGCTCTCCCGGGTCACCAACGATCTGGACAACCTCGGCACAAGTCTGCAACAAACCCTCGGTCAGCTACTGAACTCCCTGGTCACGGTCGTTGCGATCCTGATGATGATGCTGTGGGTTTCGCCGTTGCTGACGCTGATCGCGATCCTGGCCGTGCCGGCTTCGATCGTCGTCACGGCCATGGTTGCCAAACGCAGTCAGCCGCGATTCGTCCAACAGTGGGCCCAGACCGGCGTCCTGAACGGGCAGATCGAGGAAGCCTTCACCGGCCACGAACTGGTCACCGTGTTCGGCCGGCGCCGCGAAATCGTCGAGGAGATGGCGACCACGAACCAGCGGCTTTACACCGCAAGCTTCGGCGCGCAGTTCATCAGTGGCCTGATCATGCCGCTGATGATGTTCGTCGGGAACCTGCAGTACGTTTTCGTGGCCCTGATCGGAGCTCTTCGGGTGGCGAACGGCTCACTGAGCTTGGGGTCGGTGCAGGCCTTCATTCAGTATTCGCGCCAGTTCACCCAGCCGTTGACCCAGGTCGCCTCGATGGCCAACCTGCTGCAGTCCGGCGTCGCCTCGGCCGAGCGGGTGTTCGAGTTGCTCGACGCACCCGAGCAGTCGGCGGACTCGTCGATGGTGCGCGGGCGTGCCGCCAGCCACGGGCGGATCGAGTTCGAGGACGTGTCGTTCAGCTACCGTGCGGACGCCCCGTTGATCGAGCATCTTTCGTTGGGGCAGACATCACCTCGATGCCACGTCGAGAGCTGCGCGGCCAGATCGGCATGGTGCTGCAGGACGCCGTACTGTTCGGCGGGACCATCAGGGACAACATTGCGTACGGGCGGCCAGACGCGACCGAGGAGCAAGTGATCCAGGCGGCCCGCGCGACGTACGTCGACCGCTTTGTGGCGCACCTGCCGGACGGGTACGACACGGTGATCGACGACGAAGGAACCACGGTTTCGGTCGGTGAGCGCCAGCTCATCACCATCGCTCGGGCATTCTTGTCCGGGCCGTCGCTGCTCATTCTTGATGAGGCCACGTCGTCGGTTGACACCCGGACAGAGCTCTTGCTTCAGCAGGCGATGGCCGCACTTCGCTCGGACCGCACGTCGTTCGTCATCGCGCACCGGCTGTCGACGATCCGTGATGCCGACCTGATTCTGGTCATGGAGAGCGGCCGGATTGTCGAGCAGGGGACGCACGAGGCGCTGCTGGTAGCTGACGGTGCGTATGCCAGGCTGTATAACGCACAGTTCAGCGGCCCGGTCGCGAGCGAGGATGCCTTGGCGTCGACTTCCCCCTCGAGTGGACCGCCCCTCGGGGATTCGATCACATAGGCCCGTGGATCTGCTCAACGCGATGGTGGGCCCCCACGAATGTGGGGGCCCACCAGGCTGCGATCCGAAGGAGCGTTAGGCCGGACAGAGCCGGTTACTTCTTGGTGAGGATCTCCAGCGCCTCCGATGCCGGGATCGTGGTGCGGTCGCCCATCGCTTCGCGTAGGGCCACCCAGGCCGCGCTGCCACCGGAAGCGCCACCGGTTGGCGCTGCGGTGTCGGGCCTCGGGCTCGCTACCGCCATTGGCTCTGCGACTGGTGTAGCCACCACCGGCTTGGGCTCGGGCTCTGCGACTACTGGTGGAGCCACCACCGGCTCCGGCTCCGGCTCAGTTTGTCGTTCCGGCTCCGGCGGGAGCGCACTCGGCGTCGGCTCGGGCACAGGTGCCGCCACTTCAACCTTCGGGGTCGGCTCCGGCTGCGATTCGACGGCTGCCGGCTTGACCTTGCTGAGCAGGCCCAGCGCCTCTGATGCCGGCATCGACGTCCGAGACCCGAGCGCCTCGCGAAGCGCGGACAACGTGTCAGCCGGGGCCGCGGACCGCGTGACCGGCGACACCGACGGCTCCGGTGCTGGTGTTGTTGCGGCTACCGGCTCGGCCTTGGTCTCAGCCTCGGGCTGCGGCTGCGGCTGCGGCTGCGCTTCGGGTTCAGGCTTTGGCTGAGGCTTTGTCTCAGCGACTGGCACTGGCTTCGGCTGTGGCGTCGGCTCAGGCAGTGCCGCGACCGCAGGTGTGATCACCGGCTCTTGCGCCACCGGCTCTTGCACCACCGGCTCGGCGGCGGCGGCCGGCGCCCCAGCGGCACCCAGCATTGCCAGTGCTTCCGACGCCGCAATCTTGCCCCGGTCCTTACCCGCCGTGACCAACTCTGCCCAGGCAGCGGCGGTGACTCGACCGCTCCCCGTTGCTGCAGGCTTGGCCGCTGCCTCAGCGGCCGGCTGTGGTTGAGCCTCGACCTTTGGTTCGGGTGCCTTGGTCTGCACTGGCGGGGTGGTCTCGATCGGTGCTTTGGCGTCGGCTGAGGCCTGGGGGACTACCGGCGTCTCTGCAGGAGTCTCGGTTGGCGTCGTCGCGGCAGCGGCCCCGGCTCCGCCCATCGCGGCCAGTGCCTGCGAGGCCGACATCTTGCCCTTCGGCTGTGCGGCACTCGGTGCCTGCGCCACGTCGGCCGGCTCGGCGACGTCCGTCGGGACCGCCTCCTGAAGCGGCTCGGCCGCGACGTGGTCGTCCTTGGCGTCTTTGGCGGACTCAGCGACCCTCGCCGATGGTTTGGTTTCCTCGGTCGGCGGCACCTCCCGCGTCGTGGCGGCAGCAGGAACGTCCTCATCTTCGCCTCTGCGGACGTCCATTTCCCTGGCGGACTCGCGGGGGGCCTGCCTGGGTACACCGCCAGCTGTCGCGCCGGTGCGCGAAGCGGGTGCGGCTTCCACGGCCAGTGGGGCATCGATGACCGGCGCGTCTAGCTCTACCGGCGGCCGCAGCGACGCCAGCAGCATCTGTGCGATGTCGACGACCTCGACGTCTTCGCGAGCCTTGCCTTCATCGATGCGCGCCGACAGTCCATCGGAGAGCATGACCCGACAGAACGGGCATCCAATCGCAATCCGATCGGCACCTGTGGCGATGGCTTCATCGGTCCGGTTGAGGTTGACCCGCTGTCCGAGCTTCTCCTCGGCCCACATCCGCGCACCACCGGCACCACAACAGAACGACTTCAGGCCGTGCCGCGGCATCTCCTTGAGCGTGACCCCCGGCAGGGTACCGATGAGGTCGCGCGGTGGGGAGTACACATGATTGTGTCGACCGAGGTAGCAGGGGTCGTGGTAGGTAACCGTGCGCCCGGTGGAAGCTGCTTCCTTGCTGCTGGACAGGCCAGGACGCTGCGCGGGCCGGCTGACTGGGACCAGGCGGCGCTCGCGCACCAGCCGGTTCAGCAACTGGGTGTGGTGCAGCACCTCGTAATGTGCCCCGAGCTGAGCGTATTCATTGCGGATGGTGTTGTAGCAGTGCGCGCAGGTGACCACGATCTTCTTCGCGCCCGACTCGTTCAACACCTCGATGTTTTGCTGCGCGAGCATCTGGTAAAGGATCTCGTTGCCAGCACGTCGGGCTGAGTCACCGGTGCACGCCTCACCCTCGCCGAGTACGGCGAAGCTGACGCCAGCGGTGTGCAGCAGTTCGGCGACCGCGCGGGTGGTCTTCTTCGCCCGGTCTTCGTACGCGCCCGCGCAGCCCACCCAGAACAGGTAGTCGACGCCGGACAGGTCCTCAACGTCGGCGCCGACCACCGGTACGTCGAAGTCCAGGCCCTTGGTCCAGTCCAGGCGCACCTTGGGCGCCATGCCCCACGGGTTCTGCTTGGTCTCCATGTTCTTGAACAGTCCGGCGAACTCTGCGGGGAACGCCGACTCGAGCAGCACCTGGTGACGGCGCATGTCGATGATGGCGTCCACGTGCTCGATGTCGACGGGGCACTGCTCGACGCAGGCACCACACGTTGTGCAGGCCCACAGCACGTCGGTGTCCACGATCGCGTCGGGACCCAACGGGTCGTAGGCGCCGATCGGGTAGGCAGCTTCGTAGCCGGTGTCGCCGATCAACGGCACATCGACCAGACGTTTAGTGTGCTTGGGAAGCGAGTGACGATCTTCTTCTGTGGCCATCAGCCATGGCGTCTTGGCTTGCGCATGGTCGCGCAAGGTCATCACCAGGAGCTTGGGTGACAACGGCTTGTCCGTATTCCAGGCGGGGCACTGGCTCTGGCAGCGTCCGCACTCAGTGCAGGTGTAGAAGTCGAGCAGGTTTTTCCAGGTGAAGTCTTCGAGCTTGCCGACGCCCATCAGCGGCTCGGCGTCGTTCTCGCCCTCGCCCATGCGCTCGATGTCTTCCATCGTCATCGGCTTGCCGTTTGCCATCATCGGGCGGGCAGCGCCGAGCGCGGTACGACCCTTGGCGTTGCGCTTGAACCAGATGTTTGGGAAGGCCAGGAATCGGTGCCACGCCACGCCCATGGTCGGAACACACGAGACGGTGATCATCCAAGCGAAGGAGATCAGAATCTTCAGCATCGCGAAGATGTAGACCGCTTCCTTGACCTGGGCCAGATCCATGTAGCCCCACATGTCCCGCATCCACCCGGTGAGCGGGAAGTGCAGCAACAGGTTGGTGCCGGGCTCCATGATCTCGACCATGCGAGCTTCGAGCGTGCGCAGCAGCAGGATGCAGAGCGTGACGCCCAGGATCGTCGCCTCGACGTAGTAGGCCTGCCACCACGACGATCCGAAGAAGCGGCTGCGTTCCCCGTGCCGGCCCGCTGCTGAGCGCGGGTGGTTCTTCTGCCGGATCAGGATCAGCAGGATGATGCCGACCAGACCGCCCCAGCTGAAGATCTCGATGAGCCACTCGAACGGCGGGAAGTGACCGATGAGCGGCAGCCGGAACTCAGCCCAGATCAGCTGGAAGAATGCGTTGACCAAGGTGGCGAAGAGCAGGAAGAAGGAAACCGCCGTGAACCAGTGCGCGATCGCGACAACGGGCAGGCGGGACATTCTGGTGTGGCCGAAAAACTCGCGCAGCACCGTCATCGTGCGAGCGCCGGGTTCGTTGGTTCTGCTGTCAGCGGTGCCCATCCGGAACTGTCGGACGAAGAAAAACGCCCGGCGGAAGAGCAGTGCCCAGCCAAGAAGTGGGATGGTGAAACACAAGGTGATCGCCGTGATCTGCAGCGCTGACATGTGTTCGAGCATACGTACGACGTGTTGCTGGAGACGGTGAGCAGACCGGGCAAATCGCTATCGACTGCATCACGGCACGACGCTTCGACGGCGCGCCAGTGGGCTCCGATCCGGCACTGGCGCGGCAGCCTGCGAAGCGTCTTCGAGCCGGGCGCGTCACCCCGGCGGACGCTTCGGAAGGTTTCCGTTCCTGCGGTCGGCAGTGTTCCGGTGACAGTTGACGGCTGGAGCTGCACGGTCGGTTGTCCAGCAGACGGTCCCGCGGGTCTACCCGCAGCACGACGACTTCCATGAGCGATCGAAGAGGTGGCTACGTGCCCATCCATGACGATGTGACCGCATTGGTCGGTCACACCCCGCTGGTTCGGATCAACCGCATCATCGATGCCGATGTCACGGTGGCCGCCAAGTTGGAGTTCTACAACCCGGCGAATTCGGTCAAGGACCGGATCGGCGTTTCCATCGTTGATGCCGCCGAGGCGGCCGGCGCGCTGCGTCCAGGCGGCACCATCGTCGAAGCCACCAGTGGCAATACCGGGATCGCGTTGGCCATGGTGGGTGCCGCCCGCGGTTATCACGTGATCCTCGCGATGCCCGAGACCATGTCGAAGGAGCGCCGGGCGCTGCTGCGGGCCTTCGGGGCTGAGCTGCAGTTGACCCCAGGCAGCGGTGGCATGAAGGGCGCCGTCGACAAGGCGCAGGAATTGGCCCAGGGCGACAACGTCGTGCTGGCGCGGCAGTTCGCCAACCCGGCCAATGTTGAGGCCCACCGTCGGACGACGGCGGAGGAGATCTGGGCCGACACGGATGGGGCGGTGGACATCGTGATCGCCGGCATCGGGACCGGCGGCACCGTGTCTGGTATCGGTCAGGTGCTGAAGGAACGCAAGCCTGGGGTGCAGATCATCGGCGTCGAGCCAGCCGAGTCGCCCATCCTCAACGGCGGTCAGCCCGGCCCGCACAAGATCCAGGGGATCGGAGCGAACTTCATCCCCGAGATCCTCGATCGGGGTGTCCTTGATGAGGTCTTGGCCATCGACGTCGAGACTTCGGTTGCGATGGCTCGTCGCGCAGCCCGGGAGGAAGGCCTGTTGGTCGGGATTTCCTCGGGCACCGCACTTGCCGCCGCCGCCCAGGTCGCCGCTCGACCGGAGAACGCGGGCAAGACCATCGTCGTGATCATCCCCTCGTTCGGGGAACGGTACTTGTCAACCATCCTTTTCGAAGGGCTCGTCGACTGACCCGGAGCTCGTCCGGTCAGTCTCGGCCCTCGTTCGTTACGCAGGAGTACGCCGTGAGCGCCCATCCCGTGAGCACCAATCCGCCGCTCCAGGAGTCGTCGAGCCGACCGAAGCTGGCGCAGGTCCCGCCCCAAGTGACCTGCGGCCGACCGTTCGGGCCTCCGGCAAAGGCCGGCGCCCTGAACACCGGCACGTTCAGCGGCACGCTGCGGCGGGCAGTGGACACGGTCGTGGAAGATCTCGAGGCCGCGATCGCCAGAGATCCCGCTGCGACCGGCCGGATTCAGATGTTGCTGGTCTCACCGGGTCTGCACGCGATCTGGGCCCACCGAGTGGCGCACAAGCTATGGCAGCAGCCGCATGGGCGACTGCCGGCCCGACTGTTCTCACAGTGGGTACGGGCTCGCACCGGCGTGGAGATTCACCCAGGCGCGACGATCGGACGCCGATTCTTCATCGACCACGGCATGGGCGTCGTGATTGGTGAGACCTCTGAGGTGGGCGACGACGTCATGATTTATCACGGGGTCACGCTGGGCGGGCGCACCTTGGCCAAGGGCAAGCGGCACCCCACGATTCGTGACGGTGTCACGATCGGTGCCGGCGCCCGGGTCCTTGGATCGATCGAAGTTGGGGAAGGTGCCCAGGTCGGCGCCAACTCGGTGGTCGTGCACGACGTACCGGCCGATGCCGTCGCCACGGGAGTGCCTGCCAAATATCGTGCGCTCGACTCGAGCCAAGACCCGTACGAGGCGATGTTCGACGACCCCGCGATCTGGATCTGATCGACGCCCAGCCCCGGGCTAGGTGGTCTGCTGGTTGGGCACGTCTGGAGCACCAGCGGCGCCAGTGTCGACCCCGGCTACCAGCTCCGCACCGTCGACCGACGGCGGCTGCGCCTGCTCGGACGCCGAGTCTTGCGCGCCCACACCGCTGTCTTTGAGGGTGTTCGTCACGGTGTCTTTGACGGTGTGCGTCACGGCGTCAGCGGCGCCCGCGAGCTTGGCCTGGACCTCAGGGGCCCGGTCCTTGACCGCCTGCCCCGCCTCGGCGACCTTTTCCTGCACCCGCGGGTCGTGCCAGAGATTATCGGCTTGCGCCCGCATGGCCTCATAGCGCTCCCGGCCAGCCCTAGCCCCTAACACGTAACCCAGACCGGCTCCGAGGGCGAACAGCAACTTGCCTTGCATAGCCTTTCCTTTCGTTGACCACTGCAGTTCGTTGACCACTGCAGTTTGCGGCCGACGGCGTACGTGATTGTCGGGCGCGGCGATGGACGAATCCTGCAACGGTACCCGTTCGCCTTGCAGGCCATCGACTCGAACCGAGCCGCCATCGGACCCCTGGAGGGCTCGCATAGTGGCCTAGTGCGGCGGTCTTGAAAACCGCTATGGGGTAACTCCCCATCGTGGGTTCGAATCCCACGCCCTCCGCTCGAGGATTTCGCACGGCGTCGGCCGCACGGCGTCGTCCGCCAGGGCCAGCGTGGCCACAGCGGCACGAGAGACCATCGCGCCGCTGCCGTCAGGCCATGGACAGGAAGATTTTCTCCAGTCGTTTGGTGTCCAGGTCGCCGGATTCCTGGCCGTCCATGACGCACTGCCGCAGCGACTGAGCGATGATGGTGAAAGCCGCCCGGTCGATGGCCTTGCTGACGGCCGCAAGTTGGGTCACGACTTCTTCGCACTCGCGACCGTCGTCGATCATGGCCAGCACTCCGCCCAACTGGCCTTGCGCGCGACGGAGCCGGTTGACCACTGCGGTCATCTCGGACCGGTTGAGATGGACCATGGCGTTCCTCCTGTTCGGCACCTCCAAAGAGGATATTTCGTAGTATACCCGCGGGGGTATGGAGTATACCTGCGGGGGTATATTTATCCAGCGCCCAGTGCGCCACCGTGTGATTGTGCCGCCTTGTCGGCAACGTGTCGACAGCGGGCGGCACCCCGTGCTCCGGATTGGATGATCCGCCCCCAACCCGGCCGCTGAGAGGGTTGAATGGCGGCGGACCAAGCGCGCGGGAGCCGTCGCTGAACAGAGGAGGGGACCCGGTGGCCGGAAGCGTCACGATGACGATGGTTGCGCGAGCTGCCGGTGTCTCGGTCAGCACGGTCTCCCATGTCGTCTGTCAACCACGTACTGGCCCGAGCTCGTCGCCGGCTTCCAGGAGGAAGCCCGCCGGTGGAACCTGCAACTGCTGGTGGCCGACACCGCCGAGGACAGCGTGCACGAGGAGCGGGCGGTGGCCAATCTCTTGGCCCACCACATCGCCGGACTGGTGATCAGTCCGGCTCCGGGCTGGCAGGAAACCACCCTGCGGCTGTTGCGCGAGCATCCGATCCCATTCGTCATCGTCGATCGGATTCAGAACGTCCAAGCCGACCAAGTTGGAGTGGAGAACGAGACCAGCTCGGCCGCTATCGTCGACCACCTCATCCAGCGGGGGCACACCCGGATCGCAATGATCACCGGGCTGGAGGGACTCAGCACGACCGAAGAGCGCTGCGCCGGCTACCTGCGCGCGCATCGGCACCGCACGGTTGAGATTGACGTGTCTCTGATGGTGCCTGGGGGTTCGAGCGAGGCCGGTGGACGGCGCGCGATGGCGGAGCTGCTGGCCAGGCCCGACCGGCCGACGGCGGTTTTCTCCGCCTCGGACAGCATGACTGTTGGCGCCCTGCGGGCCCTGCGCGAAGCTGACTTGCGGGTACCCGACGACCTGGCGCTGGTCGCTTTCGATGAGTTTCCCTGGGGGGACGTGTTCGAACCACGGCTGACGACGGTGGCCCAGCCCTGCTTTGCGATCGGGGCCAGAGCGATCCAGATGCTCCGACGCCGGCTCGAGGATCCTTCGGTGCCGCCGCAGACGCTGCGGTTGAGTCCGGAAATCATGCACCGCACATCGTGTGGTTGCAGGTAGGGAGCCAGCGCACCTACAAGGCTTGGCCGAGTGTTGGTGTCAGCGCAGTGGTGCATTACCGATGTTCATGGCGTCTACCTGCTGTTATGTCGCCTTGTGCGGTCGAGAATCCTTGTGTCGCCACTGCTTCTTCGTGCTACGGTGATTCTGGTTGCAGGTGCAGTTCCGTGGTACGTCGGATCGCCGCCCCCCGGGCGGCCTTTCTGTTTGGCGTGTTCTTGGGATGGCGTCGATGGCGTCGCCCCGATCGGGGATCGTACTGCGACCCCGGGATTCGCGCAGTGTGGACCCGGTGGTCAGTCAAGAAGAAAGTTGTTTTTCCCATGGCACAGGGCACCGTGAAGTGGTTCAACGCTGAAAAGGGCTTCGGCTTCATCGCACAAGACGACGGTGGCCCCGACGTCTTTGTGCATTACTCGGCGATTCAGTCCGGCGGATACCGTTCGCTGGACGAAGCGCAGCGCGTGGAATTCGAGGTCACGCAGGGCCCGAAGGGTCCGCAGGCGGACGCAGTACGTCCGCTCTGACCCCTCCGTCAGAAGCGACACCAACCCTTCGATAAAGCTTGTGGCAGCGTCTCTTGGACGCTAGCTGGACGAGGCCCCCGACACCTGTTGCGGGGGCCTCGTTGCGTGTCGGGGCACGTTTGCAGGCAGCACATCGCCAGCAAGGCTGCGCCTCACATTTGACGAGTAGGCCGACCGTGTTTCCTAGCAAGCGTCGTCGACGTTGACGACGCCCTCCTCATCTGTGGTGCTGCTGGATGCACCGGGCTGAGCTTTTTGTCCTGTGGTCGCCGACGTCGTTGGGCCACTGGTCGAAGAAGTGCTGGGCGTCGTCGGCCATGGCTGGCCACGGCCATCGGTGCTCGGCTGCGGGTTGGCCTGCGGGTCGATGGCGTGCCGTACGTACGCATGAACCCAAGCGTGGTTCGGGTTGCTGTTATCGAAGATCTTGTAAGTGAACGGCAGGCTTCGGATCGTGCCCTTTTGGACCCGAGAGCCCAGTTCCGACCACAGCCCGAGTTGGCTCATGTCGATATCGGTATCGATGTTGTTTTGCGCGGCGTCCAGAATCCCAGGCAGTTTCGTCAGCAGCGTCGTCGGGTTCACCTGACGGGCCAGAGCGGCCAGCATGCAGCGCTGGCGACGCATTCGGCTGAAGTCGTCAGTGGTCACCCGGGAGCGCGTGTACCACATGGCGGTGTACCCATCCATGTGTTGTTGACCGGGTTCGATCCAACCGGTGATGCTGCCCGGGATAATCTGACCCGCCTCGTTCAGCTTGCCACCCCTTGGCAGTCGCTCTTTCGCGGTGATATCGACTCCGCCGATCGCATCGATGAGCTCGCTGAACCCTCGAATGTCAACGATGACCGTGTTATCGATCTGAAGGCCAAGGAAGTCGTCGATGACGTTGGTCAGTTCGGTGAGCGCCGGTTTCGTGTCGCCGGCGAACTTCTCCGGGTGAGCCTTGGCGTAGTCGTCGACGGTGCGCCAGTAATTCGTCAGCCAGCAATCGGCGCCGCAACGGGTCCCGTTGGGGAAGGCGCTTGCCATCGGGCTGGTGGGCCGGATCTGCCAGCCGTTGAGGTTTCGCGGAATGCCGAACAGGACGGTGTCGCCGGTCTTGGTATCGATGCTGGCGACCATCATTGAGTCGGTCCGGATACCCGGCCGGTTCGGGTACGCGTCAGTGCCGAGCAGCAGCACGGTGATCTGGGGGATGTTCTGCAACGCGTCTGGTTTGGCCAGTTCCTGCATGCGAGTGGGGTCGCGATGCTTGCGGCCATCGACATTGAAGATCTTGGTGACGGCGTCTCGCGAGATGAGGGCATAGCGCCCGGCCAGCGCGGTGGGGGCAATGAGCAGCGCGCACATGAGCCCGATAAACATCGACATCGACATGCTCTTGGCCAGACTGCCCGGTCGGGCTCGGTTGATCCATCCGGTGGCGATGACCGATGCCGCGACCACCATCACGCCCAGCGCTACCCCGATCACGAGTGCCAGCACCAGACGAGGACGG
>CAJDVI010000007.1_pt1 | contig 23319 bp, 20 predicted proteins | sample 7391351 | NCBI WGS metagenome assembly CAJDVI01 (sample SAMEA7055704, study PRJEB34461) | soil metagenome | biome: terrestrial ecosystem; feature: Peninsula; material: soil | place: Antarctica | collected 2016 | reverse complement strand
CCTCGGCAGGGGACCCGAGCCCCTCGGCAACCACAGCGGCACGCTCTGCCGACCCCGCGAAACCAGAACAGCCGGACGATCCGCCAAAGCCCTCAAAGCAGGGGTCGTCATGAGCGCCACCCAGTATCTGCAGTTCGAGGACAAGGCAGCTGTCGGGACAGCCGTTGCCGAGCGGCTGCGTCAAATCGTTGCCGGCGCTGTGCGCGAACGTGGGGTTGCTCATCTGGTGTTAACAGGCGGGTCGATGGGTGAGGCGGTGATGAGGACACTGGCGGTCGACCTGCACTCAGCAGGGACACGCGCCCCCGATTGGTCCAAGGTCCACCTGTGGTGGGGCGACGAGCGCTATCTGCCTGCGGGGCACCCCGACCGCAACGACACCCAGGCCGATGATGCAGGGCTGAGCCGGCTCACGGGGATCGGCCTCGACCCTGCCCGAACGCATCGGCTCCTTGGTCCCGATGACCCGGTGACCGGGGATGACCTCGCGGCCGCTGCCTCGTCCTACGCGAGTGAACTGCGTCGGGCAGGCCTCGGCGCACAGCTGCCTGCCTTCGACGTGGTCATGCTTGGGATGGGCCCGGACGGCCACGTGGCGTCATTGTTTCCCGACCATCCGAGCACTGCAGCCGCACAAGACGCATCCGCCACCGTCGTCCCGGTGCAGGGTGCGCCCAAGCCACCGCCGCGCCGGCTCTCGATGAGCTTGCCGACCCTCTGTTCTGGTCGTGAGGTCTGGATCATGGTCGCCGGGGCGGACAAGGCGCCAGCCGTACGACGGGCCGAGCAGATCGACGACCCGCACCTCTGCCCCGCCGGCGCGGTGCGCGGCCGTCACGCCACCATCTGGTGGCTCGACGACGCGGCAGCCCACGGACGAGGCGGGGAAGAGGACTAGGTGGGTGAGTTGTCTGCGCCGCGCGGGCGCCGAGGCACCCGCGCGTACATGTCGAGCAGCGTCAACGACGATCCCTCGACCGGCTCACAGGCCCCGAGCAGATATACCATCGCCGCCCGTGACGTTCGGGACCGAGACCGACCATCGCTGGAATCGACATACCGCACCAGCCGTCGGTCGATGCTCCACTGATGGCTCTCCCACGACATCAGGGCATTCAGTGTCCAAGCGATTTCCTCTGCTTCGACGCCTTGACGGGCTCGTAAGCCATACACCTCGAACACCTCGTGCAAAATCGGAACCCACAGTTCGTTCAATGCCGACAGTGAGGCAGCTAATGAGGCCCGCACCACCGGGTGCTCCGGCCACAGCCACCGCACTGTGTCAGCGAGGCCATAGAGGTTCATGTCCAGGGCTTGGCTGATCTGCGCACCGGCCAGCCACCGGGCGAACTCCCCCAACGGCAGCGACAGCCAACCGGGAAGAGCATTTTGCAACCGCTCGTAGTTCGCGTCGTGACGGCTCGGCCGCAAGATGTAGGCGAGCAGGTCTGCATACCAGTCGCTGGCCGAGGGCCAGCGACGACGCATCTGATTGATGCTGATGCCCATGACTTCTTCGACGAACCGCTCGTGCCCGACCAGCGCCGACAACACCCGGGGCACCGGTTCGCGCCCCCCTTTGGGCTGCACATCGGCACCCATTTGGGTGGCCAGGTGTCGCACCGCCTCGGCCAAAATGAACTGCGTCATTGGCCCCTGCGGCCCGTTTGGACCGTGCGTTGTGGCGGTGCGGACCACGACCTTCCGCAACTCCTCGAGCTCGATGTGACCGAGAACGTTACGCTCGGGTGACCCGCGACGGCTCGCCAGGATCGGAACCCGCTCCCCGACCCGCGGTCTCCGATCCATAGACGCTCCTCGGCGGGGTGGATGATAGCCCGGAATTCCCTGCGCTCGGAAGGGTTTACCTCCCCGTGGTAGCAGCACCTTAGCGTCTACGCCCTCGCGGAGTACGGTCGAGATGCAGGGTTGATCACCAGGCGGTCCGGCTTTCTCACCCGAAACGTGACGGTGAAGGTGATGTGCCGTCGTTTCGAGGAGGGGTCGAAATGAAGCGCATGATCCGAGTTGGCGTCTTTGCGGGGGTCCTGGCGGCGGGCGGTCCAGCAGTGGCCGCCCAAGCCGCCACCCCCGCGACGCAGACCTATCGCGTGCAGGCACCGGCTACGCAGACGTACCGCGTCCAGGCGACCCAGACATACCGCGTCCAGGCACCGGCTACGCAGACCTATCGAGCAAAGCCACCGGGCACGCAGACGTACGACGCCATGGCCGCTGACCTGGCCGCCAACATCCGCTTCGTGCTTTGGGTGCTCGCGCCCAGGTGAGTGAACTGCCCGTCCTTTGTGCAGACAAAGGACGGGCCCAGCACATCAACGAATCAGACCCCGGTCCCGCAGTGCGATGAGCGCCTCGTCGAGAATGGCTGCCCCATCGGCGTCGGTACGTCGTTCCTTCACGTATGCCAAGTGGGTCTTGTAGGGCTCGACACGGAAGGGCGCAGGCGGGTTTGCGGCATCTTGACCTGCTGGGAAGCCGCAACGAGGGCAATCCCAATGCTCGGGCACCCCGCCGCTGGCCTCGACCGCGAAGCTCGGACGAGTCTCGTGTCCGTTGGCGCAGTAGTAGGACGTGACAACACGGGGGGCAGCTTCGCCCCGTTCCGCTTCACCCATCGGGCCCGCGCCGACTCGACTGCCACGAATGGCGTTCGCACTGCCCATATGAGCTCCTAGCTCGTAGCCGTTCGCATGTTTCAGCGTGTCTGACTGGAAATCCGAGCGTACTGAAAGGGACCGCGGGGGCGAGACTGAATCAGCCCATAAACCGTTCGATCAAGCCTAAGCTGACGACGCACACGAACCAGACCATGGCGAGCGCGATGGTGATCCGATTCAAATTTCGTTCGGCGACCGACGAACCACCCATGGTGCTCGAGACGCTGCCGCCGAACATGTCGGACATGCCACCGCCTTGGCCCTTGTGCATCAGGATCAGCAGCGTCAAGAAGAGGCCGCCGATCACCAATACGACTTGCAGCGAGACCATCAGAATTCCCACGAGCGTTGTCCCTGCCTTCGATCACGTTCTGGTGCCAGCGACGGATTTCTCACCTGGTCCCAAGTGGGTCGGTTGCGGCTATGTTACCTGAGCGCGCCGGCAACATGACGAATCGAGATCCCGGGCAGAGCTCGGGCGCCGACCTGGTCCTCTGATCGGCGCCCCGCTCCCTTCTTGGTCAGTCCAGGGTATACATGCAGATTTTGGCGAACTCCTCGGCCTTGAGCGAAGCGCCGCCGATCAGAGCGCCGTCCACATCATCCTTGACCATGATTCCGGCCACGTTGTCAGACTTGACGGACCCGCCGTACAGGATCCGGACACCGTCCGCGAGCTCCTGGGAGTACAGCTCAGCCAGCTTGGCGCGGATCGCTGAGCACACCTCCTGCGCGTCGTCGGGGGTAGCGACCTCGCCGGTGCCGATCGCCCAGATGGGTTCGTAGGCGATGACGATCGACGTGGCCTGCTCGGCTGGAATGTCCAAGAGGTCGGCCTCGATCTGCGCAAGGGTGTGCGCTACCTGGTTGCCGGCCTTGCGGATGTCCAAGCCTTCACCGCAGCACAGGATCGGGGTCAAACCGTTCCGGTACGCCGCCATGACCTTGGCGTTGAGCAGCTCGTCCGTCTCACGGTGATACTCACGGCGCTCGCTGTGCCCGATGACGACGTAAGAGCAGCCGAGCTTGCTCAGCATCGGACCGGACACCTCACCGGTGTATGCCCCGTCATCGTGCGTCGAAACGTCCTGAGCGCCGTACGTGATGTCGAGCTTGTCGCCTTCGACCATGGTCTGTACGGTCCGCAGGTCGGTGAACGGGGGCAGGACGACAACCTCGACGGTGCCGAAATCATGCCGGCCATCCTTCAACGTCCAGTCCAGTTTCTGGACCAGCTGGGTGGCTTGGACATGGTCCATGTTCATCTTCCAGTTGCCCGCCATCAGCGGGATCCGCTTGCTCATGTTCATCGCTCCTTCATCGTTCGCCGGCCCACGTCCAAGTGATCGATCCGCGACGGCGAGGGCCTGGCATCGTCAGGGACGTCGTGCGGTCGTGGATCGATCCTCAGTCGTTCAGAATGTCAATGCCGGGCAGCGTCTTGCCCTCCAGGTATTCCAGCGAGGCACCGCCCCCGGTGGAGATATGACCGAACTGGTCATCAGCAAAGCCCAGCTGACGCACGGCTGCCGCGGAGTCGCCACCCCCGATGACCGTCAGCGCGCCACCTGCAGTGGCCTCGACCAAGGCGCGCGCGACAGCTTCGGTCCCAGCTGCGTACGGCGACATCTCGAACGCACCCATCGGACCGTTCCAGAAAACGGTCTTGCAGTCGGTCAACTTCGATGCGAACAGTTGGCCACTCCTGGGTCCGATGTCCAGACCCATCTGATCTGCCGGGATCGCGTCGCAGTCGACCGTACTGATCGGACCCTGCGTGCCGAAGCTGGGCGCCACCACGGTATCGACCGGCAACACCAGCTCGACGCCCTTGGCCTTGGCGGTTTCGATGAACCCCTTGCAGGTCTCGACCATCGACTCATCAAGCAACGATGTGCCGACCTCGTACCCCTGGGCCTTCAAGAACGTGTAGGCCATACCCCCGCCGATCAGCAGTCGGTCGGCGGTCTTCATCAGGTTTTCGATGACCGCGAGCTTGTCGGCCACCTTGGCACCACCGAGTACCACGGCGTACGGCCGTTGCGGGCTCTCGGTGAGCCGCTTGAGCACGTCGATCTCGGTACCCACCAGGCCTCCGGCGTAATGCGGCAGCCGGGTGGCTATGTCGTAGACGCTGGCTTGCTTACGATGCACGACGCCGAAACCGTCGGAGACGTAGCAGTCAGCCAGTGCGGCCAGCTGATCCGCGAACGCGCCGCGCTCCGCTTCGTCCTTGCTGGTCTCTGCCGCGTTGAACCGGATGTTCTCCAAGAGCGCGACCTCACCCTCGGCCAACGATTCGACGACCTGCTTGGCCGCATCGCCGACGGTGTCGGAGGCGAACTTGACATCCTTACCGAGCAGTTCCGATAGCCGACCGACGACCGGTTTCAGCGAAAACTTCTCCTCCGGTACGCCTTTCGGGCGGCCCAGATGAGCCGTCACGATCACCTTCGCACCGGCGTCGGCCAGCAGCTTCAGGGTCGGCACTGAGGCGCGCAGTCGGCCGTCGTCGGTGATTCGCTGCTGGTCGTCCAAGGGAACGTTCAGGTCGCTGCGCACGAGGACGCGCTTGCCGCGCAGCTCGCCGCTCTTGACCAAGTCCTGCGTGGTCTTCATAAACGTGGACTCCTTCGTCTCGGCGCCTTCCGGGCCGTGGCCGGCCACCCGCGGACCGGCATGGAGCGCCGCAGGCAGTCGGGCTTGGGGGTGGTTCCTGGCCGCGACGGACCGCAGCCGGGCATCGCGGTCCAGTCGGCGAGTGCTGAGCCGCTGGTAGGGCAGATGCGGCGAACAATGCAGCGACGCGTACGCCGGGTGACCCGGATCGCGGCCACCCGGCGTACGGGGTCGTTCAAGACGTCGATGGTCCGGGAGGGAGCCGGCGTGCGAACATGGTCCAGCTCACCCCCCAAGTCATCAGAGCGACGCGCCCACAAGCACGCACAAGTCGGCCAGGCGGTTGCTGTAGCCCCACTCGTTGTCGTACCAGCCGACGACCTTGACCTGGTTGCCGATGACCTTGGTCAATCCGGAGTCGAAGATGCAGGACGCCGGATCCGTGACGATGTCTGTGGAGACGATGGGGTCCTCGGTGTAGACCAGCTTGCCCTTCATCTTCCCCTCGGCGGCCTTCTTCACAATCGCGTTGACTTCTTCCACGCTGGTCTCGCGACCAGCCTCGAAGGTGAGGTCCGTTGCGGAGCCGGTCGGGGTCGGAACCCGCAGAGCGTAGCCGTCAAGCTTGCCCTTGAGCTCGGGCAACACGAGTGCGACGGCTTTCGCGGCACCGGTGGAGGTGGGCACGATGTTCAGCGCAGCCGAGCGCCCACGACGCAGGTCCTTGTGCGGCGCATCCAGCAGGTTCTGGTCCTGCGTGTATGCGTGGATGGTGGTCATCAGGCCCTTGACGATACCCAACTCGTCATTCAACGCCTTTGCCATGGGAGCCAGGCAGTTCGTGGTGCACGACGCGTTCGAAATGATCGTCTGCGAGCCATCGTAGGTGTCGTCGTTGACGCCCATCACAATGGTGATGTCTTCGTTTGAAGCAGGAGCCGAAATGATGACCTTCTTGGCTCCGCCGTCGATGTGTGCCTTTGCCTTCGTGGCGTCGGTGAAGAATCCGGTTGACTCAATGACAATGTCCGCACCCACCGACTTCCAGTCCAACTTGGCGGGATCGCGCTCAGCCCAAGCAGCGAACTTGCTGCCGCCTGCGGTGATCGACGTCTCGTCGTAGGTCACCTCGCCCGGGAACCGGCCCAGGATCGAGTCGTACTTCAACAAGTGAGCTAGGGTTTTGTTATCGGTGAGGTCGTTGACCGCGACAATTTCGAGGTCCGCGCCGGAGGCCAGCACGGCGCGATAGAAATTGCGGCCGATGCGGCCAAAACCATTGATGCCAACGCGTACTGTCACAGCGAAGCCTTCCTGGGGAGATCAGGCGGGTTTGGCACCGACCACGGTGGCCGGCGCAGGTCGCAGATACTACCTGCGCGCTGAACTAGCTCGGGCCCGCGACCGGTGGCGTACCCCGTCGGACGACTCTCCGACCCTATTCGATCGGGGCACGTCACCGCACGTCTGGGTGGGGGCGTCCCTGCGGGACGGATGCGGCGCCCCGCCCCCGGATGCCGGTCAGACGTCTAGCATGTCCTCGGTCAGCACCGCTTCGGTGCTCGGTACGCCGGCCTCACTGGCCCGCTTGTCCGCCATCGCCAGCAACCGCCGGATGCGGCCCGCCACCGCATCCTTGGTCATCGGCGGATCGGCCAACGTCCCAAGTTCCTCGAGGCTGGCCTGCTTGTGCTCCAGCCGCAGCCGGCCCGCTTCACGCAGGTGCTCCGGTATGCCATCGCCCAGGATCTCCATGGCGCGCTGGACCCGGGCTCCGGCTGCCACGGCAGCACGGGCCGAGCGCCGCAGGTTCGCGTCATCGAAGTTCGCCAGGCGATTCGCCGTCGCCCGCACCTCGCGGCGCATTCGTCGTTCCTCCCAGGTCAGCACCGCGTCGTGGGCGCCGAGCCGAGTCAGCATGGCTCCGATCGCGTCGCCGTCGCGGATGACGACCCGGTCGACACCGCGGACTTCGCGCGCCTTCGAACTGATGCTGAGCCGGCGCGCGGCGCCGACCAGGGCGAGGGCCGCCTCCGGGCCAGGGCAGGTCAGTTCGAGCGAGGATGACCGACCCGGTTCGGTCAGCGACCCGTGGGCTAGGAAGGCCCCGCGCCAGGCGGCTTCGGCGTCACACACGGCGCCACTGACTACCCGCGGGGGCAACCCCCGCACCGGTCGACCGCGCGGATCGATGAGGCCGGTCTGCCTGGCCAATGACTCACCGTCTTCGTCGACGCGTACGACATAACGGGTACCGCGGCGGAGGCCAGCAGCAGACAACACGACGAGTTCGCTGTGGTGGCCATACATGTCCGTCAGATCGCGGCGCAGCCGTCGCGCGCTCGATGCTGTGTCGAGCTCTGCCTCGACAACAATTCTCCCCCCGATGATGTGCAGGCCACCCGCGAAACGCAGGATGGCGGACACCTCTGCCTTGCGACAGCACGGCTTGGTCACCGACAAGCGAGAAAGCTCGTCCTTCAACCTCGCGGTCATGGCCATACCGACCATAGTGCCATTGGCTTGGCCATCGTCTTTCCCATGCGTGACCCGACCTGATCAAATTTCTGTATTATGTCACGTTCAGTCGTTAGCCGCTGCCTCGCAGGATGTTTACATCGGGGACATCTCGACCGATCAGCCGAAGATGTCTCGGTAGGCGGCGGCCAACCGCAGGACGTCGTGGCCGGCCGGATCCTCCATGGCCGCCACCTGTGCCACCACGAGGTCGGCACCCAACTCCGCCGCGGCCTCTGCGAGGTGTTCCACATCATCGATCACCGATGGGTCGGCCAGGACCACATCGAGTCGCAAGCCGGGTGCGTGCTCGGCCAGCGAACGGAGGTGCCGCTGCGCGGAGTACCCCTCGGTCTCACCACGGTTGAGCTCCAGATTCAAGGTCAACAGTCGCCGCGCATGAGTGGCCTCCAACGCCTCACGCAGTTGCGGGACCAAGAGGTGAGGCATCACCGAGGTGAACCAGGATCCGGGCCCAAGGACCACCCAATCCGCCGCCAAGATAGCCGCCACCGCCTCCGGCGACGCCGGCGGATCCGGTGGGTCGAGCCAGACGTTCACGACGTGGCCAGGGGCGACTGCGACCCGTGACTGCCCCCGGACCTCGGCGAACGCGGATGGCCAGACTGGCGGCGTCCCGTCCGCGGCGGCCGGGACTTCGAGCACGTCGGCCAACGGGCCCTGCCCCCCGGGGCTCAGCTCGCCCGGCCCCTCGACGACCGCTGCGATCGTCAACGGGACCGTCGCCATCGGCAGCACTCGACCACGAGCACCCAGGAGTCGGCCCACCACCTCAAGGGATTGGCTGGTGTCGCCGAGTAATTCCCACAAGGCCACGATCAAGAGATTGCCGAGCGCGTGACCAGCGAGCGGACCCTGCCCCGAAAACCGATGTTGCAGTACGTCGCGCCAAAGGTGGCCCCACTCGCTGTCGTCGCACAACGCCGCCAGCGCCATCCGCAGGTCACCCGGCGGCAAGACGTCGTACTCCGCCCGTAACCGCCCGCTGGAACCGCCGTCGTCCGCGACGGTGACGATCGCGGTGATCGTGTCGGTCAGGTGACGCAGCGCGCTCAGCGAAGCAGACAGGCCATGCCCTCCCCCTAAGGCCACGACCTTTGGACGGCTCATGCGCGCACCGCACGTCCACCAGCTGTCGCGGTGGCCCGCGATCGCCACGTGGCTTGGTGCATTCGGCTCACTCTCGCCCGAGATCGCGGTGAAACAGCAAGGCCGAGATCTCCGGGGTGGTCAACCGCGATGCCAGTCGCTCAGAGATGGCCACCGAACGGTGCTTGCCACCGGTACAGCCGACGGCCACCGTGATGTACCGCCGCCCCTCCCGAAGGTAGCCCGCCAACATTGGCTCAAGAAGGTCGATGGTGCGCTCGATGAAGTCGGCCGCTCCCGGCTGCGCCAGCACAAAGTCGGCGACCTCGGGATCCCGGCCGGTGAACGGACGCAGCTGCGGGATCCAGTAGGGATTGGGCAAGAACCGCATGTCGAACACCAGATCGGCGTCCAAGGGCACGCCGTACTTGAAGCCAAACGACACCACCGCGATCCGAAGCCGGCTCGTGGTGGCGCCACCGAGAGCGTCCCGGATCTTGCCGGTCAGTTGGTGCACGTTCAGGCCGGAGGTGTCGACGAGCAAATCGGCGTCCTCACGCAGTTCCGCCAGCTCGGTTCGTTCCCGGTGGATGCCATCCAGGAGCCGGCCGTCGCCTTGAAGCGGATGTGGGCGCCGAACGCTCTCGAACCGCCGCACCAACGACTCGTCGTTGGCGTCGAAGAAGACGATCCGGGGATGGTATCCGCGCGCTGTGAGTTCCGTTCGGGCCTGCGTGAATGCGGCGAAGAACCCACGCGAGCGCACGTCGATGACGGCAGCCACCCGTTCGACCTCGGACGTTGGCGAATTCGCCAGGTCGGCGAGCGCCGGCAGCATCTGTGGCGGCAGGTTGTCCACGACGTACCAGCCGAGATCTTCTACGGCGTGTGCCGCGGTACTGCGCCCGGCACCACTCATTCCAGTCAGGATGACGAGGTCGGCCTCCGGCCCCAAGGTGGCACCGGGCGGCGCGTGGTCGTCGCGGACCGGCACCGCCAGCGGCGCCGCGTTCCGCCCCGCGCCGCCATGCGCCATCGCGGGCCGGTCTCCCGGCTGATCCGTCGCACTCATCACGTCACCCCGTCCCCGCCGATCACTTCGCCGGTCATCAGGTTGATCGCCGGCGTCTGTTCCCGCCCTGCGGCCAGGGACACAACAATGGTCTCAGCCAAGGCGGGGCCAATGCCAGCAACCTGGCACAGCTCGGCAGGCTGCGCTGTCCGGATCTTGCGGACCGAACCGAAACGCTTCAACAGCGCGGCCTTGCGAACCGGTCCGAGCCCCGGTATTCCGTCCAGGACACTGGCTGTCATGGCCGCCGAACGCCGTTTCCGGTGAAAGGTGATCGCGAATCGGTGCGCCTCGTCGCGCACCCGTTGCAGGAGAAACAGCCCTTCGCTGGTCCGGGGTAACACGACCGGGAACTCCTCACCTGGCAGCCAGACCTCCTCCAACCGTTTGGCCAGACCGACGACAGCGATATCGGTGATGCCCATCCGAGAAAGCACCCCTGCCGCAGCGTTCACCTGCGGCAAGCCACCATCGACCACCACCAGCTGGGGCGCATAGGCAAACCGGCGTGGGCGACCGGTCGAGGGATCGATGCCGACCGGAACGCCGTCGTCGGTCTCCGGGACAGGCCCGCACACCGGTCCCTGGGCCCCCGCGTCACCATCGACGCTGGCCCCCGGACCCAGCGTCCCCTGATCGTCCAGATGCCGGCGGAAGCGGCGGCTGAGCACCTCATCCATGGCGGCCGTGTCGTCGGCCTTCGCGGGCTCAGCGGTGGACCAGGATTCGCCCCGAATCACGAACCGGCGGTATTCGGCCTTGCGCGGCAGCCCGTCCTCGAAGACCACCATCGAGCCCACCGGGTGCGTCCCCTGGACGTGGGAGATGTCGAAGCACTCGATCCGCAGGGGCGCCTCGCCCAACGCGAGCGCATCCTGCAACTCCGCAAGGGCTTGGCCGCGGGCGGTCAGGTCGCCTGCCCGCGCCACCTTGTGCCGAGCCAGTGCCTGCTGCGCGTTGCGCAGCACCGTCTGGGCCAGTGCTCGCTTGTCTCCTCGCTTCGGGACTCGAATCTGTACCTGGGCCCCACGGACCTCCCCGAGCAGTTGGGCCAGGGTGTCGGTCTCAGTGGGCAACAGCGGCACCAGCACTTCCCGGGGGATGTCCTCACCACTGCCCACTCCGGCGCCATACACCTGCATCAACAAGTGTTCCAACAACCCGGCATCGTCTTCGTCCTGACGTTCGAGAATCCAGCCTCGTTGCCCACGAACCCGGCCGCCTCGGACATGGAAAACCTGGATAGAGGCCTCCAGTCCGTCCCCGGCCATCGCGAACACGTCGGCGTCGGTGTCGTCCTGGAGCACCACCGTGTTCCGCTCCAGCGCCTTGTGCAGCGCGCCGACGTCGTCACGCAGCCGGGCGGCAAGTTCGAAGTCCAGGTCCGCGGCGGCGCCCTGCATCCGCTCCTCCAGACGCCGTACGAATCGCCCGTGCTGGCCAGCCATGAAGTCGCAGAAATCCATCGCGATCTGCCGGTGCGCCGCCTCATCGATCCGGCCCACGCAGGGCGCCGAGCACTTGTCGATATAGCCCAGTAAGCACGGCCGACCGACCTGGCCAGCCCGCTTGAACACCCCGTTGCTGCAAGTCCGGATCGGGAACACGCGCAACACCAGGTCGAGCGTCTCCCGGATCGCCCAGGCGTGCGAGTAGGGGCCGAAGTATCGGGTGCCGGGCCGCTTGGCCCCCCGAAGGACCTGGGCCCGGGGGAAGGCCTCCCCGAGGGTCACCGCCAGATAGGGGTAGGACTTGTCGTCGCGGTACTTCACGTTGAATCGCGGATCGAATTCCTTGATCCACGCATACTCCAGTTGGAGCGCCTCGACCTCAGTAGCCACCACGGTCCAGTCGACCGCAGCTGCCGATGCGACCATGCGCGCCGTACGTGGGTGTAGCGCGCCGGCGTCCTGGAAGTACGACGAGAGCCGAGACCGCAGCGACTTTGCTTTGCCGACGTAGATCACCCGCCCGGCCGCGTCGCGGAACCGGTACACCCCCGGATCGGCCGGGATCTCCCCCGGTCGCGGCCGGTAGCCCGGGGCACCCACTCCCCGCTGTCTCACGCCGCCTCCCAGATACGTCGGTGTGATGATGTGTGGCGTCTTCCGCAGGACTCACCGTCCTGGTATGAAGATCCTCGGCCAGGCAAAACCACCAGCACCGCCACGTCATGACCTGCTTGGTGGTGTCGGTGGCTGTCAGAGCACAGGACTCGCCTCGTCTCCCACTGTAAGTCCGTCATCTGACAAGGCCAGACACGATAACGACACGGTCACAGCTTGATCTCGGCCCTTTCTGCTGCCCGAAAGGTTCGGTCTAATCACCCCAGAACGCCCAACGTTGGAGACACCGCGCGACGGGGTCTCACCCTTCAGGAGGAACTGTGCGCACTCTCGTCAAGTTCGGTGTCCCGATTACAACCGCCGCGCTCATCTTGACCGCCTGCGGCGGCACCAAGACGGACGCCTCAGGCGGCGGAGGGGCGACCTCCGGCAGCGGCAAGGTCTGCGATGCCGAGATCGCCTATTTCGGCGCCTTGACCGGCGATGCCGCGAACCTCGGGATCAACATCAAGAACGGCGCCGAACTCGCGGTGCAGCAGTACAACGAAAAGAACCCCGACTGTAAGATCAAGTTTGACACTTTTGACAGCGAGGGAGACCCGGCGAAGGCTCCGGCTCTGGCCCAAAAAGCGGTCCAGAACAAGAAACTCGTCGGGATTGTCGGGCCCGCCTTCTCGGGCGAGTCAAAGGCCGCGAATCCGATCTTCAATGAGGCCGGCCTCAACCTCATCAGCGCCTCGGCGACCAACCCCGCGTTGGGCCAACAAGGCTGGAAAGTCTTCCACCGCGTGCTCGGCAACGATGCCACCCAAGGTCCCGCCGTCGCCAAGTACATCAAGGACGTCGTGAAGGCCGAGAAGGTCTTCGTCATCGACGACTCCTCCGAGTACGGCAAGGGCCTGGGCGACCAGGTCCGTAAGTCGCTCGGCTCTGCGGTCGTCGGCAGCGACGCCGTCCAGCAAAAGCAGCCCGACTTCTCTGCCTCGGTCACGAAGGTGACTGGCGCGTCGGCCGACGCCCTCTTCTTCGCGGGCTACTACGCTGAGGCGAGCAAACTGATCAAGCAGCTGCGCGCCGCTGGCTGGAAGGGCGTCTTCGTAGCCCCCGATGGCGTGAAGGACTCCGCGTTCATCCAACAGGCCGGAGCCGCGGCTGAGGGTGCCGTACTGACCTGCCCGTGTGTTCCTGAGGATGTCGCGCCGGAGTTCGCCGCCGCCTACCAGAAGGCGTTCAACGGCCCGCCTGCCACCTACTCGGCTGAGGCGTTCGACGCTGCGAACGTGTTTGTGGACGCCATCGCTGACGGTAAGACGAGCTCCCAGGACGTGTCCGACTTCCTCAAGGCGTACGACAAGCCTGGCGTGACCAAGAGGATCAAGTTCGACGAGAACGGTGAGCCGGCCGAAGTCTCGGTCTGGGCGTACAAGGTCACCAACGGCAAGATCGTCAAGGACCAGGAAATCAAGTAGGGACACCATTTGGGTGGCGGGCCTCCATCGAGCGCCCGCCACCTGTCACGCCTTGGGTCGCGGCGGACCGCTCGACCTAAGGCGTGACGACTTGACGGGATCAGCATGGAATTCCTCCTGCAGCACTTCTGGGAGCTGACAATTACCGGGCTCGTGCTCGGCGCCGTCTACGCGCTCGTGGCACTCGGATACACCCTCGTGTACGGCGTCTTGCGGCTCATCAATTTCGCCCACTCCGAGGTCTGGATGTGGGGCAGCTTCGCCGCAGTCTGGGTATTGACCGCCATCGGTGCGGGGAAGTCGGTCAGCGCCCTCGGGACCGCCGGGTACATCTTGCTCGGGGCGGGCGCCGCCATGCTCGTGTCCGGGCTTGTGGCGCTCGGCCTGGAATACGTGGCCTACCGACCACTGCGCAAACGCAACGCACCGCCGCTGATCGCGCTCATCTCGGCGATCGGGGCGTCGTACGTGCTCTCCGAGGCCATTGGTTTGCGTGACAAACCCTTCTTGATGCTCGGCAATGCCGCGGAATTCCAGACGTACGTCGGCCGGCCCCGGGAAGCCGCAGTGATGCCGGTCCTGCTCGACACATCGACGGTGTTCCGCTTCGGCGATTACGACGTCAAGAATATCGACCTCATCATCTTGATCTCAGCCGTGGTCATGATGCTCGTGCTCGACCAGTTCGTGCGCCGCTCTCGGCTTGGCCGTGGCATCCGGGCCAGCGCCCAGGACCCTGAGACAGCAGCGCTGATGGGCGTGAACCGAGACGCTGTCGTTCGAGTGACCTTCCTGATCGGCGGAATCATGGCTGGCGGAGCGGCGATGCTGTATCTGCTGAAAATCGGGGATACCAAATACAACGCAGGCTTCCTGCTCGGCATCAAGGCGTTCACGGCCGCGGTCCTGGGCGGCATCGGGAACTTGCGCGGAGCGCTACTCGGCGGCTTCGTCCTCGGTCTCGCTGAAAATTATGGCTCGGCGCTGATCGGTACGCAGTGGAAGGACGTCGTGGCGTTCTGCCTGCTCGTGATCATCCTGTTGTTTCGCCCGACCGGTCTACTTGGTGAGTCGCTTGGCAGGGCCCGGGCATGAACGCCATCAGAGGGTTCTTTGCCGGGATCGCCGCCCGTGTCCGGGCCTTTCCTCGCCCGGTCAGGTTCGCCCTGATCGTGTTACTGGTCCTGCTGATCTATCTGCTGCCGATCATCAACCCCCCGCTCATCACGACGGTGGACTCCGATTTCGGTTCGGTGCTTTTCTCCTGCGCCGTGTACTCCCTTGTGGCGATCGGCCTGAACATCGTGATCGGGTACGCCGGACTACTCGACCTCGGTTACGTGGGCTTCTTCATGGTCGGGGCCTACGGGGTCGCGATGTTCGGGTCGGCCCATGGCAACGTGCCGTTCCTGCTGACCATTCCGCTGGCCATCGTGTGTGCGCTCATCTCAGGAGTGCTGCTGGGCGCCCCGACGCTGCGGGTCCGCGGCGACTATCTGGCGATCGTGACGCTCGGCTTCGGTGAAATCGTTCGGCTGGTGGCGCTCAACAGCGGCTGGACCGGGGGCGCGGCCGGCGTCTCGAATATCCCTTCCCCGCCGAGCCTGTCGCTGTTCGAGATCCCGCATATCACCTGGGAAGGTTTCACCGCATTCGTCGACACCACGACCACCTCGACGTTCCTGAAGTTCGGGGTCGCGGACGCAGTGCCGTATTACTGGTTCGCCCTGACCGTCGTGATCATCGTGTTGTTCTTGGACTGGCTGATGCAGAACTCTCGGGTTGGTCGGGCTTGGGAAGCCACCCGCGAGGACGAAGACGCCGCGGAACTGATGGGCGTGCCCACGTTCAAGTTCAAGTTGCTGGCCTTCGCGTGCGGCGCCGCCGTCGGTGGACTCTCCGGTTCCCTGTTCGCGACCCGACAGGGTTTCGTGAACCCGGACAACTTCACCATCTTGTATTCGGTCCTCTTCGTCGCCATGGTCGTCGTCGGTGGCCAGGGCAACCGCTGGGGCGTGGTGGTCGCGGCGGTGCTGCTGACCTGGCTGCCGGAACGATTCCGGTTCCTCTCCGACGCGCGGTACCTCCTGTTCGGCGCCGCCGTGATGGCGTTGGCCATCTTCCGGCCGCAAGGCATGCTGCCGCCAAAACGACAGCAGCGAGCCGTCCGGGCTGATGAACGCACAGAAGCGCTCGAGGAGGGCGCGGTCCATGATGGCTGATCAGACCCGTCGCAGCGGTCCCGTCGGATCCGGCGGCGACGCTGCCGACATTCCGGCCAATGCACCCGCGGACTTCGACGCGGCCGCCCTGGCTGACCTGCAAGCCGAGCTCACTCCAATGGAACATGGCGACCCGCCAGCCGGTGTCGACCCGTCCGTGGACATCAGCGTCGCAGCGACCCAGGCGCCACCGGGCCGACTGCTCGAGCTCGACGACGTCACCTTGCGATTCGGTGGTGTCGTCGCTCTGGATCAGGTGTCACTGCACATCAACACCGGGGAGATCCTGGGCCTCATCGGCCCCAACGGTGCCGGGAAAACGACCTGTTTCAACGTGATCACCGGCGTCTACCCGGCCACCTCCGGTGAGGTGCGGTTCCTTGGCCACGCCATGGGTAAACGCAAGCGGTACCAGATCACGAAGATGGGTATTGCTCGCACGTTTCAGAACATCCGACTGTTCTCGAATATGACGGCGCTGGAGAACGTGCTGGTGGGTGCCGACGCTCACCACTCCACTGGGGTCGGATCTGCAATCTTCAGGCTGCCCAAGCATCGCCGTGAAGAGGCCGAGGGGATGCATCGAGCCCACGAGTTGCTGCAGTTCATGGGACTGGAACGCCGAGCCAACGAGTTGGCTCGCAACCTTCCGTACGGCGACCAACGACGTCTCGAAATCGCCCGGGCGTTGGCTACCAATCCGAAACTGCTCTGCCTCGACGAGCCAGCCGCCGGGTTCAACCCCGCGGAAAAAGTCGAGCTCATGGATCTCATCCACATCATCCGCGACCAGGGATACACAGTCCTTCTCATCGAGCACGACATGCGGCTCGTCATGGGAGTCACTGACCGAATCGTGGTGCTCGAATTCGGCCGCAAGATCTCCGAGGGGTCCCCGGAGCACATTCGTGAGGACCCGGCCGTCATCGCGGCCTACCTGGGGGTTGATGATGCTTCTTGAGGTTCGCGGTCTTTGCGTCAATTACGGCCGGATCGAGGCCATCCGCGACATCTCGTTCACCGTCGATGAGGGTGAGGTCGTCACCCTCATCGGCGCCAATGGCGCTGGTAAGACGACGACGATGAAGACGATCTCGGGGCTGCGGCCGGTCAGGGCCGGAACGATCATCTTCGCCGGTCGCGACATCACCACGGTGCCGGCGCACAAACGACCCGTGATGGGCATCGCCCAGTCCCCCGAGGGCCGCGGGTGCTTCCCAGGAATGACCGTCAAAGAGAATCTCATGATGGGGGCCTACTCCCGCGCAGACCGCAAGACGAACGCGGTGGTACAAGACCTGGACCGGGTGTATGACCTGTTTCCGCGGATGTCCGAGCGCCAAAACCAGATCGCCGGCACCCTCTCTGGCGGCGAGCAGCAGATGCTGGCGATCGGTCGTGCGCTGATTCTGCGACCGCGGCTGCTGCTGCTCGACGAACCCTCGATGGGACTGGCGCCGAAGCTGATCCAGCAGATCTTCGAGATCGTCACTGAGATCAATCAGCAGGGTACGACGGTGCTGCTTGTCGAGCAGAACGCTGCGCAGGCGCTCAAACGAGCCCACCGCGGCTACGTGCTGGAGACCGGCGAGATCGTCCGGGAGGGGACCGGCGCGAATCTCGCCGCCGATCCCGCGATCAAGGCGGCCTACCTTGGCGGCGACATCTGACCCACCAGATGGCGGCTCAAGAGATGGTGAGCGAGCCGCCTTGCACTTTCGCGTCCTTGCTGGGCAACGTCTTGCCAGCGGGGCCGACTTCGGCAGCACCCGTCGCAGGGTTGAACTGGCTGCCGTGCAGCGAGCAGACCAGGTTTCCGTTGGCGTTGACCTGGTCGACTCTGGCCCCCTGATGGGTGCAGACGTTGCTGAAGACCTTGTAGCTCCCTTTGACCGGTTCGGTGACGATGACCTGGGCATCGGGCAGGAATGCCGGCCTACCCACGGTCACCTGCCCCGACGTGATCGCGGCCTCGATCGCCTGCTTCGCCTCATCGGAAAGATCGTTGATGGGGCTTGCCGACTGGTTCGTGCCGGTGCTCTTGCCGGCGCCGCATCCACTCACGACGGTCACCGTGAACCCGGCGAGGGTGACGGCGACCCCCGCTCGCAGCACACTCCGTCGGTCGGGCTCACGGGCAGTCATCAGTGCTCCTTGCGCTTGGGAAATACCTCGTCCGAAGTCGTGCCGGACTGATCAACCGCACCTTATGCCATCGTCCTGTGCAGGCATCGCCGTGGTGTGGTGCGCTGCCGATCACGTCCGGGCGTCCATCGATCGAGGGCCAGGAGGCACGCTCAAGCGCGCAGTTTGGCCGGCGTCGTACTCCGGCCGCCGACCAGGACCGGGGCCAAGAACTGGCCCGTGTAGCTGTCGGGACTGGCCGCGATGTCCTCGGGTGTCCCGGTCGCGACAACCCGTCCCCCTCGGGTCCCTCCTTCGGGACCCAGGTCGATGACCCAGTCCGCGTTCTTGATGACGTCCAGGTTGTGCTCGATCACGATGACCGTATTGCCTTTGTCGACCAGGCCTTGCAGGACCGCCAAAAGCTTGCCGATGTCCTCGAAGTGCAGCCCGGTCGTCGGCTCATCCAGCACGTAGATCGTCCGTCCGGTAGAACGTTTTTGCAGCTCCGAGGCCAGCTTGACGCGTTGAGCCTCACCCCCGGACAGCGTGGGCGCAGGCTGGCCGAGGCGGACATACCCCAGACCCACGTCGTTGAGGGTGCGCAGGTGCCGGGAGATCGAGGGCACCGCCGCGAAAAAGTCGGCGGCCTGCTCGATCGGCATGTCGAGCACGTCCGCGATGGTCTTCCCCTTGAAATGGACCTCGAGGGTTTCCCGGTTGTACCGGCCGCCGTGGCACACCTCGCACGGGACGTACACGTCGGGGAGGAAGTTCATCTCGATCTTCAAGGTGCCATCACCCGAGCACGCGTCGCAGCGCCCCCCTTTGACGTTGAAGGAGAACCGGCCCGGCTGGTAGCCACGGACCTTCGCCTCAGTGGTCTGCGCGAACAGCTTGCGGACGTGGTCGAATACGCCGGTGTACGTCGCGGGGTTGGACCGTGGGGTGCGCCCGATCGGGCTCTGGTCGACGTGCACCACCTTGTCGAGATGGTCTAGCCCGTTGACGGTGGTGTGTCGGCCGGGGACGTGCCTGGCCCCGTTGAGGCGATTCGCCAGAACGTGGTAGAGGATGTCGTTGACGAGCGTCGACTTCCCAGACCCGGAGACACCGGTCACCGCGACGAACACGCCGAGCGGGAACGAGACGGTCACCGAGTCGAGGTTGTTTTGCCGGGCGCCCACCACGGTGACCGACCGCTTCGCCGTCACCTTGCGTCGCACCGCCGGTACGGCGATCTCGCGCCGACCGGACAAATAGGCGCCGGTGATGGAGTCCGGGTGGTTCAGCAAATCCTGCACGGTCCCGGAGTGCACGACGTTGCCCCCACGCTCACCGGCGCCGGGCCCGATGTCGACCACCCAGTCAGCGGCGTGAATCGTCTCCTCGTCGTGCTCGACGACGATCAGCGTGTTGCCCAGATCCCGCAGCCGGGTCAGGGTCGCGATCAGCCGTTGGTTGTCCCGTTGATGCAGACCGATGGACGGCTCGTCAAGCACATACAACACACCAACCAGCCCAGACCCGATCTGCGTGGCCAATCGGATTCGCTGCGCCTCCCCGCCCGAGAGCGTGCCGGCCGGCCGGGCCAAGGACAGATAGTCCAACCCGACGTCGAGCAGGAACCCGAGGCGAGCATCGATCTCCTTGAGTACCCGCTCAGCGATCGTTCGTTCCCGCTGTGACAACTCCAGTGACCGCATGAACTGGGCACAGTCAGCGATCGACAGTCCGGAGATCTGCGCGATGTTCTGGCCACCGATCAGCACTGAAAGTGGCTCGGGCTTGAGCCGCTGACCCTTACACACGGGGCAGGGGATGTCCCGCATGTAGCCCTCGTACCGATCCCGGGACCACTCCGATTCAGTCTCGGCATGGCGGCGCTTGACGAACGGCACCGCTCCCTCGAAGCCGGTGGTGTACGAACGATCGCGCCCGTACCTGTTGCGGTACTTCACGTGCACCTTGTAGTCGCGGCCATGCAGGAGCGCTTCCTTGGCCCGCTCCGGCAGCGCCTTCCAGGGGGTGTCCAGTCCGAACTTCAGATCCCGCCCGAGCGCTTCGACCACCCGTAGGAAATAGTCGTTCAACCGGTCGCCTTGCGCCCACGGCGCGATCGCACCGCGGGCCAGGCTGAGCTCCTGATCAGGGACCAGCAACTCTGGATCCACCTCAAGCTCAGTGCCCAAACCGGTACACGCCGGGCAGGCGCCAAAAGGGCTGTTGAACGAGAACGTCCGCGGCTCGATCTCATCGATCGACAGAGCGTGGTCGTTCGGGCAGGCCATCCGCTCGGAATAGCGCCGTTCGCGGTTTGGATCCTGTGGCTCTGCGTCAACGAACTCGACCAGCAGCAGCCCTCCAGCGAGGCCGAGGGCCGTCTCCACCGAGTCACTGAGGCGTCGCTTGGCGCCGGTCGCGTCGCCTGCTGACCCCTTGGCGACCAGGCGGTCGACAACCACCTCGATGGTGTGTTTGCGCTGTTTCTCCAGCGTCGGCGCCTGCGCGAGGGAGACCACCTCGCCGTCCACCCGAGCCCGCGCGAAGCCCTTGCCCTGCAGCTCGGCAAAGAGCTCGAGGTACTCCCCTTTGCGACCACGCACCACCGGCGCCAGCACTTGAAAGCGGGTGCCCTCGGGCAACTCGAGCAGCCGGTCCACGATCTGCTGTGGACTTTGGGCAGTGATCGGTTGGCCGCAGACAGGGCAGTGCGGTCGCCCCGCCCGGGCGAACAGCAACCGAAGGTAGTCGTAGACCTCGGTGATCGTGCCAACGGTCGATCGGGGGTTGCGATTCGTCGATTTCTGATCGATCGAGACCGCCGGCGACAACCCCTCGATGAAGTCGACGTCCGGTTTGTCCATCTGGCCCAGGAACTGCCGAGCGTAGGCGGAGAGCGACTCGACGTATCGGCGTTGGCCCTCGGCGAAAATCGTGTCGAAGGCCAGCGAGGACTTGCCTGACCCGGACAAGCCGGTGAACACGACCAGCGCGTCCCTGGGAATGGTGATCGAGACATCCCGCAGGTTGTGCTCCCGCGCCCCGCGCACGCTGAGATGATCGTGCCTCGGACGGGACGCGAAGACGTCGCCACTTCTCGCGATCGCCCGCACCCGCTGCTCGGATTCCACGCGCACATGCTATGTCGCCCGGCCGACAACACCGATTCGAGGATTCGAGAGGTGGACCGACGACGCTGCCTTCGCCCCGTCGGCCACACTCGGGGTATGGACAACACTGGCGCCTGCCCGGACACCTTCGGAGAAGATCTCGCCAGGGTGGACCGCGAAACGGCCGATCTGTTGACTACGGTCGCCACGATGACCGTCGGCGATTTGGCCGAACCAGCCCGTTGTGTGGGCTGGACCCGAGCGCACGTGATCGGTCACCTCGCCCGCAACGCCGACAGCCTGGTGAACCTCGCTACCTGGGCGATCACTGGGGTACCGACGCCGCAGTACCCTTCGGCCGAGCAACGCGCGGCGGACATCCAGCGCAGCGCCGCGCAATCCCTCGCTGAGCTGCAGGCTGACCTGACCGCCTCAGCTCAGCGCTGCCGCGAGGCGCTCGCTGCGCTGGCCGGGGAGTTGACCAGCCCGCTGGTTACGCTCCGCTCTGGGGTGACCTGCTCGGCGTACGAATTGCCGACCCGGCGGGTCAACGAGTTGGTCATCCACCACTTCGACCTACGGGCCAAGTGGAGCCTGCGGGACGCTTCCCCTCAGTCGCTGCTCGGCGTCCTGCAGCATTCGATCGCTTGGCTGGCCCAGCATCCAGATGCTCCCTCCATGGTGCTGCGCGCCGACGAGGGCGAGGAATACGTCCTGCACGACGAGCGCGCGTCCGGACAACCGGTGGTCATGGTGCGGGGGTCTCGGGCCGGGCTGGTGGCTTGGCTTACCCGGGGCGTCAATGCCCATGTGCGGGCCGATACCTCGCTCCCGGAACTGCCGGACTGGGGCTGATCGGAGCACCCTGGGCTGGGCCGGCACCGCACCACTTCGAGATTCAACGATCGCGCACCACGAGCAGGAGGAACCCATCATGAACTACACCGGTCTGGTGACCCCCGGTGGAGATGCTGATGTGCGGACGCTGAACGGCCTGACGATCCGCAAGATCAGCGTCGGAGACATGGACAACTGCTGCTATCTGCTCACGTGCAGCGTGACCGGCGAACAATTGCTGATCGATGCCGCCACCGACGCCCCCCGACTGTTCGAGCTCATTGACGAGGGCAGTGGGCAACTCGACGCGTTGCTGACTACCCATCAGCATTTCGACCACACCCGGGCCTTGGCACAGGTCGCCCAGTCCACCGGCGCGACGACGTACGCCGGTGAGCAGGACGCTGGCGGTCTGCCGGTGCCCCCGGATCAGACCTTGCGACATGGCGACCAGCTCACAGTCGGTTCGGCGACGTTCGACGTGATCCACCTGCGTGGCCATACCCCCGGCTCAGTGGCACTGGCGTGGACCGAAGCGGGCGGCAGTACTCACCTGTTCACCGGTGACAGCCTGTTCCCAGGCGGTCTAGGCAACACTCAGGGCGACGCGACACGGTTCGGGCAGCTGCTCGACGACGTCACGGAGCGGATTTTCGCGGCGTACGACGACGACACCTGGGTGTACCCAGGTCACGGTGCCGACACGACGTTGGGCGCCGAACGGCCCGCGCTGCCCCAGTGGCGCGACCGTGGCTGGTGAGCCACCACCTCCTTCTCATCCCGTAGCCAGCGTCAATCCGGTCGCGTTCGTTCTCGCATCGATCGTCTCCGTCCAGTTCGGCGGCGCCCTGGCCGCGACGTTGATCCCCCTGGTGGGTGTGCTCGGATCGGTGACCCTGCGGCTGGTGGTGGCGATGGTGATCCTGCTTGCCGTGGCCCGGCCACGGATCACCGGGCATCGTCTTGATGACTGGGTCGTCGTGGGCCTCTTCGGGGTGGCGCTAGCCGCCATGAACGTGGCGTTCTACGCCTCCCTGGCCCGGCTCCCCATCGGCGTCGCGGTGACCATCGAATTCCTCGGGCCATTGATCCTGGCGGCAACATTGTCCCGCCGAGCAGTCCACGGGCTCGCTGTGCTTACCGCGGCATCAGGGGTCGTGTTGATCTCGGGCCTGGGCCGGGTCTCCTGGCGTGAACTCGACCTCGTCGGCGTCGGCTTGGCCCTGACGGCAGGGGCGATGTGGGCGGCATACATCGTGCTCTCCAGCCGGACCGGCGCCCGGTTCGCCAGACTCGAAGGTCTGACCTGGGCGATCGTGGTAGCCACCGTGATCGTCGCACCGATCGGCATCGCCACGGCCGGGCCGGCGCTGATCGAGCCAGAGGCGCTGCTGCGTGGCGCCGGGATCGCGGTGCTGTCCACCGTGCTGCCGTACTCGCTGGAGTTGCTGGCGTTACGCCGGATGGATGCCCGGGTCTTCGGAGTGCTGCT
>CAJDVI010000048.1_pt1 | contig 23819 bp, 19 predicted proteins | sample 7391351 | NCBI WGS metagenome assembly CAJDVI01 (sample SAMEA7055704, study PRJEB34461) | soil metagenome | biome: terrestrial ecosystem; feature: Peninsula; material: soil | place: Antarctica | collected 2016 | reverse complement strand
ATGCCGCCGATCGGGCCGACCACGCCGTCCGAACCGATCGTGCCGGTCCCGGCGATCTGGTTCCCACCGGTCAACGAACCCGGCGTCAGCTTGTCGTAGACGGCCAGCGAGAACATCAAGCCGGCCGAGGGGCCGCCCACATCCCCGGCGTTGATGGTGACCTGGACCGGGAAGGTGAACCGGCTGCCTAGCTCCACCCGAAGCAACCGGCGTCCCCGATCCGGCCGTGGGGTCACCGAGACGGTGAGGTTGGTCTGCCCGCGCAGTACCCCAAGTCGCACCGGGGAGTCCGGCGCAGCACCTTGGATCAGCCGGGAGACGTCGCTCGCTTTCGCGATCGGCGTGCCGTTCACCGCTGTCAGCACGTCACCCTGACGCAACTGCCCGGCTGCCGGCCCGTCGGCTTGGACGTACCCGACCACCGCCTGTTCGGGCACGGGCCGACCGGTGGCTCGCAACGCCACCGCGACCGCCTCTTGCTGCGACCCGACCATCTCGGCCTGATTCGCCTTGGTGACTTGTTCCCGAGTCACCTCAGGTGGGTAGACCGAGTCCCGATCGACCAATTCGGCGCCCTGGATCTTGAACCGCAACCAGTCCCAGACGCTCAGTTCGGACCCCGGCCCGCCGTACAGCGCCACCGTGGTCACATCCAGCGCCCCTTCAGCGGGGTAGGTCGGCGCACCCGTGACCGAAATCAACGGCGCCTGCCCGCCCGGAGCGGTGCCCAGCGCATTGAACGCCGAGCCGGGAAGGTAGGCGACGTACGGGACGGAGATCGCAGAACCGGCTGCGCCGACGACCAACACCGCGACCAGCATCGTTAGCCACCGACGGGTCAACTGGGAGAGTTTCCAGGTGGCCCCGCTGCGCGGCCGGGAACCGGGACCTGCCGGGCCCTGCGCCGGTGATCGCAGCGTCGGGTCCGCCGTCACGGCAAACCGACCCACTCCCTGGTTCCGTCGGCGAAGACCTGTTCTTTCCAGATCGGCACCCGGGCCTTCAGTTCATCGATGAGCCGGGCACAGGCCCGGAATGCTTCGCCCCGGTGGGCGGCGCTGACCGCCATGACAACGGCTTCCTCGCCGATCTCCAGCGTCCCGACCCGATGCAGGACGGCGACAGCGATGACTCCATCGTCGGCAGCGACGTCGGCGGCGACGCGCGCCAACAGGTCAGGCGCGCTGGGGTGCGCGGTGTAGGCCAGGCGGGTCACCCGTCGGCCCCGGTCGTGGTCGCGGACCACCCCGGTGAAGGTCACTACCCCCCCGGCGCGTTGGTGACCAACGGCGGCGGCCACCTCGGCGAGGTCCATCGGGTCAGAGCGGATGCCGCACAGTGCGACGTAGCCGCTCACGGGGTGCCCTTGCGGCGACGCCGTCGCATGATCGCGGCAGTCGCCACCATCGCGACCGCGGCACTGGCCGCCCCTAAGGCCGCGTCCTTACGCAAGGTCGGCAACCCGATCGAGAAGGCGTTGACGCCCTCGAGCAACGTACGAAGGCAAGCCTCATTGTCATGGGCCGGGACCCAGCCGGCCTGCCGCAACGGTTGAGCTGCGACAACCCACGGATGGGCGACGAAGTCGAGGTCGGCTGCCGGCGAGCGCAACAGCCCAAGCTGATGGAGCCGCTGCGCGGTGCCCACGGCGATACTTCGAGACACCTCGATGCTCCGCATCCCCGAGATCTCCTCGGCCTGCTCCTGAGTCAGCCAACCAGGCGCCGCCACGTTCACGACGGGACCGAGGTCGTGCTGCACGACCGTGGCAACCGCCGTCGCTAAATCATCGACGTGCACGAACTGCCACAGCGGTTCGGTATCCCGGATGGTCAACAGCCGCGGTGCCGCGAAATGCCGGCTCACGGAGGTATCGGCCCCCTCGCCCACCACCGGCGCCGGCCGGATCAACACGAACTCGACCACGTCCTCGACGGCCACCATGTCCATCGCCACACCGGCCTCCGGACTCGGCCGAACCGGGTCGGACTCGGTCAACGGCACCGGGTTGTCGGGGCGCGCACCGTACACCCGCGCGGAGGTGATCACCACGACCTGCCTGGCCCCGACCGCTACCGCGGAGGTCAGCACGGTCTGCGCGAACCGCACGCACTCGGCGCGGCGCTCAGCCGGTGAGGTGGCCTGTTCGCGTTCGACATCGGTGCCCATCGCGACGTGGATGACCGTTTGCGCGCCGCGCAGGTGCGTTGCCAATCCCGGGGAACTCAGGTCAACCCGTCGGGTCAATGCTTCGTCGGCCGCCTCGGAGGAGACCATGACCGTGCCCTGCCCCGCTCGGACGTCGTGGAGCAGCAAACGCACCTGTGCGCCAGGTAACCGCAGCACGGCACAGCGCAGCAACGCACTCGGTACTGCGCCGGCGCGGCCGGTGACGACGACGACGCGTCCGGCGCGTTGTCCGGAGCCGTCGGCGTCGCTGTCCGCCCAACTGGAACTCACGACGGCCTCCACGTGTTGTGATGGGAGCATCATCCTCTCAGTTGGCCAAGGAGACCCGGTGAGCCAATCCCCCCGGCCGTTCCCCGACCCGGACGAGCCCGATCTGAGCAAGTTCATCGAACAACTGCTGAGCGAGGGCGGCAACCCCGCCATTGCCGACGCCTTGCGACAACTCGGCGTCGACCCGGCCAACCCGCAGACCGTGTCGATGATCAGCGACCAGCTACGGTCCTTGTTTGCGAGCGCGCCCGCCTCGGGCGGGCTCAACCAGGACCTGGCCGCGGACATCGCCCGCAAGACCGTCTTGGCCGCCGGGGATGAGGTGCTCAACGAGCAGCAGCGTCGCGACGTCACCGAGGCTGTGCACGTGGCCAGCTTGTGGCTGGACGGAGTGACGCAATTCTCGGCGCCGACGCTGCGCACCCACGCCTGGAGCCGCAGCGAGTGGGTCGCCGAGACGATGCCGACCTGGAAGCGCCTCGTTGAACCGGTGGCACTCGGGGTCAACGCGGCCATCGGCTCTGCCATGAACAAGCAGCTGGAGCAATTCGGTGAGCAGTTCGGTGGCCAGTTCGGTGAGCAAGGCATGCCGTCCATCCCTGGGCTTCCGCCCGGTCTGGATCTCTCCGCCGCCATGGGGCAACTGCAGCCGATGATGGGCGCGATGAGCAGTTCGATGTTTGGCGCGCAGACCGGACAGGCGGTGGGAAACCTGGCCGGCGAGGTCGTCACCGGCACCGAGGTCGGGCTGCCGATCGTCGGGGACGCGGCAGTGGCCTTGCTGCCGACGAACATCGCCGCGTTCGCGCAGGGGTTAGGGATCGATCTGCCGCAGGTGCGGCTTTTCCTGGCGGTGCGGGAGTCGGCCCGGGTCCGGCTCTTCGCCGACGTGCCATGGCTCGCCCCCCAGGTCCTCGCGGCCGTTGAGGCCTACGCGCGCGACATCAGCATCGACACCGAAGCCATCGAAGAGACGGTGGCCCGGCTCGATCCGAACGACTTGCAGGCCATGCAGCAGGCGCTGACCGGCTCGCTGTTCACCCCGACCCCCAGCGCCGCCCAGCAAGCCGCATTAAGCCGGCTGGAGACGCTGCTTGCCTTGATCGAAGGCTGGGTCGACGTCGTTGCTGAACGCGCCACCACCGGGCACCTACCGCAGGCGGATGCGCTCGGTGAGGCGGTGCGCCGTCGCCGCGCCTCTGGTGGTCCGGCCGAGCAGCTGTTCAGCCAGCTCGTGGGTCTGGAGTTACGACCGCGTCGGCTGCGGGACGCGGCGAACCTGTGGGCCGCCCTGGAGGCTGCTTCGGGGGCTGCCGGCCGCGACGCCGCGTGGGCGCACCCGGATGTGGCTCCGACGGCGACGGACCTGGACGACCCGCTCGGGTACGTCGATCGCATGTCCACCTCCTCGCAGGGGAGCAGCGAAATCGACGCAGCGCTGGAAGAGATCCTGTCCGCCGCCGAACGGACCGAAGCGGCCCGGGACGTCTCGGCCGAGGAGGGGCCGACCGACGCTGGACCCTGGCCCAACTTTCCCTACCCGCCGACCAAGGGCGACCGCTCCGCCAAGCCTGGTTCCTCACCAGGACCGTCAGGCCATGATGAGCCCGGCTCACCCCCTGAGCCCGAGGACGGCCGCCAGACCCCACCCGCATCGTGACCCGGACCATCGACGCAGTGACTCCAGACCGTTCACGAGTCGGCACCAAGCGTGCCGACTGGATCCCCAAGCAGCACGGCGCCTGGGCGATGTTGGCGGTGCCCTTTCTGGCCGGAGTGATCACCTCTGGTGGCAGTTGGCGGCAGCTGCCGCTCGGGCTTTTCTGGCTGGCCGGTTACCTGGCCTTCTACGCCGGCGGGGTCTGGGTGCGATCCGGTCGCAAGGCCCGATACGTCCCACCGCTTCGGGTGTACGGCGCTCTGGCTGCGGTGCTGGCCGCCGTCGTCGCGGTGACCTGCCCAGGGCTACTGATCTGGGTGCCTGTCTACGCGGTCTTGGCCGCTGGCAGCCTGTGGTATTCCAGCCGACGAAACGACCGCGCGCTGGCCAACGACGCAGTGACGATCTTCGCGGCGTGCCTGTTTGCGTTGGTCACGTATCAGGCGGCGTACGACGGCCCACGTGCTGCTTGGGCGTCGGCGCAGGCCGGGCAGGCGGCGGCAGTGACCGTGCTCTGCTACGGCTACTTCCTCGGCACGGCCTTGTACGTCAAGACGCTGATCCGCGAGCGGACCTCGACGGCCTACCACCGGGCCTCAGTCGCATACCATGCGGCCTGGGCTCTGGCCTGGGGTCTGGCGGGTCTGCTGCAACTGCCGGGGACGGGGTCGATGGCTTGGCCGATCGCGGCGTTTTTCGCGGTCCTCACCACACGGGCCGCGGTGATGGCCGGGCGGCGGGTCCGTCCGATGTACGTCGGTTTCGCAGAGATCGGCGCATCTGCGGTGCTCCTGGTCCTGGTGGCGCTGTGGCGCTGAACCCTCAGCACGAGACGTCCGAATCGTCGTCGGGCTCCAGACCTTCGTCCCAGTCCGGCATACCTTTCGCTGCCGCGACACCCAGGAGGTAGCCGCGGGCGCGTTCGGTCCGCTCGTACACTTGCAGCAGGCGCCAGAATTCCGGACCGTGCCCGGCGACGAGCAAATGCGCGAGTTCGTGCAGCAACACGTAGTCCTGCACCCACGTGGGCATTGGCCGCAACGCGGTGGAGAGCCGGATCGTACCTCTGGCCGGCGTGCAACTGCCCCAGCGACGCTGCTGGTTGCCGACCCAACGGACACTTGTTGGGCGGGCCTGCCCACTGAGGTACCGCGCTGACAGCTGCCCGGACCGGACCAGCAATGCCTCGTCGGAGCGAGGCACCGCACCCTTGCCCCGGGCCGTACGTCGGGCCCAGCGACCCCGCATCTGTTCGACCCACTGCCGCTCCTGCTCCGCCGACATTCCGGCTGGAAGCATCACGACAAGCACTCCGTCGCGTTCGATGGCCGACACGGTCCTACGGCGGCGCGTCGACCGGCGGATATCGACCGGCAGCGACGCTGCGTGACCAGGGTCGACGTAGCGCTCTGACACTTCGCTCTCAGTTGCCGCGGAACACCGGAGCTCGTCGCTCACCGGCTGCTCGGATGCCTTCTTGCAGGTCGGCGGTGGTCATCGTGACAGCCTGGGCCAGCCCCTCCCACTTGATCGCGTCCTGGAGACTCGCGTGGCCGCCGCCGCGCAACGCCACCGTGGTGAACCTGGTAGCCACCGGACCGCAGGCCGCCACCCGCTCAGCTGCATCCATAGCCACTGCGAGCAACTCCTCCGTGGGCACCGCACGCGAGGCCAGGCCGAGCGGGACGGCCTCCTCACCGGTGATCATCCGGCCGGTCAACAACAGGTCTCGTGCGACCGCCAGACCGGCCACTTCCGGCAACGACCAGGTCGTGGCCATCCCGGGGTGCAAGCCAAGCGCCGTGAAGGGGACGCCGAGGGTCGCGTCGGCAGCGACGTAGCGGATGTCATGAGCCAGGGCCACAGCCAAACCCGCCCCGATGGCTGCGCCGTTGATGGCCGCGATGGTCGGGACTTCCAGCGACTTTATGGAGAGCCAGTTTCGGTAGAACGTGGTCATCCGGGCTCGTAGGTCGGCAGCCGTTGCATCCGGCTCGGAGGCGATCCAGGACAAATCCCCGCCGGAGCAGAACGCTGTCCCGTTGCCCGTGACGACAACGGCCGCCAGGTCGGGGTCGTCCCGCAACGAGTCCATGGCCCGCACCCACGAAGCGGTCATGGCATCGCTCATCGCGTTCCGCTTATCCGGCTGGTCCAAGCGCACCAGCGCGATCCGGCGTCGGCCGGCTTGGTGACGCTCGAGCGCCAAATGTTCGTATGGCTGATCCCACCACGACGGCTCACTCATGGGGCCGATGCTAGCGCCGCGCTCGTGGGCGCTCGTCGACGCCAGGCCGGGACGGCGGTCGGGGTGAACAGTGACCCGGCCGCCCGCCCGCGACGTCGCTGCCTAGGCCTTGCCGAGAATGCGGTTTAGCTTCGTCCCACAGCTCGGGCAGGTGCCCTTCGCCATCCGTCGGCCGTTCGTCTCAACGACGTGGCCCTCAGCCTCGCGCTTCTCCTTGCACTTGACGCAATAGAACTCGCCCTTGTATGTCTCGCCGGTGTCTGCCATCGTCAGGCCCTCCTCGGTGGTTCATGCCGACTGGTCCCGGCATCGGACGAAATCACCCTATGTCAGGGGGCGGACACCGCCCCGGATTCCCCGCCCGTCGCCGCGTCGGTTGCGACGAGTTGCCGCCCATGCTCACCTCGCCCCAAGTCGACGCCGCCCGATCGACCATCGCGGCGCAGCTCCGAAACCACCATCCACATGGCGGCGTGCTGTGGACGAACCCAGACAGCAACCAAGGCTCTCGCCGCACACTTGGCAAGCCGCGGCACCCGCGGCTTAGCAGGCAACACCCGCGGCCGGTGGCCGCTGACCCCAGCCGAACTGACGGGGTGAAGGTTGCCGACGCAGTGCGCGCTCCCCACCGCCGAACGGAGACCGATGCTCACCCGACCCGCGCTCGCCCCACACGCCAGACTCTTGTACCGCGAGCCGGGCGCAGTCCAACTCGGCGTCTGCCCGCAGACCGGCATCGTCTTGACCGGTCTGACAGAGCCGGAACTCACGCTGCTCACCCTGCTCGACGGTTCCCGCGACCTCGGCTCGCTGCGACGGTGGGCCCGCCGCATGCGTGCCGATCCGGTCCGGGTCAGCGAACTGCTCGAGCATCTCGAGACCCGCGGGCTGCTCCGCGAAGGCCCGGCACTGCCCAGGCTGGAAGCACGCACCCGATCGCAGACGCATCTCGCGCCGTACGACGAGAGCCAGGCCGAGGTGCAGGCCATCCGCCTGCGGCACCGGCTCCAGAGCGCTGGTCCAGAGCTGGTGCGAGCGCGAACAGGCCGTGCCATTCTGGTCGACGGTCATGGCAATCTCGCGGACGTGGTCGCCGCCACCCTGCGCAGTGGTGGGTACGGTCGGGTGTCCGCCGGCGCGTGGGCGGCCGCCGCCGGGGACCTGCGCCGACGCGCCGCCAGCGACGCCGACCATCACGATCCGGACGAACCCGACCTGGTCGTGATGGTGGCTGCGGATGTCCTCAACGACGATGAGGTGGCGCCCTGGCGAGGCACCGGCACGGCCCACCTGCCGGTGGTGACCAACGGTTCAACCGTCGAGGTCGGGCCGATGCTCGGCCGGAACGGGCCGTGTGCCCGGTGCCTGCACCTGCACCGCGCGGACCGCGACCCCGCCTGGCCCGAACTGTTGGCTCAACTGACCACTCCACGAGCAGGGGATCCGCCGTTGGCGATGGTTTCCAGTGCGGTGGCGGCGATTGCCGCGGGAGCCGCTGCCACGATGGCCGCGGACTACCTCGACCTGCAATTGATCCAGCCAGGGCTGGCCTTCGAGGTCCAGCCGCAGGCGCCGTACCTGCTCAGACGTCGCTGGCTTCCACACCCCAGATGTGCATGCCCAGCCGAGACAGTCACAATGAGTGCGTGAGCGATATTCCCCGGCGAGCGATCAGCCGGACCGTCAAGCTGGCCGGGCTGCCTCTGGGCGTCGCCGGCCGGGCAGCGGTTGGTGCTGGACGTCGGATCGGCGGAAAGCCGGGCGCTGCCGTCACCGCTGAACTGCAGCGTCGCACAGCGGAGCAGCTGTTCAGTGTCCTTGGCGAGCTCAAGGGTGGCGCCATGAAAGTCGGGCAGGCACTGTCAGTCCTTGAGGGTGCGCTGCCAGAGGACCTCATCGAGCCGTACCGGGCCGCGTTGACGAAGCTGCAGGACTCGGCGCCGCCGATGCCGGAATCCAGCCTCCGGGCCGTGTTGGTCGAGTCGCTCGGACAGGACTGGCCAAACCTGTTCGTCTCGTTCGACCCGACACCCGCTGCCTGCGCTTCGATCGGTCAAGTGCATCGCGGCGTATGGAATGACGGTCGCGAGGTTGCGGTGAAGGTGCAGTACCCAGGCGCCGGACCCGCGCTGGTGGGTGACTTCCGCCGATTGGCCTTGATGGCCCGGATGTCGTGGGGTTGGTTACCGGGAGTCGACCTGGGCCCTTTGCTGGACGAGCTCATCCTTCGGGTTAAAGACGAGTTGGATTATTCGCGCGAGGCCAGGCATCAGCAGATCTTCGCCGACACCTTCAAGAACGACCCCGATGTCGTGGTGCCCGCCGTGGTGCATCAGGCCGGTCTGGTCCTGGTGACCGAATGGCTCGAGGGCGTTCCGCTGTCTCAGATCGCCTCCTCCGGCGACCCCGAACGTCGCCGTCGGGCGGCGCATGCGTATCTGAACTTTCTTCTGTCAGGGCCGCAACGGGCCAAGTTGCTGCATGCCGACCCCCACCCAGGCAACTTTCGCCTGACCGAGGATGGGCGCCTCGGGGTGCTCGATTTCGGGGCTGTGGATCCGCTGCCCGACGGACTACCCGGCGCGCTGGGCGAGATCCTGTCGCTGGTTTTGGCGCACGACGGCAGGGGTCTGACCAACTGCCTGCGGCGCGAGGGTTTTGTGCGTCAGGACGCCCGCACTGACCCAGCGCGGATCCTGGACCTCATCGCCCCTTTTGCCGCGCCGTTGCGCACCCCGGAGTTCACCTTTACCCGCGATTGGCTGCGCTCACTGACGACGCGATTCTCCGAACCTGGGCGCGACACGGTGCAGTTGGGCATGCAACTAGCGCTTCCCCCGAAATATCTGCTGATCCACCGAGTCTGGCTCGGCGGAATCGGCGTCTTGTGTCAACTTGATGCACCAGTTCCTGTGCGCGAGACGGTGGCGCAATGGCTGCCCGGTTTCGACCCCGACGGTACGAAGGTCCAGGCGCCGCGAGTGACCTCCGTGGGACCAGCCTGATCTTGGCTCAGCGTGACGCGCTGATCACCCGCATGATGCCTGCACTGAGACGACCGCCACTGGTCTTGTCAACGCCGGCGCGTCGGGCCGACGCTCGGTTCTTGGTTACGGCCAACGGTCCAGGCTGAGCAGTGTGCTGCTGCGGCTCGCGTCGTTCAAGGTGACGTTCTCCCATGGATGGTGTGCGGTCTGCGGACGAAACGTCTGAGGTAGGACGACGCACCGCGCATGGAGGAAACGTCGCCACGGTGTCGATTCCGACCCCTACTCGTGGCGCATCTACCGTAGATTTTAGAGAGTGTCGTAGATGGCTGCAAATCAGCCTCTACAAACGCCATCGGACGCTTGCGCGCGCACGGAACGGTGTGCAGCGGCATCCGAAGGCCGGCACCCTTGGCTGCGATCGAATGCGACATCAACAACTGGCCGGAGGGCGCGCTGTCGGGCCTTCCCGTGGCCAGATCGAGCCACGACTGAGTGGGCGAGGCTGACCGGCGCGGTGTCAACAGCGTTCGCTGCCCGCATCGCCTGCAAGGACACGCAAGACCGCGGCGCCGAACTTGGCGAGCTTGGCTGGACCGACGCCGGGAACTGTGGCCAGCGCAGCATCATCGGTCGGGCGTCGCTCTGCGATCGCCGTCAGGGTCGCGTCGGTGAACACGACATACGCGGGGACAGACGCGTTGGCGGCTTCGGTGCGACGCCACTGGCGCAGCGCCTCAAACGTGGCCTCGTCATAGGTCGGTGGGCAACTCGCGCAGCGGCCCACCTTGCGCTGCGCGGTGCTTGCCAGCATCCCGTCACAACAGCGGCAGGTGGTCGGCAAGCGAGTCGCTCGGGCACGTGAGCGGCGCGTCGCGCCCGCAGTGGACGCGCGAGCAGTCAGGTCGGGGTCCCCGAGGAGCCGTGCTGCGGGCAATATAAATCGGCTGGGCTTGCGGGTGCTCCGGCCGCCGGCGGATCGTGCGTTCGCCCAGGAGAGCCGCAACTCGCGACGGGCCCGGGTGATGCCGACATAGGCCAAACGGCGTTCCTCCTCGATCGCCTGGAAGCCCTGGGCCATCGCCAGCGGCAGCAGCCCATCGCTGCATCCAGCCAGGAATACGACGTCCCACTCCAGTCCTTTGGCTGCGTGCAGCGACGCCAACGTAACCCCGGCGACGGTTGGAGCATGTTGGGAGGCGATTCGTTCGTCGAGTTCGCGGATGAGGTCCGGCAGCCTGGCTGTCGGGTCAGATCTGGACAGGTCGTCGGCCAGATCAGCCAGCGCGTTGATCGACTCCCACTGTTCTCGGACCGCGCCCGATCCCGACGGCCGGTGCGGAGACCACCCGGTGCCGATGAGCACGTCCCGGGTCAGGTCGGGCAACGGAGTCAACCCATCATCCGAACGCGCCGCCCCTCGCAGCAGCACCATGGAAGAGCGGATCTCAGGGCGGTTGAAGAACCGCTCACCCCCGTGGAGCAGGTAGGCGACGCCGTGCTCAGCGAGGGCATGCTCCAGGAGCCCGGACTGCACGTTGATTCGGTACAGCACTGCGATCTGCTCGGCGGGGGTACCAGCCGCGATCAGCGACGCGACGTCGGTCGCGATCCCAGCCGCCTCCGCCTCATCATCCGGGTACGTGCTCATCCGCGGCGGTGGGCCGCCCGGACGCTGTGCCTGCAAGCGAACCGGGCCGGTCGTCGTCGCGGCGCTGCCCCGACGAGGGCGAGTCGACGCGCTCCTCTGCGCCGCCTCGATCGGGAGGTCGCGCTCGAGGGTTCGGTCGGTCGGTCCGGCCTCGACCACGGCGTTGGCGACCGCGACGATTTGCGGGGTGCTGCGGTAGTTGCGCACCAACCGGACCACGTCGGCGTACGGGTGCCGACGGGTGAACCCAACCAGATGGGCTGGGGTCGCCCCGGCAAACGTGTAGATGGTCTGGGCGGGATCGCCAACCACGCAGATATCCCGTCGGTCACCGAGCCAAAGATCGAGCAGTCGCTGCTGGACCGCGTTGACGTCTTGATACTCGTCGACGACGAACTGCCGATACTGCCCCCGCACCTGGTCGGCGACATCGCCACGCTCGGACAGAATGCCGACCATGATCAGCAGGACGTCCTCGAAGTCGATGACCCCGCGGTCGGACTTGACCTGCTCGTACGTCTCGATGAACCGGGCCACCGTCGTCGCCTCGTAGCCCGTCACAGACCGCCCCTCCCGGGCCGCAGCAACCGCGTAGGTCTCGGCGGTGAGGCAGCTGACTTTGGTCCAGCGCAACTCATCGCCGAGATCACGCAGCACCGCTCGGTCGGCCCGCAACCGAAGCCGGTTCGCGGCCTCCGCGATGAGCGGCGCAGTATGCGCAGCGATCGGCGGGACCGCCCCGCCGATCGCTTGTGGCCAGAAGTACTGCAACTGCCGCAACGCGGCGGAGTGAAACGTACGGGCCTGCACCCCTTGCACCCCAAGCTCGCGAAGCCGGGTGCGCATCTGCCCAGCGGCCCGCGCGGTAAACGTCACCGCCAGCGTGCCCAACGGCTGGTAAGCCCCCGAATGGACGCCGTACGCGATCCGGTGAGTGATCGCGCGGGTCTTCCCGGTGCCGGCGCCGGCGAGCACACACATGGCGCCCAGCGGCTGAGCCGCCACCTGGCGTTGCTCGGGGTCCAAGCTTTCGAGCAACGCTTCCGGGTCCGATCCGCGCTCGGGACGGGCCGCACCGGCGATCAGGGAGTCGCTGCCTTCCTCGACCGCGGACCCGACGGGTCCAGCGAACGCGTGCTTACCTCTGCTCACGCCAGATCCTCTCAGAAGGCGCCGACCCCGACCCGCACCGGATGGGGCCAGGGGACAATGGTGTACGTGATGAAGCCACCACACCTGCCCCCGCTCGGCGAAGTTGTCGTCTACGCGACGCCATGGTGCCCCTTCTGCAGGCAACTGTTGGCTGCGTTGCCAGCCCTCAACGTCCCATTCACCATGGTCGACGTCGATGAGGACGAGCAAGCGGCGGCCTTCGTCGAGGCTGTCAATGGCGGAAACCGGGTGGTCCCGACCGTGGTGTTCCCCGACGGGTCGAGCCTGACCAATCCCGAGCCCGACCACGTGCGTGCCAGAGCCGCCTCCTAAGCGGCATCCCCCTACGGCCAGGGCCGTCGTGGTGGCCCGGGCAGGCCGTCCGCCTCAGCGACGACCCCAGGTGGCCTCGCGCGCTGGGGTGAGCCGGCCGCCGTACCAGTGCTCGATCAGCCGGCGCGCGATCGACAGCCTCCCGGGCAGGGTCAGCTCTGCGGTGGCGACCAGGCTGCTCACCTGGGACCGACTGAACCAATAGGCTTCGGCGATCTCTTGGGTGTCCGGGCTGAGCTGCGCGGACGTGGCCTGGGCCGTGAAGCCGAGCATCAACGAGGCCGGAAAGGGCCAAGGCTGGCTGCCGAAGTAGCGGACGTCCACGACGGTGACGCCCACCTCTTCAAGGACCTCGCGAACCACTGCGGCCTCGAGCCGTTCCCCGGGTTCGACGAACCCGGCGAGCACTGAGTACCGACCCGGCGGCCAGGCGGCGTTGCGGCCAAGCAGCAACCGGTCCTCATGGTCGATGACGGCCATGATGACGGCGGGGTCCGTCCGGGGGAAGTGCTCGCTGCCATCTTCGGGGCAGCGGCGGATCCACCCGGCCCGCTCGGTCAGGGTCGGTCCGCCGCAGCAGGGGCAGCGGGGGTGGCGCTCATGCCAACGGGCCAGTGCGATCGCGGTCATGAATACTTCGGCGTCGAGCTCGTTCAGGCCTGCGCCGACCTCACGCAGCCCACTCCAGACGGTGCCGGAGGGGAGCTGATACTCACGGTCCCAGACCACGGCCAGGAGTGGCGCCCCGCCGGCGTCTCGTCCGATCAGCAGCACCCGCTGCTGCGCGTCTCCGGTCCGGGGGGAACGCCAGCTCAGCGACGCGGCACCGTGCGTAGGCATCGGCGTCCCACCCTCGGCGACATCGACGACGTGGGCGCAGGGGTCGGCCAGCAACGAGGCGACGCCGCCTGGGCGACCCCGATCGACGTCGCTACGGTGCAAAGCCCCGTAGGGCGTCGCCCGGTCCGTCTCCTCGCCGGGCGTGATTCCTGGCATGCCGTTCACCCTACGGGCGCCCGGCCTGACGCGCCGATACGGTTGGCAACGTGACACCTCGCTCCCTAACCCTGGCCGCGCTCGCCAGCGCCGCGGTGCCCGGGGTGGCGCCGGTGAGCGCCACGGAGGTCTCCTCGCCGCACCGACTCGGCCCGCAGCGGTTCTACACCGCTGTGGTGACCGACAGTCGAGCCGCGCGCTGGGTGGTCCGACTTCCTGCTGACGCCGTCGCCGCCGCCCGCCAAGACGCTGTGCTGCCGTTCTTGAGCCTCTTGGGCCCTCGTCTTCCGTTCCAGGTGCCAGCGCCGGCTGGTCGGGCGGCCGTTCGTGATGGCAGGGGTGCCGTCATCTACCCTCACTTGGCGGGTGCCCCGCTGAGCCTGGCGAAGCTGCCGCCCGGGTCACAATTGGCGGCGGGGGTCGGCCGCGCCCTGGCTGCGATCCACAACCTGGATCGACGGATGGTGGATGAGGCAACGTTGCCGTCGTACGACGCGGAGAACTGCCGGCGACGGCACCTCGCCGAGCTTGACCGTGCTGCCGAGACCCGCCGGGTGCCGACCGGCTTGCTGTCTCGGTGGGAGGGTTTGCTCGATGACGTCTCGTTGTGGCGGTTCGCCCCAACGGTGGTCCATGGCCGGTTGGACGGCGCTCAAATCCTGGTCCAGGCTGCTGACCGCGACGACATCGAGACAGCCAAGGTGACCGGTGTGGTGGGTTGGGAAGAGGCTGGTGTGGCCGACCCTGCGACGGACTTCGCGCAGGTCGTGCGGCGGTGTTCGACGCAGACGGCCGACACCGTGTTCGAGGCGTATGCGATGGCCCGCAACGAGCCGGCCGATCCGAAGCTGCTGGAGCGCGCCGCGCTGATCGCTGAGCTCGACGTGGTGGCCGCGTTCGTCGCGGCGGTGCTCGCGCAGGACGAGCCAGCCATGGCGCAACTTGACGCCGAACTGACTGATCTGGACGCACGAGTGGGTGACCGCGACACCCCGGGCGAGGACGCGGAACCGCCCTTGGAGAGCGCAGCATTGGATTCGTGGCCGGACCCGGTCGACGGCAGCAGCCTCTACCAAGCCGGTCAGATGGACGCTGAGGAGGGCACAGAGGCATCCAGAAGCACGGATTCAAAACCGTCGGTTGACCCGCCGGTCGACACTCATCAACAGCGGTTGGCGAAACTCGATGCGGACCGTTCCTCAGATTGAGCGACCCGACGACGATCACGCCGAACTCGCGAGGCCGCCGGATGCTGTCGCAGGATCAACCGGCAGCGGGAGCAAAGCCTCACAACTGGTCCGCGGCAGCGACGAACACCTCAAGCGCAGCTTCGTCCGGTAGCGGCGGGTACACCGTGGACCCGTCCTGTGCGTAGCAAAAGCACGCCCGAACGTGGTCGATTGGCACACCAGCCAATCGCGCGTACGCCGTCCGGTAGACCGCCAGTTGCAGGGTTTGCGCTGCGGCGGCCTCTCCAGTGGCCGCAAGGCCGGTCTTCCAGTCGACAACCACGAACCGGTCCGGCCCGTCGCAGAACACGGCGTCGATGCGGCCGCGCACCGGAACGCCGCCGACCAGCGTGTCCACCGGCAGCTCGAGCGCAACCGGCGAACGTTGCGCCCATGGCCCGGCCAGGAACGCGCGGACCGCGCGGGGACTGACCATCTGACCCGCGTTGCCTTCGACGAACGGGTCGACGGTCTCCAGTTGCGCTTGACCCCCCGCGCTGATGTCTTCATCAAACAGGCCGCCGCGCCGGTAGTACCGCTCGATCCAACGGTGCCAGGCCCGTCCGGCCTGGCCGCCTGCAAGCGGTTTGCGCGGCACCGGCCGGTGCATGTCCTCAGCCTGACCGGCGGGGTCAAGGTGACGCCGGACCAGGTCCGAGGCGCTCATTGGTCGAAGCGTTGCGGTCTGCGCCCCCAGCTGCTGGGTGCCCCCGGCGTCGCGTTCGGCGAGCAGCACGGCGATCTCCCGGTCGAGCTCGGCCAGTTCGGGCAGTTCGGGCAGCTCGTCGTATGCGGCGTCAGGCCCGGTACATTCCCCGGTCTGCCATCGAGTGACGAGTGCCGATGCGCGTTCCAGTTCAGGCTGCACCTCGAGTTCCATCGGCCAGGAAGGCACGTCGATGCCTGCCAACCCGGTGACGAAGCGGGGTACCGGACCAACGCCGCCACCATCGGCGTCGCTGCTCATCCCCCCCTCACCGTGAGAATGCCGCCGGTCGGATCCCCCAGCCACCACTCCGTCGGGGCTGGGGGGGCCTGGCATCGGCTCCCACATCAGGACCGCAGCGGTCGCGGACAGCGAACCCTGATCGTCGCGTCCCTCGCCGATTTGACGCACTTCCTCAAGAAATCGCGAAGTGACTCTTGGCGTAGCGCCACTGCCCCACACTGGCGCCGTCAAGAGCAAGGCATCCCGCGCCCGCGTCGTTGCCACGTACATGAGGCGACGTTCTTCTTCCAGCTGGTGCTGCGCATTGCGATCACCGAAGTCCTCAAGTGCGATCCGCAAACTGGAAAGATCCGGCGCCTGGCACCAGGCCAGCGCCGGCAAGGCATCCCGGTCGGCGCGCAGATCGTACGGTAGCGTGCCGGCCTGCGTCGTCCAGCCCGGAGCGCGCGGCGGCAGCACCGTCCACGCACCGTCGCGGTACCTCGAACCGCCCACCCGCACCGACGGGAAAGAGCCTTCAATCAGCCCCGGGACGGCGACGACGTCCCATTCCAATCCCTTGGCTGCGTGCACGGTGCAGACCTGCACGCAGGACGGGTCGACCTGACCTGGATCAAGGGGCAGGCCGTCCTCCTCCTCCTGGGCCGCCTCCAGCCAGGCGAGCAGCGCCCCGAGCGAAGACGACGGCGCGCGAGTAGCGAAGTCAGCTGCCACCTCAGCGAAACGACGCAGGTGACGAACCCCTGCGGCAGCCTGCTCGCTGGGTCGGGCCGACACCTCGACGTCCAACCCGAGGATTCGTTCGGCGGCGTACATCAGGTCCGGTAGTGGCAACGAGTCGATGGACGACAGTCGGCTCAACGTGGCTGCCAACCGGCGCAGTCTTCGGCGCGCCTCGTCACCGAGGCGTTCCCCCTCCGGGCCACGCCAGCCCCGCGTCGGTAGGGTCGCGACTGCCTCGGCCAGAGATGCCTCCTGCGGGCGCGGCGCGGCGAGCTTCGGCTCGTCAGCTCCCCGCTTCGCGGTCCGCCGTTGGATCAGTTCTCGGGCCCAAGCTCCGATGGCGTCCAAGTCTGCGGCACCGAGCCGAATCGGGGCCCGCATCAGCAGCTGCAACATCGCATCGTTGCGACTCGGATCGTGGGTGGCGGTCAATGCCGCGATCAGGTGCGCGACCTCAGGGGTGCTGATCAGTCCACCTACCCCGACCTCCTCCACCGGTACGCCCCGCGCGCGCAGCGCGGCGGCGAGCACGGGGATCTGCTCACGGCGGCGACACAGCACCGCAGCGCTCGGCAGCGGCATGTGCTCCCCCGGGTGCTCGGTCCCAGGCCGCACCGACCAGACGCCACGACGAGCTGCTATCCACTGCGCCACCAGGTCCGCCTCCGCCGCCTCATCGATGCACCTGGCCAGATCCACCCGCCCAACGGGTGCCGCCGGGGCCGGCACGAGCCGCCGCACCCGGACCTCTCCAACGCCGATCAGCGGTGCGCCGATCCGGTTGGCCACGGTCAGGATCCGCTCAGCGTTCCGCCAGCTCGTCGATAGGCATTGGGTGGGCAACTGCGCCCCCGGTGCAGCGAACGCTTGGGCGAACCGACCGAGAGTGTCGGCACCGGCCCCGCGCCAGCCGTAGATGGATTGGTGCGGATCCCCCACCGCGATCACCGGTATCGGTGCACTTTGGGCCACCTGGCGCGGACTGGCAACGACGCCCGGACCGCTTTGATGACCGCTCGTTCCAGCGCCCGGCCCAAACACCGCACGCAACATTGCCAGCTGAGCTGCTGAGGTGTCCTGGAACTCATCCAGCAACACCAACTCGCGCCGGCTTCGCTCGCGCGCCCCGATCCACGGGTACTCGGTGACCAGACGCGCGGCCAGGGCCAGCTGGTCGGAGAAGTCAAGGCACCCCCGGTTCTGCTTGGCTTCCCGGTACGCCTCGACCAGCCCGAGCAGCTGGTGACGGGCCGCCGTGCGATCCAGTACCCGACGGACCCCCGCCGGAATGCGCCCCCCGCGCCCGGTGGGCGATCCTTGGATGAACGTCCTCAGATCGGCACACCACGATTCGGCTCGGTGGACGTCGCAGAGCTGCTCCGACAGTTCGTCGCCGAGGGTGAGCACCGCCCGGGTCACTGTCGAAGGAGCCAGATCGACGTCGTGCATTGGACCGTCGTAGCTCCTCACGACCTCGTGAGCGAGTTGCCAGGAGCCAGCCGGCGACAACAGCCGCGCATCGGTTTCCAGACCAGCCAGCATCCCATACTCGGCGAGCAGTCCTGCGGCGTACGCGTGGTATGTCTGCACATCTGGCGCAGGCGTGAGCGGGTCTTCGTTGCGAACTCCACGGACCGGGCCGAGGAGGGGATCCCCCCATGCCGCCAGTCGATGAGTGATCCGTTCACGCAGTTCCCCGGCAGCCTTCCGGGTGAACGTCAGACCGAGGACCGCTGACGGGTCGACCATCCCGTTGACGGTCAGCCACACCACCCGCGCAGCCATCGTCTCGGTCTTGCCTGATCCCGCACCAGCAACGACCAGCATCGACGTCAACGGCGCTTCGATCACTCGCCGTTGCTCCGGCGTCGGCGCTGGCAATCCAAGACAAAACGCCACTTCCGGTGCGGACACCGATCCACGGATCGGCACCGCGAAGGGCTCCTGACCGGCAGCCGAAGCCACTGCGCTCGTGGGAGGTCGCCGATCCGCCTCGGAGCCTGGCCCCGAGATCACTGTGGCCCTCCAGCTGGGCAGGAAGGACGAACCTGGCAGGTCCGGCACCATGGGCCGCTGCGGGCCGGAAATCGGGATCCGGACATTGTCGCGGCGCTGTCCGCGATCATCCGGTTTGCCCACTGGCCGTCGTCCGAATCGGCAAGGCCAGCCTGTTCCTGCACGGTGACCTGCTGGTTTGCCGCTCGCCCAAGCTGCACCAAGGTGGCACCGGCCACGTGCCCGCGGGTTGCGAGGGCCACCTGATACGCGCCGAGTTGGGGGGAGCGACGCACTTCATCAGCAGTCGGCTTCGTCCCGCCCGTTTTAAAGTCGACGATCCGCAGTCGACCGTCCGGCTCGGCCTCGACCCGGTCAAACCGAGCCGTCACCGTGCATGCGTCGATGAGCGCGGTGACCGGCAACTCTCGGGCGATCTCCTGGCGACCTTGCGCCTGCGCCTGGTGTAGGTATCGGGCCGCCCGGGTCAACATGGCACCAGCTTCGCCACGCGCCCTCCGCTCGAGCCAACTCGGCGCAAGCTGTTGCTCTGGCCAGAGATGGTCCAAACGGGCCAGCAGAGCCTCCTCGCTCGTCTCCATGGTGGTTGCCAGAATCTCGTGCACCAATTCACCGATCCGCGCGGGACCGCCTGGGCGCGACCCGCGGCCCCCGGCTGCGCTGGTCAACCACCGGAGCGGGCATCTGGCCAGCTCGTCAAGACCTGAGGGCGAGACCCGAATGGGGTCGTCGGCTCCGCGCCGCACTCGCCGGTCGCTGGGCGCTGCCGGCTCCCACCAGGTCGCCGGGTCAGCACCGGGCACCTGCTCAGCTGCCAACGCAGCCAGTCGCCGGGCTGCCCCATGACGCACCCGGGGGTCGGGATGCGCAGCGGTCAGGCGCCGCAACCGCGCAGTCACGTCGCCAAGTGACAACTCCCTTGCCGGGAGGCTCCCCTCGCCCTGCATCTGCGGACCTCCGTCGGCCACACCCGGCATGGCGGCAACCAAGCGGAACAACACCGACGGAGCGTCTGTCTCGGTGTCAACGGCGGTCACCCGCAGCGCCTCCACGGCCCGGCTGACAGCGATGTGAAAGAGCCGGATCTCATCCGTCCGCAATGACTCCCACGCCGGGCGGGCTCCCCCCAGACGGCCGGCCAGGGCGTCGAGGAGTTCCTCGGCGCCGAGCAGCGAACCCGGCAAGCGCGGGTTCGGCCAGATACCGTCCTGAAGCTCCACCACGGTCACCCGCCGCCAGGCCCGGCCAACAGCTTGATGCACCGTCAGCACCTCGACGCACTCCCGGCGTCCCCGGCGCTTGAGCGGCTCGGCGGTGAAGTCCAACCCCCTGAGTCGGTCAACGAAGCCTTCCGGACCGGTGTCGGCCCCGTGCTCGTCGAACCATTGCGCGGCGTCAAACAACGCAAGCACCACATCGAGGTCCCGGTCCGCACCAGCTGCGCGGGCACCCTGGCGCCGGGCCCGCTCCCGCCAGGTCGTCGCAAGGTCGGCCGCGGACCAGGCCGCCCACACCACGCCGGCGACGCTGATCCCGTCGTCCCAACGCCGTCGCTTCGAGTCCCACCTGCTCGCGGACCGAGCTGCGGTGATCATCGCGGCGATCCGGACCAGGCCGGGGTAGCGCCGAGCGACCGGCCGCGGCACCCCCGCGACAAGCCAACCGGCCAGCACCCGCAACGGATCAGAGACCGGTTCGGGTGGTGACGTGGGATCGCCCGGCGTCAGGGTGCCCGCAGTGCGCAGCAGCCGATGCCACTGAAGGGCGTCAAGACCGCCGTACGCCGACCGCAGCAGTGGCTCGACCAGCTCCACTGGTACCGCCTGGATGCGTCCCCGAGCAAGGTCAGCGGCGACCCCCAGGACGGTCAGGAGTGGCTGGACGGCCGGTTCAGCGGGCAGGTGGGGCCGCTCGGCGGCCACCACCACCGGCACGCCTCGCCTGCTCAGCGAAAGCCGAAGTTCGTCTGCCGCAGCTGCGGTCCGGGTGATCACCGCCAGCTCGGACCACGGCACGCCCTCCAGCAGATGGTCGCGGCGCAAGGTGGCGGCCACGAAGTCGGCCTGCGCGCTCACCGAGTCGAAGGTCTGGGCGACAACCGCGACAGGCTGAGCCGGCCGTGGCTCCCACGGTCGAAGCAGCGGCTCGACGGGCTCAGCACGACGGTGGGCGACACCGCCGACGGTACCGATCCGGGCTGCCACTGCCCCGGTCACGGCACGCAACAGCCCGGCCTGGCGCCACGCCGTACCCAGGACGAATGTCGGCGCCGATTCGTCCACCGAGCTGACGAGCTCGGCTGGCAGCCCCGGGTCAGCCCCACGGAAGCCCTGAGTCGCTGCGTCCGGGTCGGCCAGCACAACCAGTCGCGTAGAACCTCCCACCAAAGCGCCGATCAGCCGTGCCGCTGGTCGCGTGAGCTCCTGGGCGTCGTCGACGATCAGGCAGCGCAACCGCTGGCGCCACCGGGCCGCCAGCTGCGGATCGGACGCCAGCGACTCCGCCGCCTGATCGCACAAACCGGCCGGGTCCGTTACCCCGGGTCGAGCAAGGGCCATCACCTCCTGATACTCCTGGAGCACGGCTCCGGCCGCTGCCCACACAGGCCGCTGCGTGCGTTCGCCCAGAGCCTTCAAGTCCCCGGGGGTCAGCTGGTGCTCCATGGCGCGCAGAAGCAGCTCTCGTAACGCGGATCGAAACGCGTTGGTGCCCACTGCTACGCGTAGATCGTCAGGCCAGGGTGGCACTCGGCCGACGCCTTCGCGGTGCCCCGCGAGCAATTCCCGCAGGACGACGTCCTGCTCCGCGCCGCTGAGCAGCTGCGGCATCGCCTCGCCATGGCGCAGCGCTGACTCACGCAACACCGCGAACGCCAGCCCGGGCACTGTGCGGCTCAACGGTTCGACGGTCGTTGCCCCCAGCCGACGGACGAGTTGATCACGCAAACCCTCCGAAATGGCCCTCGACGAGGCGAGCACCAGAGACGAACCGGGCGGCGCCCCTGCGGCCACCTGGCTGGTCACCAGCTCCAGCGCCACCGTCGTCTTGCCAGTGCCAGGCGCGCCTAACACCAGCGCCGCCACCCCATCGAAAGCCACGACAGCCTGTTGAGCAGGGTCCACGGGCGGCACCGAGCGCACGACCCGGCGATTGCTGGGCACCGAGGCGGTGTCCGGACCAGTTCGAGGGCGAGCATGCACGGAGGGGGTCACTTGGTCATCGGATCATCCGCCACCGACAACCACCTGGCTCGTCGGGACGGCCCGGCTCGTCCCGATGCTCTTTACCTGGGCACAGGGGGATTCCACGCGGCCCGAGCGATGAGCACCCGAGGCGTCCGTCCATCCGCCAACGGGGTGGCCTCGGCGCGCCAGTGTGGCTCGGCCTTCCAGGCCAGTGCACCGGGCAGTCGACCGCTTGCATCGACGACCCGCCACCAGCAGGTCAAGTGGCCATATCGTGCCATCAGGGCACCTACGTGACGCGGTCCGACCCGTTCCAGGGCGGCAGCCAACCGCCCGTAGGAGGTGACCCGGCCAGGCGGGACGGAATCGACCAGGTCCAAGAGCAACGCCACGTGCTGGGGCAAATCCCCCAGATCGACGGTGTTGACCGGCGACCCTTGGTCAGCTGCGACTCGCCGAGGCCGGCTCATGGGCGCCCAGCCTAGCGAGTAGTCTCGGTGATCCGGATAGAACGAACCCCCGTCCTCGGGGGCGCCAGGAGGGCACTGTGCCGAATCACTCCTCACGCTCCGACCTCCCCGGAACAAGCCGGGGTGTCCGGCTCCCACGCTCCGAACGACGGGCGCAGCTCTTGGAGGCCGCGCAACAGGTCTTCGTCGAGCACGGGTATCACGCCGCCGGTATGGACGAAATCGCAGATCGAGCAGGCGTATCCAAACCCGTTCTGTACCAGCATTTCCCGGGAAAGTTGGACCTATATCTCGCGTTGCTCGATCAGGCGAATGAGCAAATGATGGACGCCGTCGTCGCGGCGCTGTCTTCCACCGAGGACAACAAGCAACGGGTCATCGCAACGATGGAGGCGTATTTCGAGTTCGTTTCTCGCGAAGGCGCCCCCTACCGTTTGGTCTTCGAGTCGGATCTGATCAACGATCCGCAGGTATCCAGACGGGTGCAGGAGGCCGAAAAGCGCACCGCCGAAACCCTCGCCAGGTTGATCTGGCAGGACACCGGGCTCTCCGACGAACGCGCCCTGCTCGTGGCCCAGGGCGTCACGGGAATGGCCCAGACATCCGCGCGGTTCTGGCTAGCACAAGGACGCGCGATACCGTTGGGCGAAGCGGCCCGCCTGGTGGCGGCGTTGGCCTGGCGAGGTATCGGTGCTTTCCCGCGTCGTGGCGTCGGACGCTGACTTGCTTGCTGGACGTAGGAATTGGACGTTCGACCGTTCGGCGTGCTGACGTCGTAAAGAGAGGTGGACCAATGGAGATCAAGGTGGGAGTGCTGCATAGCCCCCGAGAGCTCACGATCGAATCGAACCAGACGCCGGAGGCAATCGAAAAGGCGGTTGAGGCGGCTGGCGCCGAAGGATTTCTACGCATCGATGACGTGAATGGCTCGCGAGTTTTGGTTCCAACGGGGAATCTCGCGTATGTCGAGATCGGTGCGACACGGCGTGCCGGCGTGGGTTTCGGTTCGCTGTAAATAACGTTTTTGTTACGCGGGAGTGTGCCTGGTCAAACCCGGGGTACTGAATAGGGGATCGTTGTGTTGATCACCGAAAACAGACCATGAGGTCCTAGACCTCAAGAATCAGGAGCTACCTACAATGGGAACCATCATCTCGGCCATCGTTATCGGCCTCATCATCGGTGCGCTGGCTCGCCTTGTTCTGCCGGGCCGCCAGAACATCTCGATCGTCATGACCATCCTGCTGGGTGCGGTTGGCGCCTTTCTCGGGTCATGGATCCCGGTCCAGTTTTTCGGCTACAACAACAACAGCGGGATCGCTTGGGTTCCACTGATCATCGGCGTGGCCGTCGCCGCGCTGCTCATCGTGCTCTACGGATCGATGACGGGGCGCCGCACGACGGTGCGATGACGCAGCGCTAACACCCAGGGGGGCCTCCGGAAGATCGGTGGCCCCCCTTCACCATGTCTGGACCTAAACTGGTTGGCGAACCCGAGCGCCTCCGTCGTTGCCCAGCTGTCGGTTGGGGTCATGTCCCGGCGCTTGGCGGGGAACCGGAGTGAGCCCGAGTACACTCGCGGGTATATGACGTAGGCATTTGGTGTCATCCGCCTCCTCACCCTGTCGGCAGACGTCGCGGGGACGCGGCGGTCCCACCTCCGGGTCCGCAACGATTGCGCCTCAGCACCGATGCGAATCCGCCCTCGAGGAGGGTTTATGCCCAGATGCACCCCGCAGCGAACCGCCGATCGGACAAGA
>CAJDVI010000013.1_pt1 | contig 24097 bp, 19 predicted proteins | sample 7391351 | NCBI WGS metagenome assembly CAJDVI01 (sample SAMEA7055704, study PRJEB34461) | soil metagenome | biome: terrestrial ecosystem; feature: Peninsula; material: soil | place: Antarctica | collected 2016 | reverse complement strand
GCTTCATCTTGTAGTGGACGTTGTCGTAGGCGATGGACAGGATCGCGCCATCGTTGAGCAGCGCCAGCATCACGATCATGATCGCGGTGACCGGGAAGACGTTGAAGACCAGGATGGCGAGGGTCACGAACAGCAGCACCCGCAGTGTCTCGGCGATGCGGTACATAGCGTAGGAGTTCATCCGCTGGAAGATCTTGCGGCTTTCCTTGATCGCGTCGATGATCACCGCCAGCCCGGGGGTGAGCAGGACGATCGCGGCGGCGGCGCGGGCGGCGTCAGTAGCGCCGGAGACGGCGATGCCGCAGTCGGCCTTCTTTAAGGCGGGGGCGTCGTTGACCCCGTCGCCGGTCATTCCGACGATGTGGCCGCGCTGTTGCAAGACGTCGATGATGTGGTACTTGTGCTCGGGGAACACTTGGGCGAACCCGTCGGCCGCTTCAATGGACTCAGCGACCTCGGCGCTCTCGGTCTTCTTCACGTCACCCAGGCCGGCGGCATCAAGGATGCCAGTGCCCAGACCGACTTTGGCCGCGGTCTCCTTGGCGATGGCGATCGCGTCACCGGTGACCATCTTCACGCTCACGCCCATCGCGCGGGCGGTGGCGATCGTGGTCTTGGCGTCCTCGCGGGGCGGGTCGAACAGCGGGAGCACGCCCAAGAACCTCCATGGGCCGTCGCCGTCGGTGCGGGCCACCCCCAGCGACCGATAGCCGCGGGCGGCGAATTCGTCGACGGCCGTGTCGACGGCCGGTGTGATCTTGGCGCTGTCGGCGGCGAGAGCCAGGATGACCTGTGGGGCGCCTTTGCTGACCTTGAACGTCGTTCCGCCGGCGCCGGTGACGGTGGCTTCGGTGCGTTTGTCGACCGGGTTGAACGGCTCGAAGTGGGTCACGGTGTAGGCCTCGAGAGCCTTCTCATCGCTGAGCCCGCCGAGGACAGCCAGATCGATGGGGTCATCATCATCGGCGCGGGAGGCCAGTGCCCCGGCCAGGATGACCTGGGCGGGCGTGAGGGTGTCGAGGCTGAACGGGTCGCCCAGGGTGAGCGAGTTCTGGGTTAGCGTGCCGGTCTTGTCCGCGCACAGCACGTCCACTCCGGCCAGTTCCTCGATAGCGACCAGCCGGCTGACGATGGCCTGCTTCTTGGCCAGCAGCCGGGCGCCGACAGCCATGGTCACTGACAGCACCGTGGGCATGGCGACCGGGATCGCCGCGACGGTCAGCACGAGCGCGAACTGCAGGGTGGTCAGGACCGCGTCGCCGCGCATTAACGAGACGAGCACGATCACCGCGACGAATACTGCCGCGAGGGCGATCAGGTAGTTGCCGATCTTGAGGACGGCCTGTTGGAAGTGGCTGACGGTGTGGGCGTCCTGAACCAGTTCGGCGGTCTTGCCGAAGTAGGTGTGGGTGCCGGTGGCGTAGACCAGGGCGCCAATCTCGCCGCGGCGGATGATCGATCCCGAGTACACCGGATCGCCTGGCGTGCACGTCGCGGGCAAGGACTCTCCAGTGAGGGCGGATTGATCGACCTCGATCTCATCGCCGTCCAGCAGCCGGGCATCGGCGGGCACGATGTCACCCAGCCGCAGCCGGATCACATCCCCGGGCACCAGGTCTCGCGCGGGCGGGGTGACCCATGCGCCGTCACGTTTGACGCGAGCGTTGATCGCGAGCTTGGCTTTCAACGCGTCGATAGCGTTACCGGCTTGGCGCTCCTCGGTGTAACCGACCACGGCGTTGGCCAACAGCAGCACCAGGATGATGAAGAAGTCCGGCCAGTGCCCCACCACGCCGGACAAGACGACGGCCACTTCGATCATCCACGGGATCGGTCCCCAGAAGTAGGACAGGAACTTCAGCAGCCGGTTGCCCTTGTGCTCGGCGATTTCATTCGGTCCGTACTGCGTCAGTCGCTTCGCTGCCTCGGCCTGGGTCAGCCCATCAGGTGAGGTCGCGAGCTCCTTCTGCACCTGTGCCATCGGCAGGATCTTCAAGTCGGGGCCGGGGCCATCCTTCGCGGCCGGGCTGGTCGGTCCGGGTCCGGTGGTGTCAGTTGCCATGATGGGCTTCTGCCGGTTTCCAGACCCAGTCCCGGATCTCGGGCAGATCCTGGCCGTGGGTGTTGATGTAGAGGTCGTGCTCGATCAGCTTGTCGGCCATCGTCTGTTTGAGGTAGTCACCCCTCGCCCCGAGCTGCGGGAGCCGTTCGATGACGTCTTGGACGAGGTGGAATCGGTCGAGCCGGTTCTGGACCCGCATGTCGAAGGTGGTGGTGATGGAGCCTTCTTCGTTGTAGCCGCGCACGTGAATGTTGCGGTTGGTCCGCCGGTAGGTGAGGCGATGGATCAACGTCGGGTAGCCGTGGAAGGCGAAGATGATGTGCTTGTCCTTGGTGAACAGTGCGTCGTAGTCGCTGTCTGACAGGCCGTGGGGGTGTTCGCTGGCTGACTGCAGCTTCATCAGGTCCATGACGTTGACCACCCGGATCTTCAGCTCCGGCAGGTGCTCCCGCAGGATCGACACCGCGGCCAGCACCTCCAAGGTGGGGGTATCTCCGCAGCAGGCCAGGACGACGTCGGGTTCGGCGCCTCGATCGTTACCGGCCCATTCCCAGATACCGATGCCTTCGGTGCAGTGGATCTGCGCCTGGGCCATGGACAGCCACTGCGGCATGGCGTGTTTACCGGCCACGATCACGTTCACGTAGTGGCGGCTGCGTAGGCAGTGGTCGGCGACCGAGAGTAGGCAGTTGGCATCCGGTGGGAGGTAGACCCGGACGATGTCGGCTTTCTTGTTCACCACGTGGTCCAGGAAGCCGGGGTCCTGATGGGTGAAGCCATTGTGGTCTTGCTGCCAGACGTGGGAGGCCAGCAGGTAGTTCAGCGAGGAGATGTCGCGTCGCCACGGCAGTGCTTTGGTGATCTTGAGCCATTTGGCGTGCTGGTTGAACATTGAGTCGACGATGTGGATGAACGCCTCGTAGCAGTTGAACAGCCCGTGCCGGCCGGTGAGCAGGTACCCTTCCAGCCAGCCCTCGCACTGGTGCTCGGACAGCATCGAGTCCAGCACCCGCCCTGCAGGGGCAAGTGACTCATCACCTTCGAGGGTGCGGGCCTCCCATTGCCGGTCGGTGACCTCGAACACCGCGCCCAGCAGGTTCGACAGGGTCTCGTCGGGACCGAAGATCCGGAAGTGGCGTTGATCCTCATTCAGAGCCACCACATCGCGCAGGAACTCACCGAGCACAAGGGTGTCCTGTGCCCTCACGGCGCCGGGGGCGGGGACGGTGACGGCGTGGGTCCGAAAGTCGGGCATGCGCAGGTCGCGCAGCAGGAGACCGCCGTTGGTGTGCGGGTTGGCCCCCATCCGCCGTTCCCCCCGCGGGGCAAGGGAAGCCAGCTCGGGGCGCAACCGTCCGTTCTGGTCAAACAGTTCCTCGGGTCGGTAGCTGCGCATCCAGGCGTCGAGTTGTTCGACGTGGCCCGGATGGTCCGCGTCCACGAGTATCGGTACCTGGTGGGCGCGGAAGGTGCCTTCGATTTGTAGTCCGTCGACCACTTTGGGCCCGGTCCACCCCTTCGGGGAACGCAGCACGATCATCGGCCACCGCGGCCTGGTCGTGTTGCCAACGTCGGCGCGGGCCCCGGTCTGGATATCGTGGAGTGCCTCGATGGTCTCATCCAGCACCGATGCCATCAGTTCGTGCATAGTCTCGGGGTCGTCACCTTCGACGTAGCGTGGGTCCCAGCCGCAGCCACGCAGGAATTGGTCCAGCTCCTCGTGTTCGATGCGGGCCAGCACGGTCGGGTTGCTGATCTTGTACCCGTTCAGGTGCAGGATCGGCAGCACCGCCCCGTCGTGGACCGGGTTGAGGAACTTCGTGGAGTGCCAGGCGGTGGCCAGTGGCCCGGTCTCGGCCTCCCCGTCGCCAATCACGCAGGCCACGATCAGGTCGGGGTTGTCGAACGCGGCTCCAAACGCGTGGCTCAAGGAGTATCCGAGTTCGCCGCCTTCGTGGATCGAGCCTGGTGTCGTGGGTGCGACGTGGCTGGAGATCCCGCCGGGGAAGGAGAACTGAGTGAACAGCTTCTTCAACCCGGCTTCGTCCTGGCTGACGTCGGGGTAGATCTGGGAGTAGCTGCCCTCAAGGTAGGTGTTGGCAACCAGCGCCGGCCCACCGTGCCCCGGTCCGGCGATGTAGAACATGTCCAGGTCGTGCTTGGTGATCACCCGGTTGAGGTGGACGTAGATGAAGTTCTGGCCTGGTGTGGTGCCCCAGTGTCCGACCACCAGCGGTTTCACGTCCGACAGGGCCAGCGGGCGCGTGAGCAGCGGGTTGTCGTAGAGGTAGATCTGGCCGACCGAGAGATAGTTCGCCGCGCGCCAGTATGCATCCATCCGGTGCAGCAGCTCTGGGCTCAGCGACGGAGCAGGTCCGGGAGTCGTGGTGCCCTGCTTGCGGTTACCGGTGGTGGTCATGGCTTCCTACCCTGTCGATTCGAGGATGGTGCCGGATCAGTGTCATCGGCCTGCCGGACGCCGACGTCAAGGTGCCGCGAAGAGGTGATGGTGGTGCCTGCGTCGCCACGCAGGATGGCGGCGGCGTCGGTCAGGGCACCGATCGCCGATGGCCGGCCGGTGGCGGTGGTGAACCGGGCGCACGCTTCGACCTTGGGTCCCATGGATCCCTGCGGAAGGTCCAAGTCAGCGAGTTGGTCGACGCTGATGTGCTCGATGGGGCGAGCGTCGGGGGTGCCGAAGCCGCGCATGACGGCCCGTACGTCGGTGAGCAGCAGGAGCCGGTCGGCGGCCAAGTCGAGGGCGATGCGGGCGGAGGTGTAGTCCTTGTCGACCACCGCCTCGACGCCGCTCAGGTGACCATCCTCGTCTCGCGTGACGGGTGCGCCACCGCCGCCGGCACAGATGACGACCGTGCCGGCCTCGAGCAGGCGTTGGACGGAGTCCTGTTCGAGGATGCCTAGTGGTTGCGGGGAGGGCACGACCCGGCGCCAGTCCGGGCCGTCGGCGAGGATCTGCCAGCCGTGTCGGCTGGCGAGCTGCTCGGCGTCGCTGCGGGTGTGGCCGCGGCCGATGAACTTCGAGGGTGAGGAGAAGGCTGGGTCCGCCTTGTCGACGACCGTCTGAGTCACCACGGCCACGATGGACCGGGAAACCCCGGCGTTGTGCAGCTCTTGGGCCAGCCAGTAGCCGATCATGCCTTGGGTCTGGGCTCCGAGGGCATCGAGTGGATAGGCCTTGGTCAGTGTCGGGTCGTCCTGGCTCTCCAGCGCGAGGAGCCCGATCTGGGGGCCGTTGCCGTGGCAAAGGAGCAGCTGACCCTCGGCTGCAAGCGGCGCGAGTGCTGTAGCAGCTCGTTGAATGTGGTGGCGTTGGATGGCGGCATCGGGCCTGTCGTTGCGTTCGAGTAGTGCGTTGCCGCCAAGGGCGATCACGGTCAGCACGTCAGCCGCCCAGCGATGCGGACAGGGTAGGGAAGAGGACTGCCTTGGCGGCGTGCAGCCGGGTCTGGGTGAGCAGCGTGATGCGGTCGTCCCAAACCTGCTCAGCCCATGATCCTCGACCGGCGGTCCCGGCTTCGGTGAAGGATTTGGTCTTGGACCGGTCGGGAGGCGGAGTGTCGGCCGCTGCAGCGTTGAGACTCTTCATGGGTACTCCCTGGATCGGTGCGGTTGTCATGGGCACCCCTAAATCGGTGTAACTCCTGTGATTTGGTGAGCGGGCCCGGACGGCGGAGTTCAGCTGGAGGGGGTGCTGTTCGGGACGGCTGGGCGGAGATCGGTGGCAGGCGTCTTCGCCGGTCGGGGATCGTGGGAGACCAGGCTGACGGCAGATTCGGTCTCGCGGGCCAGGAAGGCTCCGAGCTCCCCGATCGTGCTCATCAACGGAGCGGGGAAGACCACCGTGGTGTTCTTGTCGACGCCGATCTCGACCAGGGACTGCAGATTACGGAGTTGCAGCGCCAGCGGGTGGGCCATCATCGTGTCGGAAGCTTCACCCAGCGCGGCCGCAGCCAGCGACTCACCCTCGGCGTTGATGATCTTGGCGCGCTTCTCGCGCTCGGCCTCGGCCTGGCGGGCCATCGCGCGTTTCATGCTGTCCGGTAATTGGATGTCCTTGAGCTCGACGAGGGTGACCTCGACGCCCCAGTCCAGCGTGGTGACGTCGAGGATCTCTCGGATGTCCAGGTTGATCCGGTCGGTCTCGGAGAGGGTCTCGTCCAGGGTGTGCTGGCCGACGACCTTGCGCAGCGTGGTCTGGGCGATCTGGTCGATCGCGGCGTAGACGTTCTCAATCGCGACCACCGATTTCACCGCGTCGACAACCTTGAAGTAGGCCACCGCTGAGACGTCGACACTGACGTTGTCACGGGTGATGATGCCCTGGGACTGGATCGGCATCGTCACGATCCGCAGAGAGACCCGGTGCATCACGTCAACGACAGGGATGATGAGGCGCAGGCCAGGGGTGAGCTCGCCGATGACGCGACCGAGACGGAACAGCACCCCCTCCTCATACTGCTTCACGACCTTGAGGGCAGCAGCGGCGGCGAGGAGGACGAGTGCAACAACGACAACGATCACGATGGTGAGGATTGTCATGATCAATCTCCTGGTGGTGCAGTCGAAGTGACCACTGGTGGGGCCGTCAGTGGGGACCTGGAGTTGCGTGATTGCAGGCCACCACGCAGCCTGGGCAGCCCGCTCAGCGACGTCGAGTGCGGTCCAGAGGCGCCCGGTGTGGCAACTGCGGGGGTGGTGAGTCGGGCAGCGGGGTTCGCATCTGCGACGGCCGCGCGTCTGCCGTGGTGTCGGTGGGTCGATGAGGCCGCGTCACAAACGAGCGACGTTGATCGTCGAGCCGAGGAACCGGCTACCGGCACAAAGCCTTGCGAGGGAGCCATGGAAACCCACATGACGGTTGGGTTGCCAAGTTGAGGGGGCGCGGAGCGAGTGCTCCTAGGATCCGGCGGCGGACGGCCGGGCCCTTCCCGAACTAGCTGATTTGCTCAGTACTGAAACGGTACACCTGGCGAATTTCAGGTCGCCTCTCGTAGCGCGTTCTGACGTGACCGGAGGGCACGATCCGGTGGTCGTCCGCACAGCGGCGGCCTTGGCCCAGTCATGACCGGTCCGCATGGCCCGCGCCTCTGGCGCGCTTATAGTCAAAGGAGGAACGCTTCCGTGGCGATCTCGACGCGAGAACGCCGTCGAACATGGTGATCCTGGCGTGATGGTGAACGTGAGAGTCGACGATGACGGATTTGACGCCGCAGGCAGAGGGGGCGCTGGCGCCGCGCAGTTCCGAGCAGGGCAGTGGTGACGAGGCCGAACTGCAATCAAGCCTGGCTGACTTGGCAGGCTTGGTCATGGGCAGTCAGAGCCTGCACGATGTCCTTGTATCGGTAGCCACGTACGCGGCCCACGCCATCCCCGGAGCAGACGGTGCCGGCGTGACGCTGCTTCGCGTTGAGCATCGAAGTCATCGCGTGGAAGCGCTGGCCGCTAGCCACCCCTTCGTCGCCGAGATCGACGAGATCCAGTACGTCACCCTCAACGAAGGCCCCTGCATCACCGCGGCCCTCCAGGGCCACCCGGTCCGATCCGGGTCACTTGGGGGAGAGAGGATGTGGCCGCGATTCGGGCCCCGCGTTGGCCGCCTCGGTGTGCACAGCGCGTTGTCGCTGCCCTTGCTGCTGCCTAGCCAGGTCGTGGGCGCCATCAACGTTTACGCGCGCGGCAAGGACGCCTTCAACGATCACGCCATGCACTTGGGTGAGCAGTTCGCCGCACCCGCTGCCGTTGCAGTCCACAATGCCCAGGTCCTCGCCAGAGCGCAGGAATTGACACTCCAACTGCAGACCGCGTTGTCCACCCGGCCAGTCATCGACCAGGCGATCGGACTGTTGCGTGGGCGCACCGGCGGCAGCTCCGAGGAGGCGTTCGCACGGCTTCGGGAGCTCAGCCAAGGAGAGCACACCAAACTGGTCATCGTGGCGCAACGACTGGTCGACGAAGCCGTTCGCAGAGCCCGCGCCCGACAGCGCGGACCCTGACCAGCCCGCACCAGCGCAGCACAGATGTCGCAGCAGGAGTAGATTTGCCAATCGGGGAATACCACACGAGGCGGGCCCTGATTCGCCTCTCGTGCCCCTCACCGCGATTTGGCGCCCTGCCGAACCGGAGCCCGGCAGTCCTACCACGCGTCCGGGAGCGCCCAACGGAGCACACCGGTCGTGCACATCACCGCGGCACTCTCAGTCGATCTGGCCCTACTCACGCAAGCAATCGATCGACCTGAGATCGACATTCTTGACACCCTGAATCGGCTCGCCGCAGACGCCCGGCGTGCCGTGCAGTCCTACCTGGGTCTGAGCCTGACCACCGCAGGCGACGCGCCGTTCACCTTCAACGCCTTGGAACGGCACGCCACACCAGAGGACGTCCGCAGCTCCCTGCTGATGCCGCTACCGCATTCCGGAACCGGCAACGCCGCAGCAGGACCCAAGCTTATTCTCTACGCAGCACAAGCCGGAGCATTTGTCGACCTCGCCGCAGACCTGTCCTGGCTAACCGACGTCCAGCTCTGCGACTACGCCCTCGATCAGCATCGGTCAATGATTGCCCTTCCCTCCACCGAGCCCACGGTCCACGCCACCTCGGTGATCAACCAGGCCATCGGGAAGCTGATCGGGCGCGGTCACCTACCCGACGAAGCCCACAAGAAGCTCACCGCACAGGCGCTCGATGCCGGTACCAACCGATACGACGCAGCGATCTGCATCTTGAGCACCTCGCGACGGATGCCGACGTGAGGCGCTTCGAGTGCCGCCGATGGTCATGCCGCAACGTGTCGTGCGTCACCTAAACTTGTCAAGGCGACCGAACCCCTCGTGATGGACGGCGTACCCTCGGCAAGGATGAGCACGCCCAGCCCCAACCCCCAGATCATCCGGCCAACCCTGGACGGTCCCGCAGCCGTCCGCGCCACCGTGTTGCTGTTTTGCTACAACGGTTTGGTTATCGGCGCCTGGGCGGCTTCCTTGTCAGGGCTGCGGGAGCGACTTGGCTTGGACAGTACGTCGATCTCCGTGCTCCTGGTCGCGCTGGGCGTCTGCGCCATCGTCGGTATGCAGGTTGGAGGGCGGTGTTCCGATGCGTTGGGTGCCCGTCGCGTCAGCCTGTTTGCGGTTCCACTACTCGTGCTCGGCATGGCGATCGCCGGAGCGGCCGGCACTTATTGGCTCCTCGTCGTCGCGGCGATGCTCCTGGGCCTGGGGAACGGATGCATCGACGTCTCGATGAACGCGATCGGGGTGCAGGTGGAGCGGCATCGATCCACTCCGATCATGAGCTTCTTCCACGGCATGTGGTCGGTTGGCAACTTCGCCGGCGCGGTCGCCGTGCTGCTCGCGGCCGTCCTCGTGCCGACGTACGCGGTGGCGCTGGCCACCGGCATGAGCGCCGCACTCGGGGTCCTTGCCTTCGCGGTGCTGATCCGAATCACGCCCGAGACCGAAGTGGTGCGGCACGTCGGCGAGTCCGGGCGGAAGACCCCCGTACCCCTGTGGGCTTGGCTCTTGGGAGTGATGGCGATCGCTTTCGGGCTTGGCGAAGGGACCGCCATGGACTGGTCGGGCATCCATGTCACCGACGTCGCCGGTATCCCCGCCGTCCAGGGATCCATTGCGGTCACCGTGGTCGCAGCGTTCATGGTTCTCATCCGGTTGATCGGTGACAGGCTGACGGGGCGCTTCGGCCGGCGAGCCGTCGTCCGGTTCGGTGGTGTCTGCTCCGCTGCGGGCTACTTCGTCGTCTCGTTCGCAACACCGCTACCGGTGCTGTTGATCGGTTGGGCACTGGTCGGCCTCGGGATCGGCATGATCGCGCCGCAGGTCTACGCGGTGGCCGGCCACGCCGGAGGTGGCCGCGGCCTGGCGGTCGTCGTCACCTTCGGCTACGCCACGTTCTTATGCGGACCGGCGGTGATCGGATTCTTCGTCAACTTGCTCGGCATCCAGAAGGCCATGCTGCTGCCCGCGGTTCTGCTGTGCGCGCTGCCGTTCCTGGCCAAGGTGATGCCGGAGCAGCTCGCGCCCGACGGTGGATCAAGTTGAGGATCGTCCGGCCCGCAACGGCGCCGAATCGTCGGCCTTAGCTCAGCGCCCCTGCAGATGCAGCGGCGTGTGCTCCGGGTCGACAATCTCGGCTGCCAAGGGCGGTGGGGGTGGATTGCCGGTTTGTCCCCAGGTGTCGGTTGTGAAACGGTCCCGGTCATGCGGCGCGAGCCAGCCCTCGAGCCTGGGGCCTTTGGGGACGATCCGCGTCGGGTTGATGTCGGCGTGCACCCCGTAGTAATGAGCCTTGATCTGGACGAAGTCGATCGTGTCGCCGAAACCGGGGGTTTGGAACAGGTCGAGGGTGTAGTTCCACAGGTTGGGCATCGTCGCCAACGGCTGGCGGTTGCACTTGAAGTGGGCGAAGTACACCTCGTCGAACCGGACCAGTGTTGGGAAGAGCCGCACGTCGGCCTCCGTGATCTGGGGCCCCATCAGGTAGCGGCGGGCCGACAGCCGCTCCTCGAGCACATCAAGTGCCCCCCACAGATCGTCGTACGCCCGGTCGTAGGAGGACTGCGAGCCCGCGAAGCCGCATTGGTAGACGCCGTTGTTGACCCGCTGGAACACGAACGCCATGACCTCATCCATGTCCCGGCGTAGCGCCGGCGGGTACAGATCCGGCGCTCCAGGCCGGTGGTGGGGCTGCCACTGGGTGCCCAGGTCGAGCGTCATCTGGGCGTAGTCGTTGGTCACGACGTGTCCGGTCCGGACGTCCACCATTGCTGGCACGGTGATGCCGCGGGGGTAGCCCGGCTGGCGTCGTTCGTAGGCATCCCGCAGGAAATGGATGCCCAGCACCGGGTCGACCTCGCCGGGGTCGAGATCGAAGGTCCACGAGCGGGCGTCGTGCCTCGGCCCAGCCATGCCAAGGGAGATGACCTCCTCCAGCCCGTAGATCCGGCGGGCGATCATCGCCCGGTTCGCCCAGGGGCAGGCGCGGGCTACGACCAGGCGGTACCGATCCGGCTCGGCGGGGTAACCCTCGTGGGCGTCAGCGGTGATGCGGGTCGTGAGATAGTTCGTGTCGCGCTCGAACGCTTTCCCGTCGGACACGTACGCCTCCTGCTGGTGTCGTTCGTTCGGGGTCTCTTCAGGTGGTCAGCCTACGATCCGTAGTCATGAAGCTTCGTGCGCTCGTGATGGTGTCTGCTGGTCTATTGGTTGCGGGCTGTTCGTCTGACGCGTCAACCGCGCCCTCGTCCAGTTCGTCGCAGTCGGCCAGTACGTCGGCCAAGTCCGTCGATGGGCGGCCGTTCCAGGTCAAGCCGGTCGCCACTTTCGACGAGCCCTGGGCTATGACGTTCCTGCCGGACGGCAAGGCGCTGATCACCCAGCGTGGCGGTGCGTTGCTGCTCGTCGATCCCGAAGGCGACCAGCGGGCCACCGTAGCCGGGACGCCTACCGTGGCGCATGCAGGTCAGGGCGGAATGGGAGACATTGTGCTCTCCCCGTCATACAACACTGACCAAGGCGTCTACCTGAGCTGGGTGGAAGCCGGACCGGGGGGTACGGCGGGGGCCGTGGTCGGCCGCGCCACGCTGGTGAGCGCAGACCAACCGCGACTGGAGGGTCTGACGGCGATCTGGCGGCAGGACCCCAAGACCACCGGGACTGGGCACTTCAGTCACCGGCTCGCGGTCAGCCCGGACCAGCGCTACCTGTATGTCAGCTCTGGAGACCGGCAGAAGTTCGACCCCGCGCAGGATCTCAGCGTCAACCTTGGCAAGGTGCTGCGGCTCAATCTTGATGGCACGCCCGCCGCGGGTAATCCCTTCGCAGACCGGGGCGGGGTGTCCGCGCAGATCTGGTCGTACGGGCACCGCAACGCGCTCGGTCTCGCATTCGACCAGGCCGGCAACCTGTGGTCCTCGGAGATGGGGCCGCAGGGCGGAGACGAGGTCAATCTCATCGAGCGTGGACAGAATTACGGCTGGCCCAAGGCCTCGAACGGGTCTCACTACGACGGGGCACAGATCCCTGACCACACCGAAGGCGACGGGTACGCCGCCCCGAAGGTGTGGTGGACTCCGTCGGTCTCGCCGGGCAGCCTGATGATCTACACCGGTGAAGCGTTTGCGGGCTGGAAGGGCGACGCCTTTCTGGGGGCGCTGTCGGGTCGGGCGCTGATCCGCCTGGACCTTGACGGCACCAAGGCGGCCAAAGCCGATCAGTGGGACATGGGGGCCCGGATCCGCGAGGTGGAGCAAGGCCCAGACGGCGCGTTATGGCTCTTGGAAGACGCTCCGACCGGGCGACTGCTCAAGCTGACGCCGCCCAACTGACCGCTGGCTCGCGAGATCGCTGCACTGCGCGGTGCGCAGCTGAGATTGCAGGTATCACCGAGGCTGGTCGCTGCTCTTTCCCACGTCTGATCACATCAGCGAGGGAGCACTCCGTGACCCAGCCATCATTCTCTGAATTGCGTAACCCGGCCGACCTCTTCGATCGCGCCGCACTGATGCCCAGACCGATCCGGAAGCGACCGCACGGGCCGCGCCGCGAGCTGGTGTTGGAGCAGTGCGTGACCATGGCCGGGGTGCACCCCGACCTGCCTGCCACCCCGGCCTGGACGTATGACGGACTGCTCCCGGGACCGGTGGTCATCGTCCGCTCAGGGGAGCGGGTGAACGTGACCCACGTGCACAACATCGGGGGGACCCTGCCCTACCGTCACGTAGTCGTTGACGACGATGCCGGTGGGACGATGAACGATGCCGGGTGCGACCTACCATCGGCTGACCCCGAAGACCTGGCGGAGTCAGAGCGAGCCGCTGGACTGCATGCCTACACCGTCGCCCATCTGCACGGCGCTGCGTCCGGGCCGGACAGCGACGGCTGGGCTGAGAACGTCATCGGGTTCGGTGAAGACCGCCGCGACGAGTACACATTCCCCCGTGAGTCATGGCCGATGCCCGACCATGACGGCGCCTCCACCTCGATGTACCGCTCCGGAGCGGCCCCGATGTACTGGTACCACGACCACGGCATGTCGGTCACCCGATTCAACGTGTACGCGGGCCTGGCCGGAGCCTGGTTGGTTCGCGACCCGATCGAACACCATCTGGGTCTGCCGGTCGATGAGGAGCGGGAGATCCCGTTGGTCTTGGCCGATCGGAATTTTGAAACGGATGACGGCGGCGCGGACAGTCCGTTGACCGGCCGTTTCCTGCACAAAGTGCAGCGCGGTGTCCGAGAGGCCTTTGCCCCAGTCAACCTGGTCAACGGGTTGGCGTGGCCACGATGCAACGTCTCCCGGCAGGTGCATCGGCTGCGGATGCTCAACGGATCCAACGCCCGCACCTATCGACTCCACTTCCATGGTCAAACCGGTCCGGACGACGTACCCGGAGCCCCGCTGCCCGCGGATGCGGTGCAACAGATCGGATCCGACGGCGGCCTGTTGGGCCAAGCGGTCGACCTCCCGGGTGGAGCGCTCATCCTCGCACCGGGGGAACGGGCCGACGTGTTGGTCGACTTCGGGCTGCTCGGCAACGAGATCAATCACGTCGTCGTGTGGAACAGCGCTCCAGCACCATGGGGCGGAGGTTCGCTCACCGCAGCTGTGGGCATCCCGGATCCGGACGGCTTCCTGATGACACCGCACGTCATGCGTTTCGATCTGGACTGCGGCGGTGCGTGTCCTGGGCTCGAGGGGCGACCGATCGCGGCAATGACGCTGGACCCGGATTTCCGCCGGGTGCCCACCGACCACCACGACCTGCCCGCTGACCATGGGCACACCATCATCGCCCTCCTCGAGGAGCAGATGATCGTGCGCGATGACGTCGGGTCACCGCGGACCAACCCCGATGGAACGGTGATCACTCATCCGATGCTCTACCTGCACGAGATGGTTCCGCGCTCACAGGCCCAGCTACATGGCTGCAACATGTACGAGCAGTTCGTCGACGCCGTCGACCCGGTCGACCCGACTCAGGTGCTGCCGCTCTCGGCGCGGGCCGGCATCCAGCTGAGATTCCCAGGGGATCCGCACGTCTATGTCACCGTGGGAAAGCGATTCAACGACACAACGATGGCCATGGCCGTGCAAGGGAATTGGCACCTGTGGAAGGTGGTCAACCTCAGCCCGGACACGCACCCGTTCCACATCCACCTAAGTCAGTTCCAAGCGCTGTCGCGAACCCTGCTGACGCTCGACAGGGCGCCACTGGATCCCGGGCAGATTCGGGACATCGTATTCACCGGCGCGGCTCCGGCCGATCTGGATGCCAATGAGCAGGGTTGGAAGGACACTTTCCGGGTCAACCCTGGGGACCGCGACTCCGACGACAAGGTGCTGACAGCGGAGATGGTCACGGTCATGGGGTGTTTCGCCTCGCACGCCGGGCGGTACATGTACCACTGCCACATCCTTGAACACGAGGACACCGAGATGATGCGGCCCTTCATCGTGACACCGGCAGATCTGATGGCCTTCATGGGTGGGCATCAGCACTAAGGTCTGCGCCATCCGAGAACGACCAGTCGGGGGATGGATGAGCGGATCCTGATCAGTCGTGAGCTGACTGATCAGGGTCCGCTCTCACTCATCAACCGTCATCGCCGAGTCGGGCGGGCACGGGTGGCGGCAGAAGTGGGTCTTGCAGGCCTTTTCCGGCACGTCGCAGGACGATGGTGAACACCACGAAGGTCACCATTGCGGCGATACCGGTCGCCAGCGGCAGGACGGCGGGCATCGAGCCGAGCCGGATGTCTCGAAAAGGTAACCCCACCAGGACAACGATCGTGATGGCGAGAGCGAACCCGACCGCCGACCACACCGGGTGTTCGACCAGAAAGCGCAGCAGGTGCTCTCCCAAGACGAAGACGAGCACCATGGCGGCGATGGTCATGCCACCGCTGATCAGGTCATCGGCGCCGATCTCAGCCTCTCGACCCTGCGCCAGGGCAAGCCCACCCAACAGGACCAGAGACACCCCGCCGACTGCGAGAAGCATGCTCACCCAGGTTTGCACGAGCCGTGCTCGCGTCCAGCCAGACTGATCCGGTAGGTCGAGGGATCGTGCGTAATCCACCGCGGGTCCAAATGTGTTCAGGGCCTGTTGGCCGCTCTCGCTGCAGTGCGCTTCCACCTCCATCAACGCGTCAGCGATGGCAGTGCCGGCGGCACCCTGCAACCTCAGCTCAATCACGAAATCGTTCCGCCACTGCGGAGCAATACTTGGCGCAAGTGCGTTGGGGTTGTGATCCTTGGTCATCGTTGTGATCCTTCCGAGCGGCCCTGGTCGTCAGGCGACAGCACGTCGCTGCTGATCTTGGCGAATCGGCGCCACCGCTTCGCCTGGTCTCGCAGTTCCTGGGTCCCCGCCTGGGTCACCGCGTAGACCTTGCGGCCGGGCCCGCCCTCACCGGCGGTCCATTCAGCCTCAAGGAACCCATCGCGTTGCAGCCGACCCAGAATCGGGTACAGCGTTCCACCGCCTAAGGTTCCCAAGCCCAGCTGCTCCAACCGTGCGGCGATGGCGTAGCCGTGATCCGCATTCTGCCGCGGCCGCGGCAGGCGTCGTCCGGTGCAGCTGCGTCCTTGAACGTCCCTCCAACCGCGTGTCCGTAACGAAGTGGGTCAGCGAATGACGAGCCAGGTGGCCAGCACCACGCCACCGAGGGCCACCATCCAGCGGATTGCCGATTCGGGCAGTGCGTGCGCGATAGCGGGGCCGAGGTGACCCCCGAGTACGCACCCCGCGCCGAGGGCGAGCGCCGCCGCCCAGTTCACTGGTCCCAGCGCGATGAATAAGATCGAGGCGGTCAGGTTACTGGCAGCCAGGAACACGGATTTGAGCAAGACCGACCGGACGAATGGCTGGCTGGTCGCGATGATGGACAGCGCGAGATAGATCGTCCCCGCGCCCGCCCCGAAATACCCCCCGTAGGTGCTGATGGCCAGGAGTCCTGCGAAGTAGGCCCAGGCAGGCGCCCGTCGTTCTCCTTGCATGGTCTTGATCTGCGGACTGAACAGGACGGTGGCGGAGGCGAGCAGGATCAGCCACGGTACGACGAGCGCGAAAGTCTCCTCACCGCCCAGCAGCAGCAGCGTGGCGCCAACGCCGCCGCCGACGGCGGCCAGCCCGAGCTGAATGGCCAGGTCCCGTCGGCCGTGGGCTACCAGGGCAGGAGTGGACTTGAAGGCAGCGCCGACGCCGATCCCAACCAGTCCGAGGGTCTGACTGACATTCGCGGCAAGGGGTGTCAACCCGGCGGCGATCATCGCGGGGAAACTGATCAGCGAAGCCATGCCGGTGAGGTAGCCGACGACCCCGGTACCGATCCCGGCGATCGCCAGACCGGTCAGGGTCAACGCATCCACAGGTCCTCCGATCCGGCTGGCGGGCCCAGTCGATGGGCTCGCCCAGTCTGGACCAAGCGGGCTCGAGCTGCGTCGCAGGACAAGCTGCCTGGACGCGTTCCGCAGCTGCTATCCACGGCGAAACTGCGTGCGAGACTATGCCTATGGAGGTTGAGCAGGCGCAAGCGGAGGTGCGTCGCATCTACCGGGGAGGGTTTACCGGGCCGCTGGTCTCCTCAATCGTCTGGTTCGCTGCCGCCGCCGTCTACCAGTGGGGCTCGCCGGGCGTGGCGATGCTCGTGTTGTTTCTCGGCGGGGTGCTGATCTTCCCGCTGTCGACGTTGGTCCTGAAAACCATGGGAGGGCCCGCCTCCCTGCCCAAAGGTCACCCGTCGATCTCGCTAGCGACGCAATCAGGGCTGGTGGTGGCCCTTGGGATGCTCGTCGCCATCGTCCTGGGCTCGTACGAGCCGACCCTGTTTTTCCCCGCCGCGCTGATCCTCGTTGGGGCGCACTATCTCGTGTTCGTCTCCCTGTACGGCATGAGGCTCTACGCGGTTCTGGCCTGGGCTCTCGTTGTCGTGGGCGCACTCGCACTGTTTTGGCTGCCCAGCCTTGGTGGCGCCACAGCCGGCTGGGTCGGCGGAGCGATCTTGTTCGCCGCATCCCGTCCGCTGTACGTGGCGCAGCGGTGAACCAGGACGTCGTGCTCGTCCAGGTCGAGGCCGGGGTCGGGCAGTTGCGGCTGAACCGCCCGGCAGCCGCGAACGCACTCAACCTGGCCGTAGCGGACGCGATCACCGCTGCGGTGGCACGGCTGTCCGACGATCCTCACGTGGCAACGGTGCTGGTCACGGGTGCTGGGCGGCGGTTCTGTGCTGGCGGAGACATGGCAGCGTTGGCCGGCGCCCCCGACGGCCCCGCGTTCGGCTATGAGCTGGCCACCCGCCTGGACGTCGCGTTCCAGACGCTGGCTGAACTGCCCAAGCCGGTGGTTGTCGCCGTTCATGGTGCGGTCGCCGGCGCCGGGCTCGCGTTGATGCTGAGCTGTGATGTCCTGGTCGCGGAACGGTCCACGCGCTTCAACGCCGCCTACCCGGCTGTCGGCCTTACCCCAGACTGTGGGCTCTCCTGGTTGCTCCCGCGGGCGGTTGGTTCGGTGCGGGCGCTGGATCTGCTGCTGACCGATCGTGTCCTGAGCGCAGACGAGGCCCTGGAAATGGGCCTGGTCGCTCGGGTGGTGCAGGACGGCACCGGGTACGAGGTGGCCACCAAGCTTGCTACCGACCTGGCTGCTGGACCGGCCTATGCCCTCGGACGCACCAAGCATCTGGTCCGGGCCGCGTGGGAGACCGACCGCGCGGCGCACGGCACCCACGAGAGCCACACCATCGCCGACGTGGCGGCAACGTCGTACGCCAAGGCAGTGATCGACCGTTTCAGGCGATGAGCAGCTTCAGCCCTGACCGCTGGTATCGGTCGTGCCCTCGTACAGGCCGACGACATTGCCATCCGGGTCGGTGAAGAATGCCCACCAACTCGTGTCACTGATCGGCTCCTTGCCCATCACGACCGTGCCACCGCTCGTGGCGACCTTGGCGAGGGTCTCATCGATCGAGTTGACCTCGACGTACGAGCGTGGCTGCTGGAAGTCCTCGCTGCGGGGAGCCAGTCCGCCACCGCTGATCTGGTTCGGCGCCTGCCACATCGGGTAGCCCTCGAAGCCCGGGGGTTCGCTGATCTGCCAACCGAACAGCTCGCTATAGAACGTCGTCCCCCGCTGCATGTCCGAGACAGGGATGTCGATGTGGGTGATATCGCCGTGAGCCATGGGACTTCCTCCTTCGATCGCGACGCCACAGTGGGTCCGCAGACGGAAAGGCGGCTGCGCCGTAGCGACGGGCGCCTCTCGGTCAGGGTACGGAGCAGGGTTGGGTCCGCGCGAGCAATTGACGGTGCGCATTCCTCACCCAGAGCAGTCCAACAGGGCCACCCGTACCCTCAAAGGTATGACCGCGGTGACCGAACGATTCGGGCTGTTCGACTTCGAAGACACCTACGCGCGGGCCGTCCCCGCTTTGTCCACGCCGTGGTCAGCGGCGTCGGCGCCGCAACCGCGGCTGCGCGTGCTCAATGAGGAGCTGGCCATCGAGCTGGGCGTGGACCCTGACGCCCTGCGCGGTGCTGAAGGTGTTGCCCTGCTTGCCGGGCAGTCCGCGACGGGGATCACCACCGTGGCCCAGGTGTACGCCGGGCATCAGTTCGGCAGCTACGTCCCTCGGCTCGGGGATGGCCGGGCGCTGCTGCTCGGCGAAGTGATCGACACCCTCGGACGACGCCGAGACCTGCACCTGAAGGGGTCCGGGCGGACGCCGTTCGCCAGAGCTGGTGACGGCAAGGCCGTCATCGGCCCGATGCTGCGGGAGTACCTCATCGGTGAGGCGATGCACGGTTTGGGCATCCCCACGACGCGTGCGTTGTCGGTCGTCACCACGGGGGAGGAGGTGCTGCGTGACCGGCGGCTCCCCGGGGCGGTGCTGTGCCGCGTGGCTGCAAGTCACCTGCGTGTCGGGACGTTCCAGTACGCCGCTGCCACCGACGACGCCCAGCTGCTGCGAGCGCTCGCGGACTACGCCATCGCTCGGCACTATCCGCAGGCCGCCGACGCGTCGAACCCTTACCTCGACTTCTTCGAGCGGGTGGTCAACGTGCAGGCAGACCTGGTCGCCTTGTGGATGCAGGTCGGCTTCGTGCACGGCGTGATGAACACCGACAACATGACGATCTCCGGGGAGTCGATCGACTATGGTCCGTGTGCGTTCATGGACGCCTACGACCCGGCGACGGTTTTCAGCTCGATCGACTACGCCGGTCGGTACGCCTATGGCAATCAGCCCGCCGCCGCGCAGTGGAATCTCGCGCGGCTGGCCGAGACGCTGTTGCCGCTGCTCGATGAGCAGCCCGACGCCGCGGTCGAGATGGCGACGTCGGTGTTGGGCGGCTTCGCCGACCGCTTCCAACAGGCCATGGACCGGGGCATGAACGCCAAACTCGGGCTGCCCGCGTCGGGTGCGGCTGACCGTGAGCTCGTCACCGACCTGTTGGCGCTGCTGCACAGCCAACGCGTCGACTTCACTGGGTTCTTCCGCGCGCTGGCCGCTGGAACCGCGCGGTCGCTGTTCACCGAGCCAGCGCCTTACGACGCGTGGGCCGCCCGACGTGAGCGGCTGCTGCCGAGTGAGTCCGGCGCCAGGGCCGCGGCCATTGCGGCGATGGACCGTGTCAACCCGGTGTACATCCCTCGCAACCACCGGGTCGAGGAAGCACTGGCGGAGGCGGTCACCGGTGACCTGCGGGCCTTTCACCGGCTGTTGGACGCGGTGTCGACGCCGTACGATCAGCGCCCTGAGCTGGAGGACTTGGCCGGTCCCGCACCGGCAGGCACTGCGCGGTGCGTCACCTACTGCGGCACCTAACCGGGCACCTGCAACGAGCTGTACCCACCCGCAGCGATGGTCCGCTGGATGAGCCCCGCCGCTGTCAGGATCGCGACCGTCGCTGAGCCTTGGGCGGCGCGCAAGGCCAGGTAGATGCGGGAGACCGCGACGATCAGTGGCAGGCCAACCTCGACTCAGGCCGAGAGGGTGTCGACCACGTCGGCGAGGGATTCGTCGTCGCCCACATTGCCGGCGAAGACGACGTACGGAATGCCACGGGCCGGGCCGTCCACCGGCTCCCACAAGGAGACGATGCCGGGCAGCATGGGTCCGCGGACGAACGCCCGACGGATCCCGAGACCGAGCGTGGCCACGTCGGAAGAGGTGATCCCGCCTTTGGCGATCACGAACCGCGGTGGCCGGGTGGCCAGGATGCGCTGGACGACCTCGACGACGGCGGCGGAGACCCGGCGCGCGACGTCCAGGGAGGCCTGCGCGGTGTCGGCGCGGACCAGGGTGCGGCTGGTCCGCACGACGGTGGTGCCGGTGGCCAACGCGGCGACTGCTGAGTCGACGATGACGGCCAGGTGTGCGTCGCGGTCTGGGCCGAGGACGGCAGCGACGTCGATCTCGAGCTCCTGGGGGGCGCTTCGGGCACGCAGCGCGTCCAGTTGCCGGGTTGTGAGCCCGACGTGGGATCCGACCACGACCAGGCCCGCGGCTGCATGCTCGCCGACTCCGCCGGTCCCGATGGCGTCCACGTCGGCGCGGGTCAGTGGGGGGTGCACTTCTTGACCGATCCGGCCACGAACGAACGGCGGACCGACCCGGTAGAGGAAGGTGCGGCCTTGTGTCTCGGCGCGTTCCAGCGCCAGGGCCAGCAAGCGCAGATCGTTTTCTATGAGGCAGTCCGGCGCCACCACCGCGCCACCTTCGACCTTGAGCAACAGGTCGACGACGGCGTCGAGATCGGTGCGTAGCAGGCTCAGGTCGATCGTCACCACGTCCTCGCAACGGATTCGTCCACCGGTCTTCTCCTGCACCCAATCGGGTAACGCCGAGGACGCATATCCGAAGGTGGGATGCGGCCAGCGCGGCGCGCGCGACCTCGCGGTTGCGCTGCTCGGCTTCGGCCGGATCCAGCGAGCGGGAGTTGGTCATCACGTACACGGCTCGCGCGTCCTGGGTCAGGGCCCAGCGCAGATCCTCTTCGGACCAGCCGGTCAACACTGGTAAGTCCGCGACCGACTGGGTGCCGGTGGGGTCATCGTCCAGCACCACCAAGACGCGGCGGCCGGCCGCGACCAGACCGGCGACCTCGTCGGCTGGGACGGCGCGACCCTCGGGGAGGCCGGCCGTCAGTTCGGTCAGGGGAATCATTCGAACTCCTGTCGTTGCGTCAGCACCACCAGGAGTTCAGAGATGTGAGTTCAGAGCCGTGAGATCAGCGAACTGCGCTTCGACCGCTCCAGGGTTGGATCGTGCCGGGATCTGGTCAGCACAGTTCCGTTGTCGTCCTGCGAAACGACGCGGTGTGGGACATCGTAGGTCTGATCATGAAAGAGGACGGTGACATGCCCCCCAGCCCGCTCGTGCGTCGCCTGCTGGAAGAGCATCCGCTCATCGATGGACACAACGATCTCCCGTGGCGGATCCGCACGGCGTACGACGGACGCGTCGCGTCGTACCCGTTCGAGTCCGGTGACCCTGCTGGGCATACCGATCTGGTGCGGTTGCGCCGCGGTGGGGTCGGCGGCCAGTTCTGGTCGGTGTACGTCAGCTCGACGCTGCCCGAACCCGAAGCCGCCGTCGCGACGCTGTCCCAGCTCGACGTCGTCCGCCAATTCATCGACAGGTACGGCGAACATCTGGCGTTCGCGACGACGGCGGCAGAGGTCAGTGCGGCGTTTGCTGCCGGGCGGATCGCCTCATTGATCGGGGTTGAGGGCGGGCACTCGATCGCCTCCTGTCTCGGGGTGCTGCGGATGCTGCACGCTCTCGGCGCGCGCTACCTGACGTTGACCCACAACCACGCCACGCCGTGGGCCGACTCGGCGACCGACGACCCTCGCCACGGTGGGCTGACGGAATTCGGCCTCGAGGTGGTCCGCGAACTGAACCGGCTCGCCATGATCGTCGACCTGTCGCACGTCGCCCACACCACGATGCGGGACGCGCTGACGGTCACCCAGGCGCCCGTCGTGTTCAGTCACAGCGGCGCGTACGCCGTCACGGACACCCCGCGAAACGTGCCCGACGACGTGTTGCAGAGGCTGGCCCGGCAGGGTGGGGTATGCATGGCCCCGTTCGTGTCGTATTTCGTCTCCCAGCGGGTGCGGGATCACATGTGCGAGGCGGAGGCCGCCGCGCTGGCCCAAGGCCTGCCAACGAATGATGTGAGCGTGATGCACCTTTGGTGGCAGCGTTGGAAGACGTCGCACCCTGCGCCGGCGGCCACGGTCGATGACGTCGTCGCCCACCTGGAGCATCTGCGCGACGTCGCTGGGATCGACCACGTCGGTCTTGGCGGGGACTACGACGGCGCCGCCGACTTCCCGGTAGGCCTGGGCGACGTCGCAAGCTATCCGGTCCTGCTGGACACGCTGGCCGAACGGGGCTGGTCGGCGGGCGACCTGGTCAAACTCGCCGGCGGGAATGTCCTGCGGGTACTGCGAGACGTCGAATCGACCGGGACTGCGTTACGGATGTCGCGCGGACCGAGCACGGCCACGCTCAGGCAACTTGACGGCCCTGACCCGGGGTCAGTCTCCGCGCACCCGGCACGGCGATGGTCTGCGTCTGGAACCCATTGAATCCACCAAGCATGGGGAGCCTTCCGTTCGTTGGTGTTTGGGACCGTGCTGAGCCGCGCGTGGGGGTGGAGAACTCAGTCGGGAGGGCCCGCTGAACGCTGGTTGCCTACCGTCCGCGTCGCGTTCTCACCGCTCGTCCAGGGCAGGGCTACCCATGAGTAGTGTGATCGACCTAACGTGTGGCATCCCGCGTGGCGTCCCCGCGACGTGGGGCGAGCAGAGGAGCCAAGCATGAAGGCACTCGTTTACCACGGCCCTGGAAACAAGGCCTGGGAAGACGTTCCGGACCCGGCACTGCAGGATTCGACGGACGTGATCGTCAAGATCGACATGACGACCATCTGTGGCACTGACCTGCACATCCTCAAGGGTGATGTCGAGGCGGTGACGGACGGCCGGATCCTTGGACACGAAGGAGTCGGCACGATCACCGAGGTCGGCGCCATGGTGAAGTATTGGAAGCCCGGTGACCGCGTCATCATCTCCTGCATCACCAATTGCGGGATGTGCTCCTACTGCCGCAAGGGGCTGCCCAGCCATTGCCAGACGGTTGGTGGCATCGGCTGGATCTTCGGTCACCTCATCGACGGCACGCAGGCTGAGTACGTGCGAGTGCCGTACGCCGACAGCAGCCTGTACCCGCTTCCCGACGGCGTGAGCGACGAAGAGGGGGTCTTCATCTCCGACATCCTGCCCACCGGCTACGAGATCGGTGTGCGCGACGGCGGCGTCAAGCCGGGCGACGTGGTGGCGGTCGTGGGTGCCGGCCCGGTGGGTCTGGCCGCGATCATGACGGCCGGTCTGCATGGTGCCTCCCGGGTGATCGCCATCGATCTGGACGACAACCGGCTGCAGGCCGCCACCCGGGACTTCGGCGCGACCCACTCGGTCAACTCCACGGCAAAAGACTGGGTTGCGCAGGTCAACGCGTTGACCGATGAGGGCTTGGGCGTGGATGTCGCGATCGAAGCGGTGGGCATCCCGGCCACCGTGCACGCCTGCCTCGACATCGTTCGTCCCGGCGGGGCGGTCGCCAATGTGGGCGTGCACGGCGCTCCCGTCGAGCTGCATATGAACAAGCACTGGATCGACAACATCAGGCTGTCCATGGGCCTGGTCAATTCGGTGACCGGTGGCATGCTGCTCAAGATGGTCGCCGAGGGCAAGCTGCCGGTCGGCAAGTTGGCCACCCACCGATTTGCTCTCGACCAGATGATGGAGGCGTACGACGTCTTCGCCGACGCAGCGAAGAACAAGGCGCTCAAGGTGGTTCTGACCGCCTGAGCTAGGTGGCGGGTTCCACCAGGCGAGGTGCGCAGGAGGACTGGCGATGATCGAGGTGTGCTGCGCCATCGACCTCGGGACCAGCGGGGTCAAGGTCAGCTTTGTCGATGCCCAGG
>CAJDVI010000035.1_pt1 | contig 25635 bp, 22 predicted proteins | sample 7391351 | NCBI WGS metagenome assembly CAJDVI01 (sample SAMEA7055704, study PRJEB34461) | soil metagenome | biome: terrestrial ecosystem; feature: Peninsula; material: soil | place: Antarctica | collected 2016 | reverse complement strand
GGTCGACCGCATCGGGTCTGCGGCACCGTCGTGCACGGTGACCACCGCGGTCGTGACCTTGGGTATCCGACTGCGAACCTCGCACCGGACAGCGAGGGGATGGTCCCTTCCGACGGCGTGTACGCAGGATGGCTGATTCGGCCCGAATTGGAGCCAGCGGCCGCGGACCGGCTGCTCCCGGCGGCCATCTCGATTGGCACGAACCCCACGTTTGAGGGCACGCAACGACGCGTCGAGGCGTACGTGCTGGATCGGACCGATCTCGAACTGTACGGGGAGAACGTCGGCTTGGAGTTCGTCCGCCATCTGCGGCCAACCCTGAAGTTCGACTCCGTCGACGGATTGCTCGACCAGATGCACGAGGACGTCGCACAGTGCCGCCAGACGCTTCGCAGCGTGGTTCCACGCGGCGCCCACCAGGGTTGATCCATGGGTCCGTGGGGCGGACGGGGACGAGTCAGGAGCACGACGTGAAACTGCCGCAGTCGGCAGCGGTCTGCGCCGGCCGGCCAACGGTCTGACCCCACGGTCATCGGCACCCACAGCGGCGGGTCGGTCGGCCCGCCCAGAGCATCCTCAGAGCGGATGGAGCGTTCGCTCGATGCGGTGATGAGCTTCGCCGCTGAAGGACGGACCACATCAACGTCGATGGATCGATGGCTGATTCGGATGGCGCTGCGTCGCCGCAAACGACTGTGGACCGATCCCGATGCTGTGCTGGAGAACGTCGAGTCGCTGCGGCTGCGGCCGGCGGAACATGCACCGCCCCTGTGGCTGCGCCGTCAGGCGCACGTCAGGACTGACCTGGTCGCTGGTTGGCCGGTGTACACGGTGACCCCTGCATGGCCCGTCGGGCTCGGGGGACACAGGGCCACGACGGTGGTCTACCTGCATGGTGGGGCGTGGATCCACGAGATCTCCTCGATCCATTGGTCTACGATCGGTCGCCTCCTTCGCCGAAGTGGTGCGTCATTCGTGGTTCCGATCTATCCGGTGGCGCCGCGGGGGACGGCGGCAGGCGTCATACCGGACCTGCTCGCGTTGATCCGCTCGACGATCGAGGCCTGCAGGCCAGGCAAGGTGATGCTGTTGGGCGACTCGGCCGGCGGCAGCCTGGCACTCGTGGCGGCTCAGCTGCTGCGGGACATCGACCCGGCTGAGCCCACCCGGACGGTGCTCCTCTCGCCGGCTCTGGACCTCACCTTCAGCCACCCCGAGATCCCCGTGATCCAGATGCGTGACCCTTTTCTGGCTGCCACCGGGCTGCGAGTGGCGGCCCGACTGTGGGCCGGCGACCTGCCGTTGGATCATCCGCTGGTCAGCCCATTGTCTGGCGATCTGAGCGGATTGGCACGGATCGTGATCTTCAGCGGGACCGACGATCTGCTCAATCCAGACGCCCGAGCCCTGGTCAGTGCGGCACGCACGGCCGGGGTCGACGTCGACTACCACGAGCTGCCCGGCGGGCAGCACGTCTACCCGCTGCTGCCGACTCCAGAGGGACGGCTCGCCCGGTCGGTCATCGCTGAGGTGCTCGCCGACCCAGGATGATCGATGCGGGATGCCCACGTTCCACTCCGATGGGGCGGGTCACCTACCCTGGTCCTCATGTCAGGTCTGTCGCGCTACGCCGAGCTGGAACCGCTGCTGGAGCGAGTCGGCCGGCCACTGCAGTACGTGGGCGGAGAGCTGAACTCGCAGGTCAAGGACTGGCACTGCGGGGGTGAGCACACCGTGCGTTGGGCGCTGATGTATCCCGACGCCTACGAAGTCGGCGTACCGAATCAGGGCCTGATGATCCTCTACGAAGTGCTCAATGAGCGTCCCGATGCATTGGCCGAACGCGCGTACGCCGTATGGCCCGATCTTGAGGCGTTGCTGCGCGAACACCAGATCCCCCAGCTGACCGTCGATGGTCACCGGGCCCTATGCGACTTCGACGTGCTGGGCGTGTCGTTCTCGACCGAGCTCACCTATACCAATCTGTTGAGCGCGCTCGACCTCGCCGGCATCCCGTTGCACGCCGCCGACCGGAACCTGCAGGACCCCATCGTTCTGATGGGCGGGCACGCGTCGTTCAACCCGGAGCCGATCAGCGACTTTGTTGACGCCGTCGTCATCGGCGATGGCGAACAGGCCGTGCTCACAGTGACGGACCTGATCGCGGCCTGGAAGTCGCAGGGATGCCCCGGCGGACGTACTGGCTTATTGATACAATTGGCCCGCGACGGCGGGGTGTACGTGCCTTCGCTGTATGACGTTGAGTACCTGCCGGACGGCAGGATCCGTCGAGTCGTACCGCGCTTGGACGTGGCCGCCGAAGGCGTCCCATGGCGGGTGGCCAAGCACACCGTGATGGACCTGGACGACTGGCCGTACCCGAAACAGCCGATCGTGCCGTTGGCGGAATCGGTGCACGAGCGAATGAGCGTCGAGATCTTCCGCGGGTGTACCCGAGGCTGCCGCTTCTGCCAGGCCGGGATGATCACCCGCCCGGTGCGGGAACGGTCCATCGAGGGCATCGGCTCGATGGTGGACGCGGGGTTGTGCGCCACGGGCTACGAAGAGGTCGGGTTGTTGTCGCTTTCCAGCGCCGATCACAGCGAGATCGCCGAGTTGGCCAAGGGTCTGGCCGACCGATACGAGGGCAGCAACATCGGGCTGTCATTGCCGTCGACCAGGGTCGACGCGTTCAACATCGACCTTGCGAACGAACTGTCCCGCAACGGCCGGCGTTCCGGTCTGACGTTCGCGCCCGAAGGCGGCAGCGAACGGTTGCGCCGAGTGATCAACAAGCAGGTCTCCGAGCAAGACTTGATCGACACGGTGGCGGCGGCGTTCACGGCGGGTTGGCGCCAGGTCAAGTTGTACTTCATGTGTGGGTTACCGACCGAAACGGATGACGATGTGCTCGGCATCGCTGACCTGGCCAAGCGGGTCATCGATACCGGGCGTCGAGTCAGCGGCCACCGCGACATCCGGTGCACCGTGAGCATCGGCGGGTTCATCCCGAAAGCGCACACACCATTCCAGTGGGCCGGGCAGGCGCCGGCCGCGCAGGTCGACGCCCGGCTGCATCTCCTGCGCGAGGCGATCCGGTCCGACCGGCGGTATGGGAGCAGCATTGGCTTTCGATACCACGAGGGCGCGCCGGGGATCATCGAGGGTCTGCTGTCTCGAGGGGACCGGCGGGTGGGACGGGTCATCGAGACGGTGTGGCGCGACGGCGGCCGTTTCGACGGGTGGAGTGAGTATTTCTCCTACGAACGCTGGAGCCGGTGCGCCGAGCAGGTCTTCGTGGCACTGAACGCCGACCACAGTTGGGACATCAGCCTGGACTGGTACACCACCCGGGAGCGTGGGGCGCTCGAGGTCTTGCCATGGGACCACCTGGACTCCGGGCTGGACAAGGAGTGGTTGTGGGCGGACTGGCAGGCGGCGCTCGATGAGGACGAGCAGCCGGACTGCCGGTGGAATCCGTGTTTCGACTGCGGGGTGTGCTCGCAACTGGACACCGACATCCAGGTTGGCCCAACCGGAGCGACCTTGCTGCCGCTGCGTCGGGTCTGAGCGCGAACCCTTCTGCGGACGGCCTCAGTCGGCGCGTGGCAGGGCGAGCGGAAGCACGGTGACGTTCGGCAAGCGGGCCAGTTCGCAGGCGTCGACGAGCAGCTTCGCGCCACGCACGCCGCCGCCGATCACGACCGGCCCGGCGGCAACGACCGCCTCGTCGATCAGGATCTGCCAGTCGTCGGGAAGCCCCGCTGGGGTAATCCCGCCGTACTCCATGCCGGTGCGTGCGCAGGCGTCATCCATCGGAGCGAACGAGATCTTGCGGACATCGAGGTGTCGCCGGACCACGCCGTTGATGTCAGCGCGGTCGGTGGCCAAGACGACGACCGCGGCGTACGTCGTCCGTGCCCCTCGCCGCCCGAGCACCACCACGCAGTTCGCCGACGATTCCAGGGCCACGTCGTACGCGGCGCAGAACGCCGCCGTGTCGGCCAGCGTCGCGTCGATCTGGGCGACTCGGGCACCGGGCATCTGCGAGGCCATCGTGGCTACCGGCTCGGCCACCAGGTGTCGAGCCTGTGACAGCCAGGACCAGGTCAGCGATCCTTCAGCAGAGGCCATGGCCGTCACCTTAGGGGGACTGCGGACGTGGAAGGGTCTGGCGCAGGGTTCTGGACACTGACCCTGATCCGCCACGTCCGGCTGTGCTGATGGCCCGGTAGCCTGCGGTTCATGGCTGCCCGGCATCGGGTCCCCCCGGGACCCCCCGCTCCCGCTCCGGTCCAGCGGTTGCGGTTGCGGTACGCGCGACGCGGACGGTTGCGGTTCTCCTCTGGTCGAGATTTTCAACGGGCGCTGGAGCGGGCGCTGCGGCTGGCTCTGGTACCGATGGCCTACTCCTCGGGGTTTCATCCACACCCGCGGATCTCGTACGCGAACGCGGCGCCCACCGGGGTGGCAAGCGAAGCGGAGTACGTCGAGTTGGCGCTGGCGCAACGGGTTGAGCCTGATCAACTGGCCCGCGCGGTCGACGCGGCGCTGCCCGTAGGGCTTGACGTCATCGAGGCGGTCGAAGCCGGCCCGGGGTCGTTGGCTGACCGTCTGGAGGCTAGCCACTGGCGCTTTGCCTATGCCGCCGCGGATGCGGTGGCGGTGCGCGATGCGGTGGCGGCGTTCCTCGACTGCGATCGCATCGAGGTCACCCGGGTCACCAAAAGCGGACCCAGGACCTTCGATGTCCGGGAGGCGGTGCTCCTGGCTGCGATGACTGCTGCGCCGCAACCGGATCCGGCAGGCCGCACTGCCTCGCAGGGCGAGCCGTCGGTCCTTGACGGCGTAGGGTCCGGGCAACCGTGTGCGATACTGGAGACGGTTGTGCGGCACACCACACCCGCCGTACGCCCCGATGACTTTCTCACCGCGCTGCGCTCGATCGCCAACCTTGAACCGTCGTCACCGCCACTGGTGACCCGACTCGCCCAGGGGCCGCTGTCGGGTACGCCGCCACAGGTGGCTGATCCGTTGGCCACCGACCGGAGCGTCATCGGTACTTTCGATCGGTGACGCGTGACCGCGAGCCGACCGGGAGACGACTGGACTTTGGTCGTGTCGCACAAACACGACGACTGCGACCGTATGGCGCCGTAGCGATCAGCTGGGTGGGGGCGACGTCCGCGGTGAAAGGCTGCACGCCAGATGGCATCAGAGGAACCTACCCAGACCCCACCGAGGGTCACCAGACGCCGGAGCACGCGGCCGGCGGCCACGGTCGATGAGCCGGCCCTGATCGAGGCCCCTGACCTTGGCGAACAGCCGAATGAGCGGGCCATAGGCACCGAAGCAGCGGCGGGCCCACAGGACGCCGCCTCGGACCCCATCGAGGCCGTGGACGGCTCCTTAGAGCCGGCCGCGCAGGCAGCCCCGCCCCGCAGGCAGCCGCGAAAGCGGGCGACCCGGCCGGCCGCCGCACCGCCTCCCGAACCAGCTCAAGAACCCGTCCAGGAACCGGTCCAAGCACCGGCGCTGGACCTTGTGCCCGAGACCGCGGCCATACCGGAGGCAACCGCCTCCACTTCTGCGGACGAGTCGAGCGACGATAAGCCCCGCGACGAGACCAGCGGGCAGGGCAGCGGCTCCCGCGTCCCGGCGGCCAGCTTTGGTGTGCTGTTCCAACCGCCGACCCCCCCTCCGGCCAGGACGAGCCGTCGGCGCGTGGTCCGCCCTGCCACCGTCCCTGAGGCTCAAACATCCGGCGGCGACAGTCAGCCCGATCACGACATCAGGCACGTTGACGACGACAGCGATCGCGCCGATCACGAGACAGCCAACGACACGGGCACCGAAACAGCCTCCGAACCTATGTCCGAACCAGGCACTGATTCGGACACGGGACGTCGACCGCGACGCCGTGGCGGGAAGGGCCGACGCCGGCCGGCCGATGAGGAGTCCACCGACACCGCACGCGATACCGGCGACCAGAGCGATGGCGACAACGACGATCAGCACGATGATCACCAACACGATCAGCACGATGAGAGCGACCACGGCGAGCAGCACCCGGGGAACGCTGAGACCTCGGGCGATGACGACGGGGCCTCGACCGGACACAAGCGCACTCGCCGCCGCCGTCGCAGCACCAACGCGTCCGAGGGGCAAGACCCACCGGGCACCGTCACCAAGGTGCGCGAGCCGCGCGCGGAGCGCGACGAGGCAACCGCGATCAGGGGATCGACTCGCCTGGAAGCGAAGAAGCTGCGACGACGTGAAGGCCGAGAGGCCGGGAGGCGCCGTACCGTCATCACCGAGGCCGAGTTCCTGGCCCGGCGCGAGAGCGTCGAGCGGGTGATGGTGGTCCGGCAGCGCGGCGAGCGGACCCAGATCGGCGTCCTGGAGGACGGGGTGCTCGTCGAGCATTACGTTTCCACTGCCGGCTCGGGACAGGGCGGCGCGAACGGCGCTGGCACGTCGGTCGCAGGCAACGTCTACCTCGGCCGGGTGCAGAATGTCCTGCCCAGCATGGAGGCCGCGTTCGTCGATGTCGGCAAGGGACGCAACGCGGTCTTGTACGCGGGTGAGGTCAATTGGGACGCCGCCGGCCTGGAGTCCAGTAGGAGTCGTCGCATCGAGCAGGCGTTGTCCTCCGGGCAGGGGGTCCTTGTCCAAGCCACCAAGGACCCGATCGGGCACAAAGGCGCCCGGCTCACCTCGCAGGTCTCGCTGCCCGGCAGGTTCCTGGTGTACGTGCCAGACGGCACAATGACTGGCATCTCCCGCAAGCTGCCGGAGACCGAACGGACCCGGCTGAAGCACATTCTGCGGGAGATCGTGCCGGACAACGCGGGCGTCATTGTCAGGACCGCTGCCGAAGGAGCTACTGAGGCCGAGTTGACTGCTGATGTCGAGCGACTCACCAAGATCTGGGAGAGCATCCAACACAAGGCCAAGTCCGCCAGTGCCCCGGCCCTGTTGCACGGCGAAGTCGACTTGACCGTCCGAGTGATCCGGGATGTGTTTAATGAAGACTTCGGTTCCTTGATCGTCTCCGGTGACCAGGCCTGGGCAACAATCAGCGACTACGTCGATTCGGTGGCACCCGACCTTGCGACCCGGCTCACGAAGTGGACCGGCCAAGCGGATGTGTTCGCGCAGCACCGTATTGACGAGCAGCTTGCGAAGGCCATGGACCGTAAGGTCTGGCTGCCTTCGGGTGGGTCACTGGTGATCGACCGCACCGAAGCCATGACCGTCGTCGACGTGAACACCGGCAAATTCGTCGGATCCGGAGGCAACCTGGAGGAGACGGTCACCAAGAACAACATCGAAGCCGCCGAGGAGATCGTGCGCCAGCTACGGCTGCGCGATATCGGCGGGATGATCGTCATCGACTTCATCGACATGGTGCTGGAGGCCAACCGGGACCTGGTCACCCGTCGGCTACTGGAATGTCTCGGCCGGGATCGCACCAAGCACCAGGTCGCCGAGGTGACGTCGCTCGGATTGGTCCAGATGACCCGCAAACGGGTTGGTGCGGGCCTGATCGAGGTGTTCTCGCAGCCATGCGAACACTGCAACGGCAGGGGCCTGCTGGTCCGCGACGAACCCGTCGAGCGGCAGACCTCCGCAGCTGGGGGCGGCGACAGCGCCGGATCGGGTGGCGGTGGTGGCACCAACGGGGAGGCAAGCACGGGTGCCCGCTCCTCCCGAGGACGGCGCACCCGCGCCGGGTCGGGTTCGAGTTCGGGCAACGCCGGCTCTGGTGACGCTGGCACCACCGGATCCCAAGGCCGCGGGTCGGGGACAAGCGTCGCCAGTGGGTCTGGGCAGGATGGTCCGTCCACCCGGCCGGCCGCGACAGCGACACCGGCTCCCGGCGGACCTACGCCTGCGCAGATCGCGGCGCGAGCGCACGCGGCGGCTCGAGCGACACCTGCTCACGATGGTGACGAGGACCCTCGCTTGGCTGGCACCGGTGCCGAGTCGATCACGGCAGATGCGCCGTCATTGTCCGGCCAGGAACCCGAGAGTGACCCGCTGGAGGCCTCGGCCAGCACCGGATACCCCGCGCCAAGAGTCCGGCGCAAACGCACCCGAGTGGTCGCCCCTGCCGGTCCGCCACGGACCCAGAGCGACGGCTCGAGCACTGAACCAGTAACCGGTCCAGCCGAGGAGTCGGCACCAGAGGCCGGGCCACACCTGGCGAGCGGCCACGGTGAGGACGCTGGCACTGACCCCGCGTCATGATCGGTTTTGGTGTGGTGCGAGCGCACCAGGTACGCTGATCCATCGGTACGCACGCAACGTGCGAATGACCGCCGTACGGCGGTGCGCGGCTGGTCCGGCCGATGAGTCGCAGCCAGCACAGCCAGCACTCGAGCAGCAGGAAGTGAGCCCAACGTGTACGCGATCGTTCGCGCCGGTGGCCGGCAGGAGAAGGTCTCCGTCGGGGACCTGGTCAATGTCGACAAGGTTGTCGGCGCGCCCGGTGACACTGTGGACCTCACTCCGCTGATGTTGGTCGACGGGGCAACCCTGACCACTGAGGTCGCCAAACTGGCCCAGGCGAAGGTCACCGCTGAAGTGGTGAAACCGATCAAGGGACCCAAAATCATCATCATGAAGCACAAGAACAAGACTGGGTACCGCAAGCGCCAAGGCCATCGCCAGCACGGCAGCCAGATCCGGATCACCGGTATCACGGCCTGACGCCGACCCCTAGCTTCAACCTCGACCCTCCATCGCAGCCCGCGCAGCAGTAAAGGCAGATTTGACATGGCACACAAGAAGGGTGCGTCCAGCTCCAGGAACGGGCGCGATTCGAACGCGCAGTTTCTCGGTGTGAAGCGGTTCGGCGGCCAGGTCGTCAGCGCCGGCGAGATCTTGGTCCGCCAGCGCGGTACCCACTTCCATCCCGGCTTGAATGTCGGCCGTGGCGGTGACGACACCCTGTTCGCACTGTCCGCTGGCGCGGTGCAGTTCGGTAATCGGCGGGGTCGCCGGGTCGTCAACATCCTCGCGGGGGACTGACGCCACGCGTCTGCCGATATCAGTGCGAGGGGTGAGCCGTCCGGCTCACCCCTCGATGCACGTTGGCAGGCCGCCTCGTCGGACGGCGTGCCAACGGAGCCGAACCGAGAGGAGGGACGATGGCCGCTTTCGTGGACCGCGTCGTCCTGCACGTCGCCGCGGGGAACGGTGGGCACGGCTGCGCCTCGGTGCACCGCGAGAAGTTCAAGCCATTGGGTGGCCCGGACGGTGGCAACGGCGGTCACGGCGGTGATGTCGTCCTGGTCGTCGACCAGCAGGTGACCACGTTGCTGGAGTATCACCACACCCCGCACCGCAAGGCCGGTAACGGCCGACCTGGCGAAGGTCAGGAGCGCAACGGCGCCGCCGGGGCTGACCTGCGGCTGACGGTCCCGCAGGGGACCGTCGTGAAGGATCGTGCCGGCACCGTGCTGGCCGACCTGGTCGATTTCGGTGATGAGTACGTCGTCGCCGGCGGGGGTCGGGGCGGTCTGGGCAATAGGGCACTATCATCGCCGCGCCGCAAGGCCCCGGGGTTCGCTTTGCTCGGCGAACCGGGCGACAGTCGCGAGTTGGTGCTCGAACTCAAGACGCTCGCGGACGTGGCGTTGATCGGGTTTCCGTCGGCCGGCAAGTCCTCGCTGGTCTCGGTGCTCTCGGCAGCCCGTCCGAAAATTGCCGACTACCCGTTCACGACGCTGGTGCCGAACCTGGGAGTGGTCACCGCCGGGGAGAGCAGGTTCACGGTCGCCGACGTACCCGGCCTGATCCCGGGGGCGCATGAGGGCCGCGGACTGGGGTTGGAGTTCCTGCGACATGTGGAGCGCTGCTCAGTGCTCGCCCATGTCGTAGATTGCGCCACGCTCGAATCCGGTCGCGACCCGATGACCGATATCGACGTCATCGAACACGAGCTCGCTCAGTACGTCCCTGACCAGGGGCTCGGCGGCCGGCCGCTGGGTGATCGGACCCGGGTAATCGTACTGAACAAGGCTGACGTCCCCGAAGCGCGCGAGCTGGCTGAGCTGGTCGCCCCCGACCTTCGTCGCGCAGGGATGGAGGTGTTCATCATTTCCGCGGTGGCCCGCACCGGGCTGCGGGAGCTGACCTTCGCGTTGGCCCGAGCCGTGGCCACCGCCCGGGCTCAGCAGGAGGCCCAGGAGAGCGCGGTGAGCCGGCGCGTCGTGCTACGCCCGAAGGCGGTCGACGACACCGGGTTCCAGATCGCCCGCGAGCGGATGGCCGACGGTGAGGTGTTCCGGGTGGTGGGGGAGCGGCCGACCCGGTGGGTGTGGCAGACCGACTTCACCAACGACGAAGCGGTCGGGTACCTGGCCGACCGGTTGGCCAGGTCTGGCGTTGAGGAAGCGCTGCTCGCCGCGGGGGCGGTGCCAGGGTCGACTGTGCTGATCGGTCCGGTCGATGACGCGGTGGTGTTCGACTGGGAACCGACCCTCAGTGCTGGGGCCGAATTGCTAGCCGGTCCTCGCGGCACTGACGCACGTCTTGCTCAGCGACCTCGATCGAGTCGCCGCGAAAAGCGTGCCGAATACGCCGACCGCCGGTCCGCCAAGCAGTCTGCTCGCGACGAACTGGACGCCGAGCGGCGGGCCGGGCACTGGGCGACCGCGCGCGACGACGGCCAGGAGTGAGGCCACTCACCTGTGGCCACGGAACCGGAAACGGCTCGTGGTCGGCGGCAGCCAGCGCTAGGGTCGGGCCGTGAGCGAGCCAGCTTCCAGTACGGTCAGCGAACCCAAACGTGCTGCGGCCCAGGGTGTTCGCGATGCCAGGCGGCTGGTCGTCAAGGTGGGATCGAGCTCACTGACCACCAGTGACGGGTTCCTGGACGTCGACGCGCTGACCCGACTGGTCGACGTACTCGCGGTCCGCGCGCGCGAGGGTGTGCAGGTGGTGTTGGTCTCTTCCGGTGCGGTCGCGGCCGGCATCTTGCCGCTGCGCCTGACCCGGCGCCCGAAGGACCTCGCCACCCAGCAGGCTGCGGCCAGCGTCGGCCAAGGTGCGCTGGTCGCGGCGTACAGCAGGGCGTTCGGGGCACACGGCCGGACGGTCGGCCAAGTGTTGTTGACGGCCGATGACCTGATCCGTCAGCAGCACTACGCCAACGCCCGGCGCGCCGTGAACCGGCTGCTGCAACTCGGTGTCATCCCAGTGGTCAACGAGAACGACACGGTCGCGACGCACGATGTCCGATTCGGCGACAACGATCGGCTCGCCGCAGTCGTCGCGCACCTGGTGCACGCGGACGGCCTGCTGCTGCTCACCGACGTGGACGGGCTGTACGACCGCCCCCCGAACGAGCCCGGCACCGTCCGGTTACCACTGGTCACCTCCAGCCGCGATCTGGAGTTGGTCCGACTCGGCTCCACCGGATCGCAGATCGGCACCGGGGGGATGATGACCAAGGTTGAGGCGGCCAGGATCGCCACCGGCGCGGGCATCGTCACCATGCTCACCAGCACCGAATTGGTTGACCAGGCCTTGGCCGGCGCCGATGTCGGTACTGTGTTCGTCCCGACCGCGCCACGGCCTTCGTCGCGGATGCTCTGGCTGGCTCATGCCAGCGCACCCCGCGGCCGGCTGGTCATCGACGACGGCGCGGTACGGGCACTGGTCACCAAGCATGCGTCGTTGTTGCCGGCCGGCATTGTCCGAGTCGAGGGCGCCTTCGACGAGGGCTCACCCGTAGAGGTCGTCGACCGTAGCGGACGGTCAGTCGCGCGCGGTCTGGTGGCGTTCTCCAGCGAGAACCTGCCGCGGCTGCTCGGACGCAGCACGCACTGGCTCGGCGAGGTGTTCGGCAGCCAGTACGCCCGGGAAGTCATTCACCGGGATTACCTGGTGCTGGTCTGAGTCAGGCCAGCCACCGGCGCCCCCTGTGCGCCGGTGACCGGCCTTCTTCCCGCAACGTCGCCCCCCGTCCGGCTGCCGCGCACGGGTGCTCTGCACAGCATGAGATAGCCAGCTCGCAGACCTCATCGTCCGCGACCAGCGACGTTGACGGAAGCTGTCAGGACGCCGACTCTTTGACATCCCAACAGCTGCTATTAGCCAGCAGACTCACTGGCGGTATGACCTGATGGCCTGAGGAATGGGTGCCCGTCGACACGCTTGGTCGTTGCCAGGGCTGTAAATCCTGCGGGCGCAGCAGGTGATGGGGTGAAGCTAGCGATATCCGAACATGACCTTCCATCCAAAAAGGAGTAGCCGAAGTCCGGGGCCGTCCAGCGTTGAGCAAAGCGTATCCCTTTGTGGCGTAAGGCGAAAGGGCCACGTGGCCGTGATCGGCAGAGCATCGCGGCCAAGGGGTTTGACGGACCGCCGGTCGGGTGATTGCATCACCATGGGCCCGGACTTCGCCTGATGAAGTGGAAGCAGCGCGAAAGAGGCCCGAATGGACACAACACCGATACCCGTGCCGTTGGTGTTTTACGTGCCCACGGGTCCGCCGTGCGTCGCATCACCGTGGTGGGCAACCTGGAGCATCGGCAGAGCGCGGCGTGGCTGACTCCTCGTTCCCGATCCCGCCCTCGTCGCAGCTCATCGTGGAGTCATTGTGCCTGGCGGCGTTGGATCGGCTGCACGGCACCGGGCTCACCTCGGCGAGTGTGGCGGTTCGTTCGGGGGGCTCCCTGGTGGGGCTCGTATACGCCTCCGATCAGCGGGCCCGGGACCTCTATGAGTTGGAGTCGTGCGTCGGCGATGGACCCTCGTCGGCAGCCTGCGTCCGGTTCGGACCGGTGCTCATCGAGGATCTGGCGATGCACCCAAGTCCCGACTGGCCTGTCTTCGCGGCCGAGTCGTCATGCCTGGGCATCGCATCGATGTGTGTGTTGCCGCTGGTGAGCGGTCAAATTGCCGTCGGCGTGTTAGCGCTGTGCGGCGGAGCGCCGATCACCTTGGATGACGGAGTCATCGCCGAGTTGCTCACCCTTGCCGACCGGCTGCTGCTAGCGTTGTTGGCTATCAATGCGGACGCCCTGGGTCATCAGCTTGGGGGTGCTGACGCCTCTGCGGCGGTAGTCCATCAGGCCGCGGGGATGATCAAGGTGCAGCTCGGGGTCGCTATCGAGGATGCCGTGGTTGCGTTGCATGCACAAGCGTTTGGGACCAGCCAGTCGGTGATGCGGGTCGCTACCGCAGTGGTAGCCCGTCAGCTTCGATTCGCCTCAGATTCCAACGTCGATGATGACGACCAGAAGAGGTTAGGACGGACGTGAAGGATACGCAGGCCACCAGGTTGCTCACCAATATCGTCGATCTGGTTGACGCCATGCTGGTGCCGTTCGACGTGGTCGAGCTGCTTGACGAGCTGGTGCGGGCGTGTCTGGACTTGGTGCCGGCCCACTCCGCCGGGATCTTGCTGCATGACCAGCGCGGATCCCTGCGGGTGCTGGCCAGCTCCTCGGAGGATTCTCGACACCTGGAGTTGTTGGAGCTACAACACGAACAAGGCCCGTGCTATCAGGCACTCCAGACCGGTGAGTCGGTCACGGTTGAAGACCTCGCGAGCTGCGTCGGGCGCTGGCCCGCCTTCGCCACCGCTGCCATCGAGCGCGGGGTGACCTCCGTCTACGCCGTGCCGATGCGGGTGCGGGAGCATCGGATTGGGGGACTGAATCTGTTCTGCACCGATGACGTGAGGCTCGATGACGAGCACTTGCGAGTCGCTACTGTACTCGGCCAGATGGCGACCCTGGCCATCATCAACCACCGCTTCGCGCGCGAGCAGGAGGTGCTCGCTCAGCAACTTCAGTCGGCGTTGCAGTCGCGGGTCCTCATCGAGCAGGCCAAAGGGGTGATCGCCGAGCGCGAGGGGCTCGATATGGCGGGGTCGTTCGCGGCGTTGCGCGGCAAGGCTGGTCGGGAGAAGCGGCTGCTGTCCCAGGTGGCCTTCGACATTGTCGCCGAATCGGAGGGCGAGCCCCGGCACGCCGCAGTCCCACTGCATCGGAGCACGTCACGGGGTCCGAAGCCCGCTCCTGAAGGCAGCTGACCCCACGGCAGTCCAGCCAACGCCTGGCACGACTTTGAGCTGGGGTCGCGGACGGTGTGCCGCACCAGGCCGGCAAGAGACGTGCGTCCCCTCCTCGGCCGGACTACCGTCGAGTCATGGCGTACTCCATAGAGCGTGCTCACATTCGCGATCTTGCCCAGGTCAAGCCGTTCTGGAAAGCAATGGTGCAGCACTATCACGAGACGCTTGCTGGAGCGTGGCCGGTGCGTTCGCCGGAGGAGGCGTGGCAGCTTCGCCACCAGGAATACATGGTCTGGATCAACGAGGGCACCGGCGTGGTCTTCTTGGCCCGCGACGCGCAGAAACAGGGGGTCGGGTACGCCGCGCTGCACTTCTCAACAGTGGGGTCGACGTTCGATCTTGGCGACTCCTTCGGTGAGCTGGAGTCGCTGGCGGTGCACCCGGATCATAGGAGCCACGGTATTGGGGTCAAGCTCATCGAGGCTTGTCGCATCGAGTTGCATAAACGCGACATCGCGTACTGGACGCTGGATACGTTGGCTGTGGACACCCGAACGACCCGGCTCTACGCCCGAGCCGGCTTCGCGCCATTCATGCTGAAGATGCTGCAAAGCGTCGAGGACCCCCCGTCGATCGATCCGACCTTCACCGCGCCGCTGCCGGTGGTCCCGCTGCCGACGACGGCCCCGGCTCCGGGCGAGTCGATCCTCGTTGGTCAGGCGCCGACGCCAGCGTCGATGGCCCGCCCCGGTGCTGGTCCGGGGACTGACGATCCGGCGGCAGACGAAGCTGCACACCTCGTGAGAAAAATGGCCACAGCGTCACGGGAGGCGGCTCGGGCGTTGGCGCTGCTTCGGACCATCGAGAAGGACGAATTGCTCGCGGGCATGGCCGAGCAGTTGACGGCGCAGGGCGAGCAGATCCTGGCCGCGAACCGGGTCGATCTTGACCGTGGCGCCGCTCGCGGGCTGCCCGAGGGTCTGCTGGACCGGCTGGCCTTAGACGAGTCCCGCCTGGCTGACATCGCCGACGCGTTGCGCGATGTCGCCAGGCTGCCGGATCCGGTGGGACAGGTGATACGAGGCTCGACCTTGCCCAACGGTCTGCAATTGCGTCAGGTGCGGGTGCCATTGGGCGTGATCGGCATGATCTACGAGGCGCGTCCGAACGTCACGGTCGACGCCGCTGGGCTGGCGCTCAAGAGTGGGAACGCGGTGATCCTGCGAGGGGGGTCGGCCGCCGCAGATACCAACCGTGCGCTGGTCAAGGTATTGCGCGGCGCGTTGGTGGCATGCCGGTTGAACCCGGACACCATCCAACTACTCGACGAGGCCGGTCATGAGAGCGCCAGGGCGTTGATGCGGGCGCACGGCCTGGTCGATGTGATCATCCCCCGGGGCGGCGCCGATCTGATCGCCACGGTGGTCCGCGAGTCGACGGTTCCGGTCATCGAAACCGGCAGCGGAAATGTCCATGTGTACGTCGACGCCGACGCCGACTTGGACATGGCGCTGCGGATTGTCGTCAACTCCAAGACGGACCGGCCGAGCGTCTGCAACGCTGCAGAAACGTTGCTGGTGCACGAGGCCGTGGCGAGCGAGTTCCTGCCGAATGCGTTGAGCGCGTTGCATCAACGCGGGGTCACGCTGCACGGCGACCTGGGAGTCTGCGGGATCGCCGGAGCTGTCGACGTTCCGGTCGACCGGGTCACGGACGCGCACTGGGCGGCCGAGTTTCATGCCCTGGAGATGGCGGTGGGCATTGTCCAAGGGCTGGATGAGGCGATGGAGCACGTTCGCAGGTACTCCACCGGACACACCGAGGCCATCGTCACTGAGAACCGCTCGACCGCTCGCCGGTGGGTTGATGAGGTCGACGCGGCGGTCGTCACGGTGAATGCCTCCACTCGTTTCACCGATGGCGCGCAGTTCGGGATGGGGGCAGAGATCGGAATCAGTACCCAGAAGCTGCACGCTCGCGGGCCAATGGCGTTGCCGGAGATGACCAGCACGAAGTGGATCCTCGAAGGTGACGGCCAAATTCGCGGCTGACTCGCTGGCGGCCGGTATGCTCGGGCCATGTCGATGATGTCGTTGGCCCAACTGGTCACCGCCGAAGGTGGGAAGTATGCTGAACCGCCGTTTGAGCTGCCGATCCCGGCCTTGGCCTATGGCGTGATCACCCTGACTATCTTCCTCGCGCTCCTCGGGCTGCTCTGGACGTTCCGGAATATGGCTCACACGCTGGTGTACGGGCATGATGGTCAGCCGGTCACGTCCTCAGGAGCCGGCACCCCATGGGCGGCACGTTCGACCCCATCCACCACGGCCACCTCGTCGCCGCGAGTGAGGTTCAACACCTCCTGGACCTCGATGAGGTGGTCTTCGTGCCCACCGGCCAGCCGTGGCAGAAGACGAAACGCCAGGTCACCTCTGCCGAGCACCGATACCTGATGACCGTCATAGCGACCGCCTCGAACCCCAGGTTTTCGGTGAGTCGGGTCGACATCGACCGCGATGGGCCGACGTACACCATTGACACGCTGCGGGACCTGCACCTCCAGCGGCCCGAGGCGAACTTGTTCTTCATCACCGGCGCCGACGCGTTAGAACAGATCCTGTCCTGGAAGCAGGTGGGCGAGCTCGGCGTGCTGGCCCACTTCGTCGGGGTCACCCGGCCCGGTCACCGACTGTCCAGCGACGGACTCCCCAGTGACGTGGTCACGCTGACGGAGGTCCCGGCAATGTATGTCGATCAGTTCCACGAACTGCCGTGAGCGCACCGCCCGTCAACAACCGATCTGGTACCTCGTGCCAGACGGCGTGGTGCAGTACATCGCCAAGCACCGGCTGTACGGGCCCGACGGTGTTGGGTCGCCATCACCGGCTCGACTTCACCATGGCCCCACCGGCTCGGGGGACTGACCAGCAGCCCCGAACCACCGCCACCACGTCATCAACGTTCGTTGCTCACCGAAACGATGTAGCTAGGAGGATTCTGCGTGGCCGCTACCAAGGATGCGCTCCATCTTGCCCAGGTCGCGGCGGACGCTGCCGAGGACAAGTTGGCGGTCGATATCGTCGGCTTCGATGTCAGCGATCGGCTGCCGTTGGCGGACGTGTTTTTGTTGGCCTCAGCGCCCAACGACCGCCAGGTGCAAGCGATCGTCGACAACGTCGAGGACCGGATGCGTGCTGCCGGAGCCAAGGTCATACGGCGCGAGGGTGCGCAGAAGGGCCGATGGATCCTGTTGGATTTCGGAGACCTCGTGGTGCACGTCCAGCACGAAGAGGAACGCACCTACTACCAGCTCGAACGGCTGTGGCGGGATTGTCCGGTGCTGGCGTTGCAGCTGGGTCCCACTGACCACGGTGCGGGTGCCTGGGCAGGCGAGGTCGTCGACGATGGCTTCGCCGATGACCTGGACGCTTCGTGATTCGCTGATGGGACCGGCCACCAGCGCCAGCGGACGGCCGTTGCGACGAGCCGATCGACGGCTGCTCGTGCTGCGGCATGGGGTCACCGACCACAACCGCGGCGGGGTCTGGCAAGGCCACCTCGACACCCATCTCTCCGGCGATGGCCGGGACCAGGCGCGGGCTGCTGCGATGGAACTGGCAGCGTACCGACCAGACGTCGTGGTGAGCAGCGACTTGGCGCGGGCCGCGCAGACAGCGCAGGTCCTGGCACAGGTCTGCGGGCTTGCAGTGCGCCTCGACGAGCGGCTACGCGAGGTGAATGTCGGCGCCTGGCAGGGTATGTCCGCTCAGGAGGTGGAGGATGTCTACCCGGGTTCGCAAGCCGCCATTTTGGCTGGCCAGGACCTACCCCGGGGTGGGCATGGGGAGACGCTGGCAGAGGTGGCCGTCCGCGCTGCCGCCGCAGCCCGGGAGGTGGCGCAGGAGCTCGACGACGGCGGCGTCGCCGTGCTGGTCACGCACGGTGTGGCCTCACGAGCACTGATCGGAGAACTGCTCGACTGGGACCAGCGTGAGACTTGGCTCGGCCTGGCTGGACTGGGTAACTGTGCCTGGGCCGAACTGCGGCAGCACGACGGCCGGTGGCGCTTGTTCAGCTGGAACATGCTCAGTCGGCACGCGCCCGAAGCGGACGACCACTGGCAGTCCGCCTATTAATCGTCGCCCTGTGAGGTGTGCGGATGACCGTCGCCCACGCATGGCATGGACGACCGCAGGGGTGCACGGGCGGGCTCTCGGTCCAGGTCTGGTGGTCGCTGCCATCTCGAGTGCCGGAATTTGGGGTTGGCGCAGCCGAGTGGCTAGACTCCAGCAGCGGTTGAAAGACCGTGCGGGGCTGTGGCGCAGCTGGTAGCGCACCTCCATGGCATGGAGGGGGTCAGGGGTTCGAGTCCCCTCAGCTCCACCCAATTCAACGTTCTGACGGCGCTGTACCCATTTGCACATCGATCGGGGCGCGGGATACTTCCCCACATGAATGGCGTGGGGGACCAGATAGTGACCCCGGCTCACTTGCAGCGCATCCGCTCGGGCGTGGCGACGCTGCACCCGGGCTACTTCGCTCTGGTGATGGCGACCGGGATCATGTCGATCGGGATCGACATCCTCGGCACGACCTGGCTATCGGTGACGTTGCTGTGGATCGCGGTGGCCAGCTACGTCGTCCTCTCGGTGCTCAGTATGTGGCGACTGGTGGCCTTTCGAGCCGAAATGGTGGGAGATCTCAGCGATCCGGCCAGGGCCTTTGGTTTCTTCACGTTCATCGCCGCCACAGACGTCGTCGGCGCTCGGCTGGCCCTCGACGGGCACCGCGTGATCGCTGGTCTTCTCCTGGGCGTGGCGACCCTGGTCTGGCTGGTGTTGGGCTACCTGATTCCCGCCGCGATTGCCGGCAAGCGGAGGAGGTATCCGGCGTTGAGCCGGGCCAATGGGAGTTGGTTCATCTGGGTGGTCGCCAGCCAGTCGATCGCTGTCGTGGCGGCCTCCCTTGAGCCACAGTTCGACACGGGTCGCAGCGAGTTGGCGCTGGTCGCCGTGTTCTCCTGGTCGGTTGGGCTCTTCCTGTACGGCATCGTCGTTGTCCTGGTGAGCGTTCGGCTGTTCAGTTACCGGCTTGAGCCGGCCGAGTTCACACCGCCGTACTGGGTCGCCATGGGTGCCACCGCAATCAGTGTGTTGGCCGGATCGAAGATCGTTGGGATGGCGAGCGCCCCGGTGCTTTCGGCGGCCGGTGCGCTGATCTCTGGTTTTGCGTTGCTCTTGTGGGCATTCGGGACCTGGCTGGTCCCTGCGCTGCTCGCGGCTGGCTACTGGCGGCATGTGCACCACCGTCTTCCGCTGTCCTACGAGCCCTCGCACTGGAGCGTCGTGTTTCCGCTGGGCATGTATGGGGTCGGATCGGTGTACCTCGGTCAGGTCGATCACCTGCCGATCGTGGAGGCCATCGGCCGCGCCGAGCTTTGGGTCGCGCTGGTTGCCTGGGTCATGGTCTTTGTCTCGATGCTGGCGCATCTGCGGCGGACGCTGCTCCCGGCCAGGGGACGCTCACGCTGAGCCGCGAGTCCCGATGTCTGGCAGTTGTGCGTCTGTCTGGCAGTTGTGCGTCGGGCCACGTGTGTCACGGCGTGCTCTGGTCCGGCGCCCGGTGTCCTGCGGGTGTGGGCAAGACCGGCACGTCTCGCAGGGCGATCGAGGTAGCGACGGCCGCGGTTGCGGCCTCGTAGCCTTTGTCCTCGACAGAGCCCGGCAGGCCGGCGCGAGCCAGCGCCTGCTGCTCGTCGTCACAGGTCAGGACACCGAACCCGATGGGGACACCGGTGCGTACGGTGACCTCTGTGAGCCCGATGGTGGCGGCCTGGCACACGTAGTCGAAGTGCGGGGTGCCGCCACGGATGACGACGCCGAGGGCGATCACGGCGTCGTGGTGCGGGGCGAGACGGGCTGCGGCCACGGTCAGCTCGAAGGTGCCAGGGACATTGACGAAGCGGACATCGCTGACACCGGCATCAGCAAGACTGCGGCGAGCACCATCGATCAGCCCGTTCATGATGTCGCGATGCCACTGCGCTGCGATCAGGGCCACGCGCAGGCCGGCTCCGTTGAGTTGGATGGTGGGCGAACCGTCTTTCATCGTGAACCTCCGGGGGCGGCTTCGAATTGCGGGCCGAGAGGATCCTGCGACCGGTTCGGGTCCGGATCGAGGTCCAAGAGATGACCCATTCGGTCACGCTTGGTGCGCAGGTAGTCGGCGTTGTCGAACGTGGGCTCGGTGATCAGCGGTTCGACCGCGGTCACGTTCAGATACGGGCGTAGCCCATCGACCTTGCGAGGGTTGTTGGTGAGCAGGCGCACCGAGGTCACCCCGAGGTCGGTGAGGATCGCGGCACCCGCGGCGTACTCACGGGCATCGACGGGCAGGCCGAGGGCGGTCTGGGCGTCGACGGTATCGAGCCCTTGGTCTTGGAGAGCGTAGGCCTGCAGCTTGTTCAGCAGCCCGACCCCACGGCCTTCGTGGCCCCGAAGGTAGATGACGGCACCACCTCTGGCAGCGACCAGTTGCAGCGCGGCGGCCAGCTGAAGACCGCAGTCGCAGCGTCGGGATCGCAGGACATCGCCGGTCAGGCACTCCGAGTGCAGCCGTACCCAGGAGTCCTGGGTGCCCAGCCCCCGGGGACTGACCAGCGCCACATGCTCGGCGCCGGTGAGGAGGTCGCGGTAGCCGAAGACCGTGAAGATGCCGTCATCGGTAGGCAGGGTGGTCTCAACGACCCGGACGACGCGGTCGTGGGCGACCCGCCACGCAATGAGCTGCTCGATGCTAAGGACGGGCAGATCGTGCTGTTCGGCAAGGGTGAGGACGTCGGGAAACCGCATCATGGAACCGTCGTCGCGAACGAGCTCGGCGATGGCCGCGACTGGCTCCAAGCCGGCGAGCCGACAGAGATCGACAGCGGCCTCCGTGTGGCCCGCGCGCTCGAATACCCCGGCGGGCTTGGCCCGCAGCGGTACGACATGCCCCGGTCGGATCACGTCAGCGGCGGTGGCCGTTGGGTCGGCCAGGGTGCGGATCGTCAGGGCCCGGTCGGCGGCGCTGATGCCAGTGGTGACCCCGCTCGCTGCGTCGACAGTGACGGTGTAAGCGGTCCGGAAAGGGTCGGCGTTGTCCGGAACCATCAGCGGAAGCTGGAGTGCGTCGGCGCGGGCATCGGTCATCGGTGCGCAGATGAACCCGGACGTGTGGCGAATGGTCCACGCCATCCATTGCGCAGTGAGCGTCTGGCCGGCCAGGATGACGTCGCCCTCATCCTCCCGGTCTGCGGCATCGGTGACCAGGACAGGCCGGCCCGCTCGTAGGGCCTCCAGGGCATCTTCGACGGTCCTGGTCAACGCGACGTGAGGGGCATGCGTCATGGTGTCCCGCCCGCCGTCGGTACCCCGGGGGCAGTCAACAGCCGCTCGACATACTTGGCGATCACGTCGACCTCCACGTTGACGAGGTCACCGGGCTGCTTGCCACCCAGTGTGGTCAAGCTGAGCGTGGTCGGGATCAGCGACACCTCGAAGAAGTCCTGGCCGACATCGGACACCGTCAGTGAGACGCCGTCCAGCGCGATGGAGCCTTTCTCGACGACATAGCGGGCAAGGTCGGTCGGTAGGCCGATCCGGAACACCTCCCACCGGTCACCAGGGTCTCGAGCCAGCAGAGGCGCAGTCCCGTCGATGTGTCCCTGGACGATGTGCCCACCCAGCCGGTCGCCGACGGCTACGGCCCGTTCGAGGTTGACCCGATGGCCGGGCTCCAAGCCGCGCAGGCTGCTCCGGTGCAGGGTCTCAGCCATCACGTCGAAGCTCAGGAGCTGGTCGTCATGATCGGTGACCGTCAGACAGACGCCGTTGATGGCAATGGAAGCGCCATGGACCGCGTCCTGACCCACCCGCTCACCGCGAACGGTGAGCACCGCCGAGTTTTGTCGTGATTGAAGACGGACCACCGTGCCAAGCTCCTCAACGATTCCGGTGAACATCAGGCTGCCTTTCGGATGGTGTCGATCATGGCGCGGACCCGCAGATCCGTGCCCAGGGTGATGGTGTCGTACGGCTGCAGATGGAGTGCGTCGGCCAGGGTGGAGATCCCGAGATCTCCGACGGCGTTGCGGCCGCCCCCCAGCAGCGTCAGCGCCAGGTACGCGACGACCTCGTCAACCAGATCGGCGGTAAGAAATGCGGCGGCCAGCGTTGCTCCGCCCTCCAACCACACCTGACGGATCCCTCGTTCGTTCAGGGTGCTCAGCACTGCGGCTGGGTCATGGGTCCGCAGGTGCACGGTGGGGGCTGCGTCGTCCAGCACGCGGGCGGTCTTTGGGAGGGCTCGCCGGCCCACGATGACGCGCAGTGGTTGGCGGGCGACGGGGTCGCCGGCGTGGTCGCGAACGGTCAATTGAGGGTCGTCGGCGAGGGCGGTGGCGGTGCCGACGACGATCGCTCCCGCCCGCGCGCGGAGCCGGTGGACATCAGCGCGGGCCTCCGGGCCGGTGATCCACTGACTGGTCCCATCCGGGGCAGCTGATCGGCCGTCGAGGGTGCTCGCGAACTTCCAGATCACTCGGGGCCGGCCATAGGTGACGGCGAAGGTCCAGTCCGGATTGAGCGCGCCGGCCTCCTGAGCCAGGACGCCTCCCCTGACCTCGATGCCCGCAGCACCCAACGTGGACGCACCACCGGCGGCGTCCGGGTTCGGGTCGGATTGGGCGTAGACAACTCGGGCGACGCCAGCCCTGATCAGAGCGCGGGCGCACGCCTCGGTCCGGCCGGAGTGACCGCATGGTTCGAGTGTGACGACCGCAGTCCCGCCATAAGCTGCCGTCCCGGCGTTGGCCAACGCCATCACCTCAGCGTGATCGGTCCCGGCACCGCAGTGATAGCCATGCCCGACAACCTGACCGGCAGCGTCGGTCACGACAGCGCCGACGCGCGGGTTGGGGTCAACGACCGGACCGTGCAACGCCAATCGCAAGGCAGCCCGCATCAAGGACACATCGCGTGATCGATCGGTCATCTTCGTTCCCCTCGTGCCGAGTCCATGAGCACACTCCGGGGAAACCCGAGACAGCCCAGCGTCGGACGGGTGTGCACAAGGCAGGAACCAGTCGATCTGGACTGACTACGCAGGCATGACCACACCGCGGACGTCGTCGGCCGTGGTGTGCGGCCGCATGCCGTGACCTGGACAAGACCTGCGCACGCGCTGCCTACCATCCGGACTTTCACCGTCGGTCCCGGAGTTCCACCAGGTCAACCGGCTGCTCACTGCAGACGGGTCGCGGACTCTCACCGCCGGTTCGGAGTTACACCGACCCCGGAGCACGTTGCAGGCAGTCTGCCACTGCCTCACGACGAACCCCAAGTCGGCGAGTTCGACTTACCCAAGATGCCGGCGCAGACCATCCCGGGGGACAGGTCAGACTCTGCGGTCGGTGCGACGACGTCACCTCTCCAAGCCGAAGCGGGCGCGAAGTGTTGGTCTCCTCCGGATGCACCAGGGGCTTGGGCGTGCCTGTCAATCTGCGCGACCCGCGTTTCGTCAGTGTCCGGTGCGGACCGACTGCTCGAGGCCGTCGAGGATCACGTCGAGTCCGTAGCGGAACTCGGTGCCGAAGTCGTAGTCCGGCTGCATGATGCGCTCAGCGGCGAACTCGGCGAGGTATGGATAGTCGTCGAGCGGATGGCGTTGGACCATGGCTTCGGCGACCTGCGCGACGGTCTCTGGACCGTTGATCGGCAGTGAGGTCTCCGAGAGTGCGAATCCGTAGATATAGCTGTCGAGCAGCGCATAGGCGTGGGCGGTCATCACCACGGAGAAGCCCGCTTCCCGAAGTGTTCCGATGATCGCATTGTGATGACGCAATGTCGCGGGGCCAGGGGCGGTCCCAGACTGCAGCAGCGGGATCGCCCAAGGGTGTCGTCTTAACACCGCGCGCGCCGAATGCGCTCGGCGAGTGATCTCGGCTCGCCACTGGCCCGCAAGGGACGGCAGCTCGATCTCAGCGAAGACCAGATCCAGGATCCCATCGAGGATCTCGCCCTTGTTTGCGACGTGGTAATAGACGGCCATCGGTTGGACGCCGAGCCGCTGGGCCAGTGAGCGAATGGTCAGGGATCGGTCTGCACCCGCTTCGTCGGCGACGGTCATCGCTGCGCTCATGACGCGTTCGCGGCTTAGCGGTGGCCTCTGGGTGCTACGCGGGGCGACGCCGGTCACGGACCCTCCTGTGCGAGCTGTACTTTGTACAGTAGCGTTCTGTACTAAGTACAGTGCGGCGTTCAGCGGCACCGACTGCAACGGAAGAAGAAGGCCATGAGATCGACCGACCGGCCAGCCCTACCCCCGAGAGAGCCAGTCGCCTCAGCCGTCGCGATCACACATGGGGACCCCGACAGGACCGAGACGTTCCGAACGACCGCGCGAGTGGTAGGGCTGCTCTACCTCGCGGGGATGGTGGTCGGCATCGGAGGCGACTTTCTCATCGAATCCATCTTGACGTCCCAAGACCACCTCGCGACGGTCGCCGCGAAGAGCACCCCGCTGGCCTTCGGTGTGGTGCTCTGGCTGGCCACGGTCGTCGGCGACGCTGCCCATGGGATCGTGATGTATCCCGTCCTGAAGCGTCGCAGCGAGCGCACCGCCGTCGCCTACCTGGTCGCGCGGATCATCGACGCCACCTTCATCGCTGTCATGGCCTTCTTGATCGTCATCCAGATCCCGGTCAGTCGGGAGTACCTGGCGGCTGGCGCCTCGGGTGCCGCTGAAACTTCCTACCTCCAGGCGCTGAGTGCCGTGCTTTCCCAGGGACACTTATATGCCTATGAGATCGCCATGACCGCGCTCGGCGTGGCCGGTCTGATCCTGTCCTGGGCGCTGCTCCGCGCCAACCTGGTCCCCCGTCCCCTAGCCGTGTGGGGGATCGGAGGCTACGCCGTCCTCCTGATCGGATCGGTCCTGCAGTTCTTCGGGTTCCACCTGAACTCCATCCACGCAATTCCCGGCGGCCTCTGGGAGCTCTTCATAGGCATCTGGCTCATCGTCAAGGGATTCACCACCAAGCAGCCCATCGTCCGCGCCTAACCTCGACCGGACCCTCATGAAGGATCGAGGTTGGGGTTGGCAGATCCTTCTTGCTGACGGCTGAACGCGTGTTGTCGAGCCGGAGGTGGCAATCCTCGATGGTGCTGGATGTGGGTGATGGCTGGGCTGAAGAGCAGCCAACCTGATGCGTCAGCACGCCACCAGCACGGTCCGCGGCCGCCGGGGCCGCAAAACGGACCCGGTGTGGGCCCACCGACGGCGGCTGCTGACCGGCCACGAACGACTCCAGCCTGAGGCGTTCGCGCGGATGTGGAACGCGCTGATCGACCAAGGCGACGTCGGCATCGACGTGCTGCGTGCGTACCCACTTCAGCACGGTCAAGGAGAACCTGCGCCAGCTGCTCGCGTTGGCGCCCGCTGCCGGCACGCCCATCCCCGCCCGGTCGGAGATCTCCCACCGGCTTTGGCGCTTCTACGACCAGGCGGCGGCCTGCGACATACCCGAAGTGCACCGGCTCGCCGCGACCATCCAGGCGTGG
>CAJDVI010000031.1_pt1 | contig 27382 bp, 24 predicted proteins | sample 7391351 | NCBI WGS metagenome assembly CAJDVI01 (sample SAMEA7055704, study PRJEB34461) | soil metagenome | biome: terrestrial ecosystem; feature: Peninsula; material: soil | place: Antarctica | collected 2016 | reverse complement strand
GCGGGGCGTCGATCCCAAGTTGGTTCCGCTGTTGCGGGCGGCGCTCGACCCTGAGCCGGACCGCCGCCCGGAACGGCCGGTGGTGCTTGCAGCCCTTGAGGCGTACGCCGCCGGTCTCGATACAACGCGGAGCTTGACCATGGCGTCTCACGCAGCCACCAGCGCACATCGGCTGCCGCATACGGCAATGCTGCCCGCCGTCGCGGTGCCGTCGAAGCCGGTGCCGCCGGTCTCCTACGCCGGTTTCGGCGCTCCCGCGCGGCCGGCTCCAGCCGCAGCACCTCATGGGATAGCGCCGGCTACCACCGCCCTGCCCGGACCTCAGCCGTGGCCCGGGCCACCGATGCCGTCCGCGTCGCCGCCCCAGGTGTCGTCGCCGCCCGACCAGGCACCCGGCAGGGCGGGGGATCGGCACGAGGGTTTCTTACCGACTGGTCCGCAGGGCCCCGGGGAACCAGGGCTCCCAGCGACACCCCGCGATCCACGGATCGGACGCCGGCGCCGGACCGGCACGCTCGCAGCCGTGGGGCTCACGCTGACCGCGCTCGCGACGGTGCTGCCGGTAGCCGCGCTGCTCGCAGCCGCCAGCTGGTCCGCCTTGGCTCGAACCGCCGACCGGAGTTTGACCGCCGTGACCCTGCGCCGGATGGAACGCGGCCCAAGAGGCCGCGACGTGCCGTTAGCGGTCCTCACTTCGCCGGTGCACCTGGTGACGGGAATTGCTTCGGCGGTACTCACCGCGATCCTGCCGGTGGTTTTGGGGATCGCCGGTGTCTTCGCCACAGCGGTCCTGTCCGCGAGTGTCCGCGGCGTCGTGCCGATGCCGACGCATCCCCTGTCCTTGGCCGGAGGAATGGTAGTCGGGTTGCTCACCGCGTGGTGGGGGATCGGTGGGACGTCGCTGCGACGAGGGTCGCGATCGTTGGTCCGTGCCGCAGCGCCAGGGCGCGGCGGCGCCGTGGTGGCAAGTGTGCTTCTGCTGGCAGTGGCCGTCTACCTGGCGATCGGGTCGCAGGCGACCGGCGTCCAAGCCGATTGGTGGCCGCTGCCCAATACCGCTGTGGACGGCTGGGTCCGGTTGTCGGCCACGTCGAGGGGGTAGCACGCCAGGCCTGATGTGTGGACGCTCTCGCTCCTTGTCCTCCGCAGCGGATAGGCGCCGAACGGGCCACGCACTGTAACCACACGGACAGTTCACGCGAAATCGATCGGTGTGATAGTCATCTCGTGACCTTCTCGTTGCGCAACTGTGACAAAGCCGCTTTAACCCGTACATTGATCAGTGGTCGCAGCGCAACGCTTCACGCGCTAAGGCTTCATGGCGGGCGAGCCCCTGTTGTTGCGTCCGTCCACAATCACACATAGCCATCCGTCAACTGCGTACCCGAGCGCCGAGCTTCGTCAACGGGTACTTCGCCGGACAACCGGGCAGACGAAGGTGGGGGAACCTCGGTCCGTACGTGACCATGGTCGATCGAAACTGCTCGACCTGGGGTGTGGCCGGTTTACCGGCCGGGCACCTGACAGCCCGAACCCGACAGCTAACCCCGCAGGCGTTCGTCAGGAGAGGATCAACCCTTACATCATGCATTTCACCGCAAAGCATGCTGCCCACCAGCCCGCTGGCAAGGTCTGGACCCGGGTCCTTGGTGTGATGGCCGTCGGCAGCGCCACGATTGCTGCGTCCGTTATCGCAGCCGCCCCGGCACAGGCCGATGGTGCCGTCTGGGAACGCGTTGCCCAGTGTGAGAGCGGTGGGAACTGGCGCATCAGCACCGGCAACGGCTTTTCCGGCGGGCTGCAGTTCACGACCAGCAGCTGGCGGGCTGCCGGAGGCGCGCGGTATGCGCCCACGGCGGGCCAAGCCTCTCGCTCGGCCCAGATCGCTGTCGCCCAGAACCTGCTGCGTATGCAGGGTCCAGGTGCCTGGCCTGTGTGCAGTCGGCGCGCCGGCTTGACCCACGCCAACGGAATGTCGGCGGGCGTCAGCAACGCCGCCGCAAGCATGAGCCCCAAGGCCAAGGCCAAGGCGAAGGTCAAGGTCAGGGCGAAGGCCAAGGTCGTGAGCCCAAAGAAGGTTCAGTCGACTGCCAGCCTGCGCAGCCTCAAGGGGTACGCGAGCCGCGCCCAGGTCCGTACCCTGCAGACGTGGGTCGGTGTGGCGCGCGACGGCAAGTGGGGCCCGATCACCACGCGCGCCGTGCAGAAGAAGCTGGGCCTGCGGGCCAGCGGCGCCATCGACGCGGCGACGGTTCGCAAGGTCGAGCAATTGTTGGGAATGTCCGCTTCCAACCGCCACTACATCAGCAAGCCGACGATGAACCGGCTGATGACCTACACCGCAGCGCGGGCTGCCTGAGCCAAGCATGACCGTGGGGCTGGTGGCATGACCACCAGCCCCATCGTCATCTCAACTCATCGGCTCGTTCGTTCCTCGCTGCAGACCTCGCGGACCGACCGAGCACAAGGTGGCGGCGCCGAGTGAACCGTTCATCAAGCGATCTCCTGACGGAAGGCACGATGGGCCGTTGAACTTCCGGGTGCACTGGTGATCTGGTGTTGCTCTCGGGTGCTCAACGGGCCAGAGGTCAGGGGACTGATGGCACGGCACGCTCTGGAACTCACACTTGCACGGGGCAGCGACGCTGCCGTGCGGGCGCTATGGCAGTGGTTGGCTACCCGCAACACGGCGTCGCTGGCCACGCACCGCGGAGACAGCAACGCACCCCACCTGACGCTCGCAGCCTTCGACAATCGCCCCGACGACGCGCTCGACACAACGGCCGAACTCGTGTTGACGTCGTTGCTCCCCATGACGGTGCCGGTCAGATCGATTGAGGTCCTCGGAGCTGCCGTGGCGCTGGTCTTGACCGTGCCCGCCACGCTTGAGGCTGCCCGTGACCAGTTGCAGAGGGGGACTCGACACAGTGGCCAGCTCAGCGTGCCCTGGGTGCCCCATGTGTCGCTGGCTTTGCGCTGCCCCATCCCCGCACAGGTGCTAGCCACGGCACGGCGTGGGCCGGTCCCCGAGCGGGTCACCCTTGCGGGTGCGCGGCGCTGGGATCCACAGTTGCGCGAAGTCACGACGATTGTGCCAGTCCTCGCGTGAGTGATGGCGTTTTGATCTGGAAATGCCCAGCCTTCGGTCGCCGGTCTGCCAGATAGCGAGCAGCCCCGGGGGGCGAGGTGCTCTGGTGCCCGGGAGAATGTCGGGCATGAGTTGGTCGATGGCGCTCCCTCCGCTCCCTCCGATGCCGCTGATCGTGCTGCGAAGCATCGCGACGTTGCAGATCTGTGCGGTGATCGATCAGGCAGGTTGGGCAGCGGCCTTCCTTGGCGGTGCGGGACAGTTTCGAAGCAATCACCGGATCGGCGCCGTGGTGACCCTGCTGGTCTGTTGGCTCGGCGCGCTCGCATACTTCTTGCTGCGCCGATGGGCAGGAGCGGTGAACGTCGTGTTGGCCCTTCTGTTGGCTGCTGGGGTATCGGTCCAATATTGGCTGGGCACGTCGCATGTCGTTGCCCCGCATGTGTTTATCGGGGTCCTGCTGGCGATGGTGGCCACCGCGCTCACCTCCTGGACCTTTCGGCATCCCGGGCCCGACCGGTCAGCGATCACGCCCGCACCGTGACACAGCACTGCTGCATGGTCCTGGGTTCAGTCATGTAGTCATCCTTTGTCCCGAAACAAGGCATTTTTGAGGTCCTTCCAAGTCAATCGAAAGAATCGGCACAAGGCGATCGCATGACACCAAGAAGGCACACGGGTGCGCCGCGCCTCGGTCGTGCGCTTGACGTGCTTTGCTGGTCAACGTATTATCACGCGCCGGGAGGCTGGCCGTGTGTGCCGCGCCTGTCAGAGATCGACGGTCTGAATGAGTGCGCGTCATGAATGCATTCACCGGTAGCAGTACCCAAGCTGGCGTGGCGCAATTGGTAGCGCACCTGTCTTGTAAACAGGTGGTTAGGGGTTCGAGTCCCCTCGCCAGCTCTCTTTTCGACAACGGTCGCCGCGTCTTGAGCTGCTGGAACGCTCATCTGGGCTCGGTGCCAGGTGTGGGCAGAGCTTGCCTCGTTTGGCCTTGTTGCCGCACGGTAAAGGCACGGTAATGGCACGCCAGAATGGATTGGCAGTGACGAACAGGCGGGGACGACAGGGATTCGGCTCCATCCGCAGGCTTCCCTCCCGACGATGGCAGGTGCGCTATGCCGGTCCGGATCTTGCGACCCACACGGCGTCGTCGACCTTTGCCGCCAAGATGGACGCGGAGTCCTGGCGGGAAGCTGGACAGTCACTGATCGCGTCCAATCGATAGCTGATGGGTACCCGCACGGGCGAGCCCGTCGACAAGGTCGCAGGGACCCGGGTACCCCGCAGAGCATGAGGACGTAGGTCCACGTCAAGCCGCTGCGCCCGGTTTGTGCGGCGCGGGACAGCAGCGCCCCGGTGAAAGTGGCGGCATCTGGCGCGGACAGCAGCGCCTCGGTCTCTTCGATGGTGAGGAACTGCACCACGGGTTGGGTGCGGCGCCGGGTCGGCAGGGCTAGGACCCGTCCGATGGTGTCGGCGTGCTCGGGTGGTCGGGCAGGGTCACGCCCGGCACCGCGCGGATGGCGGTGAGCCTGGCGTTGCGAGTGAGTGTGCTGTTGCCGCGGACGGCCTGGAGGTGGTCCAGGAATGCGGTGATGGCATGGGTGTCGAGCATGCCGAGGTCGATCTTGTCCGCCGGGATACCGCTGGTTGCCGTGAGGTGCTTGATGAGTAGTCGCCAGGAGAGTCATGACCGGTCCTCCAGCGGCTGGGCGAGCCGGGTCGCGGCCAGGGTCATCATCTCGGGGTGGGCATGGCCGTGGCGTGTTGTGTTGGGCGGCGCGGGTGCTGTCCTTTCCGGATCTGGGCCTCTGGGGTAGCGTCCTTCGACCATGGGCCTTTCCGGTGTGCAGCGCGGGGCGTGGGCACAGGCCCGCCGCTGCGGACACGCCGTCCAGCGGCCGCGTGGCTCCGGTGCTGGCACCTTTCCGCTGACCTACGTGCGCGCCACATCCCGCGGTGACCGCCGAGGGCTTCCGGTGCTGGTTGTCCCCGGCGGGCCGGGTCTGGCCTCCGTCGTGCCTTACCGCGGACTGCGCGCACGCGCAGCAACGCTGGGGCTCGACGTGCTGATGGTCGAGCACCGCGGCGTCGGGTTGTCCCGCAGGGATGAAGACGGCCACGATCTCCTTCTCGAGGAGGTCACCATCGAGTCGGCCGCCGACGATATGGCAGCTGTGCTCGACGACGCGGGCATCGGCCAGGCTGTCGTCTACGGCTCTTCGTACGGCTCATACCTTGCCCAGGCGTTCGCCGTCCGGCACCCCGACCGTGTAGCCGCGATGGTGTTGGATTCACCAATGCTCTCGGTCGAGTACGACTTGGCCGTCAGTCGTGCGCACCGTCGCAGACTGCTGTGGGACGGCGAAGACCCACAGCTGGCCCCGGTCGCCGCTGCCGTGCGGGCCCTCGCCGCCCGTGGGGGCCCGATGAGCGAGCTCAGCAACGTTGTCCAGATCGTGTACGAGTTCGCCGGACCCCACGTGCTGCACCGGCTGCTGCTGGCCCGCGCGAACGGCCGTCTGCGGCGCACCTGGAACCTGGTCAACACCCTCGGGCAGGTCGAGATCGAAGGAGCCGGTCAGCCCTTCGTCATGGAACCTGATCTCGTGGCCGGAATCGCCTACGGCCAGCTCGGCTATGGCCTGCCCACCGACGGCGGCCCGCTGGACCCGCAGGTCGCCTTTGCAGGCGCGGCTGAGCACAACCCGCACTACGCCGGGGAGCCCTTCGACCTCGCCGCAGCACTGACCCGCGCCACTTGGCCGGTCGTTGTTGTCTCCGGGGAGCAAGACCTGCGTACGCCACGCCCGATCGCTGAGCGGATCGTCGACCTCGCTCCCCGGGGCCTACTCGTCGCGCTGGGCCGAACTGGCCACAGCGCCCTCGACACCCACCAAAGCGCCGCGCTGCACATAGCCCGCGCAGCAGCTGACCGGCAAACGTCCCGCCTGACTCACACGGCACAGCTGGATGCGCTTCCCCGACGCGGATCTTTACGGTTGATTGGCACGGCGCTCAGCGCCATCGTCCACGCCACGACGTCTCGCCCCTGACGCCCTCAGCGGCGAGAATCATCAGGCCACACCTCTGTTGGGTTAACAAAGTCACGGGCGAGGCCCCTGTGGGAGGTTTCGCTGGTTAGGGCTGAGACGTCGGTCGTGATGGCCGGCGCCGGTTGGATAGCGGCCCTGCGGAGGAGCCTGGCCCGCCGTTAGACCGTCGAGTGGCACGTGGGGGACGAGGCGGTAGCGCAGGTCCTGAGCGGGCAGTTGCCCGAGCGCGCGGTCTGTACGAGTTGGCGAGTCACGGTGGATACGTCGACTCCGGCGGTGCGGGCCTGGTCGAGCATGTCCGCCAAGGCTGACCAGTCGCCTTGCTCGGGCAATCTGGGGTCGAGTTTTGCGGCGAAGGCACGCCACCCCTGCGCTGGTGTGACGGCGGGCGTGGTCGCGGCCTCGATTCGGGCCCGGGCTTGGGTGATCTTGGCGAGTTGCTCATTGGTGGCGCGTGGGTCGTCAGTCCAAGAACGCGCGGCCGCTGCCAGCGCGTCGCGGACCTGGGCGTGGCTGAGATGCAAACAAGCCGCGACGTGGTCACTGTCGGCATCCCATCGCTGCGTGATCGAGAGCGTTGGCCACCGGCGCCAGGCGGTCGCCTCGACGACAGCCATCATCCCGTGATCTTCGTGGTCGAGGATGTGGCAGTGATAGACGGTCCGCCCGCCGAAGCCGGTGATTGGGATCCGCACCCGGACCTGTCCGCGGGCGGGAACGATAAGGACATCGCGCCAGTCAGGCGGACCGGAAGGGTCATGTCCGGGGGCATCGATGACCTGCATGGGCCACACGTGCAGGTGGAAAGGGTGATCCATCGGTGTGTCGTTGCCGATGGCCCACTCCTCGACGGTGCCAAGCCGCAGCCGCTGGTCGGTCCGCGAGGGGTCGAACTGCTGTCCGTCGAAGCCGAACGACCTGCCGCCAATGCCCATGCCCATGCCCATGCCCATCGTGAAGTTGATGCTGCGACGACGGCGGCAGACCGAAGCGTCCCGCAGGTCGCGTGCACCGGGGAAGCCGCCTGGTGAAGGTACGGGGCTTCGGGTCCTGAGGGGGTCTGGCCGGCCACTTGGACCGTCGCCAGCTCCGTCGCGCGCGAGGTGTCACCAGGCGCCCCAAACAGCGACCAGAACGCACATCTCAATCAGCAGCCATGGCACCCCGAAGAGTCGGGCGGCCAATCCACCGGAGCCACCAAGAACGATCAAGGCTCAGCCACACCCGACCCTCTCGGGCCACCCAGCAACTTACGGATCAGGGCTCAGTGGTGGGAGGTGCTCGGAGATGGCCGCGGGGCGGAGTGGTGAGGAGGGCGGTGGGAGGTGCTCGGAGATGGCCGCGGGGCGGAGTGGTGAGGAGGGCGGTGGGACGCGCTCGGAGACGGCCGCGGACTGGTCGTGCCGGTTTCGCCACCGGTGGGCCGCAGCTGGCCGGTGACAGCGTCGATGATCACCACGCGCTTGGTTCCGGCCCGGTCGAGCACGTGGGCCTCCCACACGGTCTTGCCGCGCTCCGTGTCCAGCTCCAGCTCGGTGATGGTGCCCTCGACAGTCGCGCCGATCTTCGGTGCCGCTGCCCGGTAGTCCAGTTTGGCCGCCTGCCCCAGTGCGCGTTGCCGTGCCTGTCCAGCCGGGTCCTTGTCACGGAGCCGGGGCCCCTGCTGCACCCTGCGACCGTCTGCGGAGATCTCGAGTTCGTACTTCTGACCGTCACGGGTGACCACCTGGACCTCCCACCGCCGGTCGCTACCCTCTCGCGCGATGGTGACCACCGTGCTTCCGGCCAGCTGGGACAGCGCGGTCTGTCCGGCACGCAGCAGCGCCTGCTGACCGCTCAAGGCCACGCTCTCGCCCCCGCTGGGCTCGCTCGATCCGGACGTAGCCGTCGGTGCGCTGGTCGGTGCTGAAATAGCAGCGTTCCGGCCCGACGAGGCCATGTCGACTGGCGTGCTGCAGGCCGTCAGGACGCACGCCGAGGCGACCGTCACCGCAAAGCCTCGGAAAACCCCGTCAAAAAGCGACTTGGTCATGTCTCAAGCATACTCTCGCGATTCGGGCAAGCTCCTATCCGCACCGGCATGGGAAACCCGAGCGGCTAGCCCTTCGGGTGAATGTCTCGTAACCATGAACACCGCTTTGGCACTGCGGCAAGGAATCTGGCATAAGCCTGATTCGTGGTGGGAGATGTGCGGCCTGTTTGAGGTGTTCTACGTCGATCATGGGTCGGACTTCACCAGCGGTCACTCCTACCGGGTCGCGATCGACCTGCACCTTCGGGTAAACAAGTGTCTCCGGGGCTGCTCCTCCGGCTGGCAATGCTGGAGTGGCGCCGGTGCGCCATTCGATCGGGGTACGCGCTTCCCCCACCATTCCTCCCTCCATAGAGGGTCCTCGGAGAACTACCCACAGGGGGCAGGCGCTCGCGTGGGGCCGTCGCACCGCGTGGCAGTGAGCGGGGGAACCGAGCGATCTTTTCGCCAGCGTCAGCTGGCACTGACGCTCCTGGACTTCACTGACGTGGTCCGTGGACTGGATCGACATTCAGGTGGTATGTCGATTCGCGGGCGGAAGCCTGTTCGAGCGCCGGATGTACGTCGTCGACCTCTTCGACGGGTGCCCGCATCGGCTGGGCTGATCGGATCGTCGCCGGGTTGCCGTTGCGGGGATTCCGTTGCGTCGGAATTTCGGTCGCTGCATGATCTGCACAACGATCGGGTATCGAAGGGGTGTCGAGCCACGGGATGCATCGGTTGGCTGCCAGACTACGAAGACAGAGATGACACGTGGTCGGGGCCAAGTCATCGGAGGTGGCGTACATGGGGGAACAAGACAACGAGCGTCGTGGTCGGCGCCGTCGCGTCGGGATGATTGCGTTCGTGTTGACCCCTGGATTGTTGCTCGGCGGGGGGCTCTGGGCCGCGTCAGCCCCGCTGCAAGCGCTCGTCAAAGGCGCGCTCCCCGAGCCGTGCACGCCGGTGATGTCGCGTGCGCCGCTGCAGAACACGTTCGAGGTGAACGTCCTCAACCATGGCGCGCCACAGGGCGCAGCCAGCCAGGTCGCCAAAGAACTCCCGCTGCGGGATTTCCGCGCTGGGCAGGTTGGCAACGACCCGGGGATAAGCAGCGTGAACAGCGTTGGGGAGATCCGCTTCGGACCCGCAGGCCTGGATCAAGCGCTCGTCGTGCAGAAGGTACTTCTGCCCGAGGCGTCGCTTGCCAAGGACTATCGATTTGGCACCTCGATCGATCTTGTCCTCGGTAAAGAATTCGCGCAGCTAGCGCCCCCGCAACGCCCGCTGGTACGACGTGCTGAGGTGGCCGTCAACGTCTACAACACCACGTACTACGAGGGCCTGGCGAAGAAGGCGTCGGAGGCGCTGACCGACATCGGTTTCGCCAAGGGAAAGGTCGGCCTGGACCCGAAGAAGACCTGGATCACCGATACCGCAGTGCTGCGGCACGGTCCCGACGGTGAACTCGGCGCGCAGCTCGTGAAGCAGGTGGTCCCACGCTCTCATCTTGCCCTCGACGGGGCGATCAAGGGGACGGCGGTCGATCTGCTCATTGGGATGAAATGGGCAGGTGTGCTGGACAAGAGCAAGGTCAAGGCGGAACCTGCGCAGAAGCCACTGCAACGTCTGGTTGTCACGCGCCCCTGCTCGTAAGGCACCCGGTTGCACAGTACAAGTAGGCGGTGCCTTTGGCGGATCAGCGGAAGCTGCTGGACTCGCAGCCTCAGACCAACCCGTCGTACGCTCGCGCCATGCCCTCGCCGTCGCCGCTGCCCGTCCGCGCCTTGCCTCGCCCCACCTCTGGCGACATCTGCGCCCTGATCCTCGACGACCATCGGACCATGGAGTCCCTGCTGCGCGACCTTCGATTGGGCGTGGACGACCGGACCGCGTACCGAGCGGCGTTCTCTGCACTGCTGGTCGCTCACTCAGAAGCCGAAGAACGGGCGGTGTACGGCACGCTCAAGCGGTCGGCCCCCGAGGTCGGGGAACACGAAGTCGAGCATGGTCATGAGGAGCATGCGGAGGGTACGGCGGCGCTGCTGGAGCTGCTCGAATGCAAAGGTGCAAACACCAAGAAGTTCGAAGACGCGTTGGAAAAGGTGTCCTCGTACGTCAACCACCATTTCGCTGAAGAGGAACTGACGATTCTCGGCCCGGTCATGAAGACGGTGCCGGAGCAGACCCGTCGCACGATCGGTGCCGATTGGCTGGTCGTGCGCGGTGAGTTGCTCGACAAGGACTGCGGGTCGATCGACAACGTTCGTCGGATGGTGCAGGAGCATCGGGCGCAGGGGCTTATCCCTGAGCACCTGCCCGACCAGCCCGCCGGGGGTGGACACCGAAAGACCATGATCGGGCTGACGTCTCGGGACTGATGTCGGGTATCGTCCGGCTGTGCAGCGCGTTCCTACGCCTGTTGGCGCTCCGGTGGACGGATCCAGCGGGCGCTGAGCTTGGAGGCAGCATGACCCCCGACACCACGTCCCAGATTCACGAGCACCCTCTTGTCGCGGACGAGTCGCCGTCGACGGATGTTCACCTGAAGGGTCCGGCTGAGCCGCCGGTTCATCCACTCACAAAGGGGCCGGTGGTCGCCCCATCACGCTCGGTGGAGGGGTTCGTACGCGAGTTTCTTCGGGAACTCAACTTCGGGCAAGGTGTCAGTCTGGCCAGGTCCACGGTCAACGACCAGTACCTTGCGCTGGCCCATGCGGTGCGTCACTACATGATGGCCGATTGGCTCGGGACCGCCCGCAAGCGACGCGAGTCGCCTCGCAAGATGGTCGGCTACCTGTCGGCCGAATACCTGCTCGGCCGACAACTGGGCAACTCCCTGCTGGCCACCGACCTGACCAGCGTTGTCGTCGAGGGACTCGCGTCGTGCGGCATCGAGTTGGAAACCCTGCGCGCCCAAGAGGTCGAACCCGGGCTGGGGAACGGCGGCCTTGGCCGGCTCGCGGCCTGCTTCATCGACTCGCTGGCCACCATGGACGTCTCCTGCATCGGGTACGGCATCCGCTATGAGTACGGGATCTTCAAGCAGACGTTCGTCAACGGCCGCCAGGTCGAGGTCCCCGACTCGTGGCTGTCCCTGGGCAACCCTTGGGAGTTCCCGCGCCCAGACCGCGCCGTGCGGGTCGACTTCGGCGGTCGCACGGAGCAGTACACCGACGAACAGGGTCGCGAGCGGACCCGGTGGGAGCCGGACTGGCACGTGCTCGGCGTGCCGTATCACTACATGGTCCCGGGGTATCGCAACGGCGTCGTCAACACCCTGCGATTGTGGAGCGCGCGCGCTACCCACGCCTTCGACCTGGACATCTTCAACTCCGGCGATTACACCGAGGCCGTGCGAGCCCAGACGTTCGCCGAGAACATCACCAAGGTGCTCTACCCGGAAGACTCCACGCCCCAGGGTCGGGAGTTGCGCCTGCAACAGCAGTACTTCTTCGTGGCGTGCTCGCTGAAGGATTACCTGGACCAGACCCTGCCGCGCGGCTTCGACCTGCACCGGCTTCCAGAACAGATCAGCTTCCAACTGAACGACACCCACCCCGTCATCGCCGTCCCCGAACTGATGCGACTGCTGGTCGACGAGCGGGGCATGGACTGGGACGACGCATGGCGGGTCACCCAGCAGTGTTTCGCGTACACCTGTCACACCCTGCTTCCCGAGGCGCTTGAGGTCTGGCCGGCGGATCTCTTGGGACGACTGCTACCACGGCACCTGGAGATCATTTACCGCATCAACAAGGAGTTCCTCGCCGAGGTCCGCACCCAGTTCCCTGATGACGAGCTGCGGATCCGGCGGATGTCGATCGTGGAGGACCATCCGTACCGCGCGGTTCGGATGGCAAACCTGGCCACGGTCGCGTGCCACAAGGTCAACGGTGTCGCAGCGCTGCACTCTCAACTCTTGCGGGACAAGCTGCTGCCGGACTTCTCATCGTATTGGCCGGACAAATTCACCAATGTCACGAACGGTGTCACGCCGCGAAGGTTCGTGCGGCAGTCCAATCCCGAGCTGTCCAAGGTCATCACGGACGCGATCGGGGTTGGCTGGGTGACGAACCTCGACCGCCTGACGGGGTTGGAGCCCTTCGCCGAGGACCCAGAGTTCCGCGAACTGTTCCGCGCCGCTAAGCACGCGAACAAGGACAGGCTGCGCGAGCTGTTGCGGGTTCGAGACGGTATCGAGCTGCCAGACGGTCACATGCTGGACGTCATGGTCAAGCGACTCCATGAGTACAAGCGACAGTCGCTGAAGCTGCTGCACATTGTGACGATGTACGAGTCGATCCTGACCGGCGAGGTCAAGCCGAAAGACATCGTCCCTCGGACCTTCGTCTTCGGCGCCAAGGCTGCTCCTGGCTACTACATGGCCAAGGAGACGATCGCACTGATCAACGCCGTCGCGGCGACGATCAACGCGGACCCGAGGGTCGAAGGTCGGCTGGCCATCGCGTTCCCGGCGAACTACAACGTCACCCTGGCCCAGACGCTGATCCCGGCAGCAGATCTGTCCGAGCAGATCTCGTTGGCCGGAATGGAAGCTTCGGGCACCGGCAACATGAAGTTCACTCTCAACGGCGCACTCACCGTTGGCACCGACGACGGAGCCAACGTCGAGATCCGCCAGCTGGTCGGCGACGAGAACTTCTTCCTGTTCGGGATGGCAGAGCCGGAGGCTGCGGCGCTGCGGGCTAAGGGGTACGTGCCCAGCCGGGTGTACGCCGAGAATCCGCGACTCAAGCGGGTTATCGATCTCCTGGCCTCTGGTGTGTTCACCGAAGGCGATCGCTCCCGGGTTGGGGCCTTTGTGGACGATCTGCTGTACAACGACCGGTTCATGGTGTTGGCCGATTACCAGGCCTATCTCGACGTGCAGACGAAGATCGACGCCGCGTATATGGATACCGAGGCGTGGACCCGATCCGCCATCATCAACGTCGCCAGGGCGGGCTTCTTCTCTTCCGACAGGTCTATGCGTGATTACATCGATCGGATCTGGCACACGCCGCAGGGCCGCTGACCAGAGTCCTTCGGCCAACGGGCAACCTCACAATCCGGCACGCACCCACCCCCGGAGGGCAGGTGCGTGCCGGGGCCGCTGATGGATAGACCGCTGTGGAAGGAGCGGGCATGCCGGCCTATGGGATTGGATTGCTGCAGGACGTCATCCTGGGGCCGGGCATGCGGGCCTATCTGGAAGCCATCGACGCCACCCTCGCGCCGTACGGCGGCCGGTTCCTGGTCCACGGCGGACGCAACCATGTGCTCGAAGGGGAATGGGAGGGGCAGGTCATCGTGCTGGAGTTTCCCGACTTCCTGCGAGCCCGCCGTTGGTACGGGTCCCCTGAGTATCAGGCGATCATCGCGCACCGGACCGCCGAGTCTCGCGGGGTCATCATGTTGTGCAACGGCGTGCCACCAGAGCACGTCGCCACCGATGTGCTGCGTGCCGGGCAGTGAATCCGCTGGCGCGCAGCCGTTGGCGTTTCCAAGATCCCGGCGCGACCTGGCCGCCCCCGTCGCCGACGGCCAACACGCGGGAGGCAGAATCGGTGCATGAGCCTGGGTGACCCCCCGTACCCTTGGGATCCAACACGACCGAACCCAGACGATCCCGACCAGGTGTCAGCGGCCCTGCACCCCACCGCGCGCGGAGACTCCATCGTCGCGACCTGGGGCCTGCTGGCACTCGGACATGTTTTCGGCGGGTGTTTCGGAATCTGGGCGCTGATCTGGGGTGGCCTGCAGGCCAGAGAGGAGGACCCGGCGCCGGCGATCGCAGCAGTTATCCTCATCACGGTGCTTGGCTGGACTGGCGCCGCGGTCTGCATCCGCATGCTGAGCGCCACTGCGCGAGCGAGGCTGGCCATTGATCGGCACCGGCCGCCGCCCCCTGTGTCTCCACCCCCAATGGCGCTGACCAGCTCGTTCGTCGTGCTCGCTGTGTGTGCTGGGGTCATGGCGGTCTTCTTGTGGCAGGCCATCGGGGTGATTCCGGCCGTCGCGATCGAACTCATGCTGATTCCGTTGGCCATGCGCACCGAGCGCTTCATCCGCGACGCGGCGGACGAGACCTGGCGCTGAGCACGTGGGCTCGGGGCGTCCATCTCGTGCTCTTAGCACCGCGGCGGGTCATGCTTGAGGTGCAACGGTGGGCGCGCAGGTCAGGCCCGCACCACCCCTAAGGGACCGGAGGACGTCCGTATGAGCCAGGAACCGACGAACCCGAAGTCGAAGTTCGAGGAGCAGGCCGAAGCTGTGCTCAACGCGGCGATAGAGACGTTCGGCAGGGCGCGCGTTCGGGCCGGTGAGTTAGCGCATGAGAACCGCGCCAAGATCGATGAGGCGTTGGAGAAGGCGGGCCAGGTGGTCGATGAGAAGACCGGCGGCAAGTATCACGACGCTGTGGAGAAGGTGAAGGCGCAAGCCGCCAAGGGAGTCGACCTGGTGGAAGGCGAATATGCCGCCGGCCCAGCGTCGCAGCCGTCGCAGAAGCCGGCTGGTGCACCGATGGCCAGCCCGATCCCGCCATACACACCACCGCCTGGGGCTCCCAACCCATCACCGCCGGTAGCCGCAGACGCGCCGCCCACTGGCACCTCGGGTGATACGCCGACGCTCTGATCAGGCGGACCGGCTCGGCCCGCCGACTGGGGTAGCCGACTCGAAGACCGCGGGGTCACCATGAAGGTGGACCGTCGCGTCTGCGCGAGGCGGGTGAACTCTGGAGGTCGGTATGCGACGCGACGACGCCCGGTCGTTGATCCACCTTGCGGAGATGGGAGCCCGAGGCGTTCGCGCGCTGGTGCAGGACACCCATCTCGCCGTCCATGACACCGTGGTCAGCGGGATGGAACGCGCCTTCGGCCCGGCCGCGAGCCGTATTGGGGACGTCCATGGGGCACACCTTCAAAGCGTCTACAAAGTGGTCGACCTCGGGCTGCAGGCGGCCTCTGCAGCCGGCGCCGCTGTCGCCGCGCGTCAGCCGAACGACGAACCCGACCACATGCCACCCGGGATCCGACTTGCCGACGTCCCGCACACCGCGCTGATGCTCGCGTTCGTCAACGGGATGTACGGCGATCGCCTGGCCAGCATGGGCCATCCGTTCGCCGGACGACTTGTGCTGAGGCAGGACGGCGCCGACGTACCGCCGACCTCCGGTCAGCTCGCGTCGGCGTACCCGCAGGCCACGGATCGGCTCGCGGTGTTCCTGCACGGCTTGATGGAGACTGAAGACTCCTGGCGGTTCCGGGCCCAGCGCCAGTACGGCGATCCGAGCATGTCCTACGGTTCGCGGCTGGCCGCCGATGGCGGGTTCACCCCGCTCTGGGTGCGGTACAACACCGGTCGAGCCATAGCCGAGAACGGCCTGGCGCTGGCGCGGTTGCTGACAGCGGTGGTCCGAGGCTGGCCGGTGCCGGTACGGGACATCGTGTTGGTCGGGCACTCGATGGGGGGTCTGGTGCTGCACAGCGCGCTGGGCCAGGCCGAGGATTCCTGGCCGGAACTGGTCCATTCGACGGTGACGCTCGGCACGCCGTACCTGGGTGCCCCGCTCGAACGCGGCGTCAAGGCGCTGGCGCAGCGGGTCCACCCGATCGCCCAGGTGCGCTGGCTGAAGGGGACGATCGATTCGCGCAGCGCCGGGATCCGCGACCTGGGAGAAGGGATGGGTGCTCACCAGGAGCTGTACACCAACGGCACTGGCCCATCCCCGCATTGCCGGCACTACCTGCTGTTCGGGGCCTTGCTACCGGGTGAGCGGGGCCGCTGGCGGGACTTCGCCGGGGATGTGCTGGTCCCGATCCCGAGCGCTTCCGGCGGGTACGACGTCGCCCGGCTCCCTGAGGGCGGGGTCGCGACCGTTGTGTCCATCCCGCGGGTGCATCATCTGGCTTTACTGAACCATCCGGTCGTGTATGAACGGCTGCGCGAGTGGTTCGTGCCGGAGCCGCCGCCGTAGGGACGGAGCCGCCGCCGTAGGGACCGGGCGCGCAGTGGGGACCGGGCGCGCTGCAGTGCTCAGCGCCAACTCAATCTCGCGGATCCCATGTCCGCCCTGGGCGAGGAGTCCGCGAGATCGACTCAGGCGCCGACGATGAGCTGGCCGCAGACCCGCACGGTCTGCCCGGTGACCCCGAGATTGTTCGGCCAGCACAGCCAGGAGACGACCTCGGCGACATCCTGCGGTGTCCCCGCTTGGCTGAGCGAGTTCAGCAGCTTGCCGACCTCGCGAGTGAGCAACGGAGTTGTAGCGTCCCTTGTGTTGGCGATATTGCCGGGGGCCACGGCGTTGACGGTGAGGTGTTTGGCGCGCACCGCCTCGTCGCGGGCCAGCGCCGCGGTCAACCCGATGACCCCGGCCATCGATGCGGCGTAATTCGTCTGACCCCGGTTGCCGGCCAGGCCGGTCGTGGACGATCCCATGACCAGGTGACCGCTGTCGCGCAGTGCCGGGACCAGCGCCTCGTTCATCCGCAGCACCGCGGACAGGTTGACGTCGATGACCTGCCGCCACCGTGCCGGGTCCAGGTCGACGAGCGGGCGGTCTCTGGTGACGGCGGCGATATGGGCGACGATGTCAACGCCACCGTGGTGCTGCTGACAGTGTTCGACGATTCGTGCGCCAGCCTCGGGATCGGTGACGTCCAGCGGGAGCGCTGAGCCGCCGATAGCCTCGGCCATTTCGAGCAGTTCTGGCTCCAGGGTGGGCAGATCGACGCAGACCACGGTGGCGCCGTCCCTGGTCAGCGTGTGGGCGACCGCTTCGCCGATGCCGTGCGCGGCGCCCGTCACCACAGCCACGGACCCGTTCAGCGGGCTCGCCCAATCCTCCGGCTGCCTCAGCTGACCGACCGGGGTGGTGACCCGGATGAGCTGGCCGGAGACATACGCCGACCGCCCGGAGAGCAGGAACCGGATGACCGCCTCCACCGACTCATCGGCCATATCGGCCACTTCGATCGTGTTCGCGGTGGCGCCGTCACGAAGCTCCTTGGCCAGTGAGCGGATCATGCCGTCCGCCCCACGCCGGGCCGCCGCCATGGCGACCGTCGAGGACTCCTCGGGCGGGCGGACCAGGGCGATAATCCGGCCGCTGGGCGCCAATGAAGGCAGTGCTGGCGCGATGATCGCGCGCAGCGTTTCGAGTTGGTCGGGCGTGGTCATTGACGTCATATCGACCACGACAGCGGCCACGGCGGAGACCCCCGGCGGGTCCGGCGCTGCGTCGGCCACGGTGATGCCCATGGTTTCCAAGCAGTCTCGTAGCCGAGCCGCAACGACAGCCTCGGCGTACCCATCGACGATCACGACACCATCGATCACCGGCTCGCCGGCGTACCTGCGCAGCACCACGGGACGAGGCAGGCGCAAGGCGCGCGTCACGCGCGAGCCGACCTGGCTCTGGGCGAACTGCGTGTAGTCGAAGCGCAGACGTTCGAAACGCGGACGCTCCAAGTGAAGTCGTTCGAAAGGCAGGTTCGGGCGTGCGGCATCTTCATTCGATCTGCTCACGTTTGGACCCTAACCCGTCCCTGCGAACGGGCTGATCGGTGGTGATCGTGGTCCTGGTGACATCTGGCGCCGGATGTCCCCGGTTCTGTGCTCCGCCGGCCGACGGGTGAAGATGGTGTGATGAACGGCCAAGCCTGCGGCCCTGTCGCCGATCTCGCGTCGGCGGCCGACCGACTCTACGGCCTGGATCTAGGCGAGTTCACTGCGGCGCGAAAGGAACTGGCAGTCTCGGTTCGTTCCGCCGGGGGTCGGGACGTGGCGAGGCAAATCGAGGGATTGCGGGCTCCGAGTATCGCCGCGTGGGCGGTGAACCAGCTGGTGCGAACCCGGCCCGACCAAGCGGAGGCATTGCGGGCGACGGGTCAGCTGTTGCGCACTGCCCAGGCCGGACTCGACGCGGCGTCGTTGCGCTCGTTGCGGCCACAACGAGACCTCCTCCTCGACACGTTCATCTCCGCGGCCACGTCGGTAGCGGCAGCCCGCGGCCGTCGGCTCTCCCAGGCAGTCCAGAACGAGGTCCGTCACACGCTGGTCGCCGCGCTCGCCGACGAGCGTGCCCAAGAGGCCGTCCTGTCTGGCGAGTTGGTCAAGGCGATCTTGTATGCCGGGCTGGGAGAGGTCGCTCCCGGCGACGACCCGGGACCGGAGGGCTCCAGCGCAGCGATCACCCGCCAGGAGGGCGCGCAGACGACCGCGCAGCGTCGCGAGCGGGAGGCGCGCGAACGCGTGGCGAGCGCCGACCGGATGCTGGCGGACGCTTCGCTGGCCCAGGCTGAGGCACAACGGCAGGTCGAGGCCGCCCAGCGACGGATCGTTGAGTTTGAGACATTGCTGGCGTCGGCCCGCGCCGAACACGCTGCGCTCGTGGCGCAGGCGACGGACGCGACCGGTGAACAAGCGCGCGCTGCGGCGGCGCTCGATCAGGCCCGTGCCGACATGGCGTCGGTGGGCGACCCGGTCCCCGGTGATCGATGATCCATACGGTGACGCCCGAAGGATGAGTGCCCCGGGCGCGCCCACCCGAGGCGAGGAGACATCGTCATGACCTTGAAGTACGCCGTCAACTGCTCGCTGCTGTTCACCGAGGTTCCGCTGGAGCAGCGCGCTGCCGCGGCCAAAAACGCCGGATTCGACGCAGTCGAGTTCTGGTGGCCCTGGCCGGTGGCCACGCCAGCGCAGCGGGAGGTCGATGCGTTCGTACAGTCGATCCTGGGCGTGCAGATGCAGCTCAGCGGGCTGAACTTCTGGGCTGGTGACATGCCGGCGGGGGACCGCGGCATGCTCTCCCACCCCGGCAGCGCCGAAGCTTTCGCGCGCAACGTCGAGCTGGTCATGACGATCGCCGCGAGGACAGGTTGTACGGCGTTCAACGCGCTGTACGGGAACCGGCCGCACGGTGTCGATGACGCGCAGGCCGACCAAGTCGGTGCAGCAAACCTGGCACTCGCGGCGACCGCGGCTGCCGAGGTGGGCGGCACCGTGTTGTTGGAGCCGATCAGCGGTGCACCGTCGTACCCGTGGAAGACGGCGCAGTCCGCGGTGGACTGCATTGACCGGGTCGTCGCCGAGCACGGCGTGGACAACCTCGAGCTGCTCTACGACACCTACCACTTGGACGTCAACGGTGACGACGTGTTCGCGGTGCTGCAGCGGTACTACGACCGGATCGGTCACGTGCAGATCGCTGACAATCCCGGCCGGCACGAGCCGGGCACTGGTGCGCTCGACCTCGATCGACTCCTGAGCGAACTCGATCGGCGTGGCTGGGACCGCTACGTTGCCCTGGAGTACTCACCTGCCACGACCAGCGCTGAGGCGTTCCATTGGCTGCCGCCGGCGCGGCGCAGCCTGCAACGGGGCTAATGCGATCCCGGTCGCGCAGAGGGACAACCCGGGAGCGCTTGGGACGCTCGTCGTGGTGGGCGATGACGTGTTCGGGGCGCGGGGGGCTGCGCTAGCTGGACACCGTCTGGACGGCCGCGTTCGGCGGTGTGTACGCGGTGCTCGGTGCGACGGTCAAGGGTCAGGCGCTGTTGCTCAGCGTCATTGTCCAGTCTCACTGGCGCGTGTCGAGAGTATCCGAACGGGCCAGGCGGGTTGTGCGGTGCGTTCCGGCTCCAGTTTTATGCGTTCGCGGTCGATCTCCTTGCCCAGGGGGTGATGTAACGCGGTAGGAATGGAGTGATCGCGGGAAAAGAGTTGCTGGTACCGCCCGGCGGGTTCAGAGCGTCGGGCCCGCTCCCTCGGGATATGACAGATCACTTCTCAAGATCAGCTCGCGGAAGTCGCATATCGCTGGCGAACGGTCGTCGGTGCGACTGGCCAAGGTCAGAGCCGAGGTGGCGTCGGCGTGCTCGAGAGGCACATATCGCACACCGTCCTGGCGAAGCTCGGTCACTGGCTGCGGCACGAGAGCGATGCCCATTCCCGCTGCGATCAGGGCTAGCAGGGTCATGTATTGGCGGGCCTGCTGCACGTCGGCCGGATCCGGCGAGTCGGTCATGGCGGACGCCGACACTTGGGCTAACAACAGGTCGGCTCGTCTCGACATGCCCGGCGGCAGCCGGACGATGGGCTGTCCAGCGAGGTCCGATGGCCGGATGGTCGTCAAGCGCGCCAACGGATGCGCGTCCGGGACCGCCACTCGGATCGCTTCGGTCCGGATCACGTCTACCCGGAGTCCTTCTATCGCAGGCATATCGCGCCCGAAGCCCACGTCCAGATCGCCGGTCAGCAGCAATTGCATCTGTTCAGCTGTAGCGCACTCGCTCAATATGACCGACACCTGCGGCCGACGGGCTCGGTGCAGCGTGAGCACCCGGGGTAGCACATCGATGGCTGCCGTGGCCACAAACCCTAGCCGCAGCTGACCTAGCTGCCCCCGGGCGGACTCTCGGGCCCGCTCACCCCCGAGTTCCAGCAGTTCAAGGGCCCGCTGCGCCACCGGCACGAACGCGGCCCCGGCTGCTGTGAGGGTCACCCGCCGACTGGTCCGATCGAAAAGGGTGACCCCAATCTCGCGTTCAAGCGCCCGCACCTGGCGAGACAGTGACGGTTGGGAGACCAGGACCCGATCGGAGGCACGTCCGAAGTGCAGGGTCTCGGCCACCGCCAGGACGTAGCGCACCGCTCGCAGTTCCACCGCTACCCCATCGATCATTGCCTCGTAGGCATCGATCTTCGCATAACAAGCATTGGACCTGAATTAATCAGAAGAGGATCGTGGTCTATGTCACGGAGCACTTCTCGACGAGGAGCCGCTCGAACAGGAATGAGATGATATGGACACCGCCCTCCCCGAGGAATCGGTCACTTCAACCGGGCACGGGATCGATCGGGTCGTCGCAGTCACCAGCGTCGGAATCCTGGCCGCCTTCGTCATTCCGGCCATCTTGGTGCCGAACACGGTGGGCGACTGGGTCGATCACGGCTATAAGGCCAGCGCCCGGTGGTTCGGCTTGTACTGGCAGGTGCTGCTGCTGGTGACCTTTGTCGTGGCCATACTGCTCATCATCAGCCCCTGGTCCAAGGCGCGCCTGGGCGGTCGGGCGGCACCCGAGTACGACCGGTTCAAATGGATCGCCATGATCATGTGCACCCTGCTGGCCGGGGGAGGAGTCTTCTGGGCCGCCGCTGAGCCGATGTACCACTACCTCTCTACCCCGCCCTATTTCGAGGGTCGCAACGGAGTCGACCCGGCCAGCGCCGCTATGGCGCAGAGCTTCGTGCACTGGGGTTTCCTGGTCTGGGCGATCCTTGGCTCGCTCGGCGCGCTGGTCATGCTGTATGCCGTGGAGCGGGGTATGCCGCTGCGCCCCCGGACGCTGCTTTACCCCGTAATGGGGGAGCGCGTCCGCACCAGCTGGATCGGTTCGGTGGTCGACATCGTCTGCATCATCGCCGTGGTGGCCGGGACCGTCGGGCCGATCGGATTCCTGGGCCTTCAGGTCAGCTACGGCTTGCACAGGCTTTTCGGCATCCCCAATACGTACGGCCTGCAGCTGGGCGTCATCCTCGTGCTCACCGCGATCACCATCGTCTCGGTGCTGTCCGGAATCGACAAGGGCATTCAGCTGCTGAGCAGGATCAACGTCTGGATGGCCCTCGCACTGATGGCCCTAGTCGTGGTCGTCGGATCGGTCCAATTCGTACTGAAGGCCTGGCTCGCCGGTCTTGCTGTCTATGCCACCGACTTTTTCGGTATGTCGGTCTATCAAGGCGATCAGGAGTGGCTGTCCGGATGGACTCTGTTTTTCTTCGGCTGGTTTCTCGGCTATGCGCCGTTGATGGCGATCTTTATCGCGCGCATTTCTCGTGGGCGCACCGCCCGTGACCTGCTTGTCTGCACAGCGGTCATTCCGCCGGTCGCGACGACGCTGTGGTTCACAGTGCTTGGCGGAACCGGCATCTGGATCGAGCAGAACACCCCCGGGGCCATCTCCGGGTCGCTCGAGACGGATGGCGAGGCGGCGGCGGTCATGGCCATCTCCGAGAATCTGCCCCTGGCCTTGGTGCTGTCCGTGGGCTTCCTGCTGCTCACCCTCACCTTCGTCGCCACCACTGCCGACTCAATGTCGTATGCGGTGTCGGAGGCATGCACGGGGGACGACAACCCGCCCGCGTGGTTGCGAGGACTGTGGACCCTCATCATGGGCACTGCGGCTGCCGCCCTCATCTCCATCGGCGACGGCGGCATCTCGGCACTGCAGTCCTTCATCGTCGTCACCGCTGTGCCGGTCGGCTTCGTCATGCTGCCCAGTCTGTTCGCTGCCCCGATCTACATGCGTCGCCTGGCCGTTGAGCAAGGCGTCCACAAAGTCCGTTCGAGCCACTCGGCACCACCGCCTCATCCCGCAAGGAGAGATCCGCAATGACCAACACACTGCTCAATCTGCACCACCTGATCAATGGTGAGTGGGTAGCGGGCACTGGTGAGAGCGCTCGTTCCACCAACCCGGCCGCCCCCGACGAAGTCGTGGGCGAATACCTCACGGCCACCACATCCGAGCTCCATGCCGCTCTGGCCGCCGCCACCGCAGCCAGGTCCGCCTGGGATCGGTTGGGGATGTTGGGCCGCGGCCTGATCCTGCGCAAAGCTGCTGGGCTGCTGGAGCAGCGGGCCGAGCAGATCGCCGTGCTGATGACCCGTGAACAGGGCAAGATCCTGGCCGACGCACGTGCCGAGATCGGCGGCACGATCGAGACCCTCTTTTACCACTCGGGTGCAGCCCGGCGCCCCACCGGCGTCACCTACCCCTCCGGCAACTCGGACGAGATCGTTCGCACCGTGCGCCGGCCCGTCGGGGTCGTCGGGATCATCACCCCGTGGAACTTCCCGTTGCAGATCCCGGCGTGGAAGATCGCCCCGGCCCTGATGTGGGGCAACACGGTGGTGTGGAAGGCGGCCAGCGACACTCCGGCCCTCGCAGTGGCGTTGGCCGAGGTCTTCGTCGAGGCTGGGGTGCCAGCCGGGGTGCTCAACCTGCTGCTCGGCCCGGGCTCCCTCGGAGCCGAGTTGGTCGCCAACCCTCAGGTCGATGCGGTGACCTTCACCGGTTCCGTGCCGGTCGGCCACCGGATCCGCGAGTCGGTTATCGGTCGGGGGGCTCGACTGCAGATGGAACTCGGCGGTCACAACCCAGCGCTAGTCCTACCCGACGCGGACATCCCGTCCGCCGCCACGTTCATTGCCGCCGCAGCGATGGGCAGCACGGGGCAGAAGTGCACCGCCACCCGGCGAGTGATCGCGGTGGGCGCAGCCTACGACCAGGTCAAGGCCGAGCTGATCCAGCGCGTCAGCGCCTTGCGCGTCGGGTCCGGGTTGCAGGACGGCGTCGAGATCGGCCCATTGGTGTCGGCTCGTGCGCGCGACGAGGTCGCCGACGCCATCGAGCGGGCCGTCAAGGAGGGCGCCACCGTGCTCGCCCAGGCGGAGTTGCCGCAGGACGACCCGGGCGCCTACGTTGCGCCGACTCTGCTTGAGGGCGACAGTTCGCTGAGCATCGCCTCCGAAGAGGTCTTTGGCCCAGTGACCCTGCTGATGCGGGTGGCTGACCTCGACGCGGCCATCGAACTCGCCAATGCCACAGACTTCGGCCTTACTGCGTCTGTGTTCACCCGGGACGAGACCGTGGTGCGCCGCTGCCTGGATGAAGTCGGTGCCGGTCTGATCAAGATCAACGGGCCCTCGACCGGGTCCGAGGTGCATGCGCCCTTCGGCGGAGTCAAGCAGTCGTCCTTTCCGGCCCCGCGAGAACAGGGCAGCGATGCGGTGGCTGAGTTCTTCTCGGTGCTCAAAACCGCATATCTACGGGCAGTTCCGAACGAGACGGGAGCGGACCAGTGAGCAGCATGGAGCACTCCGATCAGCTTCAGGACGCGCGCGGACTGGCGACCGGGGCGGTGCCGCTGAGGCAGGCGAGTCAGGTCTGCGACCCCTCCGACATGGGCGCAGCGCGGGCCACCCGGCACAGCTTCTCGCGCGCGGTGCTCAGGTATATGGTCGCGGAGCGGTGGCAGGTCGCTCGCGAGTGCTTCGACATGGACGAACTCGGGCGAGGAGTGGCGATCTACCGCATCGAAGCGGATCCGCACACCTGGCGCCTGGTGGCCTTTTCCCAGGTCCTCGAGGATGCTCAACGCCAGGACCGGGTGATCGCGGCCGGGTGGGACATCACCTTGGCTCTGGTCGAGGGTGAGGTCGACCAGGACCGCCTGGAGTCGTTGCGTGCCAATGTGCCGTTGCAGGAGCACGGTCGGGCCGACGCGGGCACCGTCATCTGGGCCCGAGGGAACCGCAGCGCCCGCTTCTTTGACGCGGTGGTGAAGGCGCTGGTTGGTGGCCAGCAACCGGACCCCGACATGTTCGAGGCCTCTCCTTACGTGATGCGCAGCACTGCCTTCTATAGCAACGGCAAGTTCGGGCTGGCTGACTTCGAGCGGTTCGGGCCGGGCCATCCCTTTGCCGTGCCCTACCGTCCACACTTCCTGTCGGCCTGGCTGATGCGCGAGCTCAGTCTGGACCTTGTCGAACACTGTGCGCGAGCGGTCAACCCGGACGCCGCGGTGCTGGACTCGACATGGCGCCGGTACTTCGGGCTGGGCAACGCCACTGGTCTGGGCATGGTGCCCTATGTCATCAACCACCCGCAGGTGCTCGACGCCTGGGCTCATCTGCGGGAGGTGCCGTTGGCTGTGGTGCGAGGCCGTGTGGTCGAGCCGGGCGACCCAGATGTCGTTCGAGTTCGTGAACTTTTCGACCGGGCCGTGACCTACCTGGAATTGGGCGGTCCGACGGACATCAGCCCGTTCCCGAATTGCGCAGTCATTGCCCGGCAACTGTCCCAGGTGCGCGACCTGCTCAACGAGTTTGCCGCTCACGGCACCATCCGCGGGGCAAGGATATCGCGCCCCTGGGATGCCCTGCACGCCGAAGCAGAGGCGCTCAGTCAGGGATGCCGGGGTGCGGTGGCCTCCATCCTCATCGAGCTCACCGGCGAACTCGACGAGACGATCGAGGCCAGCCTGTCCTGTGACGAGGCCAGCCCTGTTCTGCCCTGGCAGAGCACCGGCGAGTTGATGGCTACGATTGCAGAGCACTACGGCTGGGTCCAGAAGTTCGACTTCGCAGACCCCGCGCAGCTGACCTACTTCTGGTTCTCCTCCGATAACAACGAGGAGCCAAGGCGGGGTCGTCGCGGGGTCGACCCGGGAGAGCGCGTCGAGCACGGCACTGATATCGCCCGGACAGTAGCGGCGCTGCGGGTCGACCTGGAGTCGGCGGATCCGCGCGAATCGGTGGCGCGCTTCCTGGTTGCCCACCCGTGGCACCGAGGCGCAGTCTGCCGTGTTCAGCAAGTGCACCAATTGACCTATGGCGAAGTGCAGACCAACCTCCTGGCGGAGGACTTCTTGCCGCTGAACGTCCAACGTTTGCAGTTGTGCGTCTACGGCATGGAAAATTTTGTACCACAGTCGACCGATTGGCTGCGGGTCACGCTGTTCGTCGGGGCACCCCGCCTGAGCGACCTGGCCCAGGGCAGCACCGACGATGACTGGATCTTCGTCTCGGCTCCGGGCGCTGCAGCGCGTCTGGAAGCGTCTCGATGAGGCCGTCGGACCTGCACGCGCAGGCCACCGTCGTCGACGGGCTGCAGATCAACAATTGGAGCGCCGAGGTGCTCCGAGAGCTGCGGGCCGGGGGGATCCACGGAGTCAACGCCACCTGCGCAGTTTGGGAGGGGCCGACCGAGACGCTGCGGCTTATCGGCGACTGGTGCCAACTGCAGGCAGCCCACCCCGACCTGCTGCGTCTGGTGACCTCAACCCAGGAGATCCGACAGGCCAAGGAAGACGGACCCGTCGGCGTGCTGCTCGGTTTCCAGAACACGAGCCCGTTCGCCGACGATTACCGGATGGTCGAGGTCTTCCACCGGCTGGGGGTGCGGATCGCACAATTGACCTACAACAACCAAAACATGGTCGGCGGTGCCTGCTACGAGAAGGTCGATGCCGGGCTGACCCGGTTCGGCGAGGTCATCATCGCCGAGATGAACCGAGTCGGCATGCTCGTCGACCTGTCCCACGTGGGCAATCAGACGTGTCTGGACGCCATAGCGGCGTCGGCAGGGCCGGTGGCGATCACACACTCCAATCCGACGTGGTTTGTGGACTCGCCACGCAACAAGCCTGACGAGGTCATCAGCGCCTTGGTTGAGCGGGGTGGGGTGATCGGGTGCTGTCTCTATCCCAACGTCATTGGTGGGGCCAAGACGACACTTGAGGATTTCTGCAAGATGGTGGCCCGGCTGTGCGAGCAGGTTGGAGTCCACCACGTCGGTCTCGGCTCGGACTGCACCCAGGACTGGGGACAGGACTACGTGGCCTACCTGCGTGACGGCCGGTGGCGGCCGACCGATGCATCGAATCCGCCGCAGTGGCCGCAGTGGCCGACCTGGTTCACCGGTCCGGCCGACCTGCCGAACGTGACCGAGGGGCTGATGGCCGTCGGCCTGAGCGAGGACGAGGTGACCGCAATCATCGGGGGCAACTGGTTGCGCCTGTTCGACGAGGTTTTCCCGGGATAAGGAGTGGAGCATGAGCCTAACAATGCAGAGCACGACCAGGGTGAGCCTGCGAGACATCAGCGAGGCGGCATTTCGGGGCCTGACCGTCCACGGGGCTAGCCACGGTGAGGCCCGAGCCGCCTCCCGGATGGTACTTCAAGCCGAAGTCATGGGCGGGGGTGGCCTTGCCGCGCTCCTCGACGACCTGGCAAGTCAGCCATGGAGCGGCGCGCCAGTTGAGGTCTCCGGGACGACGGGTGAGACCGGACATCTCCTGCTCCATTCGCCCGAGGGAAACCGGCTGTTGCGGGAGGCTCCGCTGGCGGTCGAGCTTGTCGCCAGTGGCGATGACGCCAGTGTCGTAGCCGTGCGGACCGCTGTGGCCGGCTCCGCGTTGCTCGATGCGATGACGCTCGAGATCGCCCGGGCCAGGGACGTCGGGGTCGGGGTGGTGATCTGCCCGTCCTGCCAGCCCCGTTCCGAGGCCGCCTCGGGCATCGGCGGCGGTTCCGCGCAGCAGCCTAACCAGCTGCGGTGGGCGCGCCCAGACGGCAGCATGGGTATCGGCACCCTCAACCAACTCCCCGCGACGTGGCAACAGCTGATCGACGGTCCAGGAGTC
>CAJDVI010000058.1_pt1 | contig 27719 bp, 27 predicted proteins | sample 7391351 | NCBI WGS metagenome assembly CAJDVI01 (sample SAMEA7055704, study PRJEB34461) | soil metagenome | biome: terrestrial ecosystem; feature: Peninsula; material: soil | place: Antarctica | collected 2016 | reverse complement strand
TGCTCGATCACCATGACCGACGTGCCGGACTCAACGAGCCGGTCGAGCAGACCCAGGAGCTGCTCGACGTCAGCCAGGTGCAAACCGGATGTTGGCTCGTCAAGGACGTAGACACTGCCCTGGTCGGCCATTCGAGTCGCCAGCTTCAGTCGTTGCCGCTCCCCGCCAGACAGCGTCGTCAGCGGCTGGCCGAGGCTGAGATAGCCGAGTCCGACGTCGGCGAGCCGGTCGAGGACGGCGTGCGCGGCCGGCGTACGCGCCTGCCCCGCGTCAAAGAACTGCACTGCCTGCGACACCGACATCGTCAGCACCTCGCTGATGTTCTTGCCGCCGAGGGTGTAGTCCAGCACCGCGGCATCGAACCGCTTACCGTCGCACTCCTGGCAGGTGGTGGCCACCCCCGCCATCATCGCCAAATCGGTGTAGATGACGCCGGCCCCGTTGCAGGCGGGGCACGCCCCCTCGGAATTGGGGCTGAAGAGGGCCGGTTTCACGCCGTTCGCCTTCGCAAACGCCTTGCGGATCGGCTCGAGCAGTCCGGTGTACGTCGCTGGGTTGCTGCGCCGCGAGCCACGAATGGGGCTCTGGTCGATCACCACCACCCCGGGGCGTCCCGCGACCGAGCCGCGGATCAGCGAGCTCTTGCCGGACCCGGCCACGCCGGTGAGCACAACCAACACCCCAAGGGGAAGGTCGACGTCAACCTGCCGAAGGTTGTTGGTGCTGGCGCCGCGGACCGGCAGCGTGCCGGTCGGTGTGCGAACAGCCTGCTTGAGCTGTGCGCGGTCATCGACGTGACGGCCGGTGATGGTGTCGCTTGCCCGCAGCTCCTGGACTGTTCCTTCGAAACAGACAGTCCCGCCCGCCGACCCGGCCCCGGGACCGAGGTCGACGACGTGATCCGCGATGGCGATCGTCTCCGGTTTGTGCTCAACAACCAATACAGTGTTGCCCTTGTCGCGCAGCCGCAGCAGCAAGTCATTCATCCGCGCGATGTCATGCGGATGCAGCCCCACCGTCGGCTCATCGAACACGTACGTGACGTCGGTCAGCGACGACCCGAGGTGGCGAATCATCTTGGTGCGCTGAGCTTCGCCACCCGAAAGTGTGCCGGCGGGCCGATCGAGCGACAGATAGCCCAACCCGATCTCGACGAACGACTCAAGGGTGTGCCGCAACGCGGTGAGCAACGGCGCCACCGCCGGCCGGTCAACCTCACGAACCCACCGGGCCAGGTCGCTGATTTGCATAGCGCAAGCCTCGGCGATGTTGATGCCCTCAATCCGCGCGGAACGGGCGCCCTCGTTGAGCCGGGTGCCGCCGCAGTCGGGGCAGGCGGTGAACGTGACCGCCCGGTCCACGAATGCACGCACGTGTGGCTGCATCGCCTCCCGGTCCTTGGCCAGCATCGACTTCTGAATCCGAGGGATCAGACCCTCGTAGGTCATGTTGATGCCCGCGATCTTCATCCTGCTCGGTTCGCGGTGCAGGAAATCGTGCAGCTGGGTCGCGGTGTAGTCGCGGATCGGCGTGTTGGGATCGACAAAACCAGACTCTTGGTACAAGCGCATGTTCCAACCGCCTGCGTTGTAGCCAGGGATGGTCAGAGCGCCTTCGGCCAGCGACTTCGTGTCGTCGTACAGCTGGGTCAGGTCGAGGTCGGAGACCGTGCCCATCCCCTCGCATGCCGGGCACATGCCACCGGTCAAGCTGAACGTCCGCTTCTCGGTCTTGCCCTTCGCGGACCCGCGCTCAACCGTGAACGCGCCGCTGGCACGCACCGATGGCACATTGAACGCGAACGCCTGGGGTGAGCCGACGTGCGGCTGCCCCACTCGGCTGAACAAGACCCGCAGCATCGCGTTCGCATCGGTTGCGGTGCCAACCGTTGAGCGAACGTTGGCGCCCATTCGCTCTTGGTCGACGATGATCGCCGTCGTCAACCCGTCGAGGACGTCGACGTCCGGCCGCCCCAACGTCGGCATGAAACCCTGAACGAAGGCGCTGTAGGTCTCGTTGATCATCCGCTGCGATTCCGCGGCGATCGTGCCGAACACCAGCGAACTCTTGCCAGAGCCGGAGACACCGGTGAACACGGTCAATCGGCGTTTGGGGATCTGGACATTGACGTCCTTGAGATTGTTCTCCCGAGCGCCCTGCACGCGGATCAGATCGTGACGGTCGGCAGCGTGTGGCGCCGATGACGGTGTTTCCTTGATCGCGCGCATACTCAACCTCTCCGTCCCGCTGCGTCCCCTCTGGCGCTGTCGATTTCGGCTGTGCCGCTGATGCGCTCAATGATCCGCGAGACGATCTCCTGGACTTCGTGACCGGTGGTGGCGATGACCATGGTGGCTACCTCGGCGTATTCTTGCAGGCGGGCGGCGTACAGCTGCGGCAGTTCGGGATTGTGCAACATCGGACGGTCCTGATCGCGGCCCACCCGCAGGATCGCCTCGTCGTAGTCGACCTGTAGGTAGATCACCGTGTGCCGGGCCAGGTGCTTGCGGGTTGCCTCGCGACCACACGCTCCACCTCCAAGGGACAGCACCCCCGGCGGCCCGCCGAGCAAGTCCGCTACGGTGGCCTCCTCGATGTCTCGGAACAACCGCTCACCGCCTTCGGCGAAGATCTCCCGGACGGTGCGCCGCTGCCGTTGCTCAATGACCTGGTCCGCGTCAGCGAAAGGCAGCCCAAGACGCTGGGCGAGCAGGCGACCTACGGTGCTCTTCCCCGCTCCCATGAACCCGATGACCACCATCATGGTGTTCCTTCTCTCCTCGCGGCACCGTGCCGCAGGGACACGCCCGGTGCGCCAACGGCCTGCCACAAAGCCTCGCGCATCGACGCGACCTGCGGGACCAGCCCAGTCATCAGGCGGACCTGGTCAACGGCCTGATGGAGCAACATTTCAATGCCCGGAACGACGAGGTAGCCCAGGTCGAGGGCACGCGACATCAACGGGCTGACCCCGCTGCCGTAGACGACGTCGATGAGCCGGCTTTCAGCTGACGCGGACGGAAGCGTCCGCGCCGCTAGTTCCGCGACATGGCTGGGGACCGTGCTCACGGTCACGCCCACCGTCCCAGGCCACACCCCGAAGTCGGCGACAGCGAGCTCCATGCCCAACTCGGCGGCGACCCGCGCGGTCCCTTCATGCATCCGCCGGCATTGCACCAGCACGCCTTGAGCGCCCATGAGGTGGAGCGCGGCGAGCGCGGACCTGGCCGTCGCGCCGGCACCGAGCAGCACGCAGTGCTCAACATTGATACCCCCATTGGTCTGGGTCGCCTGCCCCTGTGCATCGAGCGCGATGTTGCCGGTGATCGCGGCGACCAGACCCGCAACGTCGGTGTTGTCGGCGTGCCACGGTTGACCAGTCGCGTGCCGGAAGAGGGTATTCGCGGCCCCGGTGCTGCGAGCGAGGTCCGAGACCCGATCGCCCGCCGCCGCAAGCGCGACCTCCTTCAGCGGCATGGTCAACGACAAGCCGAGCCATGACTGCTCGTCGTCAACGCTTTCAAGGCTGCCCAGGGATGCCTCGAAGGTGGTCTGGGTGACCTGGCGCCGGTCGTACCGCCAGTTGGTCAGACCGAGGCTGCGGTACGCCGCCGTATGGAGCACCGGAGATAAGGAATGTGCGATGGGGTCACCCCAAACCGCCGCCCGCCGGAGGGCGCCGACGGTCGCCTTCCGGTCCGCGTTCGCTGGCCCGCTGACAGTGCTCATCGCGGTGGAGTGACGATCGCGCGGGCCTCGATCAGCGCGACCCTGTGCTCGGGGTGAGCCAGCGCTTCCAGCGCCTCCAACATGGCGATCAGTCGTGGACGGATCTGCACCGCGTCTCCACCGTGATGAGCGATCTCTTCGACGGCCTCGCGAATCAGGTCGCGGATTCGTGGTGGGCGGTGTACGAGCAGGACTCGATCCTCGCCAAGGACTGCAGGGACGTCTCGGCGGGTGACCAACTCCTGCAGGACGCGGTGCAGCTGGTCGATGACTTGCACCGCGGTCGTGGGATCGTTGATCCCCGGCGACAAGGCCCGCTCGGCGATGTCGACCAGTTGACGGATGCCGAAGCCCACGTCTTGTGCCATCGTTCGGGAATCGCCAAGCATGATCGCCGCATGGAAGGAGGAGCGCGGCAGGTCCGGGTCTTGGTCTGGGTCGGCTGTACCTGCGGCACGAACGATCGCCAACGGGTGGCGCTCGGGCACGAAGTCGCCGGGACCGACCGTCAGCTCGACCCAGACGTCATGCCGGTCGGCCAAGTCGACCAGGCGGCGGTGATCAATGCCGGTGACGTATCCGGCGTGAATCCCACTCGTCACTTTGCACAGGATTTCGCCGGAACGAGGGGCGCATCGGCATCGGCATCGGCATCGAAGACTTTGCATGCCAGCGCCCGGGTTCGATCCCCAAGGCTGGCGGTGACGTGGGTGACCTGTATCGACGTCGTGATGTGCTGGATGAACGCGATGAACAGGCCGACACTGGCCGTGACCAGCAGAAACGCCAAGGTCACGGACACTTGTGGGACGAATTCAGTTGCTGCTTCGGAGCCGCCCTGTACGGACCGCAGCACCGTCAGAGCGAAGACAAAGGAAGCGATGAAGAGCCCCAACGTCAATTGGGTGATCCTGCTCTGCAAAAACGTCCCGAGAATGCGAGGGGTGAACTGACTACTGGCCAACTGCAGGACCACCATGGTGATGGAGAACACTAAGCCCGTCACCGAGATCATCGCGCTGGCAATGGTCCCAAGCAGACTTCGAGCTCCGTCTGGACCACCTTGGAAAACATAGGGCACGTGCTCCGCCAGCGCTTCGTCGAGCTGGGGCAACGCAAGACCTGCGCTGAACGCGAGCACGACAACGACCATCGGCAGCACCCAGAAGGGTTCCCACAGCCTGGACCAAAACGTGCTCCGAGGCAGATCGGGGACCCTCAAGGCACGCGCTTCCTGCGGCACGACGTTCTCCAATGCAACGTTCGGGTGTCCTGTTGACCCACACCCGCTGCACCGTAATCCAAGCCTGCGCTGAAACGCGCGGATATCAGACTCGTGACGGGCCCCGAGGCCGCAGATATGGTCTTGCTCGCCTACGGCAGTCTGCCGCACGAGCCGCCGGATGCGCTGAGAGACTGGCGCTGTGGTTGCCGGCTCTGAGCAGCATCCCGAGGGCACGGTCGAACTGGCTTACCCCTTCCGCGGGCGGTGGTTGGCTCGCAACAGCCCTGCTCGGCGGGTTCCCAGTCACGGCACGCACCTGATGGGTACGACGTACGCCGTCGACTTCATCCCTGTCGATGGGCGCGGCCGATCAGCGCCGTGGAATTGGCGCGCCGCAGTTGGGACCGAGCCGCCTGAGACGTTCTTCGGTTTCGGCGTGTCCATTACCGCTCCGTGCTCAGGTCGCGTCGTTGTTGCACACGACGGCGAGGAGGACCACGAAGCGAGACGTTCTCTGCTCACGTTGGTGTCGTACGCACTCTCACAGGCCAGCCGCCTTCGGCGAGGAGGGCCAACTGCCATCGCTGGAAACCACGTCGTGATCGCAACCCAGCCGAGCGGCCCGTACATCCTCCTCGCCCATCTGCGCCGGGGCTCGGTCACCGTTGACGTGGGGGATCATCTGGATTCAGGCGATGCCGTGGGTCGCTGTGGGAACTCCGGCAACAGCACTCAGCCGCACCTTCACCTGCAGGCCACGGACAGCATTCGCTGGGAGGAGGCGATAGGGCTGCCCATCGCTTTCCTGCATCCACACGCGCCGAGGATGCCCGACGAATCCGAGATCATCACGATCTGAGTCGTTTCAGGTGCACTCACGATCCGCGAGCACCGTGAGCACGGCAAGAGAAGCTAAAGCCACAGCGCGATGCCTGCACTGATCAGCATCACCAGCCCGGTAGCCAAGCATGTCCGGGCGGCGCCGATCGATTCGGCCTCGATCGTGCTGCGCGCATTTCGATGAGCGGTGGCATCAGCGATCACGGCGCCGACGCTCATCACCACGCCCATGGCCACATACAAAACCGTGTCGTAGAGCCAGGAATACGGCGCAAAGTGCACCGCGAGAAGGATGACCATCGCCAGCGGCGTCCGAGTGAAATTACGTTGCGCTACCCAGTAGATGACGACCGGAAGACCTAGCAGTTGGCCGGTCGCGAGAAGGACGGATAGGCCGTCCATCGCCGCCAAGGTGGGACGGGCCGGGCCTGGTGTGGCGGCCGTCAGGAGTAGCGCCACCGGCAACGCCACCATCCCCTGGAACAGGGTGCAGTAGGCACCGACTTTTGGTCCCCAGCGTCTCCAAGCGACCGTGCAGACAAGCCACGTCACGCCATAGGCCGTCAAGAATCCCCAACCATGACCGGTCGCCTCGCCCAGGGCGAGCCGGTACTCCTCAATCCCCACGTGAGTTGTCCTTCGTCGGCGTCACCGTCGAGGCCGACGGTAGTGGGTCGCCACGACGCAACCCCGAGCGAGCTCGTGGCATCGAACGCTCGCCTATTGACACGCTGAGGCGCCGGCCCTAACTTCCAAATATCCGTCCGAATCTACTTCGGACAAAATCTGACTCTCCCAGGAGGAACCATGTACGCATGGGTGCAGGACGTGCCGATCGGACGTTCTGTCTATGGCGACATCATGGAGGGGCTCGGCAGTGAAACCCCCGACGGACTGCTGCTGCACTTGGCCTACGAAACCGAGGCTGGTGGGCTTCGCTACGTCGACATTTGGCGCGACCGCGAGGCGTGTGACCGCTTCTCCGAAGACCAGTTGCATCCGATCGTGCATCCCCTGCTGGAATCTGCCAACGTGCATCTGGACGGCGAGCCACCTCGGGTCGAGATCGGCTTCGTTCACATGTGGGGCGGCAGCCTGACAGCGCCAGTCTGGGGAGGCGCTGTCAGCAGCACCCCGAGCGCGGCGTGACTCCAACTGCAAACGTGCACGACAATTGACGCTCTGGTCCTGCGCCGAGGTTGAGGGTCGAGGATCGGTCCATGAAACACATCCGGACCTCTGCTCGAGTTGTTGACGCGCGGGTCCTTTGACCGAGGTCGGCCGGTCAGATTCAAGTGGTCGGCAGGATTAGGACTGCCCAGGCGACCAGAGGGCCCACGACGACGATCCCCATCCCCCACTGCATCAGCCGGCGAAAGACCATCTCGCGGTCGCCCTCGTCGGAGTTGGCCACCACGAGGGCGCCGTTGGTGGAAAAGGGGCTGCAATCCACTACGGAGCTGGAGATGCCCAGCGCGGCGATCAGGGCAACGGCGTTGACCTGGTCGGTGAGCAGGAAAGGGACGGCCAGTGGAATGAGTGCGCCGATAATCCCCGTGGTGGAGGCGAACGCCGACACCACCGCCCCGATGAAGCAGATGAGCAGCGCCGCGACGAGCGGCGAACCGACATCGGCGACCTTCTCCCCGAGCCAGTCGACGACGCCTTGATTCTCCATCAGCGAGACGTAGGTGACGATTCCCCCGATGAGAAGCACCGTGCTCCAGCTGATCTTCTCTACCGCGCCCTTGGCGGATTCCGGGAAGATCAGCGTCAGCGTCACCGCGATAGCCAGCGCGGTGAAGCCCACGTCCAGGTCAAATCCGAGAGCGCCGACCATGAGGACGGCGATACCGGCGAGCGTGACCCTGCGCTGCGTGTCGAGCTTGTACACCGGAGCATCCGTGGCGGCCTCCGTTCTCATACGTTGCGCCTCGACCGCAGAATGCGGCTCGTTCGAAGCGCCGGGCCGGGTGGCCTCGTGGGTCACACGATCCGCCTCATCACCGAGTTGGGCCACGTCGCCGTTCTCTCGCCCTCGGGCGATGAGCTCCTTGCCGCCGAACGCGAAGTAGGCCACCACGGCGATCGCGGTCGCTGCGAGGAATGTGGTGAGAAAGAGGAAAGCTTCGTTCTTCGGCAGGCCGCTGCGATCCACGACCCCGTTGGTGATGCTGCCGAAGATGCCAATCGGCGAGAAGCTCCCCGCAGTGGCTCCTTGGACGACGAGCATGCCCATGAGCACGGGGTGGATCCGGTAACGGAAAGCGAAGCCCGCCGCGACCGGTGCCACGATCGCGACCGCGGCCGGGCTCACCGCACCGATGGAGGTGACCGCGGCGCAGACCAGGAACATGGCCCACGGGACCAGCGCCACCCGGCCGCCGACCGCCCGGACCGCACCGTGCACCAGCCAGTCGACGGTGCCGTTGTTTTTTGCGAGCGCGAAAAGGTAGGTGACGCCGACCAGGATCACGAACAGTCCGGAGGGGAAGCCGGCGAGTACGTCCTTGGTGGAGACGTCATAGACGGCCAGGCCGACGACGAACGCGGCGACGAGCGCCAGGGCACCCATGTTGACTCCGCGCACCGTGGCAACCAGGAAGACGACGGCGAGGACCAGAAGGGATATCACTTCATGCGACACAGGAAACTCCAGCGGTGAAGGAAGTGCGTCGTCCGACGTGTTGGCCGACTATGCCAGCGCCGCAGCCACCCGGCAAGTGGTTCGCCGACCACCAGGCCGTACGCTCCCTGCATGGTTCCCTCCGATCGGCCGACCGGCCCGCCAGCGGCCAACCCCGTAAAAGGAGGGACACCACATGGGGATTGAGGAGCTCACAGTGGTGGCCGCAGGACTGGGGGCTGGCCTGCTCTCCTCCACAGTGGGGGTTGCGTCGCTGCTGAGCTTCCCCGTCTTGGTGGCGATGGGGCTGCCGCCGGTCGTGGCCAACGCGTCCAACACCGTGGGGCTGATTCCGGCTGGGCTCGGTGGCGCGTTCGGCTACCGCGCCGAGCTGCGGGAGCAGCCGCAGCTGACTCGACGGGTGCTGGTGACGTGCGCGCTGGGCTCCGCGGTCGGCGCTGGCCTGCTGCTTGGGCTGCCGCCCGAGGTGTTTGAGGCAGTCGTCCCGTGGCTGATCCTGGGCACGTGTCTGCTCGTGGGGGCACAGCCACGGATCAGCTCCTGGATCGCGCGGCACCGTCAAGGGCGCGCGCCGACTGTCAGGCTGCACATGTCGCCGGTCACCACGGTCTTCGCCGCGCTCACCGGGATGTACGGCGGTTACTTTGGGGCGGGCGCCGGCGTCATGATGGTCGCTGTCCTCGCACTCGGGACCGATGTCGAGCTCCGGGTGGTCAACGGCCTGAAGACGCTGTCGATCCTTATCGGTAATCTCGTCGCAGGCGCGCTCTTCGTCTTTCTCGCCGACCTTGACTGGCGGGCGATCACGTTGCTGGCGGCGGGTTCGATCGTCGGAGGGTACGTCGGCGCCCGTATCGGCCGCCGCCTTCCCCCTGGGCTGTTCCGCTGGGGCGTCGTGACCGCCGGCGTGGTGGCCGCAGTGACGATGCTGTAAGGCCGCCCGCGGACGCTGCATGGCTTGAGCCCAAGGCCTCTTGTACCACTACTCGCTTACAATTGTCGCTTCGGCCAAGATTGAAGGTCCGCGACAGTGACATTTTGAACGGACAGCTGATCCGTCGACGGTCGGGCTGGGCCCACGCGGATGAGCAATGACTTCGCCCGCCCGATGCCGACGAGGACGGTAGCCATGAAGTGCACATTCATCACTAGAACCCGAAGCGATTGTAAGAAAAACTAGACACATTCGTCATGGGAGCGCACGCTTGAAGACGTCAGGTTTCTTCGACATCACGAGGTGTGCGGTGTCACTCACAGAACGCAGTCTGTGGCTGCAGGGGGCGGCCTTGATCGCCGCCTACGGATGGTTCTTCAGCGTCACGGTCCCCGGTCACGGCGAGAACGTAGGGCCCGAGCAGGTCGCGGTGTTCGCCGCGGCGACGGTGGCCTTGGCGGCCATTATGGCGATCGGCATGAGCATCCTGGCCATCATCGCTCGGCGGGAAACGACAACCGACGAACGCGATCGTCTCTTTGGCCTCGTGGGCACTCGCAACGGCGCGTACGTCCTGGCTACGGCGGTCTTTGCGGCTCTCGTGACAGGTGTGGCCGTGCCGGGGAACTTCGCGTTCCTCCACGTCTTGTTTGCGGGTTGGGTGTGCGCGCAGCTGGTCAATATCGGCACAACGCTTGTTCTCTACCGACGCGGCGCCTGAGATGGGCAAGGGGCACGGTCGGCTCACCAACATCGTCCGGCAACTGCGCGCCGACCAAGGGGAGATGTCTCAGCAGGAGCTGGCCGATCGGGTCGGGGTCTCGCGCCAGACCATCAATGCTATCGAGGGCAACAAGTACTCCCCCTCACTGGAGGTCGCCTTCCTCATCGCCGCAGTTTTCGACCGGCGAGTCGATGACCTGTTCACCTACCAGGTGCTCTGACGCCAATACCCTCCACAGCCAGCGCACCCCGGGAGCCATCGCCGTCTCGCAAGGGTGGTCGGGGAGACAGACCAACCGCCGCAGTTGGATTGACCAGCGTTGATACGTTGTGGTTCATGACTATCCCAAGTCTGGGCACGCTCATCAAGGCACGCCCTTGGCCTGTCTTCGTCATTGGTGCGGTGCTTGCAGTCTCGGCCTCGCTCATTCGCGACCTCATTCACCAGGAGGGCACGATCCGTGCCGGTGAAGGCGTGGCCATCGCGGTTACCCTTGCGGCTGGAATCTGCGCCACCTGGGCGCTCGTGGTCAGCGGTCAGCAGGCAGCCCGCTCATAGCCTCGCCGTTGCGTCGGAGTCACCAGCCAGAAGACCGTGCAGATGCTCGTTGTGATACAGGCCGTCGGCGTACCTGAAGGATTCGCGCAGGGTGCCCTCATGGGCGAAACCGGCCGCTCGGGCAACAGCGCAGGAGGCATGGTTCTCAACCGCGTGATACAGGTAAAGGCGGTGTAGACCGAGTTGAGCAAACGCGAAACGGGAGGCGGCTACAACAGCCCGAGTCGCGTGGCCCTTGCGCCTGGCCCATGGCGCCACCCAGTAGCCGATCTCCGCGTCAGCCTGGTCCGGATTGATCTTGTAGACAGACACGGATCCAACCAGGCGATCGGAGTCGTCTGCCACGGCCCACGACGCGTGATCGGCCTGGCTCCAATCGTTACGCCGGGCCATGAAATCGGCGGCAGCCATCAGACCCAATGGCCCCGGATTCCAGCGCGCGATCTCTTTGTCGGCGAAGGCAGCGAGTACGTCGGTCGTATCTCCGGGCTCGTACCCTCGCAGCAGCACACCACAAGCCTGGCAGCGCACGAGCCGATCGGCACGAGTGAAGCCCATCATGACAACTCAGGACAACCGAAGCATCACCTTGCTGGAGCCGGTCGAACGATCCGCTGCAGTCTCGAACGCCTGCACGGCTTCTTCGATCGGGAATTCGTGCGTCATGAGCGGACCGACGTCGACTGTGCCGTTCATCAGCTCGCATGCCTCGCTGATTTCGTCGACGAACCGGTAGGAGCCCCGGTACTCGATCTCGCGTGTCACGATATTGCCCAGCGTCGCGCTGACCTCACCAGCGGGCAGGTTGCCCACCTGCACGAGGATGCCGCCGCGTCGCACCGCGGCGATCACCCCGCCAAGCGCTCGCGCCGCACCTGAGGCTTCGATCGCTACTTCTACGTCTCTGGGCAGTTCCTCACCGTCAGCCACCCGGACGACGGAGGTCGCCCCCATGGCGAGCGCTATGTCCAGCGCGGCCTCTTGGAGGTCGGCTGCGATAACGCGATCCGCCCCCTTGGCTTTCGCCGCAGCGACCGCGAGCACCCCGATCGGTCCGCAACCGTTCACGAGCACGCTCCGGCCGCCGACGTCCCCGGCCCGGTTGATCGCGTGCAGGGCCACTCCGAAAGGTTCGGCGATGGCGCCCTCCTTCGTAGACAGGCCTTCTGGCAGATACCGCAGTTGATCGGGTCGTACGGCGCGATATCGGCTGAACCCCCCACTCTCGTGGGGTTGGAAGGCAGCTGATCCGAAGTAGCGCACATGTGGCCAAAGGTTCGTCCGCTCGACGATCTCTTCGGCCACCGTCGACGCTCCGACAAAAGTTGCCGGATGGACGGTGACCTTGGCGCCGACCGGCACGCCCGTCACCGCTGAGCCAACCTCTGCGACCGTTCCGGCAACCTCGTGACCCAGCACCAACGCATCCTTGAGCACGGCAGTACCCGAGGCCCCGTGCCGCCAATAGGCGATGTCGGAGCCACACACCCCGCCCCACTCCATCTCCACGACAACCTGATCGGGACCACAGACTGGGTTGGGAATCTCTTCGACCCGCAGATCATCGGCTCCGTGAACGACGACAGCCAACATACGAGGCTCCTAACGAGGTGAAATAGGGATCATGTGAGGGCGCCGACGAGCGACAGCACGCCGACGGCGAACACTGCCGCCGAGGAGATCATCAAGTACACCGTGAAGGTAGTACCGTCCTTGACTCGATCATCGGTCTCGGTCTGGCGAAGGTAAAGGACGGCCACGACGATGGCCATCAAGAAGATCGCGTTCCCGATACCAGCGATGATGATCATCAGCAGCGGAGACTGGATGAACAGGTAGAACGTCCCCCACGCGATGGGCAGGACGACGATCAGAATCTTGGTGACCTTGTCGCGCGCCTTGAGATCGGACCAGTCAAACGCTCCAAACACCGACAGGGTGTTCGCGACTTGCCGCGCGAAGCCAGGAACGTTGGCCAAAACCGTCTTGATCAGTGCTACGCCGGCTCCGAAGAGGAAGAGACCCTTCACCCATTCCCCGGCGACATCGGTGAAGATGCGCGAGAGCACCTCGATCATGTCGCTGCCTGTCGGCACGAGGTTCTGGGGGTGGAGAACCGACGCGCCGAGGACGTAGAAAGCAACGGTGGACAGAGTGTAGATCGCCCAGGCGATCAGCGCGTCCTTCTTCATCACCGAGATCCAGCCCCGCGCTCGGGCAACCCACTCCTCGGATCCGTCGTTTGGCCCAGCCCAGCGTGCGTAACCCTTTTCCACGACCCAGTACGTGTAAGCAGTGATTTCGCCGCCGCCTACCCCGGTCAGACCGAACATCGCCAATGCGACACCGACGGTGCCCGCTTGAATCTGGAACTTCAACCCGTCAGCGATGTCGGTGGCAGACCAGGCGAACGGCGTGAACTGCAGGCCGAAGACCATGACCACAACCATCGTCGTGATCAACACGACCAACACCGTCGAAACGGTCTCGACGATGCCGTACCGGTTGGCGACGTGGACCGCGATCGCCAAGAGGACGAACAAGACAACCCAGAAACCGATAGAGAGAGTCGAGAACGGGTTGCCGCCGATGGGTAACAGCATGCTGAAGGCGAGGGCTCCCGAGCCCAGCACACCGCCCTGGCCGATGACGATCTGCAGGAACATCAGCAAACCGATGTAGGAGATCCAACTCCGCCCGCCGATCTTCGGCGGCACCTGGTTATATCCGGCGATGGAGGTTTTGCCGGTAGAGATCGACCACCGCGCCAACTCGATCTGCACCGCGACCTTCACAATCGTGGAGACCAGTACCAGCCACAGCAGGAGAAAGCCGACCTTCGCCCCCAAGGTGGTCGCCGTGATCAACTCGCCGGATCCGACGACGGCTGCGCTGGTGACCATGCCGGGACCGAGATACTTCAGGCTCGCCGCCCAACCCTTCGGCGGATCCAAGATATCGGCGGGATCAAGAACGTAGGGATCCTCGTTGGGAGGCAGCCGGTGCCATGCGCTTTCGGACTCAACGCCTAGAGCGTCGTTCTCGGAGGACATTGGGAAACTCCTCACTCAGGCAAAGCAGGATGCGACGATGCGCCGATGCCGAAATTGGCCATTCGTGACCCGCCCAGTTGCGTGGTCCCTCAGAGCATTCGACGCCGAGCTGCGACGTCATTCTAGGGACACCGCTGCCAGATGATGCCAGGGGGTGCAGCGAGACCCTCGCGGTCACTGTCCGGGTGTGACCTGCTCGTCGGCCGCATCGTCACATTGACAACATGTTGCCCATCTCGCAGAGCCGCCAACGGTAGTCCGACAACTCTAGAGGGCGTCCAGCACCGTGGTGAGTAGGTCCGGAGAGGGTCGGATGCGCAACCATTCGTCGATCTCGAGCTCTGCCCAGGTGCGGTCCCGTGAACTTGCCGTTGGGTCGAGGGCCACGCGCAGCTGACGTTGGAAGAAGTTCAGTGAGGCGGCGATCGACATGGTGAAGTCTTCCAGCGAGCGGAGCCGGGCCGGCCCACCGCCGTCCAGGTAAGAGGTGTAGGTGCGCCGCATAGAGACGAGATCTGGCTCACCGTCGTGAAAGCAAGCCATGAGCGTGAAGGCAATCTCGCCCGCCGGATCGGCCGGGCCGAGTGAGTCCCAGTCGACGATGACCAGATCACCCGCGTCGTCGGCGAGGAGATTGCCCGGGTGCAGGTCCCGATGGCACAGCCTCATCGTGGCGGGGACGGCCGGCGAGACGACGGCATACAGAGGGGGGAGCCCTTCGACGGCGACTGCGAGTGGAATGGCCCAGGAGTAGTCAGCCTCGAGGGCTGCGGCCACCAACGGCGCCCAGCTGTCCGGTGCAGGTGGGACCGTGTACCAGGGGCTGGCTGCTCCGCCGTCCAGCTCTCGGTCCGTCGCCCGGCCACATTGGTGCAGACGGGCCAGAACAAGGCCCACGCTCTCAGCCGTGCCGGCGAGGTCAGCAGCCCGCAGCTCGACCCAATCGAAGAGCCGCACCCAGCCATCGTCCGGCAGCGGCACGAGATACCGTCCGTTGCGATCGGGATGGCTCGCAGGCAGCCGAACACCCGCCGCCGTAGCCAGTTGCGTGAAGGCGACTTCGGCCTCGATGGTGGAGGGCGCGGGGGGCCTGCCCGCGAACACCCGCTTGAGTGCGTATGCCCGGCCACCGACCGCCAGTTTCCAAACCTGGCCCTGCGCGCCCCTGGCTCCGAGCCTGATGGACACGTCCTCGTCTTCGAACCCGAACGCGTCCCGCGCCCAGTCCGCAAGGCCGTCGTGCCCGTTGACCATCATCGGCGATCGGCAGAGATTCTGCCTGGCGACGTTGTACCCGCCAAGGGTCGCCACATCGATAGCTTCGGCACCTTGACGATCACTTCACTGTCGGCGAGCTCTGTGAGGTTGCTTCGGGCCAGCGCTGGAGTGGGCCGGCTGCGCACGACGTCGAAGCCCTCATCAGTACGACGTCGCCATATTTGTGAACCGGCTGTAGTGGCCCTGGAAGGCCACCGTGATCGTCTTCGTAGGTCCGTTGCGGTGTTTCGCCACGATGATGTCGGCCTCCCCTTCGCGCGGCGAGTCCTGCTCGTACATCGCCTCCCGGTGCAGCAGCATCACCAAGTCTGCGTCCTGCTCGATGGAGTTGTGGACAGCAATCTCGTTCGCCACGAAATTGTGTGTCTGTTCAACTGTGGCGTCGTAGACCGGCTCGATGCCGTCCTCGACGATCGCCGCGACGACGTCCCAGGTCACGTCATTCACGGCGATCAGGTCCATGTCCATGCCCGTCAGCGTGGCATTCAATCGAGATAGCGAATCGGATTGGTCGTTTACAGCGTCAACCACCTTCGCCAGGTCCGTGGGCGGGTCCGCCACCTCGCCGCGCTCCTGCTGGCTTCGAGTAGCCAGCATGTCCCGGAGCTTCACCGCGCTCTCTTCAGCCTCCCCGCCGATCCCGATCTCAGAAAGGAACAGGCGTTGGCTGTCCTCGTCATCAATATCCAGAACGAACTGTTTCGGGTCGCGAGAAATGCGGCAATTGATGCCGTAGCGCATCAAGAGCAATGAAACTCGGTCGAGCAGATCTCGCTCGTCAGCGAAGAGGAAAACCTCTCCGCGATCCTCCTCCAGGTCAACGAGCACGCCACCCGCCAACGAAAACAACGTCCATAGGAACAGCGAGACCTGCTTGCGCGGTAAGCCCATGACCTCCACGGGCACCCTGGTGTCGGAGTACGTCGCGCACACCTGAGCCGACGTGGCGACCTCATTGGCCGGCCGGCGCTGCACCCGTGCGGGCATCGGCAACTGGCGGGGCACCGCGATCTGGCTGCCGGGCTGCAACTGATCCAACGGCCGCCATCCCTCGAATGACAGAAACGGATGGTTACCCGTCGCCCTGATCACCTTCCCTGAGGCCAGCACAAGCTTGAACACGGGCTGCACGCCGGTCGCGAACACCCTGGTCATCCGACGCGGGACAAACCGCAGTGACGCATCCAACGACCAGACCATGATCGAGGGATCATCCGCCGCGGTCTCGTGGTCAACGTCGCTGGAAGGCTCCACCCGTGCCTGGAATGCGTCCGCGAGCTCGCCGATCGTGACATCCACGCCCGTGTCGGCGCGGACGATTCGGGTATCGCCCGTCAAACACCCGGATTCGCGCAGATCGGAGACCATCGGCTTCTTGTCGGTGCGCTGCTCCGGCCCTCGGTTCAACTGGCTCAGCGCCACCACCGGCACCTCCAGTTCCTTGGCCAGCAACTTCAAGGCCCGCGAGAACTCACGCGAATCTCCATCAACGACATGTTGGGCGAGTCGTCGATGTACAGGGGCGCGTCACTGACGTCGCCCATGGTCCGCGCCAGCTTCTGCCAGTCCTCCGCACCGACCGTGCCTTTTCGCAACCGTTGCAACTGGACCGACGCCTCCGCGGAGAGCAGCCTCATGGTGATCTCGGTCTTACTCATCTCCAATGAAAACAGCACCGAGGCCATCTTGTGCCGGATCGATGCCGCTCGGGCGAAGTCCAGGGCCAGCGTCGACTTGCCGACCGCTGGGCGGGCGGCAATGACAATCATCTGACCAGCGTGTAGTCCGTTCGTGAGCTCATCGAGGTCCGCGAAGCCAGTGGGTACGCCGACCAGTTCGCCACCGCTGCCCGAGGCGTGCTCGATCTCATCGAGATCAGCTGGTGCAGGTAGGCCTGCCCGCCGATGCGCGCCAGGTCGGCACGCTTGGTGAGTTCGTCGGCGACGGTGATCGCGTCGGCCGGTTCACCCCGGCCGTACAGCGACAGCACGGCGTCGTACACGGTTTCGTGAGCTGGGCGATAGAAGTCGTGCGGCCGAAGCACCTCGACCACGTCCGCGATGGCGTCTTTGGACAGCAGCATCCCACCGAGCACACTTTGTTCAGCGTGGACGTCCTGGGGCGGGACCCGCTCGTCGGGCCCGTCGCCGCCCCTGTTTGGGGCGTCGTACGGCCCGCGATCATCCGACACTTCAGACCCCTCCTGGGGCCGCACGACAGCGCGACCCGGGCTCACGGTAGACCACCTCAGCAAGGGGTTGCACATGGCTGGCACCGACTCCGGTGGACAACCAGTGGACAACGTCCACAGACTGTGGATGAAGCTGTGGACAAGTGACGAGATCCCGCTTGATCAGCGGTTATGAGCTGCGATAACAGGATATATAGGTGTGCATACGAGGTTATCCCGGCGAAATCTCACATAGTGGACAGTGTCTGTGCCCCTAAGATCGGGCCGAGCCCGGCACACGGGGCGCCGCGGAGCAGCGACGCGATGGAGGTGGGTGGATGGCCAGCGCGAGCGAGACTCCACCACCTGTCTCGCAGGAGCGGGAGATCCTGCGGCTGGCGGTGCCGGCGTTCCTGACGTTGGTCGCCGAACCGCTGTTTCTTCTTGCCGATTCGGCCATCATCGGCCACCTCGGCACCCCACAATTGGCTGGCCTCGGAGTCGCCAGTGCTGCGTTGGTGTCGGTCGTTGGGCTGTTCGTCTTTCTCGCCTACGGCACCACAGCGGTTGTCGCTCGGCAGGCCGGAGCAGGCTCACGCGGCGGGGCGTTGGCCGCGGGGCTCGACGGGTTGTGGCTGGCCCTGGCCCTCGGGATGATCGTCTTCGTGGCCGTGGCCGTCGCGGCGCCGGCCTTGGTCTCGCTCTTCGGTGCCTCTCCCCTGGCACGTGAACACGCCACCACCTACCTGCGCATCTCGGCGTTCGGGCTGCCCGCCATGTTTGCCACCCTCGCCTTGAGTGGAATCTTGCGCGGCTTCCAAGACACCCGCACCCCACTGCGGGTGTCCGTGCAATGTTTCACGTGGAACATCGTCCTGAACTTCGTCTTCGTTTATGGCTTCGGCTGGGGAATCGCAGGGTCGGCCGTCGGCACAGTGCTTGCCCAGACGGTCATGGCCCTTGCCTTGGGTCGGGTGGTGTTACGACATGCCCGCCTGTACAAGGCTCGGCTCCGGCCGCATCTGGGCGGCATGCTCGCTGCTGCTGCGGACGGGGCGTCGCTGCTCATCAGGACGATCGCCCTTCGCGCGACACTTCTCTTGACCACCTGGTCGGCAGCTTCGTTTGGCGACACCACGCTCGCGGGATACCAGGTCACCGCCACGGTGTGGAGTCTGCTGACGTTCGCACTCGATGCCCTGGCGATCGCCGGTCAGGCCTTGACGGGACAGGCCCTGGGCGCCGGCGACGTTGCGGGCGCCCGAGCAGCGACCCGGATCATGACCCGCTGGGGTGTTTTGGGCGGCGCGGTGCTCGGCGCCTTGGTGCTCGCGCTGCATCGGGTATTGCCGGTCGCATTCACTGCCGACGAGGCGGTCCGTACGGTCATCGCCGCGGGTCTGATCGTCGTCGCGTTGAGCCAGCCAGTGAACGGGTACGCGTTCGTACTCGACGGGGTGCTGATTGGGGCTGGCGACGGCCGGTGGCTCGCCGGTGCACAGGTCGCCCTCCTGGTGGCCTACCTACCGATGGTCGCCTGGCTCAGCGCCAACGCGCAGTGGCTGCGGCAGGATGAGTCACTGGCGATCACGGCGCTGTGGTGCGCCATGGCAGCGTTCATGGTGTTGCGGGCTGTGGTGTTGAGTGTGCGAGCACGTGGGGACGGATGGATGGTGACCGGCGTGCGTGTCGTGCGACGGTGACCTCTCCAAAAGCTCAGGGGTCACCGCAGACCTCGCCGCGATCAAGCCATCGATCCAGGAGACCGGCGGACGCGAAGAAGCCGCAGGTTAAAGGCTGACTATCCTGCTGGCATGCCCGTCCTACTTCCGGTGACCCTCGACCGGGAGAGCACGGTCCCGCTGTACTTGCAACTGGCCGAACAGCTCCTGCACGGAGTCGAGGCGGGCAGAGTTCGCGCGGGCGACCAGTTCGAGAATGAGGTTGAACTCGCAGACCGGCTCGGCCTTTCCCGCCCGACAGTCCGCCGGGCTATCGCCGAGCTCGTCGCCCGGGGTTTGCTGGTCCGCCGACGCGGGATCGGCACCGTCGTGGCCTCCCATTGGGTCCATCGGATGGGACGGCCGAACAGCATCTATGACGACCTCACGGCGGCCAAACGAGCGCCGCGCTCTCAACTGCTCGAGCTGGACTTCGACGTGACCCATCGCAGAGCCGCCACCCAGCTGGACCTGCCTGCGCGCACCCCGCTCATCCACCTCAGCCGCTTACGCCTGGTCGGGGGGCTGCCGTTGGCCATCCTGGAGAACTGGCTACCCCCGACCACGCCGGTCCGACACGCGCTGACCCCCGACCGGCTCGAACGGACAGGGCTCTACGCGCTGATGCGGGAGTACGGCGTTCATCCGGTCACGGCGGTGCAGACCTTCGGCGCTCGGAACGCCAGCGGACGGGAGCGTTCGCTGCTCAAGCTGTCCCGGGCAGATCCGCTCCTGACAATGAGCCGACGGGCATTCGACGGCGAGGGTACGCCCATCGAGTGCGGCGACCACTGTTACCGCGGCGACCAGTACGCCATTGAGGTGTCGGTCGGCGTCGACGAGCGCTGACCGACTGGGGACTCGCGACAGAGCCCAACCCGCAGGCTTCTGCGAGCACGCAACAGCCCCGCGACCGAGACGGACCCGGTCACGGGGCTGCGTGCGACGCGCCGATCAGACTGGTCGCTGACCAACAGGGTCAGCTGGTGACGACGTTGAGCTTGATCTGCGCCTTGACTTCGGGATGGAGGCTGACCGAGGCGACTGCTTCGCCGACCGACCGGACCGGCGCGAGGAACTCCACCTTGCGTCGGTCGATCGTGATGCCCGCAGCCTTGGCCGCATCGGCGACCTCAGCCTGGGAGACTGCGCCGAACAACCGGCCGTTCACACCGGCGCGAACGATAATCGTCAACGTCTGAGACTCCAACGACCCGCGTACGGAGCGTGCCTCATCCAGAGATCTGACGGCGCGCGCCTGCCGGGCGCGCTGGATCGAGTCGACCTGCTTTTGGCCGCCCTTCGTCCACGGTGTCGCCAGCGAGCGGGGCAGCAGGAAGTTACGGGCGTACCCGTCCTTGACCTCGACGACATCACCGGCGACGCCGAGACCGGACACCTCATTGGTGAGGATCAGTTTCATGACGACCTCCGGTCAGCGGCTCGAGCTGGAATACGGCAAGAGCGCGACCTCACGGGCGTTCTTGACGGCCTTGGCGATCAGGCGCTGTTCCTGCACGGAAACGCCGGTAACTCTTCTTGCGCGGATCTTGCCGCGGTCGGAGATGAACTTGCGCAGCAGCGCGGTGTCCTTGTAATCGATGTTGTCAATTTTGGCGACCTTGAGCGGATTCGCCTTCTTCTTTGGCTTACGCACTATGGGCTTGGCCATCGTGGTGCTCTCCTTCGTCTGAGAGCCCGGGCTTGCGACCCGGGATGGGTGATATCACGTATCGGCTGTCGCTATGAACGAGCGGCCGGGTTGGTTGCCAGTGGCTACCGGCGACCGGTGCGATCAGAACGGGGGCTCGTCGTACGACGGTGCATTACCCCAGCCCTGGCCTGCGGGTTGGGCAGCGGGCCCGGTCTGGGCAGCTGGCCCAGTCGCCCACGGATCAGCGTCGGGCTGCCGGCCACTGCCACCACCCTGACTACCGCTGTACCCGCTGCTTGGTCCGCCAGAGCCACCCGAGGGCTGGCCGCCGCCGTAGCCACCGCCGCCGCGCTGGGTCTTGGTGACCTTCGCCGAGGCGTACCGCAGGGAAGGGCCGACCTCATCGACGTCCAGCTCGATGACGGTGCGCTTCTCGCCTTCCTTCGTCTCATACGAACGCGACTTCACGCGGCCCGTGACGATGACACGAGCGCCGCGGGTCAGCGACTCTGCGACGTTCTCGGCCGCGTCCCGCCACACTGAGCACCGCATGAACAACGTTTCGCCGTCTTTCCATTCGTTGCTCTGCCGGTCGAACTGTCGTGGCGTCGAGGCCACCGTGAAGTTGGCGACCGCGGCGCCAGAAGGCGTGAACCGCAGCTCCGGCTCTTGAGTGAGGTTGCCAATGATGGTGAGCGTGGTTTCCCCGGCCATGGGGCGACTCCCCTCGATCCAGTAAATCGTGCGAGTGGTGTGCTGGTGTGGGCTGGCGACATGTGCGAGCCGACAGTAAGCAGCCGAACGAACCGGGCTCAGGCCTCGGGTCGCAGCAGCTTGGTTCGCAGGATGGTCTCGCTCAGGTTGAGCTGGCGATCCATTTCCTTGGCGGTGGCGGGATCGGAGGTGAAGTTTATGACTGCATAAATGCCCTCGGAACGCTTCTTGATCTCGTACGCAAGCCGGCGACGGCCCCAGACGTCGACCTTGTCGATCGTTCCTTTGTCGTTCTTGACCACCGACAGATAGCGCTCCAGCGCGGCCGGAACCTGACGGTCGTCCATCTCAGGGTCGATGATGATCATCATCTCGTACTGACGCATGCGGATACCCACCTCCTTTGGACTAGGCGGCCACGGTCTTTCCGTGGCAGGAGGGTTGCTACGTCTCCATCCAGCGCGACCGGAACACCAAGGTTCGCGGGGTACGCCGGCGGAACGCCTTAGGTTACCGACACCCGGTGGACGGTACGAATCGTGTCCACAGGGCGATGGACGGAGCTCCCCGTCGCACGACCCACTGAACCGGAACACGGCTGGGCCCGCCCATGCCCACGACCTTCGGCGGCGCGTCAGGTCAGGGTCACCACGACGTGATCGGGTGACCCGGCCAACGGGCCGGCGACGTCGTCGTGGACGACGTACTGGGGCGCCGATTCGGGAATGGTCCGGCCCATGGCCCGGCGCCAGACGATGACGACCAAGTAGCCCAGGCCCGCCAGCCGCACCACGGTGAACGCCGCGTACCAACCGATCGGCAGCCCTTTGGCTGGGTCGCTCAACCCGCCCAGATACAGCCAGACGGCGACGAAGTACGTGAGCTCGCAGCCTGCCCACATCAGATGATCACGCCAGCGCAACCCGGCCAGGGCAATCAGCGGCAGCAGCCACAGCGTGGTCTGGACGGGAATGGACTTGCCGGTTGCGATCGCGACGGCCAGCACCACGATGGCTACCTCGGCAACGAACGGCCGGGTGGGCGCGAGCAGGGTCAGCGCGGCGCCCGCCAGGATGGCGGCTACCCAGCCGAGCATGGCCAGCGACGTCAGCGCCCAGATCGGCACCGCGAGGCCTGCCGAAGTCAGCAGGTACCACGGCGAGCCATAGTCGGTGCCAGCCTCCAGCCACGCCTGGTACGGCCGCAAGATCGACCAGCCGGTCGGGAGTCCCGCCACCAACATGATCCCCGCCCAGCTGAGCAAAGCGGCGCCCGCGACGGTAGCCCACTGCGCCAGCCGGCCCGCCCGCCAGCACAGCAATCCCAAGACGATGAGCAGCAGCAGCGGGTAGGTGCGGGTGGCGATGGCCAGGCCAAACGCCACCCCCGCCAGATTGAGACGGCCGCGGGACCAGGCCAGCAGCGCCAGGGAAGCGAGCAACACCCCGATCAGGTCAGGTGAGACCAGGGCAACCGTGATCAGCAACGGTGAGAGCGCCACGTGGACGGCGGCCCACGGCCGGTGCCGCAGCGTGCGCACCGTGACCAGGACCAACGCGATCAAAGCGGCGGTCAACACCACCGTCCAGATGCCGACGTACACCTGCTGGCGCTTGAGCGCTTCTCCGTCGGGGACCAGCATCGAGGTGAGCCAGAGCATCACCCCGGTGCCCACTGGTTGAGCCAGCGCCGAACCAGTGCCCCGCGGGTAGGGCGGGTCACCCGTGGCTAGCTGGGTGTTCGTGAACAGGTAGGGCATGTCGACGTAGCAAGCCCGCCAGAACACCTGCGGCACGCCCCACCCATTGTTCAGGCAGTACGACTTCTGGAAAACCCCGAGCGTCATCATCGACGCGGCGAGCATGGACAATGTCGCGGCGACGACCTGCCACCGGGTTTGCGTCCAGCGGGCGTACCGCCCTGGTGGTCCCCCAATCAGTGGCGCGACCGGGGCGATCAACGGGTCGATGTCGCGGCGCACCGGATCCGGGCCCACCCGTTGAGTCCTCTGGCCGAGCACGGACGCCCATCTCCGCTGCCCCCTCATGTGGGCAGCGTACGCGGGTCTCGTGCGCCTCATCGTGATGACGCAGCGGTCGGCGCCGGGCTCCGAACAAAGCCCGCTGCACCGGTCGACGTGGGGCGCTGCAATCGCGCCGACGCAGCGGGCCGACTCTGCTGATCCGCAGCGGGAGCGCGCGATTGGGCCGGTTCACCCGGCGTCCCAGTGGTGGCCTGCGCGGTCCCCGTCCTCCCCGTGGTCTCGGTTGCCCCGGTCGTCTGGGGGGCCGCTGTGGCGCTCGATGAGGGGGTCGAGTCGAAGGGGCGCGGGGCGCGGCTCGATCGGTCCCATGACGGTTGTGGCGGTCGGACCGATGAGGTCTGCGTCGCCTGATCGTCCCCGATGCCGACGCGCTCCGGAAACTTCACCGCGGGCATGCCATCGAGATAGGCACCCATGAACGCACGCCAGATCGTTGCGGGGAAGTCGCCGCCGTACACGTCGCCGAAGCCGGGCAGTGCCTTCATCGGCACAGACGCGCCGTTCTTGTCCGGCAAGTACATCCCGACCGCGGTCGAGGCCTGCGGGGTGAACCCCACGAACCAGACCGCCTTGTTTTCGTCTGTGGTGCCGGTCTTGCCAGCAGCCGGGCGGCCGAGCCCGCCGGCCCGGCGAGCAGCCGTCCCGTAGGTCAGGACGCCTTCCATCGCGTCCACTGCGTCCGCAGCCACCTCGGGGGTGAGCACTCGAGCGATGTCCGGTTCGGCTGCGAATACCAGCGACTCGTCTCGGTTGGTGACCCGCTTGACGATGTACGGCTCAGCGCGCACGCCTCCGGAAGCAAGCGTGGCGTACGCATCGGCCATGTCGATCACCCTGGTGGAGGCAGTCCCCAGGACATTGCTGGGCAGGTCGTTCAGGCCTGGCGTGGATTCGTCGGCATCCATCCCGTTGTCCCGGGGCAGCCCCATCGAAACCGCGACCTCGCGGGTCTTGGCCGGCCCGACCTGAGTGTTGAGCTGGGCGTACACGGTGTTCACGGATTTCGCCGTCGCCTCCTTCAGGTCCACCACGCCGTAGTCATGACCACCGGAGTTGTTGACCTTCGTCGACCAGCCCTTGATCGTCATCGGGCTGGCGCCGTCGAATCTGGTCTTCGTGCTGATGCCCTGCTGGAGGGCGGCCACCAACGTAAAGACCTTGAACGTCGATCCGGCTTGCAGGTGCGTCTGGGTGGCGTCGTTCCACTGGGTCTCGCGGAAGTCGTCTCCGCCGTACAACGCGAGGATCGCCCCGTCGCCCGGCTTGATCGAGGCCATCCCGACGCGGATTTGGCCAGCCTTGCCGTTCTTGGGCCGCTTCTGCGTGACCGCCTCGATGGCCTTCTGCTGAACCCGCCGGTCGATCGTGGTGATCACCCGTAGTCCGCCACGGTCGACCTCGTCTTCGGTGACGATGCCGTTACGGACTAGCTCGCGCCGTACGACGTCGATGAGGTAGCCGTTCGGGCCAGACCGTCCCGGACCGCGGGCGCCGGGTTTGATCACCGTCGGGAAGGCCGTGCGAGCCCGCTGATCAGCCGACAGCCAGCCGTTTTCCACCATCCCGTCGAGTACGTAGGCCACCCGCCCCTTGGCCCGAGCCAAGTTCTGCGGGCCGATCGAGGGGTCGAACAGTGACGGGCCGTTCACCACCGAGGCCAGCAGCGCGGCTTCCCCCACGGTGAGGTCTCTGACGTCCTTGTTGAAGTAGGCCTTAGCCGCAGTGTTGATCCCAAAGGTGCCGCGTCCGTAATAGATGGTGTTGAGGTAGTTCTCCAGGATCTGGTCTTTGGACAACTCACGTTCGATCTTCAGGCTGATCACGATCTCGCTGAGCTTGCGCGAAAACGTCCGCTCGGCGTTCAGGCGGGAGTTCTTGACGTACTGCTGCGTGATCGTGGAGCCGCCCTGGGTGGCCTCGCCGCGAACCGCGGACCAGACCGCGCGACCCAACCCGGTCGGTGAGATGCCCGGGTTCTGGTAGAAACCGCGGTCCTCGGCCGAGAGCATCGCGTTGCGAATGTGCTCCGGGATCTCATCCAGCCCGATCCACTCGCGGTTTACCGCGCTGACCCTGGCCAGTTCGGTCTTGCCGTCGGCGAAGTACATGATCGAGGTCTCTGAACGAGACACGTCGTTGACGTCCGGGATCGCCGTATTCGCATAGAGGTAGAGGAACCCGATCACCCCGAGCACCAACGCGACCGTCACGCTCAGGCCGGTGATCAGCAGGAACTTGCGCACGCGCCGCGAAGAGGTCTCGGCTCGACGCCGACCCGGCGACATGGCGGTAGCGCCTCCGGCCCGGCGCGCAGGAGAAGGCTTGGAGCGTGCTGTACGACCAGCCTGGGATCTGGGTGGCGTAGGACCTTGCCGTTGATTCACGTTGGTTTCCTGCCCTCCAGTCGTCTCCATAGACGGTCCGGCCTGTCGCTGCCAGTATGCCGTCGCATCCCGTCGCCACCCAGGTCATCGGCCTCGTAGCCGCCGAATGTCACATCCGCCGGCTCGGCGCATCAGGGCAAGCGGGCCACGCTCGTATCGACCGGCCTTCGACCGCATCGACCGGTATTGGCCCAGTTGGCGCGGCCTGCGCCCGGGGCACCCGCATGGAGGTCGCGCAGACACGTCAGCACTGGACGACGCTTGTCGACTAGGCGCAGCTGGTGACAAACTGGTACTTTGTCACTCGACCATGGGCTGACATTGCCCATCTTTGTTCCCAAGCACGTTCGAAGCAACCCCTGGAAGGAGCCGCCATGGGCGCCATTCGCGTCGCCATCGTCGGCGTCGGAAACTGTGCCTCCTCACTGGTGCAAGGAGTTGAGTACTACCGGAACGCCGACGCATCCAGTTCGGTTCCGGGACTCATGCACGTCGCATTCGGGCCCTACCACGTGAGCGACATCCAGTTCGTGGCCGCCTTCGACGTCGACGCCAAGAAGGTGGGTTTCGACCTCGCCGATGCGATCAACAGTTCGGAAAACAACACGATCCGAATCTGCGATGTTCCCCCGACCGGCATCCTGGTGCAGCGGGGACACACCATGGACGGCCTGGGCATGTACTACCAGCAGACGATCACCGAATCCGACACCGAACCGGTTGATGTGGTCGAACAACTCAAACGCAACAAGGTCGACGTGCTCGTCTCCTACCTTCCGGTGGGATCGGAGGAGGCCGACAAGTTCTACGCGCAGTGCTGCATCGACGCCAAGGTCGCCTTCGTCAACGCACTGCCGGTCTTCATCGCCTCCGACCCGGAGTGGGCGCACAAGTTCGCCGAGGCCGGCGTGCCGATCATCGGTGATGACATCAAGTCTCAGGTGGGCGCGACGATCACGCACCGCGTGATGGCGCGACTCTTCCAGGAGCGCGGCGTCGTGCTGGATCGGACGTTCCAGCTCAACGTCGGCGGCAACATGGACTTCAAGAACATGCTCGAACGGGACCGCTTGGAGTCCAAGAAGATCTCCAAGACCCAGTCGGTGACCAGCAACCTGGAGCACGACCTTGGCGCCCGCAACGTGCACATCGGTCCGAGCGACTACATCCCGTGGCTGGACGACCGCAAATGGGCGTACGTGCGACTGGAGGGCCGTGCTTTCGGTGACGTGCCACTGAACCTGGAGTACAAGCTCGAAGTGTGGGACTCCCCGAACTCAGCCGGCATCATCATCGATGCGATTCGCGCCGCCAAGATCGGCCTGGACCGCGGCAGCGGCCTACCTGATGAAGTCACCTCCCGAGCAGCGTCCCGACGACATCGGCCGCCAGCAGGTAGAGGCGTTCATCCGTGGCGATGTTGTGAGCTGATCCGGCCGCCACTGGGCGATGACGCTTGGCTGCGACTGAACAAACGTTTAGCATACTAAACATGAGTTCAGCGCGGTCGGAGGACCAGACCGCTTCGGCGCGGATCCGCGACGCCGCGCTGAACCTCTTTGGCGCCAACGGTGTGCGAGCAACAACGGTGCGCGCCATCGCCCGCGATGCCGGGGTGTCTGCGGCGCTCGTGCTGCACCATTACGGGAGCAAGGACGGGTTGCGGCAGGCGTGTGACGACTACGTCATCGCGACCATCCGAGACAAAAAAACCAAGGCCTTCTCCGGGACCGCGCTGCCCCAGGTCATGGCATACGTCGACCAGCACCCCGAGTTCGCTGCGATCTTCGACTACCTGCTGCGGGTGGTCCATGAGGGCGGACCGACCGCTGACGCGGTCTTCGATCGGATGATCGACGCCGTCAGCGACTACCTCGCCGTCGGCGAGACGCATGGGATGGTCCGCCCCACTTCAGATCCCCAGGCCCGGGCGGCGATCCTTACCGGGTTCTCATTCGGTCTGTTGGCCGTCCAGCATCAGGTCGCCCGACGGCTGGGCGGAGCGGGCCTGATGGAGCCCTCTGTGCTGCGCCGCTACACCACG